>Ga0075368_10000463_pt1 | contig 12008 bp, 8 predicted proteins | sample EndMethybrTD3033_FD_71518 | JGI IMG/M metagenome (GOLD analysis project Ga0075368, IMG submission 71518) | Populus endosphere microbial communities from Tennessee, USA - Endosphere MetaG P. TD hybrid TD303-3 | ecosystem: Host-associated > Plants > Roots > Endosphere | place: USA: Tennessee... | reverse complement strand
GGCAGATCGTCGAAGCCGGCGACATTGGCGCAGACATATTTGGGCACGCCCAGCCGCTTGGCCGCGGTTTCCAGCGTCAGTTTCTGGATATCCCACACCTGCGGCGGCAGCATGGGCTTCAGGAGCAGCAGGATATTGGGTTCGTTGAGGGTGATGGCGCTGGCGATGCCCTGGCCCAGCGCGCGCATCGCCTTGTCGCAATAGCGGGCGAAAAGCTGCGCGCTTTCCGGGTTGGTCCAGCCGCCCTGCGCGCTGAACCAGCGTGGCGCGGTAAAATGGCTGAAGGTGACGATGGGGGCCAGGCCGCGTGCATGGCAGCCGTCGATCACCGCCTTGTAATGATCGAGCATCGCCTGGGAGAAGAGGCCCTTTTCCGGCTCGATCCGCGCCCATTCGATGCCGAAGCGATAGGCGTTGAGGCCCATGGCCTTGACCAGATCAAGGTCGGTTTCCCACAGGGCGAAACTGTTGCAGGCGTCGCCCGAAGGCTGGGCAAAGACGGTCGGCTGCTGATTCTCCACGAACCACAGGTCGCTGGCGATATTATTGCCCTCGACCTGATGCGGCGCAGTGGCCGCGCCCCAGTAGAAGCCCTTGGGGAAATTGGGGGTGGCGCTCTTGCGCGCGGCGATGGCAGGGGCGGCCATCAGCGCGGCGCCGGTAGCCAGAAGGGTGCGGCGATCCAGCATGTTCCGTCTCTCCTATTATAATTGTCAGGCAGTGATTTCGCGCACGAAGGCGCAGATTTCGTCAGCGAGCCGCCGGTCGGCGGTGCCCAGATGCATGGCCATGGAATAATGATTATGGCCTGACTGGATGAAGGCGCGCGGCATGGCGCCATGGCGGGCGAGCCGGTCCTGCAACAGGCTCAGGAACTCGGCCTGGAAGCGGGGTGGGTCGAACTCGGCGCAGGCGATCAGCAGCGGCAGGTCGGTGGCGGCGACGGCTTCCAGCGGCATGCGTTCCGGATAGAGCGCAGCCTCGCCATAATAGAACGTGTCGCGCTGCTCGAGCGGAGTATAGCCATAGAGGCCCGACAGCAGCACGGCAGCGCGAACGGCGTCCGATCCGGCAAGCTTCAGATAGCCCGCGACATGGACCGCGCCGGCCGACGTGCCCATCAGGACGATGCGGTCGGGGTCGCCGCCATGCTCGGCCGCATGATCCTTGAGCCAGTTGACGACCGCCGCGACATCCTCCGCCCCGGCCGGCCAGCCATGGTCGGGGGCAAGGCGATAATTGATGACGACGCCCAGGAACCCGGCCTCAGCCGCCATCCGGCCGACATTGGCATTGGGCCAGGCGTCGGCACTGCCCTTGTCGCCTTTCAGGAAACCGCCGCCATGGACGAAGACCAGAATGGGGGCAGGGGCATCGCCCTGCGGCCGGTAGAGGTCGAGCCGGTGGCGGGCATCCGGGCCATAGGCGATGTCCGCCTGCGTCACGGGAACCGCCGCCGCCAGCGCCGCCTGCTCGGCATCGAACAGCGCCCGGCACTGGCCGAGTATGTCCGGTCCCAGATCGGTGCCCAGTGCGGCGATGGCGTCCCTGATCGGCTTCATATGTCCCCTCTGGCCAGAAGGATTAGGAAAAAAGACGGGACGCCACCAGCGGCGCCCCGCCTCCGGAGGATCAGAATTTCGCGTCCAGGCTGATGCCGATCTGGCGGAAGGACTGCGGGCCATAGATGGCGCCGATATTCTGCTCGCCCTGGTCGGTGGTGTAGGGGAAGTCGCTCTGCATCAGCGACGGCTCATGCACGTTGAACAGGTTGCGACCGAAGATCGCGACGCTGTAGCGGTCATCATCGGTGCGCAGGCCGATGCGGCCGCCGACCAGCCAGTGCGAACGGAAGGTCGTTTCGTCGTTCGAATTTGCTTCATAGCGCACCTTCGACTTCCACACCGTGTCGGCTGCCAGGAAGCCCTTCAGGCGGCTCGTGACCGGCGCTTCATATTCGCCCGACAAAGTGAACTTGTATTTGGGCGCATAGGCGAGCTGGCTGCCGCCGATATTGGTGCCATCGGTGCCGATGAAGCCGCCCGGATAAGTCGCCTTGGCGTAGATGAAGCCGGTGTTGAGCGACAGGCCGTCGAAGACCTTGCCGAAGAAGTTGATTTCCGCGCCGCGCGACTTCACGCCGTTGATGTTGGTCTGGACGCAGGAAATGACCGCCGTGCTGTCCACCGTGCATTGCTGCGCCTGGAAATTCTTGATCTTGCTGTAGAAGACGTTGAGGTCCGCGACCCAGCCGCCGAACAGGGTGCTCTTGAGGCCCAGTTCATAGGCGGTCGGGATTTCCGGCTGCACGACGAAGGGCTTGGCCGGGGCCGAGGGGATGGCGATCTGCCCGCCCTTGAACCCGCGCGAGGCGGTCGCATAGACCATGGTGTCGTTGGCCAGGTCATATTGCGCGCCCAGGCGCCAGGAGAATTTCTGGACGTCCAGCACGGTGCGGCTGAACGGATCGGCCGGGGTGAAATAGTCGTAACGGTCCATCGACAGGCGATCGGTGGTGTAGCGACCGCCGGCGATCAGCCGCAGTGCGGGCGACAGGTGGAAGGTGCCCTGGCCGAACACGGCCAGCGATTCATCCTGGATGTCGATGTCGGCACCGGGGTTGCGCACGATCGGGATGACGAGGCCGGGGAAGGGCACGACCGACACGGCCAGCGTCTCGGGATCGCGGGTCTGCTTCTGGTTCGAATAGAAGACGCCAGCGGTATATTCGAGGAACTGGTCGGCAGGCGAGCTGACCCGCAATTCCTGGGTGAAGAGGCTCAGGCGCCGGTTAGTCGGGCCATTGGCGACCTGCAATTCTAGCGGATCGCCACGGAACACGTTGCTCGCTGCGCCATAGCCGGTCTCGTTCGACTTGCGATAGGCGGTGATGGAGGTGAGGGTGAAGGGATCGGCCTCATAATCGACCTGCAGCGAACCGCCATAATTTTCGGTATGGCCGACATAGCTGTCGTCGCTGCAATAGTCGCGATTGCCCTCACCTGGCGTCACGCCGCAGCTGGCAAGCCGGGCGGTGATGCCGGTGGTGTCGGCCAGCAGGCCGCCCAGCGCCGTGCCCGGACCGCTGGTCTTGACGAAGGTGAAGAAGTCGCCGCCATTCTCGATCCGGCTCTTGGTATAGTCGCCGATCACATTGACGGTCAGGCGATCGGTCGGCTCCCACAGGAAGCGGCCGCGAATGCCGTACCGATCGGTGTCATTATAATCGCCGGTGCTGGCGTTACGGTTAGGCCCCTGGCGGAAATTGGCGACGCCCGACAGGCGGATCGCGGCGTTGGTGGCCAGCGGGATGTTGACCATGCCCTGCACGATCTGGTTGCCGAACTTCGACCCCAGCGTGCCGGCATCGGACAATTCGGTGCGGACGCGAGCGGCAAAGCCGGTCGGATCGGGCGCATTGGTGGTGATGTTGATGACGCCGGCCGAGGTGGTGAGGCCGAACAGCGTGCCCTGCGGACCCTTGAGCACTTCGATCCGGCTGACGTCGAACAGATCGGAGATATTGGCGTTGCCCTGGCTCACCTGGTCGACGACCACGCCGACCGAGGCGACGGCGCCGGCCGAGAATGTCTGGGTGCCGATGCCGCGGATCGACCCGCCGCCGCCGGTATTCTGACCCGGCGCCTGCTGGATTTCCAGGCTCGGCGCAATGCGGTTGAGGTCGTTCATCGTGTTGACCTGCTGCCGCTCCAGCTGGGCGGCATTGGCCACGGTGATGGAGATCGGCACCTCGGTCACCTTCTCCGCCTTGCGCTGGGCGGTGACGATGATGTCGGAATTGTCCGCCGGTTGTGCCGCCTGTTCGGGCGCGGGCGCGTCCTGCGCGAAGGCCGGCGCGGTGATCGCGATGGCGCTCGCGCTGGCGAGGGCCGCAATGGTGATGTGGATGTTACGCATGGTCTGTCCTCCCCCGGTATGCGGGTTGATGATTGTTATTGTTCGTCGATGATGCGGTTGCTGAGCGTGCCGATGGTGCCGATGGTCACTTCGACCTTGTCGCCGGCCTTCATGTAGAGCGGCGGGGTGCGCTTATCGCCGACGCCGCCGGGCGTGCCGGTGGCGATCACGTCGCCGGGGCTCAAGGGCGTGAAGGCGGTGACATATTCGATGACCGTGGGAATATCCCAGATCATGTCGCTGACCGGCTGGTCCTGCACCAGTTCGCCATTGAGGCGGGTCTGGACGCGCAGCGCCTGCAGGTCTTCAATCTCGTCGGGCGTCACCAGCGCCGGGCCGAAGCCGCCGGTGCCGGGAAAGGTCTTGCCCGGCGTGAACTGGATATTGTGGCGCTGCCAGTCGCGCGCGCTGCCATCGTTGAAGGCGGCATAGCCGGCGACATAGTCCCAGGCATCCGCGGCCGCGACCTTGTGCGCGGGCTTGCCGATCACCAGCGCCAGTTCGCCCTCATAGTCGAAGCGTTCGGTCACGGCCGGCTTCACCATCGGCTGGCCGTCGGCGATCAGGCTGTCGGCATAGCGCACGAAGATGGCGGGATGCGCCTTCTGCTCGCGGCCGGTTTCCTTGACATGCTCGGCATAGTTGAGGCCGACGCACAGGATCTTGGCGGGATCGGGGATCACCGGCAGCAGCACGACATCGGCGGCGGCATAGGATGCGCCATCGGCCAGACCGGACAGGCTGCCGTCGGTCAGCGCGGCCTTGAGGCTCGGCGCCGCATCGGTCGCCAGCTCGACGATCGTCTCGCCCTCGATCCGGCCGAAGCTGGGGGTGCCGTCGGGACGGCGGAAACTGACATAGCGCATCAGGCTTGTTCCTCGTTGATCAGGTCTAGCGATTGGGCATCCCAGTCGCGGCGATGGCGGAATTTCTCTTCGGCGGCGCGCAGGCCGGCGAAATCCTTGTCGGACATGCCCCACTGGTCGATCCGGCCTTCGGGCCAGGTCCAGTCCTCCGGCGCGCCGGCCTGATAATCCTCGGCCATCTTTTCCACGGCGGTCGAAAATTCGATGACGGGACCAAAGGGGGCGATGAAATAGGCGAAGACATTGGCACCCGGACCATGGCGGCCCGGCCCCCAGGCAGGCACCATGCCATGATCGCGCAACCGGCCGATGCCGCGCATCACCGCATCCATGTCCGCCATTTCGAAGGCGATATGATTGAGGCTGGAAAAGCCGGCGCGGGCAAAGGCGGTGCTGTGATGCGAGTCATTGCAGCGCACGAACACCATGCCCTTGGTCCGGTCCGACACGCGAAAGCCCAGCGCGTCCTCGACCAGATGGCCGGTCGCTTCCGCGTCGGCGCTGTTGAAGACGACATGGGTCAGCTTTACCGGCAGGTCGGCGCCCGCGATCGGCGCGACTTCCTCGGCGTCGACTAGGAAGCGCAGCAATTCGCCCTCGGCCAGTTCGACGATGATGCCATGGCCGCCGCCCAAATCTTCCGACACGGTCGGCGTCGCCGGCAGGCCGGCGGCGGTGACGCTGCGCTTCAACAGCTCCAGCCGCTCGGCGGTGCAGACGAAGGTGGTGGAACGAACATAGGCGTCGGCCGATTCCGTCAGCGCCACAAGATAGGGATAGCTGCCCGACCCACGCAGATAATGGGTCTCGCCCTCTTGCGCCGCCGGGGCCATGCCCCAGATGTCGGTCAGGAAGGCGGCGGCCTCATCCGCATGGGGCAGCGCCAGTTCGATGCTGCGCAGCTTCATTTTCTGTCTCCGTGGAAAAGTCCGGCGGCGTCAATGCCGGCGATGGCGCAGGCCTCGTCGCATTCGCCGGTATCGCCGCTGATGCCGACCGCGCCGACCAGCGTGCCGTCTGCATCGCGGATCAGCACGCCGCCGGGCGAAAAGGCCATCTGGCCGGTCGCCGCCGCGATGCTCTGGAAAAAGACAGGGTTGGACGCGGCGCGGGCGGCCAGCACCCGCGTATCCGCGCCCATCCCCAGCGCACCCGCGGCTTTGGACTTCGCGATGTCGAAACGGAACAGGCTGGCGCCATCCTCGCGGGCGAAGGCTACCGGATGGGCACCGGCATCCAATATGATGACGGCCAGCGGCTGCGCGCCATCGGCGCGTGCCTTGGAAAGCGCGGCGTCAAGGATGACGCGGGCCTGGGCGAGCGATAGGGTCATGCCGCGATCTCCTGCCGGGCGGTGCCGGCGATCAGCGCGTCGCGCCGGGCGATGAGATCGGCGGGCTTGCCGGTGCCGAAGACATAATGGTCGGGGCGGACCAGCACGGCGTCGGCGCCGCGCGCGTCGAGCCAGTCGGCGACATGGCCGTCATCGCCCAGGTCCGCGACATCGATCACGGTTACGTCGCTGCCCGCAACCGGCTGGCGGGTGAATAGGCGCCAGCCATCGCCGGTCACGTCGTCCAGCAGCCGGTCGCCGACACGCGGCTGGATGAAGCGTTCGCCCGCACCCGGCGTTCCGGTGGCGATGATGCCGGTGGCGATGGCGGGGATCAGGTCGGCGGCGGTGCCGCTCTGGGCGCCCTTGGCGGCTTCGCGCAGCTGATGGTCGCGCGCGGCCGCGGCGTCGGGATCGAGCACGCAGATATAGCGGCCCGCGCCCACGGCGGCGGAGATGACGGCGCGGACATGGGGATCGCGCTCTGGCTGATAGCTGTCGAGCAGCGTTTCGGGCGCCTTGCCCGCCAGCACCAGCTCCAGCTTCCAGGCCAGGTTCGCGGCATCGCGCAGGCCATGGCACATGCCCTGGCCGAAAAAGGGCGGCGTCTGGTGCGCGGCATCGCCGGCCAGGAAGACGCCGCCCTGCCGCCACTGCTCGGCGATCAGTCCATGGAAACGATAGGTGGCCGCGCGCACCACCTGGTGCGGCACGCCGTCGAGATAGGGGGCGACCAGCGCGGCCACGGCATCGGGCTGCATCATCGCCTGGTCATCCTCGCCGGGCAGCAGCATGAATTCCCAGCGGCGATGATTGCCGCGCCCCGGCACGATGGTGGCCGGACGTTTGGGATCGCACATCATCACCGACAATTTCTGCAGGTCGGCCGCTTGCGGCACGCCCCACAGGTCGGGGAAGCGGACCGGGCCGTCTACCTCGGCATCGACGACCAGCCAGGGTTCCTCGAAATCCAGATCGTCGAGGCCGATGTCGAGCGCCTTGCGCACCGCGCTGCGGGCGCCGTCGCAGGCGATTACATAGCGGGCACGCACCTGTTCCTCGCCGGCGTCCGACCGCAGCGTCAGCGTGACGCCGTCCTCGTCCTGCGCCAGCGCCTCGAACGCGGTGCCCAGCGACAGCTCGACATTGGGATAGACGTCCAGCGCATCGCGCAGATGGTCTTCCAGTTCGGGCTGGTAGAAGAAATAGTCGTTGGACCAGCTATAGGGGCGGGGACGGCCGACCGTGCCCATGTAGCGGATCACGCCATGATCGGCGCCGACATGCAGATGCCCCTCGGTATCGCGCATGTCCGGGGCGACCCGGTCGATGACGCCGGCCGACTGGAACAGGCGCATCATCTCATGGTCCAGATGGACCGCACGGGGCAGGGGATAGGGGTTGGCCTCGCGCTCGATCACCAGGACCGAGACGCCCGTTTTCCCAAGTAAATTGGCCGCAAAGGCCCCCACCGGCCCGCAGCCGATGATCGCAACGTCGAACATGAAAGCGTCTTTCCGGTCAGACCGTCAGGGGCTCGGGCACGGGGGATTTATGCATCCGCCCGCCCAGCATGATCATCTTGATATTGGCCGCATCCTGCAGCAGGCGGACGTCCTTGGTCGGATCACCCTCGACCAGCAGCAGGTCGGCGAGATAGCCAGGCTTCACCTGACCGACCGGCAGGTCCATCAACTCGCCGCCCAGCGTCGTGGCGGCATGCAGCGCCTCGGCCGGGGTGAAGCCATAATAGGTGACGAAATGCTCCAGGTCGCGGGCATTGCGGCCATGGGGGTTGAAGGGGAAGCCATAGTCGCCGCCGGGCAGGACACGCACGCCGCGCGCCTTCAATTTGGGCACCAGCGTCTTCTCCAGTTCCAGCCGCTCGGCTGCGCTCGCCTTCATCGACGCCATATTGATATGGGGCGGCGGATTGGCCTCCAGCGCGGCGACCGATACGCCGGGACCGGGAGCGTAGAAGATGGCGTCCTTCTTCGCCGCCATGGCGTCGACCGCCGCGTCATCGGCAAAGGAGCAATGATAGAGGATGCGGGCACCCGCTTCGAGCGCCAGATTGATGGCGCGCGGGCTATAGGCATGGGTGGCGATCCACAGGCCCGCGTCCTTCGCCGCCTCGCCGGCCGCGATCATTTCCTCGTCGGTGTAGAGTATGTCCTGCGACGATCCGGGCTTGAGCGCATCTTCGCCCGAAATCACCAGCTTGAGCGATTTGACGCCCTCCGCCGCGCAATAGGCGACGAAGGCGCGCATCGCTTCGGGCCCCCGCCCGTTGAACACATCGCCGGTTTCGACCCCTTCCTCGCCTTCCGGGCTGCGCTCCAGTGTGGAGGGCACCAGCCGCGGGCCGGGCGTTTCGCCGGCCGCAATGGCGCGGGCCAGTTCCGGCTCGATCTGATCGCCCAGCGCGCCGGCCGAATAGAGGCTGGTATAGCCATGGTCGAGCAGCACGCGGGCATTGCGCCAGGCGGCGACCTTCAGCTCCTCGGGCGGCAGGATGAACTGGTGGTAGATTTTCTCGACCGAGCTGCCCCAGGTCAGATGGGTATGGGCATCGACCATGCCGGGCATCAGCGTCGCGCCCTGGCCGTCGATCACCATGTCCGCCTTGGCCGCGTCGATCGCGGCTTCATCGCGCAGAATGTCGGCGATGCGATCGCCCTCGATCATGACCGCGCCGGGGAAGGGCGCACTGCCGGTCCCGTCGAAAATCGCAATATTGCGGATCAGCTGCCGCACGAGGGCTCTCCCGAAGTCTCTTGTTGAATGCCCTTATGCGCCGAATTTATACGCAAGAATAATAATGATTTTTGGGAACGTCATAGCTTGGAGCTATGGATCATGATGTCCAGCAGCGCCTCGCCCAGCCGCGACAGGCGCGCATCCTTCAGCTTGCGGATGCCGATGCTGCGCTGGAAGGTCGCTTCGCGAATGGCGATCGCGCGCAGCACGCCGATCGACAGTTCGGCCGCCGCCACCTTCATCGGCAGGATGGTCAGCCGGCTGCTGTTCCGCACCATGGCCTTGGTCGTCAGCAGGGAGTCGCACCGGATCACGTCCTGCGGCACCGGCACGCCCGCCGCCATGAACAGTGCGTCGATCTGCCGGCGAAAGGCGCCGCGCGCCTCCGGCAGCACCCAGCGCCTGGCCATCATGTCGCGCAGCGACACCTCGGCCGGCAGATGGTCGTTGCGGCGCCCGACCACCAGCGCGAACGGATCCTGCGCGAACGTGATTTCCTCGATACCCTCGGGCGGCTCCTCCAGCCCGGTGGTGACGAAGGCCAGCTCGATCTCGCCCCGGTGCAGCATGTCGGCCAGGTCATGGTCGGGCCGCTCCACCGCATGCAGCGCGAAATGGCCCATCTTGTCCTCCAGCCGCCGTACCGCGTCGGGCAGCAGGCTGACGAGGGCACCCGGCGTGCCGCCGACGCGTAGCGGCCCGGTCACGCCCGCGCGCGCCAGTCGCAATTCCTCCTCCGCGCCGCTGATCAGGCTGTCGACCGCCTCCGCCCGGCGCAGCAGCACCTCGCCCTCCGGCGTCAGGCTGATGCCGCTGCGCGACCGGGCGAACAAGGCCGCGCCGACCGACTGTTCCAGTTGCGCGATCGCATTGGACACCGATGGCTGGGAGATGTTGAGCAGCCGCGCGCCGCCGCTGATCGAATTGGCACGGCAGACGGCGAGGAAGGTGCGAAGCGCGCGGGGATCGATCATCGGCCTAGATAGCCCGACCATCGCCGCGCACAACAAGACAATCTAGCGGTCGGTGCCGCTCGCCTCTCGCACCAGGGCGATCAGCGCGGCGGGACTGCTGGCGCCGGTCTTGGCGACGATCGCGGCGCGATGGTCCTCGATCGTCTTGGGGCTCAGCGACAGGGCGGCGGCGACCATCTTGTTGCTCATCCCCTGGGCCAGGCAGTGCAGCACCTCGCGCTCGCGCGGGGTCAGCGGCGCCAGCCGGGCCAGCGCCCCGCGCCGCTGCCGGCTCCAGCGTGCGCCCTCCGCCACGGCGGCCAGCAGCCGGCATTCGTCGATCGGCTTTTCCAGATAGTCGAGCCCGCCATAGCGGCGCACCGAATCCACCGCGCTGCTGGTGGTCGGCCAGGCGGTCATGAAGATGATCGCCACCGCCGGATCCTGCGCCCGCATCCGCTCGGCAAAGGCAAAGCCGTCCATTTCTGCCATCATCACGTCGGTGACCAGGCAATGGGCCGGCTCGTCGGCCTGGGCGCGCAGCATCGCGCGGGGCGTGTCGAAAGCCTGGGTGCGATAGCCATACCGGCCCAGCAGCCGCGCCACCGCCCGGCCCAGATCAGGGTCGTCATCGACCACATGGATGATGGCGGGATCGGCCGGGTCAGTCATAGCTGGGTTCCGTGCGGGGCAGGGACAGGCTGGCGCGCGCGCGGCCCTGCGCGATGTCGCGGGTCAGCGTGCCGCCATGGGCGTCGGCGATGGCACGCGCCACCAGCAGGCCGATGCCCATGCCGCCATAGTCGGGGGAGGGGGAAGGGACCGGGTTGGCGACATGGATCGTTACCTGATCGGCCCGGCTTTCCACGGCGATCTCGATGGTCGATCCGGGTGCCGCCAGCATCGCGTTGCGCAGCAGGTTGAGCAATATCTGGGTTAGTTCGATCTCATGCCCGGTGACCTGCAACCGCGCATCCATCGGCGGCAGGCTGATGGCGCAGCCCAGGCTGCGCGCCTCGCCGCCGACCATGCCGGCACAGTCGCGCAGCATCTGGCCGACGATGATCGGCGATGGCTCGTCGACGGCGCGTCCGCCAAAGCTGCGCAGCCGTCGCACCATGTCGGCCAGCAAAGCCGCCTTGCGATCGACCAGTTCGATGCTCTCGCGCATCTCCGCCGGGTCGGGCTGCGGATCGCGCGACAGGGCGGACAGATGCCGGGTCTCGATCGCCAGCGTCGATAGCGGCTGGCTGATCTCGTGGATGATCGCCACCGACATGGCGCGCAGCGTCTTGAGCCGTTCGGCCTGGAACAGGATGCGGTCGCGCCGGGCGATATCCTCGCGGGCGCGGATTTGCGCCTCGGCAAAGCTGCCGGCGAGATAGGTGGCGATCGCCATGGCGGCGAGGCCCATGTGCAGCGCGAAGCGGGTGGCGCTGGCCGACAATGGCGCCGACCAGGGCAGGATGATCGCGGCCGACAGGATGATCGCGATCCAGGCGCCCAGCCGGCCACAGCGCAGCCCCGCCCAGATCGCACCGATCAGCACCGGGGTGATGGCGATCTGCGGCTCGACCCGCGCCAGTCCCCAGGCGAGCAGCCAGCCAAAGGCGAAGACGCTTGCCGCCTCGATCGCGCGGCCGCGGCCGATCGGCATCAGCCGCCGCGTCCCTTCGTCGCGCGTGCCGATCCACAGCAGAGGCGGCGCGACCAGCAGCACGCCCAGCAGATCGCCGACCAGGAAGGCCGCGATCGTGGTCGCCACCGGCTGGGTCGGCAGGCTGCTCGACACGCCGGGCCATTGCCATTCCCAGAAACCGGCGGTGAAGGAGGCGAGGGTCGGCGCCAGCACCGCGGCCAGGCCGAACGGCATGGGCGCGATCGCCAGCTCCGACCGGCTGCGCCGCTCGATGAAGCGTGCCAGTGCGATCATCAGGCCATAGGCGACGGGCGCGCGCGCTACCCCACCCAACTGATTGAGATATTCGGGGCCGCCCGGCAGGATTGTCCCGGTCAGCGACTGGATCACGCATTCCTCGATGATCAAGATCGGCGTGTAGCGCGCGCCGATCCGCCACAGCAGCGCCAGCCGCACGCCGGCGGCGGGATACCAGAGGCTGAAGAAATGGGCGCCGCCCCACGGGCTGGCCGCCATATGCGCCAGCTTGAACGCGAAGG
>Ga0075368_10000461_pt1 | contig 12013 bp, 8 predicted proteins | sample EndMethybrTD3033_FD_71518 | JGI IMG/M metagenome (GOLD analysis project Ga0075368, IMG submission 71518) | Populus endosphere microbial communities from Tennessee, USA - Endosphere MetaG P. TD hybrid TD303-3 | ecosystem: Host-associated > Plants > Roots > Endosphere | place: USA: Tennessee... | reverse complement strand
GGCAGCGTCGTTGGTCCTCCTTTGAGCGTTGCCGTGTCGCCCCGGGAGGACATTGCCCTTGTCACGTCGGCACGGCGCATCGATCCAGCCGATCCCACCAGGCAGATCCCGGACGATCGGGTCAGCGTCATCGATCTGACACCGCTTAATCCGGGTCTCCTCAGGCGCCTAGGCAGCGCGGTCGGGGTATCCAAGGGGCCGGCGCCCGTGCCGAAGGTGGTTGCCACCCTCCAGGCCGGCATGGGGGCGTCGGGCGTGTCCATCAACAGGGCCGGCACACTCGCCTTGGTGGCCAATCGCGACGAGGGCACGGTTTCGATATTCTCCATCAAGGGCAGCACGGTCACACCTGCCGGCAAGGTGACCGTCGGCAGCGACAAGTCAGGTCCGAGCCATGTCGTGTTCTCGCTGGATGGACGGCATGCCTTCGTGACCCGCGACGGCGACCATCGCATCGCGGTTCTGTCGGTCGACGGCAGCAAGGTGGAGCTTACCAAGCGCGAGATGGCGGCTGGCCTCAGACCGTATGCGATTGATGTTGCGGCCAAGAGTGCCGTGGCGGTGGTGAGCAATCTCGGGGCTGGACTGGGCGATGCCGACACCATCAGCGTCATCGATCTGAAGGCCGACCCGATGCGTGTCGTGAACACGGTGACGGTCGGGCCGTCGCCCCAGGGCATGAAGATTTCCCCCGACGGCAAGTTCGTGGCCGTCGTTCTCGGCAACGGCACCGACAGACCTGCGAACTCACCGCTCTACAACGCGAACGGCCTGCTGCAGATCTGGGCCCGCAACGGCACGCAGCTCACGAAGGCCGCCGAAGTCCCGATTGGCAAATGGTGCGAGGGGGTCGCGTGGTCCCGCAACAGCCGTACGCTGCTGGTGCAATGCACCGCCGAGCAGGAGATCAGCGTGATCCGCTTTACCGGCCTGACCGGCCGATCGCTGCAGAAGACCAGCTCGATCAAGACCAAGGGCGGGCCGGCCGCGATCCGCACCGCCGAACCCTGATTGGGTGATCAGGTGCCGAAGCGTCTCTACCTGCGTCCCGAAGGCAGGTTGCTTGCCAGCGGCTTGCTTGCCGAAAACGACCAGCACCAGCGTTTGCGGATCGCGGGTCGCCGCGATCTGCAATTCGCTGCGGCCGACCTCATCGAGCGCGACGGCGGAGCCGTTAGCCGCCGGCTGATGCGTGCCGACCAGCTGGCCGCGTCGACCGATGCCGATCTGCAGACGCTGCTGCAGCGCGTGTGCCGGCCGCGCGAGCCGGTGGCGGGTCTCGCCCTCGACAGGCCGCTCCTGATGGGGATCGTCAACGTCACGCCTGACAGCTTTTCCGATGGTGGCCGCTTCCTCGCTGCCGATGCGGCGATCGACCACGCTCTGCAGCTGGAGGCGGAAGGCGCAGACATCCTCGACATCGGCGGCGAGTCGACCAGGCCCGGTTCCGATGCCGTCGACCTCGACGAGGAATGCCGGCGCGTCCTGCCTGTCATACAGGCATTGGCCAAACGCAGCCGCGCCCGTCTCTCGATCGATACGCGCAAGGCGGAGGTGATGCGGCGTGCAGCCTTGGAAGGCGCGTACTTCATCAACGACGTGGCGGCGCTCGGCCATGATCCCAAGGCGATGGAGACCGCCGCCGCCACGGGCTTGCCGGTGGTCCTCATGCACGCGCGCGGCGAACCGCGCACCATGCAGGAGAACCCCGTTTACGCCGATGCGGTGCTCGACATCTACGACTGGCTGGAGGCGCGTGTGGAGGCCTGCGAGCGTGCAGGCATTTCGCGCAATCGGCTGATCGTCGATCCCGGCATTGGCTTTGGCAAGACGCTGGCGCACAACCTGGCGCTGCTTGGCTCGCTCGGCATCTTGCATGGCCTCGGCTGTCCTGTGCTGCTCGGGGCATCGCGCAAAAGCTTCATCGGCCGATTGAGCGGGACGGCCGCCGACGACCGCCTGCCGGGCTCGATTGCGGCAGCGTTGATCGCGGCATCCCAGGGCGTGCAGATCCTGCGCGTTCACGACGTGGCCGCGACGCGGCAGGCGCTGGCGGTCTGGCAGGGCGCGTTCGCGGACGCATGAGCCGCAGACCGCATTTTCGCAGCTTGCGCCTGCCTGCTTGTCAATGTCTTGCGGCACAGCCCAAGCAGAACTTGCATTCTAATTGACACCAGTTGCCCGCTGGGGCTCGTGTCTCCTGCCAATCAGCCCGAAGGAGCTGCAGATGACGGATTCGTCCAACACCGCGCCGGGATTCTCCACGCTCGCCATCCACGCGGGCGCCGCGCCCGATCCTTCCACCGGCGCGCGCGTGACGCCGATCTATCAAACCACGTCGTACGTGTTCAACGACGTCGAGCACGCCGCCGCGCTGTTCAATCTCGAGGCGTTCGGCAACATCTACACGCGCATCGGCAATCCGACGCAGGCCGTACTCGAGCAGCGCATCGCCGCGCTGGAGGGCGGCACGGCGGCGCTGGCCGTCGCGTCCGGACACGCCGCCCAGATGCTGGTGTTCCACACGCTAATGGAGCCGGGCGATGAGTTCGTCGCCGGCCGGCAGCTGTACGGCGGCTCGGTCAATCAGTTCAACCACTCCTTCAAAAAGTTCAATTGGAACGTAGCCTGGGCCGACGCCACCGACCCCGCCAGCTTCGAGAAGGCGATCACGCCAAAGACCAAAGCCATCTTCTGCGAGTCGATCGCCAATCCGGGTGGCATCGTCATAGACCTGCCGGCCATCGCCAAGATCGCCAAGAAGGCAGGCGTGCCCTTCATCGTCGACAACACGCTGGCCACGCCCTACCTGTGCCGTCCGAAGGAGCATGGCGCCGACATCATCGTGCACTCGCTGACCAAGTTCATGGGCGGGCACGGCAACTCGATCGGCGGCGTGATCGTCGATTGCGGCACCTTCGATTGGCTGATGGCCAAGAACAAGTATGCGGCGTTGGTCGAGCCTAATCCGAGCTACAACGGCATGCGGCTGGCCGAGACCTTCGGCAACTTCGCTTTTGCCATTGCCTGCCGCGTGCTCGGATTGCGCGATCTGGGTCCGGCCATTGCCCCGTTCAACTCGTTCCTGATCCTGACCGGCATCGAGACGCTGCCGCTGCGCATGGCCAAGCACTGCGAGAACACCAGCGCCGTGGCCGAGCACCTGGCCGCGCACGGCAAGGTGGAGTGGGTCAACTATGCTGGCCTGAAGGACAACAAGTACAACGCAATCGCCCGCAGGATTTGCCCCAAGGGTGCCGGCGCCGTCTTCACCTTTGGTCTCAAGGGTGGCTACGAGGCGGGCGTGAAGCTCGTATCCAACGTCAAGCTGTTCTCGCATCTCGCCAACATCGGCGACACGCGCAGCCTGATCATCCATCCGGCCTCGACGACGCACCGTCAGCTGACGCCCGAGCAGCGCAAGGCGGCGGGTGCCGGCGACGATGTGGTGCGGCTGTCGGTGGGGCTGGAGGACAGTGCCGACCTGATCGCCGACCTTGATCAGGCTTTGTCGGCGGCGTGACGGCCGGGACGCTCCGCTTTTGCGCGGGCGCGACTCCGGCTGCGTGCTTCGACGCCGCGGATCAGTTCGGCAAGCTCGAGGAACTCGTGGCGGCGCGGCGATGTCGCCCGCCACGCAAGTCCCAATGTTCGTGCGGGCTCAGGATCGGCAAAGCGCAGCAGCTTGATGCCGCTTTGACGTGCTTCCACGCCCAGACTGAGCCTGGGCAGCAGGGTGATGCCGAGGCCATGCGCCACCATCTGCACGATGGTGGACAGGCTGGAGGCGCCGAACGTGTCCAGCTGCGCAACTTGCCGCAAATGGCAATAAGCGAGCGCCTGCTCGCGCAGGCAGTGCCCCTCCTCGAGCAGGAGCAGGCGATCCTTCGCCAGCAGCTCCGGTGTGGCCCGCACCCTGCCCGAAAGGTTGCGAGAGGTCGGGACGGCGAGGAAGAACGGGTCCTCGAACAGCGCCAGGGTCTCGATGTCCTGGCCCTCCACCGGCAGTGCCAGCACCAGCACGTCGAGCTTGCCGTCGGCCAATTCGGAAAGCAGCTGATCGGTGCGTGTCTCGCGCAGATGCAGCTCCAGGTCGGGGTAGCCGTCCCTCAGCAGCGGCAGCAGCGGAGGCAGAAGATAAGGCGCCACCGAAGGGATGACGCCCAGATGCAGCGGTCCCGACAGCGTGCTGTTGCGGTGGTGGGCGTAGTCGACCAGGTCGCGCACGTCGGTGATGATGCGGGCGGCCCGGCGCGCGACCTCCAGACCTTCCTCGGTCAGCTGCATACCTTGCCGGCGGCGCTCGATCAGCACCACCTTCAGCTCCCGCTCCAGCTCCTTGATCTGCATCGACAGCGCCGGCTGCGTCACGGAGCAGGCAGCGGCCGCCCGCCCGAAGTGCTCGTGCTGGGCGATCGCTGCCAAGTAGCGCAGCTGACGCAGCGAGATGGTTGACATAAGATTACCTGATCGACCTTCAAGGATTTTGCTATTAGACCTTATTTTGGAATGGGTCTAGCGTGCGGTCCTTCTGGAGCAGCCAACAGGGGATCGGCTGAGGCCAAGCATCGATCCCCGACCAGAGCTTTTTGCGCCCGCGGCGGCCGTTCGCTCTTCTGCGTCCGGCTTGACCTGCGTCAAGGCAAAGGAGCTGCAGGAGGGCGCCGTCTGCTTTTCGGCGGCCAAAGCCGGCAAGGCTGCCGGCCTGGTCCACAACCGGGGCCCGGAAGCGCAATTTGAAACGGAACATCTCGAAGAAATCACACAAACGATCGGAGAGAGACATGGACGCAAAGACGGATGACAAAGGCAAGTGCCCGGTCGCGCACGGCAGGAGAAACCGCGACTGGTGGCCAGATGCGCTGGACGTTTCGGTTCTGCACCGGAATTCCACCCTGTCGGATCCGATGGGCGAGGCGTTCGACTACGCCAAGGAGTTCAAGACCCTCGACCTCAACGCTGTGATCAAGGATCTCACTGCCTTGATGACGGCCTCGCAGGACTGGTGGCCGGCCGACTTCGGACATTACGGCGGCCTGATGATCCGCATGGCATGGCACAGCGCAGGCACCTACCGCATCACCGACGGTCGCGGCGGCGCCGGAGCAGGGCAGCAGCGCTTCGCGCCGCTTAACTCGTGGCCCGACAACGCTAACCTCGACAAGGCGCGCCGCCTGCTGTGGCCGGTCAAGCAGAAGTACGGTGCCAAGATTTCGTGGGCAGACCTGATGATCCTGGCCGGCAACGTCGCGCTGGAGTCGATGGGCTTCAAGACGTTCGGTTTTGCGGGCGGCCGCGCCGACGTGTGGGAGCCGGAAGAGCTGTTCTGGGGTCCCGAGGGCACGTGGCTCGGCGACGAGCGCTACAGCGGCGAGCGCCAGCTTGCTGAGCCGCTCGGCGCCGTGCAGATGGGCCTGATCTATGTCAATCCGGAAGGACCGAACGGCAATCCGGACCCGATCGCGGCGGCCAAGGACATCCGCGAGACCTTCTTCCGCATGGCCATGAACGACGAGGAGACCGTCGCGCTGATCGCCGGCGGCCACTCGTTCGGCAAGACCCATGGCGCCGGCGATCCGTCGCTGGTCGGGCCTGACCCGGAGAGCGGCGCGCTCGAGGACCAGGGCCTCGGCTGGAAGAGCAAGTTCCAGACCGGCATCGGCTGTGACGCCATCACGGGCGGCCCGGAAGTCACCTGGACGCAGACGCCGACCAAGTGGAGCAACCTGTTCTTCAAGAACCTGTTCGAGAACGAGTGGGAGCTGACCAAGAGCCCGGCCGGCGCCAAGCAGTGGAAGGCGAAGGGCGCGGCAGCCGACGTGCCGGACGCCTTCGACACGTCGAAGAAGCATCTGCCGACCATGCTGACCACCGACCTGTCGCTGCGCATGGACCCGGCCTACGAGAAGATCTCGCGCCGCTTCTACGAGAACCCGGACCAGTTCGCGGACGCTTTTGCCCGCGCGTGGTTCAAGCTCACGCATCGCGACATGGGGCCGCGCGTGCGCTACCTCGGCCCGCTGGTGCCGAAGGAGTCGTTGATCTGGCAGGACCCGGTCCCGGCCGCGGATCATCCGCTGATAGGTGAGCCGGACATCGCCACGCTGAAGGCGAAAATCCTGTCGTCGGGCGTGACGGTGCCCCAGCTCGTCTCGACCGCCTGGGCATCGGCGTCGACGTTCCGAGGCTCCGACAAGCGTGGCGGCGCGAACGGTGCGCGCATCCGGCTCGCCCCGCAGAAGGACTGGGAGGTCAACCAGCCTGCCCAACTCAAGACGGTGCTGCAGAAGCTCGAAGCGATCCAGAAGGACTTCCAGGCCGGCGGCAAGAAGGTTTCGCTGGCCGACCTGATCGTTCTTGGCGGCTGCGCGGCGGTCGAGAAGGCGGCCAAGGATGCCGGTGTCGCCATGAAGGTCCCCTTCGCGCCGGGCCGCATGGATGCGTCGCAGGAGCAGACCGACGTCCAGTCCTTCGCTCCGCTCGAGCCGAGGGCCGACGGCTTCCGCAACTACATCAGCGGCAGGCATCAGTTCATGCAGCCTGAAGAGGCGTTGGTGGACCGGGCTCAGTTGCTGCGGTTGACGGGGCCGGAGATGACGGCGCTGGTTGGCGGCTTGCGCGTGCTCGGCGCGAATGCCGGCGACTCAAAGCACGGCGTCTTGACCAGGCAGCCTGGGAAGCTGACCAACGACTTCTTCGTCAACCTGCTCGACATGAGCACGGAGTGGCAGGCGGCAGGCGACAACCTGTATGAAGGCCGCGACCGCAAGACAAAGGCGGTCAAGTGGACCGGCACCCGCGTCGACCTGATCTTCGGCTCGCATTCGCAGCTGCGCGCCTTTGCCGAGGTCTATGCGTGTGCGGACGCGAAGGAGAAGTTCGTGCAGGACTTTGTGGCGGCCTGGACCAAGGTGATGAACGCGGATCGCTTCGATCTCGCCTGACGGCGAATACCAGGCAGCATACGTTGCCACCCGTCATCCCGGTCTCGATTATTGAGCGCATACCGCGAAATCATCGAGAGCCGGGATCTCGATCGATTCAAGTATGAGGTCCCGGATAGCCTCGGCGCAGGCGCCTCGGCTTCCGGGATGACGGGTGAATCAATTTGCAGGGCGCCGCGGATATCCGCGGCGCCCTTTTTCTTTGCCTTCAGCTCATCGAGATTCGGTCGGCGGCCGCACCAGCCATGCGTGCAACATCGGGCGTGCCTCCGGCCAGCACCTCGGCGAACATCTCCCGGTCGACGTTGCCGCCGCTGAGCACCAGGCCGACCCGCTTGCCGCCCATGACGTCCCGCTCCTGCAGCAACGCGGCCAGCGCCGCCGCGCCGGCGCCTTCGGCCAGGTTGTGCGTGTCCTCGTAGATCGCGCGCATGGCGGCGGCAATCTCGTCCTCGCTGACCCGCACGATGCGCGCCGCGCCTTTCCGTATGATGGCCAGCGCGTCTGGATCGGGCACGCGGCAGGCCATCCCGTCGGCGAACGTTGCGCATGAGTTGGTCGGCACCGGCCGGCCCGCCTCGAAGGAGAGCGCAATGGTCGGCGCCCTCTCCGCCACGACGCCGATGACTTCCGTGTCCAGTCCCAGCAGGTCGCGGACCGTGATCACTCCGCAGATGCCTGAGCCCATGCCGATCGGTACGTAGACGACATCGAGGTCGCTTACGGCCTGAAACATTTCCAGCGCATAAGTCGCAACGCCCCTGACCAGATCAGGATGGAACGACGGCAGGAAGTGATAGCCCCGCTCGGTTGCGAAGTGCGCCGCGTGCTCACGGGCTTCGTCGAAGTCGGCGCCTACCACCGCGAGTTCGGCGCCGAAGGCCTGCATCGCCCGGTTCTTCTCGCGCGAGTTGCCGTGCGGGACGAAGAGCGTGCAGGGAAAACCCGCACTCGACGCCGCAAGCGCCACCGACTGGCCATGGTTCCCACGCGTCGCCGTGACGATGCCCTTGACTGCGGGCTCACACCGCTTCAGCGCGTCGAGATAGACCACGCCGCCGCGGATCTTGAAGGCGCCGATCGGCGTGTGGTTTTCGTGCTTGACCCATACCCGCGCGCCGGTGCGCTGCGCCAGCAGCGGCCATGCGTGCAGTGGCGTCGCCGGCACTACGCGGCGCACCAGCGGCACGGCGGCCTCGAGTTCGGCAAGCGAGAACATCGGCATCGGCGGAAACCTTGGTAAGTGCCCGAACGGCAGCCACGAGCGCACAGGCGGCCGGGCCACCATAATGCCCGCAAAGCCTACGGCGTGACAGCCGTCAGCCCTTCACCTTGACGTAGGAGCCCGGCGCGCTCTCGATGGCGCCGAGGCGCGCGCCCGGCTTGCGGGCCGGCACCATCTGGCGCGAATGGTCGGCCAGCCACTGCGCGTAGTGGGGCCACCAGGAGCCCGGGTGCTCCTTGGCGCCCTCGAACCAGGCTTCCAGCGTCGCCGCCCGCTTGTCGTTGGTCCAGTACTGGTATTTGACCTTGTCGCCCGGCGGGTTGATGACGCCGGCGATGTGTCCGGATCCGGCCAGCACATAGGTCACCGGCCCGCCGAACAGGCGCGAGCCGATGAACACCGATTTGGCCGGCGCGATGTGGTCTTCCTTGGCGCACAGCTCATAGATCGGCAGCTTGACCTTGCCGAGGTCGAGCTTGACGCCGCCAATCGACATCTGCCCGCGGGCCAGCCGGTTCTCCTGATAGAACTCGCGCAGATAGAAGCTGTGGTTGGCGGGCGTCATGCGGGTCGAATCCTGGTTCCAGAACAGCAGGTCGAACGGGAACGGCTTCTTGCCCAGCATGTAGTTGTTGACGATGTAGGGCCAGATCAGGTCCTTCGGCCGCAGCATGTTGAATACGGTCGCCATGCGCGAGCCGTCGAGGAAACCGCGCTCGGCCATCATCTCTTCCAGCGCCTTGAGCTGCGTGTCGTCGATGAACAGCAGCAGGTCTCCGGCCTTGGTGAAGTCGACCTGCGCGGCAAAGAACGTCGCCGACGCGAACGGATCCTCGCCGCGTGCGGCCAGGTAGGCCAGCGTGGTGCCGAGCAGCGTGCCGCCCACGCAATAGCCGATAACGTTGGTCTGGTCGCAGCCGGTCTCGCGCTTGACGGCACCCGTGGCAGCCAGGATGCCCTCGGTCATGTAGTCTTCGAAGGTCTTGTGGGCGAGGCGCTGGTCGGGGTTGACCCAGGAGACGACGAACACGGTGAAGCCTTGGCCGACCATGTAGCGGATGAAGGATTTCTGCGGCGACAGGTCGAGGATGTAGAACTTGTTGATCCATGGCGGCACGATCAGCAGCGGCACCTCGTGCACCTGGTCGGTGGTCGGCGCGTACTGGATGAGCTGCAGCAGGTCGTTCTGGAAGATGACCTTGCCGGGCGCGGTGGCGACGTTGCGGCCGACCTCGAACGCGTCGAGATCGGTCTGGGTGATACTGAACACATCGCCCGACCGCTCCATGTCGTGGACCAGATTGGCCATGCCTTGCACGAGGTTCTTGCCGCTGGTGGCGAATGTCTCGCGCAACACCTCGGGGTTAGTCATGGGGAAGTTGGAGGGCGACAGCGCGCTGCCCAGCTGCTTCAGGTAGAACTCGGCGCGCTGACGCGTGCGCTCGTCGAGCCCTTCGGTCTTTTGCAGAATATCGTCCAGCCAGCGCATGGTGATGAGGTAGGTCTGCTTGCAGAAGTCGAAGTAGGGGTTCTGCTCCCACTCCGGATCCTTGAAGCGATTGTCGCCGGGCTCGGGTTCCGCGACGGGCGGCACCTCGGCGCCGAGCAGGCGCTGGGAAGTGGCGCCGGCGAGCTGCAGGTAGTCGCGCACCAGATCGCCTTGGCTCTCGGCAAGCTTGGCCGGGTCGGTGGCCCAGGACTGGGCAACCTCGATGAACAGCTTGGCTGCGTCGGTGATCTCACTGGCGGTGCTGAGCGGGCCGACCTTGCCATTCGACCGTTCCAGGAAGCTGGACAGTACCTGCGTGCCCTCCTCGAGCAGGCGCAGCATGTTGCGCCCGAACTCCTCCGGATTGCTGATCTGATAGGCCGAGAAGTCGACGGCAACCGGGACGGGCTTGGGGGTGTCAGGGGCTTTTTTCTGCATCGGTCCGCTCGAATCAAAGGGCACCATGCCGGCACGACAGGTCACCATAAGCCGTATTTAGTGATCGGGCCGCAACTACGCCAAAAATACCTATGCATAGATGCTGCCGCGTCAAAAGAATCGGGTAGCGACTGGCCCAGTCCCTGCAGACAATCCGGGCGGCCTGATGCTAAGAACCCGTGCAGTCAGGAAGGCGTAGAATTACATGGGAATGCGGTGCAAAATCGCCGTTGCGCTGGTCGGTTTGGCCGCCCTTGGGGGCTGTTCCGAAACTATGCCGCTTGCCCAATTACCGGATTTCTACAAGCTGCCCGAGAAAGTGCTCAGCAAGGACGAGCAGCAGACCAAGGTTAACGACATGGTGGAGAAGAGCCAAACCCACCAGACCGAGGCGGCCAAAAAGATCGAAGGCAAGTAGGGCGCCAAGCGCCTAGGTTGCATCTTCGGGTTTCCGCATCAACCAACACACCACGGTAGTCACGTGATCGAAGAATTCCACCGCGTAAAGCGCCTGCCGCCCTATGTGTTCGCCGAGGTCAACCGCCTCAAGGCTGCGGCCCGCGCCCGGGGTGCCGACATCATCGATCTCGGCATGGGCAACCCCGACATGCCGACGCCCCAGCACATCGTCGACAAGATGGTGGAGACGGTCGCCAAGCCGCGCACAAACCGCTACTCGGCCTCCAAGGGCATACCGGGATTGCGCAAGGCCCAGGCTGCCTACTACGCCCGCCGCTTTGGCGTGAAGCTCAACCCCGAGACCCAGGTGGTGGCCACGCTTGGCTCCAAGGAAGGCTTCGCCAACATGGCGCAGGCCATCACGGCGCCCGGCGACGTCATCCTGGTGCCGAGCCCGACCTATCCCATCCACGAGTTCGGCTTCATCATCTCAGGGGCGTCCATACGCCATATCCCGACCGGCATCGGCGAGATGCGGCCGGAGTCGTCGGACCCCGGCACGGCATTCCTGCGCGGCGTGGAACGGGCCGTGAAGCACTCCATCCCCAAGCCGCTGGCGATGGTGCTGAGCTATCCATCCAATCCGACCGCGACCACCGTGAGCCTCGATTTCTACATGGAGGCCGTGCAGCTCGCCAAGAACCTCGACCTGATCATCCTGTCGGACATCGCCTACGCGGAAATCTACTTCGACGACAATCCGCCGCCCTCGGTGCTGCAGGTGCCGGGCGCGATGGATGTCACCGTCGAGTTCACGTCCCTGTCCAAGACCTACGCCATGCCCGGCTGGCGCATGGGCTTTGCAGTCGGCAACGAGCGGCTGATCGCGGCGCTGGCGCGCGTCAAGTCGTACCTCGACTATGGCGCGTTCACGCCGGTGCAGGTGGCGGCTGCGGCCGCGCTCAACGGCCCGCAGGACTGCGTCGACGAGATCCGCAAGATCTACAAGGCGCGCCGGGATTGCCTGGTCGACAGCTTCGCCCGCGCCGGTTGGAAAATACCGCCTCCGGCCGCCTCCATGTTTGCCTGGGCGCCGATCCCCGAGCCTTACCGCGAGCTCGGGTGCATGGAATTCTCCAAGCTGTTGGTCGAGAAGGCCGATGTGGCGGTGTCGCCGGGGCTGGGTTTCGGCGAGTATGGCGAGGGCTATGTGCGCATCGCCCTGGTGGAGAACGAGCACCGCATCCGGCAGGCGGCCCGCAATATCAAAAAGTTCCTCGCGCGCCCCCCGGAAACGATGCATAACGTGATCCCCATCCCACAAAAGGCATCACGCTAGCGTCGCCATGAGCCAGCCGCTGAGATTGGGCGTCGCCGGGCTCGGAACGGTCGGCGCGGGACTGCTGAACCTGCTCAACGAGCACGGCGAGCGGCTGCAGCAGATGCTTGGCCGCCGCATCGTGGTCGAGGGCGTGTCGGCGCGCAGCCGTACCAAGAAGCGCAGCGTTTCACTGGATG
>Ga0075368_10000459_pt1 | contig 12043 bp, 10 predicted proteins | sample EndMethybrTD3033_FD_71518 | JGI IMG/M metagenome (GOLD analysis project Ga0075368, IMG submission 71518) | Populus endosphere microbial communities from Tennessee, USA - Endosphere MetaG P. TD hybrid TD303-3 | ecosystem: Host-associated > Plants > Roots > Endosphere | place: USA: Tennessee... | reverse complement strand
ACCTCCGCCATCACCTCCGGACCGATGCCGTCACCGGGAAGCAACAGTAGGGAGTGGGTGGTCATGACACGACTTTTCCTTGGCATGGGTTGCGGGGGGCGATTTTCGCCGGCAATTGCTAGCTTGGGCGGGGCTACCGCGCAAGAAGAGGCCGGGCAAGACTGACCGAGGCGGTACCTTTATCGGCCGTGCAATTGCCTAGGTTTTGCGTATTCTAGGGCATGCGCGGGGGTTAGCACATCACGTTCCCAGGGGAGACTGCAATGCGCGCGATGTTGCCGCTGGCACTGAGCATGATCACGATTTGGACTGCAGCCACTTGGGCGGACGACAAGAGCGATTGTCGGGATGGCAAGACTGCGGACCTGAAGATCAAGGGGTGCTCGGCGCTTATCAAGACCGATACCAAGGACTCGATCGCCTACTACAATCGCGGTTCCGCCTACCAGACCAAAGGTGACGTCGATCGTGCCATCACGGACTACGACATGGCGATCGGGCTGAAGCCCGACTATGCGGCAGCGTACGAAAACCGCGCCCGCGCCTATGTCAGCAAGGGGGACTATACCCGCGCCGTGGCCGACGTGACCAAGGCCGGCGAGCTCACGCCCAAGGTAGCCGTACGGCCGAAGGCGGTTCCGTCGGCGACACAAACCCAGAAGGTGGTTGCCAAGCCGGCAGTTGCCCAAGCAACGACGACGGCCGCCGCCGAGAAGCAGGCGGAACCCGTCATGAAGGCACCGCCCAAAGCAGCGTCGGCCTGGCCAGAATGGGCGCCCAAGCAGCAGGAATCGACCAGCAACTGAGCAGGTTCGATTTCTGCAGTCGGCGCTCGGCAGCTCGAGCCGAGCGGGTGTGCGGCAGATCATGACCGCCTGCCGAGCAGCACGTCCTTGGCCTCGTTGATCTTGGCGGCGAGGAAGGTCGAGCCGCCGCGATCCGGGTGCAGCTTCATCATCAGCTCGCGGTGCGCGCGGCGGATATCGTCCTCGGTTGCGCCGTGGCCGAGGCCCAGGATGTCGAGCGCCTGCTCGCGCGTCATGGTGCCGCCGGCGGTGCGCTCGCCGTCGCTGCGCGCCATGTCCTCCCGCCAGGAGGGATGCGCGTGATCGAGGTAAGTCTCCAGGATCTGCGCCGACTGCGGATCGGCAAAGCGGCAGTCCTGCCAGAGGTGCGCCATCTCGACGGGTGCCAGGCTTTCGAGGTCGCGGCCAGCGAAGAAGCCCTTCAGCACGCGACCCTGGATGCGGCCGCTATCGTGGTCGAGCTCGACCTCCAGGTGATCGGTGACGATGCGCGAGCTCTGACCGGGTGATTTCTGCGCCGACCCGGACATACCCCAAGGCAGGTTGCCGCCCCACAGCAGCCAGGTGCCGAGCGCGGCCAGCGACATGGCATAGCCGGCAAGACCGCGAAACAGCAGAATGCCCGCACCGATGAGAACAGCCACGCCCGCGCTGGTGCGGATATGGCGCGCCATGACGCCGGGGTTAGCCAGAGTGAAGCCGCGCGTGGCAAGCAGCATCAGCAGCAATGCCGCCAGTCCCAGGAGTAGGTACTGCATGGGATGCGCCGGCGCCTCCTACTTGAGCTGCTGCAGCAGCCGCCGCGCACCGCCGCCTGAGGTGCGGCTGCTCAACGCCTCGAGCGCCTTGCGGCCGCCGGCAGCGTAGACGGCAACGGCGGAGAGCAGGTCGCGCAGCTGCGCGGCCGAGCCGGCATCGAAGGCGCAATAGGCGCCGCGCGTGAGGCGGGCGATCTCGCGGAAGGCGCGCTCGGCGCGGGCGTCGGAGCCCTCCTGGAACAGGAATACCGGCACGCCCAGCAGCGCCAACTCGCCAGCGCGCCCGCACAGGTCGTCGACATCCTCCTCCATGCAGTCGCCCACATAGACCAGCGCATTGACGGGTTTGGCAGCCGCCTCCTTGCGCGCGTGGCTCAGCACCTTGCCGATCTGGGTGTAGCCGCCAGCGCAGGTGACGCGCGTCATCAGGGCAGCCAGCGCGTCGGGATCGGACACCCACTTGGAGGCCTTGCACTCGCCGGCGCCGCGGAAATAGACGAGTTGCACGTCGAGACCGCCGATCGCCTTCACGGCGTGGAACATGTCGGCCTGCAGGGCCAGCGCCATGTCCCAAGTCGGCTGGCGGCTCATGGTCGCATCCATGGCGAACAGCAAGCGGCCGCGGCCCGTGCCGGTGCGCGGCCCGAGCTCCTTCATGCGGCGGACGAAGTCGGCCACCTCGGCGTCGGAGGCGGCCTGCGCCGGCACCTGGCGGCCGGTCTCGCTCGGCACCTTGGCCGGGTTCGAGGCTTGGCCTGGGTCCACTACCGGGCCGCGCGCGGGCGCGCCGACGTCGACCTTGCCTTTGTCCTTGCCGCTGCTCATGGCTGTGACCTATCGAAGCCTTCCGGTCGATTCCTCATACTGTAACGCAAATAAAGATGGCGTTTCCGGAAGCTCCCGGCAATGTGCGCCCGCCATGAACCTGCTGCTGCTCGTCCTCGTTCCCGCCTGCTTTGCCTTGAACCCGGTGATCGGCCGCGCCATGAGCGAGGCATTCGGGCCGGCTTCGCTGTCGGTGACGCGGTGGGCTCTGTCGGGGCTCGTCATAGCGCTGGTGGCCGTCGGACGCGGCGGCGCGGAACGCTGGCATGCACCAGCCGCTTTGTATGGACGCCTTGTCGTGCTGGGGGCGCTCGGCATGGGTTTTTGCGCCTACGCGGCGTTCGCGGCCGCGCGCACCACCGAGGCAACCAACGTCGGCCTGATCTACGCCTGCACCACGCCGCTGGTGGCGAGCTACGAGATGGCCGCCGGCCGCCAGCGCGCGAACTGGGGCATGCTGGCGGGCATCGGTGCGTGCCTGGCCGGGGTGGGCATCATTCTGACGCGCGGGCATCCGGAGACCCTGCTCCATCTCACGTTCTCCACCGGCGACCTGTGGGCCGCCGCCGGCATGATCGTGTTTGCCGGATACACCGTCGCCTTGCGCCGCACGCCCACGGCGCTGACGCCGTTGGCGCAGTTCGTCGTCATGAGCATCGGCGCGACGCTGGCCCTGCTGCCATTCTGCGCCGAGGAGGTGGCCAGGGGCGGGGTTCCGCCGATTACGCTCGACACGCTGCCGTGGCTGGCGATCCTGGTGTTGGTGGCCGGCATCGGCGCGTTCTTGGGGTACATGCTCTCGCTGATGCGCAACGGGCCGGTGCTGACGGCGGCCTCGATCAGCCTGACGCCGATCTACGCGGCGGCATTGGCGATCACACTGATCGGCGAGCGGCTCGCCTGGTATCACGGCGTGGCCCTTGCCCTGGTGGTGGGCGGGCTGCTGCTGATCAACCGCGGGCAGGGCAAGTGACTGTCATCCCGGAATGCGCGCCAGCGCATATCCGGGACCCAGCGTAACACGCCGAGTGCTGGGTCCCGGGTCTGAGCTGCGCTCAGCCCGGGATGACAGGTCATTCCTCCTCGATGCCGAGCAGGCCGACGTTGCCGCCGGTGGCGGTGATGTCGGTGGTGCGCACGCGCTCGGTGGCGAAGCGCGGGAGATAATGTGGCCCGCCCGCCTTCGGGCCGGTGCCCGACAGGCCCTCGCCGCCGAACGGCTGTACGCCGACCACGGCGCCGATCTGGTTGCGATTGACGTACAGGTTGCCCACGCGGGCGCGCTCGGCCACGAGATCGGCGACCGCGGCAATGCGGCTATGCAGGCCGAGCGTCAGCCCATAGCCGGTGGCGTTGATGGCGTCGATGACCTTGTCGAGGTGGCCGCCGGAATAGCGCACGACGTGCAGGATCGGGCCGAACACCTCCTCTTTGAGAACTCCGGCATCGGCGATCGCGTAGGCAGCCGGGGTGACGTAGGTGCCGACGCGGCAATCGTCGGGCACGACCAAGTCAACCAGTTGCTTGCCCTGCTTCTGCATGCGCCGCTTGTGCGACTCGAGCTTATCCAGGGCGTCTTCGTCGATGACCGGACCGATGTCGGTGGCGTAATGGAGCGGATCGCCGACATCGAGTTCCTGCGTGGCCCCGACCAGCATGTCGATCATCGGCTTGGCGACGTCCTCCTGCACGAAGAACACGCGCGCGGCCGAGCAGCGCTGGCCGGCCGAATCGAAGGCCGAGCGCAGCAGGTCGCGGATAACCTGCTCGGGCAGCGCGCTCGAGTCGGCGATCATGGCGTTGATGCCGCCCGTCTCGGCGATGAAGGGGACGATCGGCACGCCGCGTAGGGCGAGCGACCGCTGGATCGAGGTGGCCGTGCCGTTGGAGCCGGTGAAGACGACGCCGGCAACGCGCTTATCCTGGACGAGCGCGGCGCCAACCTCGCCGGCACCAGGCAGCAGCTGCAGCACGTCGGCGGGAACGCCAGCCTCGTGCAGAAGCTGCGTGGCGAGGAAGGCGGTGATGGGCGTCTGCTCGGCCGGCTTGGCGAGCACTGGATTGCCGGCCGCCAGCGCCGCCGCCACCTGGCCGGTGAAAATCGCCAACGGGAAATTCCATGGGCTGATGCAGGCGAATGGGCCGCGTGCGCGCAGGGTGAGCGTGTTGGTCTCGCCGGTCGGTCCCTTCAGCTCGAGCGGCTTGTCGAACAGGCGGCGGGCCTCGGCGGCGTAGTAGCGCAGGAAGTCGATCGCCTCGCGCAGATCCGACAGCGCGTTGTCCAGCGTCTTGCCGGCCTCGCGCACCATGACGCCGATCAGGCGCGCCCGGTCGCGCTCATAGAGGTTGGCGGCTTTGTCGAGGATCTGCGCCCTGGCCTCGCCGCCGAGCAGGTCCCAGGCCTGGGTTGCGGTGACGGCATTCCTCAGCGCAGTCTCGATGATGGCGGGATCGGCATTGTGCACGACGCCGACGCGCTCGCGCCGGTCGTGCGGGCACAGCACCAGCTCGGCTGCCTGATTGCGGCGCAATTCGCCCCCGACGATGGGGGCCGCCTCGAAGGAACCGTTCAGTGCGGCAGCGACCTCCCCGGCGAAGGCGGCCCGCACGGTGGGCTCGGTCAGGGCGATGCCGCGGCTGTTCAAGCGCTCGGGCGAGAAAATGTCGATCGGCCGTGGCAGCAGGCGCACCGACTTGCCGCGCTCGTGCTCGACGGCCTGCACAGGGTCGCGCAGGATCTCGTCGAGATGGGTTTGATCGTCGGCCAGGCGGTTGACGAAGGAGGTGTTAGCACCGTTCTCGAGCAGGCGGCGTACCAGGTAGGAGACGAGGTCGTCGTGGCGGCCGACTGGCGCATAGATGCGGCAGTTGGCATTGATGCGGCCGGCGCCGATCAGCTCATCGTACAGCGCCTCGCCCATGCCGTGCAGACGCTGCAGCTCGAACGGGCGGCCGCTGGCGGCGACGCAGGCCGAGGCGATCGAGTGGGCATTGTGGGTGGCAAACTGCGGAAACAGCGCGCCCTGGTCGGCCAGCATCAGCTTGATGCAGGCGAGATAGGATACGTCGGTGTGGATCTTGCGCGTGAAGACCGGGTAGTCGTCGAGCCCCCGCTCCTGCGCCCACTTGATCTCGCTGTCCCAATAGGCCCCCTTCACGAGGCGCACGGGAATGCGCCGCTTGCCGTGCTCGGACAGCCGCCGCAGCCAGCGCAGCACTGGGATCGCGCGCTTGCCATAGGCCTGCACCGCGATGCCGAGACCCGGCCAGCCGCTCACGGCAGGATCCATGAAGGCTTGCCCGAACAGGCCGAGCGTCAGGTCTAGGCGGTCCTGCTCCTCAGCGTCGACGGTCAGGCCGAGGCCGTAGCGGCGCGCGGCGGAGGCAAGCTCGATCAGGCGCGGGAGCAGTTCGCGGTCGAGGCGTTCCTCCTTGCCGGGATCAAAGCGTGCATGCAGGGCCGACAGCTTGATCGAAATGCTGGGCCGCCCGGTTAGTGCCTGCGCGTGCCCGGAGAACGGCGGAGCGGCTTTGCCGACCGCCTCGATCGCCTGCATGTAGCGCTCGAAGTAGCCGAGCGCGTCGGCCTCGGTCCTGGCCCGCTCGCCCAGCATGTCGTAGGAGAACAGATAGCCGCGCGCTTCGAGCGGAGCGGCGCGCCGCAAGGCCTCCTCGATGGTGCGGCCAAGGACGAAATTGTCGGCCAGGATGCGCATCGCCTGGCGCAACGCCTGGCGGATGAACGGCTCTCCGGAGCGCGCGATCAGCCGCTTGAGCACGCTGGTCGGTCCGGGACCCTTGTCGGTGCCGAGCTTGACCACCCGGCCGGTCAGCATCAACCCGAACGTGGAGGCGTTGACGAACAGGCTGTCGGAGGCGCCGAGGTGCTTGTCCCAATGGCCCCCGCCGATCTTCTCGGCGATCAGGGCATCGGCCGTTTCCTTGTCGGGAATGCGCAGCAGAGCCTCGGCCAGGCACATTAGGATGATGCCTTCCTCGGACGTCAGGCCGTACTCGTGCATGAAGGCATCGATGCCGCCGTGCTTGTCGCGGTTGGCGCGCGCAGAACGCGACAGACGGCCAGCCAGCTCGGCGATGCGCCGGCGCTCATCGTCGGTGTAGACGGCCCGTTCGACCAGGCCGCCCATCAGGCGCGGCTCATCGAACAGGTGATAGGCGGCGATCTCGTCGCGGGGCGGCAGCGTGACGGTCATGAGGGCATCCTCGTCCGCTCGGAACTCCCTGGCACGGGCCATTCTCCCTCCTGTGCGAGATATAAGGCTTGGCGCCCGAATCCGCGTGGCGAGTTTAGGCAAAATGCCAACGATATCCTACCGCTGGCACCTACGTGGCGGTGGATGCACGCAAATAGGAGCAGGGGCCGGCCCAAGCGCGCGGCAGCAGCCAGGCCGCGCTCTCGGCGCGAGTCAGCCGAGGAAGGGCAGCGGCACCAGCAGCGTAAAGCCGTTCAGCATCAGCAGGACGCCGAGCGCGCCGAGGCCACCGCTCAAGCCGAGGAGGAAGAAATTGCCGATGATCAGGTGCACGGAAGCGAGCACGACGGCGATCTGCAGCATCGCCTGACTCCAGTCGAAATAGGGGTCCCTGCGCAACGCCGCGTCGCGCTCGGTCTCGAACGCCTTGGCCTTGACAAACAGCTCGTCGAGCCCCTCCTGCCGGACCGGATCGGTGGTGAGCTTCTGGATCTGGTCGCGATACTCCTTGATCTTGGCCGCGAACCTCACCTTGGCATCGGCCGGCATGTTGGGCTGGGCGGCCAGAAGAAGGTCCAACTCGTCGGCGGCCATGGTGATGGAGCTGCGGCGGATGTTCTTGGCCTGAAAGAAAGCCCAGGTATTGGCCGCGTCGATGTTGGCACGCGTGGCATCCTTGGCAGCATTACCGCCGCCGACGCTGCACACGGCAAGCAGCACGGCCAGGACGCCGATATAGACGCCGACCCACTTGTTACGCTGGTCGCTGTCCGACTTCAGCCGGTCCATCACGTCATCCAGTGACATATTGTGCCTCCCAAGGTACGACGCGCTTAACTATACAAGATCATGCCGATCGGCCATGACACGGCGGCCTCGAAAGCCGGAAAAGTTGGTCAGAGTGGGGCTGCGGGTGAACCGTCGTGAACATTGCAGCGTTCAGGTTGCGCTCGCGCTCGATGGGCTGGACGCAATGACACAGGAGTCCCAATGGCAAAGAACCCCTTGGTGATGCTGGTCATACTGGACGGCTGGGGCTGGCGGGAGGAGGCGGCCGACAATGCCGTGCTGCAGGCCGACACGCCGACCTTCGACCGGCTGTGGTCGATCTGTCCGCATGCGTTCCTGCGCACCTCCGGCCGCGAGGTCGGCCTGCCGCCGGGGCAAATGGGCAATTCGGAGGTCGGTCATCTGAACATCGGCGCCGGCCGCCTGGTGATGCAGGACCTGCCGCGCATCAACGAGGCGATCGAGGCCGGCAGCATTGCGACGCTGCCGGCACTGGTCGGTCTGATCCAGCGCCTGCGCCAGACCGGCGGAACGTGCCACCTGATGGGACTGATGTCGCCGGGAGGTGTGCACTCGCATCAGGATCATGCCGTGGCGTTGGCCAACATTTTGGCTGACGCCAGGGTGCCGACGGTCGTGCACCCCTTCACCGACGGGCGGGATACGCCGCCGCGCTCGGGGGCGGACGATCTCGAGCGCCTGCAGAAGCGGCTGCCGCCGTCGGCGACGATCGGCACCGTGTGCGGGCGCTACTATGCGATGGATCGTGACAATCGCTGGGATCGCGTTGCCAAGGCCTACACGGTGATCTGCGAGGGGTTGGGCGCGCGCTACTCCGACGCCAAATCAGTGATGTCCGATGCCTACGCGCACGACATAACGGATGAGTTCGTGGTGCCGGCTGTGGTGGGCGACTACCACGGCATGCGCGATGGCGACGGGCTGCTCTGCTTCAACTTCCGCGCCGACCGCGTGCGCGAGATTCTCGCATCCCTGCTCGATCCGGATTTCTCGGGCTTTCCGCGTTCGCGCAAGGTCAAGTTCGCGGCTGCAGTGGGCATGACGCAGTACAGCGCCGACCTCGATGTCCTGCTGCGGGCGATCTTCCCGACCCAGACGCTGCCCAACGTGCTGGGCGAGGTGGTAGCCAAGGCCGGCCGCACGCAGCTACGCATGGCGGAGACGGAGAAGTATCCGCACGTCACCTACTTTCTCAATGGCGGCCGGGAGGAGCCCTATCCCGAGGAAGCGCGCATCATGGTGCCGTCGCCGAAGGTTGCGACCTACGACCTGCAGCCCGAGATGTCGGCGCCTGAGTTGACCGACAAGGCGGTGGAAGCGATCTGCTCGGGCAAATACGACCTGATCGTGCTCAACTACGCCAATGCCGACATGGTCGGGCATACCGGTAGCCTGCCCGCGGCCATCAAGGCGGTGCAGGCGGTGGATGCCGGGCTGGGTCGTCTGGCGGAGGCGGTGCAGGCGGTTGGCGGGGCCATGCTGGTCACGGCCGATCACGGCAATGCGGAGATGATGCGCGACCCGGAGACGGGTGGGCCGCACACCGCGCACACCACCAACCCGGTGCCGCTATTCCTGGTGGGCGGCGGAAAGGCGGCGCTGGCGGACGGACGGCTGGCCGACGTGGCCCCGACGCTGCTCGCGCTGATGGGCCTGCCGCAGCCGGCCGAGATGACCGGCGCGTCGCTGCTGCGGCGGTGAATTCAAAGTCGGTAGGAGCGGCGCAGGCTTGACGGGTCCAGGTACTTTCCTCATATAATATGCTATTTATGCATATTTGAGGGATGGGACGTGGATCGTGATTTGGGGGCATTTCCGCCGGACCTTGAGCCCCTGGTCCGTCGCCTGATAGCAAGGGACTGCAAGCTTCCGGAGGCCGAGCAGGCGACCAGCCGGCTTCGCGGCAGGGAGGTCACGTTCTACAAGAACGTCTGGTTGGGGCAGATAGAGCTGGCCGATGGTGATCGCTACTACTTCCTGACCCGACCGCGGGGAAAGAAGGGCCGCCTCATTCCAATATCGAATGCGATCGGGGCGGTGGATCGTGCCAATCGGCAGTACGCGCTCAACCTGACAAGAGACAACGTTGCCGACTACCTGAACTTCTACTTCGCGTTCACTCCCAAGGAAGACCCGATGCTGTCGCGCATGCCGGGAGGGGGCGGCACAGCGCAATTGGCGGTACCTCGCAGCATCGACGATCTCGCAATCGAGGACCTTGAGCATCTGACCACCGCCGTGTCCGGACAAGCGGCCTGCAGCGACACGTGCTTGGTGCGCGGCGCTATCTGGCATTTCCTGGACGAGGAAAGCCATCAGCGCGTCGTGCCTCTTAGGTATCGGCGGCGACGAACCAAGCCGTTCAAGGTCTCGGGCCGCATCCCGATCCAGTTTCGTCACGCGGTGTTTGCGGTCGACTTCCGCGTGCCACAGGACACCGGCGTGCCGATCCTGAGCAACGAGGAGCTGCTCTTCCAGAGCCATGCCGTGCGTGAACCCACCTTTCCGGGATCCGCCTGCCTGAGCATTCCAAAGCGCATCACGCGTTTCGAGCTTTGGCAGCATCTGCGCGACTGGTCGAGTTGGCTCTCGAGCAAGATCGGGCGGGGTGTATCGGGCGTCGCGTGGGGCATCTTCGCCATCGCCATGGTGTATTTCTGGAGTTGCGCCGCGTTGCTCTCAGTCGGTGAATGGCTGGATTGGCAAGGCCCGCAGGACCAATTCGAGTGGTGGACGGCGCACCTCGGGCAGCCGGATTGGACACGGGTCGCCTACTGGTGGACGTGCGTCGCGATTGTCACCTTCCTATGGGGGATCGTTCTCACCACGCACCGGGACAAGGTCTTCAACTGGATCTTCCGTCTGTGTCCGCGCAAGATTCAGCCATGGATCGTCGGCGGTCTCGATCATTTCGCGACCAAGTGGGACAACGTCATGGTGGCGCAGCACACATTCGGCAAGCGCGCATCGTGGTCCGTGATGCACCTGCTGATCTGGGGTTCATACCTGGTGGCAGCATTCACATCGCTGCAGATCCTGTCGGATATCGCTGAGAGCCAGTCACCGCGACCGCCGCAACTCATTGCCGAGAGCTTGCTTCTGCAGGCTGGCTTGAACCTGCCTTTCGTCACGGTCGCGTTGATCCAGGTGTTCAAAGTTGCGGACTGGCTCAATCCTGTAGCCGAAGGCATCCTCGACTATTGGCTCCTCGGCGCCTTCCAGGTCGTCATAGGCTTCGTGGTGTTCAAGGGCCTGCACCGGGTTTGGAGCTACACGGTGGAGGCTTCGCCCTACACCTTCTTCAGGCGCATGCGCGCGCAGGGCACGAAAAAGCGCAAGGGTGGCTCGACGAGTCCGGCAGACGCAACTTAACGCTGCAACGCCTTGAGCTGCTCGACGGCGGAGACGGCGGCGAGGCGTCCGATATCGCTGCTGGCGGCCGCGAGTTCGGCCTCGGCGGTCTGCAACTCGGCGGCGATGGTGGCCTGGTCAAGATCCTCGACGTCCCAGGCGCGTTCGGCGAGCACGGTCACCTGTGCGGCGTCGACCTCGACAAAGCCGCCCTTGACGAAGATGCGGGCAGTGCGGGTGTCGGCCAGCGTCAGCTCGATCAGGCCGGGCCGCAGAGCCGAGATCACCGGAGCATGGCCGGGCAGGACCGTGAAGCGTCCTTCCATGCCGGGCACGACGACCCGCGCAGCGTCCTGCGACATCAACATGCGCTCGGGCGTAACGAGCTCGAACTTGAAGGTGTCAGCCATCCGCGCGGGTCCCTAGAGTCAATTGCTATGCATGCCGGCGGCTAGTTCGTGCCGCCCGTCTTGGCGTCGACTTCGGCCGGTGTCTGCACGCCCTTGCCGCAGAAGGGGCAGAAGAACACCGGATGGTCGACCATGTTGGGCTCGTCGTCTTCTTCCGCCATCAGGCCGATCGACATGTACAGGATGCCGTCCTCCTCGGCGATCAGCGGCTCGAACTCGTCGCTTTGCAGCACGTCTTTCAGAATCTCGCAGCAGCTTCCGAACTTGCTGTCCGCCATGCCCTCTGTCCCCTTCTGGTTGCTGGCAGTTTAGGCCGCCTCCGCCAACTGCTCGGCCTTGGCGACCGCCTCTTCGATGGTGCCGACCATGTAGAACGCCTGCTCCGGCAAGTGGTCGTAGTCGCCGTTGCACAATCCCTTGAAGCCCTTGATGGTGTCCTGGATGGACACGAGCTTGCCGGGCGAGCCCGTGAACACCTCGGCGACGTGGAAGGGCTGCGACAGGAAGCGCTCGATCTTGCGGGCGCGCGCCACCGTCATCTTGTCCTCTTCCGACAGCTCGTCCATGCCCAGAATGGCGATGATGTCCTGCAGCGACTTGTACTTCTGCAGGATCTGCTGCACGCGGCGGGCGACGTCATAGTGCTCCTGTCCGACCACGCGCGGCTCGAGGATGCGCGAGGTGGAATCGAGCGGGTCGACGGCCGGGTAGATGCCCTTCTCGGCGATCGAGCGTGACAGCACGGTGGTGGCGTCGAGGTGGGCAAAGGAGGTGGCAGGCGCCGGGTCGGTCAGGTCGTCGGCCGGCACGTAGATGGCCTGCACCGAGGTGATCGAGCCCTTCTGCGTGGTGGTGATGCGCTCCTGCAG
>Ga0075368_10000458_pt1 | contig 12046 bp, 13 predicted proteins | sample EndMethybrTD3033_FD_71518 | JGI IMG/M metagenome (GOLD analysis project Ga0075368, IMG submission 71518) | Populus endosphere microbial communities from Tennessee, USA - Endosphere MetaG P. TD hybrid TD303-3 | ecosystem: Host-associated > Plants > Roots > Endosphere | place: USA: Tennessee... | reverse complement strand
CCCAAGGGACCTCGGGCCAGTCAGCGCGCCCAGCACACCGCACGACAACGGATGGTGCTCGTCGACACTGCCCTTGCCCATGTTGGTCGTGAATACGGGCAGCGACGCCATTTCCTGAATTCGCGCGAGAGCCTCGGGCGCACCCTCGCTCAATGCGCCACCTCCGGCGATGACGACCGGGTAGCTCGCGTTGGCGATCAACCTGGCCGCCTCGTCGATCTGCAGCGTGCCCGCGCTCATGCGATCGAGCGGCCATCGGCCATAGTTCGCTCGGCGCGGGTTCGAACTTGGCTTCGCTGGCTCGCGGAGAAGGTCGGCCGGCAGCAACAGAACTGCTGGACCCGGCCGGCCACTGGCAGCGGCGATAAAGGCCGCGTCGACATAGTCGTCGACGCGATCAGCGGTGGCTAGTGTCTTTGTCCACTTGGAGCAAGCGGAGAAGAGAGCCTTGTGATCAATCTCCTGGAACGCGTTCTTGTCAGCCTGGTGCCGCTCCACCTCCTGCACAATCGCGACGACGGGTACACTGGCCTTCAAGGCCTCGGCCAGCGGAGGCACCAGCAACGTCGCGGCGGGGCCGTTCTGGGCGGCGACGACGGCAACCTTGCTGGAGATACGTGCGTACCCATCGGCCATGGCGCCGCCCATGTTTTCCTGGCGATAGGCGATCTGGCGGATGCCGATGGCCTCGGCGGCGAGGATGACAGCAGAGGGAAGGCTCTGGCCGAAGATGACTTCGACACCATGCCGTGCCAGCGCGGAAGCTACGGCCTGCGCAACGGTCGGGCCGGTCGCACTCATGTTTTCATCCTCTCTATGGCGTCGCCCCGCTCGGCGAGAAAGCGGTCGAACGTGTCTGCGACATGATCGACGTCCGCCGTAGTCATTGGCGTCGAGAGAGAGCCCGTCGCAGCCATTGGAAGAATGATGCCTGCGGCCGTGAAGGCCCGCGCCAGTTCGCGCTGCGCCGCCGCTTGACCGGGCGTGGTGATGGTATCGCGAAACTCGACCGGAGCGTTCGGCTTGGGATGAATGCGGAACAACGAGGCGATGCCGGTGATCGAAAATGGCGCGTCGTGGTTCGCTATCGACTGGCGCAAGGCCGTGCGCAATCTGTCACCCAAGGCCTCGAGCCTCTCAAGCGCAGCGCGATCGAGGTACTGCATTGCCGCAAGGCCCGCGACCATCGACAGCGGATTGGCCGAAAACGTGCCGCCCTGCGGCAGCAGAGGCTTTGTGCTGCCGGCGTCGAACACGCTCATCACCTCGCGGCTTCCTGCGACGGCGCCGATCGGCAAGCCTCCACCGATGATCTTCCCCATTGCGAACAGATCCGGCTTGAAGCCGTGCCTTGCACTGGCGCCTCCATAGGCTTGCCGGAGATTCAAGACCTCATCGCAAATCAGGAGGACCGAGTTTGCGTGACAGGCCTCGTTGATCGCTGTCACGAACTCCTTCCTCGGCTCGATAAGCCCGGCCCGCGACGGCATCGGGTCGAGCAGGACAGCCGCAAGTCGGTGGGCATGCCTCGCGATAGCGCTCCTGGCGCCCTCGGCATCATTGAAGCGGAGCGTAATCACGTCATCGAGAACCGACCGTGGCATGCCACGGTAGTAGGGCGTCGATGCCGGTTCCTCAGTCGGCCCCCAGTCGGCGGAGGTGCTCGCCTGGCTTACCTCCACCCAATCGTAACAGCCGTGATAGGCCCCCTCGATCTTCGCAATGGCCGGCTTGCCCGTACAGGCTCGCGCCGCCTTGATTGCGAACAAGACTGCCTCCGACCCCGTATTGACGAAGCGGATCGTCGTGCTGCCAGGCACGCGTTTGCAAATCAACTCGGCCAGATCGACTTCCGCCAATGTCGGGTTCGAGAAGCTGGTGCCCGAGCGGAGTTGGCGTGTCACAGCCTCCACGACTGGGGGGAAGGCGTGACCGTGAATGAGCGTGGTGAAGTTACCGTTCAGGTCCAGGAAGCGGCGGCCATCGACATCGATGAGAAAGGCTCCTTCACCACGCGCGGCGTAGCGGGGGATAGGATCGCGTTCCACGGTGACGCGCGTCGTCCCGTCAATGAACACGCGCCGCGCTCGCTCGAACGTCTCGACAGACGCGCGGCCAATGGAATTATGTCCTGTCGTGTCCCCGGCCATTTCTGTCTCGATGCAGCCGGACAAGACCGGCGCCGTTACAGATGACCGATGTTGGTGTTTGATGCAACAAAAATGTTTGATCAGAGCGTAGGCTGCATCGCCTTCGCGCGGCTTCGGACCAGCGCGCTGAGCCTTTGAAAGCCGTCCTTGATATCCTGCTCGATAGCCTTCCGCGCTGCGACAGCACTCTTCTTCTTGAAGGCGGCGATCGCCGCCATGTGGTTCGAGACGCCTTTCCGCGTCTGAGCGAAGTCAGGGTAGAGGTCGTTGAGAGACGGCCCGATGCGAAGCCACTGCGTCTCGATCATCGAGACCAGACGCGGCCAGTTGGAGCATCGATAAATCAGGAAATGGAAATCGTAGTTCGCGCGCAGGACTTCTCGGTAGTTGGCCTCGTCGAGCGCCTTGTTGATGACCTTCTGGAGCCGCTCAAGCTCGACAATGTCGTCTCGCCCGATGAATTGCGTCGCACGCTCCGCGGCCAGCCCTTCCAGTGCGTTTCGCGTTGCCGCGATTTCCTCGAGCGAATCCATCGTCAGCACGGGCAGCACAACCGTCTTGGGTCCGGCATTGACGAGCGCGCCCTCGGACAAGAGGCGGTTGACGGCATCGCGCGCTGGTGTGGTGCTGACGCCCAGAGCGGCTGCCACCGATCGAACGGTCATTTTCTCGTTTGGCGGGAAGGCGCCGCGGATGATGATGTCCTTCAGCCGCTGATAGGCAACTTCGCCGAGATATGACTGTCGCGCGATCGGTTCGACGACAGTTGTGAGGATTGGTTCGGCCATCCCTGCTCCACTCAGATTGATGCATCAAATAGCGGGAAGTCGGTGCCCGTCCTAGCTTATTCTTGCGCCGCCGACCGGCCATCCACGGGCTATTGCGTAATGATGCATCAAATGTCAAAATATCACCGGCAGCGCCCTTTTGGAAGGTTTTGAATGACAGCGATGATGCGCGATCTGCGTTCTCAGGAGCTACTCGCCGCACGTGCGGCGCCCAAGCTGCGCGGTCAAACCGTTACCATTTCGGGCGTTTCCAAGCGGTACGGTGCAGTCCGCGCCGTGGAAGACGTCTCCATCGAAGTGGGGGCGGGGGAATTCTTGTCATTGCTTGGACCATCCGGCTCCGGCAAGACGACGCTGTTGATGATGATCGCGGGCTTTGAGAGCGCTAATGAAGGCAGCATCCGGGTGGGGGACCGCGATCTCACCTACGTCCCCCCGAATGAGCGCGGCATCGGAATGGTGTTTCAAAAATACGCGCTCTTTCCGCATATGACGGTCGCGCAGAATATCGCTTTCCCCTTGAAGATGAGGAAACTCGCCAAGGCCGAAATCGCGGAGCGAGTACGGCGCGCGCTGTCTCTGGTTCGTCTTGACGACTACGACCACAGGATGCCGAGCCAGTTGTCCGGTGGGCAGCAGCAGCGTATTGCCGTGGCGCGCGCGACCGTGTTCGAGCCCCCAGTACTTCTGATGGACGAGCCGCTCGGCGCGCTCGACAAGAAGCTGCGTGAGCAATTGCAATTAGAGATCAAGAGCCTGCAGCAGCGCCTGGGCGTTACCGTCATCTATGTCACGCATGATCAGGAAGAAGCGCTGACGATGTCCGATCGCGTGGCTGTTATCAACAATGGGCGCTTGGAACAGATCGGCACGCCGGTCGATCTCTACGACCGCCCAGAAAGCATTTTTGTTGCCGACTTCATCGGCAAGATGAACTTCCTCAAAGGAGAGTGGATCAGCAGCGGCGGAGAGAACGGTCGTGTTCATGTCGGCGACCTTGGCTCGCTTCCCGCTCTCGCACCGCATTCAGGTAGCGTCGTATCGACAGCAAGTCGCAGGGTCCGCGCGGCTATCCGTCCGGAACGGCTTCAATTGTTCAAGCGAGGCCACGGCACCGAGCATAGTCTGAAAGGAATTATCGAGAGTGTGATTTTTGTCGGATCCTACAGGACGTTTTTGGTTCGGGTCGGCGATGACCTGCTTCAGGTTCAGACCTCCGCTGCCGGCAGCGGCCATCTCGATCGGGGCGACATGGTCGAAATGACCTGCGATCCGACCGCCGTTAAACTGTTTCCCGAGCCGCCGAAGTCATGAGCTCATCGGCAACAAAGGTTCCACGCCGCACGCTCCTCCTCGACGCAGCATCGGCGCGCGAATACTCGACTGGCTTGTCGCTCGCCTTGGCAGCACCGTTGATCGTGCTTCTGGCCCTGGCGTTCATCTACCCCGTCGGCAAGTTGGTATGGGCAAGCTTCGCGACAAATGCCGGCTACACGGCGGAGCACTACCTCCGCATCTTGTACGAACCGCTCTATCTCAAGATTCTCTGGCGAACGATAAGCATCGCTTTGCTTGTGACCGTCGCGTCCTTTCTGCTCGGGTATCCGGTCGCCTATGCGGCGAACCGGGCCAAGGGGAAATGGGGCTTGCTGATGATCGTTTGCGTCCTGATACCGCTTTGGACGTCGGTACTGGTTCGCTCCTACGCGTGGATCCTGCTGTTGCAGCGCAAGGGTATCATCAACAACTTGCTTCTCGAAGGCGGCTTCATCAGCACGCCCTTGCGCATGATCTACACCGAAGGCGCCGTAATAGTCGCCATGACTCACGTTCTGCTGCCTTTCATGATCCTCCCGATCTTTTCGTCGCTGAAGTCGATCCCGCCCGATCTTGCACGTGCGGCGAGCAATCTCGGCGCAGGACCGGTACAGACATTCTTTCGCGTAACCCTCCCCCTCAGCCTGCCAGGCGTTTACGCCGGCTCGCTGATGACATTCATCCTTGCGTTGGGCTTCTACATCACGCCTGCACTTCTCGGCGGGCCCAGCACACTCATGATGGCGACCGTTATCGGCCAACAAACGACGGAATTGCTGAACTGGCCATTCGCCAGTGCCTTATCCGGCGTGCTGCTCGGCGTAACATTCCTGCTCGTTGTCGTGTTCCGTCGCACGTTGTCGCTCAGCAAAGAGGTGCAGCTTGGTTGACATTCTGTCTGGTTCGCCCGCCTCAGCGCGACGTCCGCGCTCGGCTCCTGTGGAGGCGGTTTTACGCCCATTGTTCTTTGCGGCGGTGGTCGGAGCGGTCGTGTTCTTCCTGATCCTGCCGACGCTGGTCGTGATCCCCGTCTCGTTCGGCTCCGCGTCCTATATCGAGTTTCCTCCGCGGGGCTTCACGCTGAAATGGTACGCCGACTATTTTCGCGACCCGGACTGGATGGCGGCGACCTGGTTCAGCCTCAAGATCGCGGTCTCGACGACGATTGCCGCGACAGTTATCGGCACGCTGGGTGCGCTCGCCATGGTACGCGGCCGGTTGCCGGGAAAGGAGTTCGTTCAGGTGTTGGCGCTGAGTCCGATGGTGGTGCCGCACATCGTGATGGCGGTCTCGATATACCTTGTCTTTGCTCCGATCGGTTTGACCGGAAATTTCTTCGGATTCCTGGTCGCTCACACCATGCTGTCAGTTCCTTACGTCGTAATCACTGTGTCAGCGGTGCTGCAACGTTTCGACGCCACTCTCGAACTCGCTGCCCAGAATTGCGGGGCGACGCGCACTCAGGCGTTCTTCTGGGTCGTATTGCCGAACATCCTGCCGGGCGTAGCCGCCGGCGGCGTGTTCGCTTTCCTCGCCTCGTTCGATGAGGCGACTGTCGCGTTTTTTATCTCCGACGTGGGCGGCAAAACCATAACTCGCAAGATGTTCGAAGATATCGACTTCAATCTCACGCCGGTCATTGCCGCCGTTTCGACGGTCATCATGTTGATTTCGCTCGTCCTGATGACGGGTGTGCAACTACTGCAATCGCGCAAGCAGCGTTGAGTGATGGATGCCGTCCTAGACGGGTGCTGTCTTGCCAACAGCGCCCCGTGGAACAGCAAAATAGCTCGCGCGGCGGTGTGGGCCCGTTGCCCCCAAGAAGGGGCGCCGACCCGTTGACGGAGTCGGCGCTAGTATCAACGTCAAATTTATTTCTGCAGCCACTCGTTCCAGTGCGTCAGCATCTTTTCGCGGTTCGCGTTAATCCAGGCTGCGTCCGCAGTGACCAACTTCTTGAAGATCTCCGGATTGGTCGGGATGTTCTTCTTGGCAGCCTCGTCCATCCTGGCGATCGCGTCCTGGCTCGGGGGCGTGATGCTGAACTTCTCCGTGAAGCGTGCCTGAACTTCGGGATTGTCGAGATAGAACTTCATCAGTTCCATTGTTTCCTGCGGGTGCGGCGCCCCTTTCAGAAGTTGCAGCATATCAGCCAACATGAAGGCGCCGTCCCATGACATCTCGACCGGCTGATTTTCCTTGCGTAGCGCGGTGGCGCGCGTTCCCCAGATCATGCCGATCACGTAGTCGCCGTTGCGGAAGCCTTGCTGGCTTTGATCGCCGGTCTTCCACCAGAGCTGCACGTGAGGCTTGATCTGATCCAGTTTCTTGAGTGCGCGCTCAAGATCGAGCGGGAAGAGTTTGTCCGACGGTACGCCATCGGCTATGAGTGCAGCCGCCAGCACGCGCCAAGGATCACCCAGGTTCGGCAGGGCGCGGGGACCTGGGAAATCATTGACGTTCCAGAAGTCCGCCCAGGTTTCCGGCTTTTTGCCCTTGAATTTGTCGCCGTTGTAAACAAGTAGAGTGCCGTTCAGTGACGTCATCACACCTGCGGCGGTGCAAGCTTTCGGGTTGAGGTCTTTCCGGTCTTTGAACTGCTTGCAGAACTCCGTCATGTCTACGGTGATGGCGCGGTTCTGCTCAGATTCGGCAACAATATCGACGTTGGCAATCGTGTCCCACGTGACGTTGCCCGATTGCACCATGGCCTGCGCGCGCGTGCGCTGTTCCGCGTCTGTCGCCGTGACAGTGGTCACCTTGATTCCGGTGGCCTTCGTGAATGGCTCGAACCATGCCGCGCGCTGACCTTGCTCGAAAGCGCCGCCGGTGGTCGGAAAGATGATCTCCTTTTGCTGGGCCGAAGCAGCCCCCAGCGCGATCAGGCAGAAGACAGGCGCGGACGCCAGAAACTTCCCGACGTTTGTAATGCGCAGCTTCAAATTCACAGCGGCATTCTCCCCTGTCTCACTCTCCCGATAGCCCTGCCGGCTAATCGATATATGGTGCATCAAATATTGAATTGGTCAAGCGCGCGATGGATTGGAGGAACTGCTCGCCCCTTGCTTGGTGGCCGCGTTACGCAGCAGCGGACATGGCGAGCCGAGCATGTGTTGGTGGCCCGACGATCGTTCAGGGTCAAAAGCGGACATGGCATCAGCGCATGATCGACGTCTTTTCTGCCCCCGAAAACGGACATGACGGCAACTGACGACTCACGTCTGCTTTGTGCCAAGAATTGAAGCCGGGACGGGGCTCCTGCGATGGAGCAAGAAGTCTGTTGACTCTTAATACGGTCGTACGTATTTATGCCTCATGCCCAAACACTCGCATCGTGAAGACATCATCTCCGCCGGCCTCAAAGTTATGTTCAAGTCCGGCTACAACGGCTCGAGCGTGCGCGACATCGTCAGCGAGGCTGGTGTGCCGCAAGGCTCCTTCACTAACCATTTCAGGTCGAAGGAAGGCTTCGCCGAAGCCGTACTCAATCACTACTTTGCCTACGTGCAGGGCGTCGTGCGCGAGGCAATGGACGACGCATCATTGACGCCGCGAATGCGGCTGCGGCGCTACCTCGACATCATCACAACCAAGCTAGAGGCCGACCACTGGACCCGTGGCTGCCTCATCGGGGACCTGAGCCTGGAGGCTCCTGGGCAGAGCGAGCCGCTGCGCATGCGACTGGCGGTCATCTACGAGGAGTGGCGGGCGCCGTTTGCCGCGTGCATCGCCGAGGCGCAGATGGCCGGCGAGATTAGGGCCGAGTTCGAGCCGATCGACCTTGCGGAGTTCCTGCTCGCTTCGTGGCAAGGCGCGATGCTGCGTATGAAGGTGGAGCGCGGACCGGCCGCTCTTGAGCGCTTCAAGTCCATCGCTTTCGACACAGTTTTCAAGGAAGCATCATGACCACCGTGAGCCCAACCGCCGCTGGCATGTCGGAAATTGCAGTTCTAGGCTCTTCGATGGCCTATCGCGAGGCTGGTGCCGCGCACGATGCGATGGTGCTCTTCCTGCACGGCAATCCGAGCTCTTCCTTCATCTGGCGCAACATCATACCGCATGTGACGTCGGTAGCGCGCTGCATCGCGCCGGACCTGATCGGGTTTGGCAAGTCGGGTAAGCCGCCGATCGACTATCGGTTCGCGGACCACGTCCGTTATCTTGATGCTTTCCTCGACAGACTAAGCGCTACCACCGCTTATGTTGTCGCGCAGGATTGGGGCACGGCGCTTGCCTTCGAGCTGGCCGCGCGCCGCCCTGCATTCGTGAAAGGCCTTGCATTCATGGAGTTCATTCGGCCGATCCCGAGCTGGGACGACTTTCACCAGGACGCTGTGGCACGCGCAACGTTTCAGAAGTTTCGCACGCCCGGCGTCGGTGAGAAGATGGTGCTTGAGGACAATGTCTTTGTGGAGCGCGTGTTGCCCGGGTCCATCGTGCGCAAGCTCAGCGATGCGGAGATCGAAGCCTATCGCCAGCCCTTCCCCGACGTGGAGAGCCGTCGCCCAGTACTCGCCTTGCCGAGGCAGCTGCCCATTGCAGGCGAGCCCGCCGATGTGTACGCCACGCTGGAAGCCGCGCACGCCGCGCTCAGGCAGTCGGATTTTCCAAAATTGCTGTTCGCCGGCAATCCTGGTGCGTTGGTATCGCCCGACTTTGCCAAGCGCTTCGCCGCGTCGCTCAAGCATTGCCACGTCTTACAGCTTGGATCCGGCTTGCACTACTTGCAGGAGGATCATCCCGACGCCATCGGACACGCGATTGCGGGCTGGATTGCCGGCGTAGAAGGGGCGGTTCCCGGTAGGTCGCTTGCGGCGTGATGGCTTCTAAGTATCAGTTTCAATGGAGATCGCTCGGTGTCCTCGAAGCTGCAAGCGCGATACGGAACCAGTGCAAGTTGGATGTCGAACTGGTGCCCGGCATCGGCGGCATCTTCGAGGTGAAGGTTGGCGGACGGTTGGCCGGTCGCATTTTTCCGCCGAGAGGATGCTCAATGTCTCTTCAATGGACTGAAAGTACCGAGGCTCTGGATTGGGAGGAACTGGCGGCGCTCTATCGGGCTGCACCGCTTGGAGACAAGACGCCCGCTGATCTGAAGCTGGTCTTCTCCAACAGCATGTTTCGCTATTTCGCTTTCGAGCACGGGAAGTTGGTTGCGGCGGGCCGAGTGCTCGCGGACGGGCGCGACTGCGCCTATCTATGCGACGTCGCCGTCCTGCCGAGCCATCAGGGGCGTGGTCTCGGCAAGGAAATTGTGTCGAGGCTGGTCGAGCGATCTCAGGCGCACAGGAAGGTAATCCTATACGCAGTGCCTGGGCGGGAGAGCCTCTATCGGCAGCTCGGGTTTCGGCGCATGCGCACGGCCATGGCGATTTTCGAGGACCAGAGGGACGCGTACACACGAGGCTATTTGTGCGAGATTTGAAAACTCCACTGGCGACGGCGGCGTTGTAGACGCTTTAGGGCCGATCATCCCGATTCCGTGAGAAGCCGACGTGATGTCGGCGCTCGGCCGACGTCTGATTTGCCTCGGAAAGCGGACATTGGGATCGCCCGCCCCCTTCCGGGTAATCGGCTTCATTGCCTCTCCAGCGTCACGCCCGCAACTTCACTGTGCGCCTCCTCGACGAGATTGACGGTCCCGGCAACGCTACAGTCGCTGCGGCCACTTGCAGGTTCGTGGGTCTGCAACCGGCACAGTCAGTAGGGAGAGCACCACCCACGGGGACGAAGAAGATCGCAACGTTGCCCAGTGGAATTTCCGTCGGTTTCAGAGCAAACTTATTTACTCAGAGAACCCCCGGTTGCCGGCGGAACCCGTATGCGCAGTGCCCGTTGTGAGGTCAGACGCCGGGATACACCAACGAGGCAGCTATGAAAATGCGATTACTGCTCCTTGCAGGAGCGGGCGCTTTGATGCTCGGCGGACTTTCGCTGTCAGCTAATGCCGCACCTGGCATCGGCTCCGACCTAAAGACGGCTGCGAACGAAGCGTCGGCAGTCGAGCAGGCCAATTACCGCCACCGTCGGTGCTGGCGTCGTCATGGGCACCTGCACTGTCGTTACCGCCGCTACGGTTACTCCCCGTACTACGACAGCGGCTACTACAGCTACGGTGGTCCGTCGATCGGGCTGTACTTCGGTGGCGGCGGTCGCCACTTCCACGGCGGTCGTCATCATCGCCGCTAACGAGGACAGGGCCGGCGTCAATGCCGGCCCTTTGTATGCACTACGGGCTGCGCCGATTGAGGATTGTCCTCACGAACCGCTCCCCGAGTGACCTCGATTGGTTGGATGCTTGATCATCAAACACAGACGGAGCCAGCAATGAGACGCACGTCGCTTGCTATACTGACACTACTCGCAGGGTTTGCCCTATCGACCCCATCGATCGCCCAGAGCGGACAGCAGGAAGGAGGTAATCAGAAGCTCAAGCAAGTTAAGCTGACAGAAAAACAGGTGAAGAGCTTCATTTCAGCCCAAAAGCAGCTCGCACCGCTTGCGAGCAAACTCGAAGGCGGCGGCGATAAGCCAGATCCTGCGCTTCAAGGCCAGCTTGAGCAGATTGCCAAGAGCAACGGCTTCGGATCATTTGAGGAACTAGACGACGTAGCCGCCAACGTCTCGATGGTGCTCGCAGGTCTTGACCCCCAGACAGGACAGTTCACGGAGCCGCCTGAGCAGATCAAGAAGGACATGGACGAAATCAAACAAGACAAACAAATGTCGCAGCAGGACAAGGATCAAGCGCTCTCAGAGATGCAGGAGGCATTGAAAAATGCATCCCCACTGCAGTTTAAGGAGAACGTGGTTCTGGTGAAGAAATATCAAAAAGAACTCGATCAGGTCCTGCAAGCAGAGCCAACCAAGCAATGAGGATCCATTGGACTATAACAACACCAGCAATGCACGGGGCCGGGGTGCCTCACTGGTCAAGCGTCAGCTCAACCCCGACGCACGTCCTGAACTCAGTCCAAAGCATCTTCGTACTTGAAGTAACCCCAGAGATGGGCGACCGCATCGTTCTCGAAGGTGACGGTTCGGCCACTGAAGTGGTCGCCCGACGCCGCCTGATCCTACGGAACGCGAGCGTGAAGCCTGCGTTTACTCGGTGAGCCGGGTAACGAAGGAGCTATCCCCATGAAGACTTTTGCGACCATCATCGCCTTGACCGTTGCTACCGCCATTGCGGCGCCGGCCTTCGCGCAGACCATCAAGCCCGCCGCCACGCAGGCCGAATGCGAGAAGGATCCAACGATGAAGTGGAACGACCAGACCAAGACCTGCGTGAAGAAGTAACAATTGCTCAGTTCGGGACGGCAGGCTTTCGGGCCTGTCGTTCTTTTTTATTTGGCCGCTGACCGCGACATGAACGAGGACGTTGGGCATCTCCTAGGAAGGCTGCGATTTATCGGGATCAACGCAACTCTGCATCGAAACGAGTGCGTATTTCGTGCGTCTTTCGGCGTCCGCAATCCCGCCAGAGCAACCTGATCTGTTCCGGCTCCAACACATCAGTAGGCTGCACGCGATTGGTGACGCGCGTAGATCGGAACGGCGAAGCGCCTCCTTCAGCCTGTCGCCACGGCTCACTCCGACACCACGTGCTTTGCACGTGCCTTTTTCGCGACGCGCCAAGCAATAGTAGAGGCGTTGACAGCGGTTGCCACAGCCCACCCGCAGGTTCTTCACCCATGCGGGGACGTCGAAAGCTGCAGCCGCTCCAGCACCTTGTCGGCCATCTGCCGGCAGCGCTTGCCGTCGAACGGAAAGGCCTCAGTCAAAGTCGCG
>Ga0075368_10000456_pt1 | contig 12063 bp, 11 predicted proteins | sample EndMethybrTD3033_FD_71518 | JGI IMG/M metagenome (GOLD analysis project Ga0075368, IMG submission 71518) | Populus endosphere microbial communities from Tennessee, USA - Endosphere MetaG P. TD hybrid TD303-3 | ecosystem: Host-associated > Plants > Roots > Endosphere | place: USA: Tennessee... | reverse complement strand
ACGGAGCCGGCTCCGTCGTCCCTGGGCAACGCCTACGACGCCGGCCCGGCGATCGGCGAGCCGATGCGGTTCCGGATCCGGATCGAGGCGCCCGGCGGTCCCGCCCGGACGCGGTTCCTCACCGTGCTCCAGGGCGCGGACGGTGGCGCCGCCGCGGATCCCGCCACGCTGGTCCGGAGCACAGCCGGCACGGCGTACGTCGGCGCGCTCGTCGCCGGGACGCTGGTGCTGTTCCCCGACGACACGGGCGGTGCGACCACGGTCCCGCTCCCGTCCGGTACGGACCGCGTCCTCGTCACGGGTCTCGAGCCCGGCTCCGACTACTCCGCCTCGACCTCCGGAGGAGTCCTGAACGTCACCGCCGGCGGTGGTATCACCACCGACGCCGGCGGGGTCCTCGACGTGGAGGTGTCCCGATGACCAGGCGACTCGTGACCGCGGTGGTGACCGTCCTGGCCCTCGTCCTCACGGGCTGCTCGACGTCCGAGCCCGAGGGCGGGAGGCCCGACGCGACCACGGAGCGCGCCCCGTTCGCGCCCGGCCCGTACGACGAGGGGGACGTGGAGGCGGACGTGGCCGCCCTGGCCGGGTGGGGCATCCCGACGTTCGAGGACGCCGAGGCCACCGAGCCGATGGTCGAGGTCACCGGTCCCGAGGTCCCGCTGCGCCTGCTGCGTGAGCAGGTCGAGGTGATGGGATCGGAGGCCGCGGGAGGAGTCGGCACCACGGGCGCGGCGCTGGACGAGGCGTTCGCGATCGGCGCGGGCGGCGAGCTCCGCATCTCCACCATGCTCGCGGCCTGGCTCCAGAGCGGCTCGGACATGGCGACCGGCCTGCGGGGCACCCTGGCGACGGTCGACCTGGAACACCCGGACGAGGCGGTCTTCCCGACGGTCGTCCTCACGGGCTTCATCCGCGACCTGGCCCTGTCCCCCGGCGGGAGCGAGGCCACCGCCACGATGTCCGCGTCCCCGGCCGTCTTCACCCGAGCGGCGGCGATCGACCCCTGCAGCGCGTCGTCCACCTGGGTCGAGGACATGCTGGGCAAGCTGTTCGACGGCCTCAAGATCAAGCCGGTCGACACCTCGCTGTGGAACGACGCCCTGGTGCCGCTGGGGTGGCTGCTCAACCTGTTCATCTCCGCCTACGACGCGATCCGCCAGGGAGCCAAGTGGATCGTCATCGGCGGCTACCAGGTGCTGGTCGCGCCGATCCGCGAGGCCCTGGCCCAGATCTCGCTGCTGATGGCCGTCGTCCAGACGGCGCTGACCACCATCCACCCGCTGACCTCCTCGTGGGACGGCCCGAACGACCCCGAGTACGGCGTCCTGGGGAGCGAGAAGCTCACCTTCGACACGACCGTGCACGTCCGCTCCACGAACCCCCTCGTGTGGCCCCCGACGCTGCGGCGCTGCGCGGAGGCCGCCGGCCTCACCCTGCCCAACCCCACGCTGGAGGACAGCGAGGTGAGCTGGACGGTCCGGGCCGCCGATCCCGCGGCGGTGACCGAGGTGTCCTCGGACAAGCGGCTCAAGGCCGAGGGCGAGGGCGGCAAGGCGACCTTCACCTTCTCGACCGCGCAGGAACCGCGGGACTGGAAGGAACGCGGCGACGTCAACCTGATCGCAGCGATCCTGACGGCCCACGTGCTGCGCAAGAACAAGCAGATCCGGGACGCGGTGAACTACGCGGTCGGGGCGTCCCTCCGCCGACTGCTCGGGTTCCTGCCGCCGTTCATGCGCCAGTACGCCGAAGGCGCGATCCGGCAGGCCATCGACCCACTCCTCGACAACCTCGTCGTCACCTCGAGGTACGACACGGCCCGGAAGTTCTACGTCCGGAGCCACATGAAGCCCGAGGACACCCCCACGCCCACGCCGACCATGCCGACCCCCTCTCCCCCGCCGCCGAAGCCGCAGCCGGTCTGGGTGTACGTCGACCGGCCGGGGATCCCCGGATCCGTCGAACCGGGACGGATCCTCCAGTTCGTCGCCTGCGACGGCCTGGCCGGGACCTGGCGGGGCAAGCTCCGCACCGGCGGCCTGTACGACGACGACGGCTTCACGGTCCCCTGGGCGGACCTCCCGGCCCGGCCCTTCCGGATCGCCAACGGCGGCATCGGCTCGACGACGTCGCGGGCCTCGGGCGTGACCCAGGTGCTCGGGGAGTCGGTGCCGGTCACCTTCGACCTGCGGATCAGCGTCAACGGGAGGTCGATGTCCGTCGACGGGGTCCCGGTGCAGGCACCGGTGAGCTTCCGCAACATCCCGATCCGCAACACCCCGAAGGGAATGTGCCCATGAACGCCCGCCACGCGCTCGCCCTGGTCGTCGTCGTCCTCGGACTCGCCTCCTGCGGGTCGGACCCGAAGGAGGGAGCCGCACCGAGCAAGGAGCCTGGTGCCGCGCCGTCCTCGTCGTCGTCGCTGGCGACCGAGGACCTCGGACCGCTCGAGGTACTCCCCACCGGCGGCACCGGCGTCGGGATCTGCGCGCGGTTCAGCAGCGCGGACATCACCGCCCTGGCCGGGTCCGAGGTCGGCGAGGGCCAGGTCGCGGGTCCGCTCGACTCCGCCTGCGCCTGGGACTTCAGCACCGACGGCATCGTGATGGTGCAGGCGATGACGCCGGACTTCTGGAGCTCGTTCCCCCAGGAGGGCGACCCCGACTACGAGGAGCTCGACGGGATCGGCAACGAGGCGTTCGTCCAACCGAGCCTGGTAAGCGGCTGGACCGCGGCCGCGCTGTACGACGACCGGCTGCTGCTCGCCGACGTCAGCGGTCCGACGGCCACACCCGAGCTCGCGGTGCACGTTCTCGAGGGAGTCGTGCCGAGGCTCAGCTCCTGAGGTCCACCCAGACCAGCCGGTGGTCCGACGTCGGGAACGGGAAGACCCCGGTGAGCCGGAACAGCGGGTCGGCCTGCACCGGCCAGAACACCTTCGCTCGCCTGATCTCCAGGTCGCGCGACGGCAGCACGTAGTCGGCCCGCAGGTTGCCGGGCGTGGTGTCGGCGAAGTCGGCGGTGTCGTACCGCGGGTCCGACTGGTGCGTGGTGTTCGCGCCGCCCTGGAGCGCGGACGCCTCGACCGCTCCGTCCGAGGTCGGCAGCGGGTCGGACACCCGCGGGGCGTTCAGCAGCTGCTGGACGGCGCCGGGGATCGAGTCACCGTCGAGCGGATCGCTGTTCTGGTCGCCGGCCACGACGAAGGACGCGCCCTTCTTGAGTCCCCCGCGATGTCCGTCGTCGTCATAGATGTACGCGGCGCGCCGACCGCCGGCGAGGTAGTCGGCCGTGAACCGGATCTCGTCGGCGTTGCGGGTGCCGTTGCGATCCTCGGGACCGTCGAAGACCGGCGGCGTCGGGTGGGCGACGAGGAAGTGCACGGTCTCCTTGCCGATCCGGATCGGCACGTCCCAGTGGGACTTGCTGGAGAGCCGGAACACGGCCTGCTCCTCGGGCGAGTACCAGTCCTGCGCGGCCGGCGTCGCCGGGTCGTCGGGCAGCCTCGCACCCGGCATGTCCTTCCAGAGGAAGTGCTGGAAGGTGCGCACCTTGTTCTCACGGATCGGGAAGCGCGAGTAGACGACCATCCCGAACTGGCCCGGGTAGGCCCCGAAGCCGAAGGCGTCGTCCCCTCCCCCGACGGTCCCGTTGTTGTTCAGGTCGTAGCCGCTGGGGATCCCGGTGTTGGACGGCGCGACGTACGCGTACGGGTAGTGGATCGGGGCCGCACCGTTCTGGGAGACCTCGAGGTAGTTGTCGCGGAACAGGTCGACCGCGACCTCGCCCTCGACGTAGTCGAACTCGTTGACGAGGACGACATCGGGATGCGCGCGCTGGATCGTCTCGGCGGCGTTGCGGGCCTGCTGGTCGGTGCCGGTCGACAGGTCCGCGACGAGCTGACCCTCCGCGGCACGGTTGAGCGAGGCGTTGAACGTCGCGAAGCGGACGGTCCCCGCGTCGTGACGGCCACCGTGGTGACCGAGGTCTGGTCCGGCGTCCGCCACCGGCGCGGCCACGAGGACGGCGAGAACGACGGCGACAGGAACGGCGATGGGCAGGGCGGTACGGCGCATGCTGACACTCCTCCGAGAAAGGACCGGGTGCCCACCCTGCTCGAGCCGGATGAGACCCAGTCGAACGTCAGACGAACATCATGCCCCGGACAGGTCAAGGGTCGTGACGATGGCGGGGTGGTCGGAGGCGACCCGGACCTCGTGGTGGTCGAGCACCTCGACGCCGTCCGGGTAGAAGAGGTACATCACCGCGGAGTCCTTGGCGAAGCGGTAGCCGGCGCCCGTCATCCGGGCCTGCGCGGTCCACGGACCCTCGTTGCCGTGCGTGTTCATGTCGCCGCCGACGAGGACCGGTCCCTGATCCGCGAGGTCGCGCACGAGGGCGACGAGCACCTCCATCCCCTGCCCGTACTGCTGGGCGCGGGACAGCCGCGGGTGGCCGTGCTGCTGGGGGTAGCGCGCCGGGTTGGTCATCAGGTGCGTCGACACCACCGAGACGACGGCGCCGTCCGCCTGCCGGAGCGTCACCCACGTCGCGTACCGGTCCCACGTGAACGGCTTCCCGAGCCGGTACCCCCGGTCGTCGTCGACCAGCTTCACCCGTCCGGCGTCGACGAGCGACCAGTCGGCAGCACGCCACAGCACCACGTTGTTCATCGACTGCGACAGGCCGCCGAGCTCACGGTCCATCTGCTCGTCGCGATAGGCGCCGTACGCCGGGGCCAGTGCGCGCAGCTCATCGGTGCCGTGCCGGCTGACCTCGTTCAGCATCACGAAGTCGGGCGCCGCCGCGAGCAGGGTGCGCATCGAGCCGGCGAACGGCCCGTCGGCGGTGCGGTTCGGCAGGTTGGCGACCGCCGTGGTCACCGTGCCGAGCCTCGGGGGGTCCGGCTCCGGAGTCCTCGGCGGCGGCGGGGGCTCCGGCTCCGGGAGCAGCACACCGCCCTCGACGACCTGCTGCGGGACGGATGCGCTGGTGGGCTCGTCAGGGTGCAGCGTGGCGGACGGCCGGGACGCCGGCGCGCCCGTGGGCTCGGGTCCGAGGGCGTCGTGGACCAGCAGCGCGCCGACGAGCAGGGCGATCAGGGCCGCGGCCGTCCAGCGCAGCGCACCGGATCCGCTCGCCGAGTGCTCCCCCACCTCAGACCTCGGCGAGCCTCGGCAGCACGTCCTCGCAGACCGTGGTCGTCCACGCGACCGGGTCCTCGGACATCGGGTAGATGGTGACCAGGTCGATCCCCAGCGCGGCGTACTCCGCCATCGCCGCGAGGAACGCGTCGGGGTCGGCCGCCGGGTCGATCCGGCCCATGAACGTCTTCCGGATCGCGTCGTAGTCGGTGCCGACGTCGTCGCAGTGCCGGCGCAGGACGTCGAGCTTGTGCCGGATCGCGTCGGGGGTCTCGCCGAACAGGTTGCAGGCGTCGGCGTACTGCGCGACCAGGCGCAGCGTCTTCCGCTCGCCGCTGCCACCGACCAGGATCGGCGGGCGCGGCTGCTGGACGGGCGGCGGGACGCAGACCGTCTCGGCGAGCCGGTAGTGCTTCCCCTCGTACGCCCCGTCGTCGTCGCTCCACATCTGGCGGCAGATCTGCAGCGTCTCCTCCAGGCGCTCGAAGCGCTCGGCGGTCGACGGGAACGGGACGCCCAGCCCGGCGTGCTCACGGCCGTACCAGGCCGCTCCGATGCCGAGCATCGCCCGCCCGCCGGACAGCACGTCCAGGGTGGTCACGGTCTTGGCGAGGAGACCTGGGTGGCGGTACGTCGTGCCGGTGACGAGCAGGCCCAGAAGGAGGTTGTCGGTGACGGCGGCGAGGTGACCGAGGGTGGTGTAGCCCTCCAGCATCGGCTGTGAAGGACCGCCCATGGCCTCCATCTGGAACCAGTGGTCCATGACGGTGAACCCGAACACTCCGCCCTGGTCGGCGACCTTCGCGGTCTCGACGAGCCGATCCGCGAGCCGGTGCTCCCAGTCCGGGTGCGTGAAGTTCGCGTAGTGGACGCCCAGCCTCATGTCCGCGAGCGTAGCCAGGTGACCATCCCGACCACGCCCTACCTGAGGGTCGACCTGGGCCGGATGCGACGCAACGTCCGGGCCGCGGCGGAGCGCGCGAACGTCGCGATGGTCGCCCTGCGGCCGCACGCCAAGACCCACAAGAGCGTGGAGATCGCCCGGCTCCAGCTGGCGTCGGGAGCCGTCGGGCTCACGGTCGCGACCCTCGGCGAGGCCGAGGCCTTCGTGCTGCACGGCTGCGAGGACGTCTTCGTGGCCTACCCGCTGTGGCTCGACGACCGCGCCGCCGGCCGGGTGCGGGACCTGGCCGCCCGGGCCACGGTGGCCTTCGGCGTCGACTCCGTCGAGTCCGCCGCCAACGCCGGCAGGCTGCTCGGCGGGACGGACGTCGAGGTCCTCGTCGAGGTCGACAGCGGCCAGCACCGCACCGGCTGCGCCCCCGACGACGCGGGCGCGGTGGCCGCGGTCGCGGCTCGGGCCGGGCTGCGGGTCCGCGGGGTCTTCACGTTCCCCGGTCACTCCTACGCGCCGGGTGCTGGGCCTCCGGCCGCGGACGACGAGCGCCGCGCGCTGGCGGCCGCCCGCGACGCCGTCCAGGCGCACGGGCTCGAGGTGCGCGTCGTCAGCGGCGGCTCGACCCCCAGCCTGTGGGACAGCGCGACCGACACGCTGACCGAGGTGCGGCCGGGCGTGTACGTCTTCGGGGACGCGCAGCAGTGGGAGCTCGGCACGATGGCGGCGGAGGACATCGCCCTGACCGTGGTGTCCACGGTCGTCAGCCACGCCGGCGGGCGCGCCGTGCTGGACGCGGGGAGCAAGGCGCTGGGAGCCGACCGGGCGGCGTACGCGACGGGATTCGGGCGGCTGCTCGACCACCCGGACGCTCGTGTGGTGGGCCTGTCCGAGCACCACGCCGTCGTCGACCTGGCCGGCGCCCCGCTCCCCCGGCTGGGCAGCCCCGTCCGGGTGGTGCCCAACCACGTCTGCGCCACGGTGAACCTCGCCGACGTGCTGTGGGTGGAGGAGGCGGGAGAGCTCCACGCCTGGCCGGTCACCGCACGTGGCCGCAACGGCTGACCACTCCTCCCCTACCCTGTGCGGCATGTCTCGCCGCCCGACCCCCCGTGTTCTCGCCCTGCCCGCCGCCCTGCTCGCGGTGTCGTTCCTCGCCGCCGGCTGCGGCGACGACGAGCCCGACAAGGGCAAGGACTCGGGCAGCGGGGAGCCGACCGCGGTCACGCCGCCGGACCGGCAGCCGACCGGCGTCGCGTGCGAGTACCCGAAGGACGAGATGCCGGCGGCCAAGGCCGTCGACCCCCCGCCGACCGACGCGGTGGTCAGCGGTGACGTGACGGTGACCTTCGAGACCACGGTCGGCACGTTCACCGCCACCCTCGACGCCGACCGGACGCCGTGCACGGTCAACTCGTTCGTCTCGCTGACGGACCAGAACTTCTACAGCGGCACCGGGTGCCACCGGATGACCACCGAGGGCATCTACGTCCTCCAGTGCGGCGACCCGACCGAGACCGGCACCGGCGGTCCCGGCTACTCGTTCGCCGACGAGCTGACCGGCGACGAGACCTATCCCGCCGGGACGCTCGCGATGGCGAACGCCGGTCCGAACACCAACGGCTCGCAGTTCTTCATGGTCTACGAGGAGACGCCCCTCCCGCCGTCGTACACCGTGTTCGGCACCGTCGACGACGCCACGGTGAAGCTCCTCCAGGGCGTCGCCGCCGACGGCACGAACGACGCCAACGGCCCCGGCGACGGCGCCCCGAACACGCCGGTCGAGCTCGAGCTCGTCACCGCCGACTGACCGCCGACTGACCCCTACAGCGGGAAGCTCACGCCGCTGAGGCGCTCGGACTCGGTCCAGAGCGCCTTGGCGAGGTCCGGGTCCAGCGCCTTGTCGCCGCGCCCCACGGGGACCGGCCAGCCCATCATCTCCTTGACCCCGTGCGGACCGAGGTAGGTGTTGCCCGGGACGTCCATCGTCGCCGCGTAGAGCGTGGGCAGCGCACCCTGCCACGGCGCCATGCCCACGAGCCGGTGGCCGTACCTGCCGACCAGCTGCTTGGCCCGGCTGTCCGTGCTGGACGTGATGTGGGTGGCCGTCGTGCCGGGATGTCCCCCGGTCACGCGCAGCGTCGAGCCAGCGGCGGTCAGCCGGCGCTGGAGCTCGGCGAGGAAGAGCATGTTGGCCAGCTTCGAGGCGGCGTAGGCGGCGTAGGGCGCGTACTTGCGGCGCTCCCAGAGGAGGTCGTCGAGCACCACGTCGCCGGCCCGGTGCGAGGCCGAGCCCACCACGACGACGCGGTCGGTCAGGCGCGGCAGGAGCAGGTTGGCCAGCGCGAAGTGGCCGAGGTGGTTGGTGGCGAGGTGCAGCTCGACACCGTCGGCGGACAGGCCGTACGGCGCCCCGAGGATGCCGGCGTTGTTGACCAGGACGTCCACGGGACCCACCGAGTCGGCGAACGCGCGCACGGACGAGAGGTCGGAGACGTCCAGCAGGGCGACCTCGAGGTCCCCGGACATGCCGTCGGCAGCCTGCTTCCCCTTGTCGAGGTTGCGCACCGCGAGGACGACGTGAGCACCGGCCGCGGCGAGCGCCTTGGCGGTCTCGAGGCCGATCCCGCTGCTTGCCCCGGTCACCACGAAGCGCCGGCCGTCCTGGCGCGGGACGTCGCGCCACTGCTCGACCATCAGGTGCCCTCGCCCGGCTCGCGCGGGTCGACCGGCCCGGCGGCGTACCGGACGTGCTCGCCGAGGGACACGGTCCGGGCGACCGTGCAGAGTCGGTCCTCGATCTGCTGGAGGGTGCGCGGCACGACCTCCCGCGCCTGGTCGCCCGCCTCGCCGTCGGGGAACGTCACGTCGAGCGTCACGGACAGCTGGACGAGGTGGCTGCCCTGCTCGTCGCGGACCTTGTGCCCCTCGGCGCGGGCGGCGAACGACGCGAACGGCGCCCGCTTGTCGGTGACCCACTCGAGATCGATCGCGCCGCAGCCGGCGAGCGCCGCCAGCAGCAGCTCGACGGGCGTGAAGTCGGGTCGTCCCCCTGCCCGATCGGCAGCACTCCGCCGCGGACGTTGGTCGCCTTGAAGCGCTTCTCCCCCATCGCGCTGAGGTCGACGGTGCGCAGGGTCTCGGGGCCGAGCTGGCGCTGGGGCTCACTCATGACGACAGCCTGCCAGTTGCTGGCAGGCTGTCGTGGCGGTGGTTCTCAGGCGGCGCGGCGACGAGCGCGCGCCAGGCGCCGCTCGGTGCTCCGGGCGAGCTGCACGGACCGGACCACCGCATGGTCCTGATCCGTGTGAACTCGTCCCTCGACGATCCCGCGGGCCAGGTACAGCTGCGTGGTCATAGGTCGTTCACTCCTCGGATTGATGTAACTAGTAGATCGCGCTTGCGACCCTTACATCCTAACGGGAGCGAGGGCCTGCGAATGCCCGTTCGGGGGGTGATGTCCACCACCCCCCGAACGGGCCTCGCGTGCCGCTCGGACTACTGCGGGATCAGCCCTTGGCGGGCTTGACCAGGACCTTGAGCCGCTTGTAGCCGCCCACGACCTTGTCCGCCGGACCCAGCGTGGCATCCTTCTGGACCACCCCGTTGCCGCGGCAGCCGCGGCACTCCTCGCCGGGACCGCCGTACCCGCCGATGAAGAGGCTGGCCAGCACCTGGTCGTTGTGCAGGCCGTTGACCAGCTTGGCGATGTCGTCCAGCGTGGTCGCACCACCGAACTCGTCGTAGAAGAACTCCTCCGAGTAGTAGTCGTTGCCGCCCACCAGGAAGACCTGGCCCCGGTTGCCCGCAGCCTTCTTCGGGATCTTGAACGAGTACGGCAGCCGCACGGTCGTGCCGTCGCTGCCGCGCAGGACCGTGCGCAGGTTGAGGTTGCTACCGGCCTTGACCACCGCGGGGTGGCGGTTGTTGACCTTGGTCCACACGCCCTTCACGAGCTGCTCGTTGCCGGCGACCTGGTAGGTCGCGGTGTTGTCGGACACGGCGCTGGTCACGTTGACGGTGTCCAGGTCGACGCCGTCGACGCTGCTCAGCAGGTACATGAGGTCCGCCAGCTCGTACGACGCGTCGAAGGAGATGTCGTAGCTCGAGGTGTACTTGTCGCTGCGCGTGAAGCTGAACGGCGTGCCGTCGTGCGTGCCGGCGATCGTCCAGGACTGCGTCTCCGAGCCCTTCTTGATGGCGTCGACGACGCGGTCGTGGTTGGCGATCTGCTGGTAGAACGCGACCGAGGCCCAGGCGTCGGGCACGGTCACGACCGTGGAGCCCTGACGGCTGCGCGTCTTGTAGGTGACGTTCGAGGTGATCTGCGCGCCGTCCGGCGTCGCCCCGAAGAACCCGGTGATGCCGGCGAGGTGGTCCTGGTCGATCGTGCCGACCGGGGCCGCGAAGTTCGCCACCTTGAACGGGGCCCCGAGCGAGTCGGGCTGGATGTAGATCGCGCTGGCCGGGTGCAGGCTCAGCGAGGTCTCCCCCAGGAAGTCCATCGGGTGCCCGAAGCCGACGACCTGGTCGTCACAGACCGAGGTCGCGGTGCCGACCCCGCCGAAGACGATGTCGCCGTAGGAGTAGGTCGCGGCCAGGTTGCCACCGGCGATCACGTCGTCGGCGGACGCCGCGCCCGGGGAGACCCGCCCGGCGGCGTACGCGCTCTTCGGGAAGTAAGCGCGCTTGGCGTGCGAGAGCTTGCCGAGCCGGCCGGCGCCGACGCCGGAGACACCGGCGGGGATGCCGAGCTGCGCGAAGCCCTCCGAGGCCTCGGCCGCCGACACGTCCGACGAGGCGGCGATCTGCCTGGCCGTCGCCCGGTCGACCGCGACCTTCTCGGACGGCTTCGGCGCCCCCGGGGACAGGTAGTCGTCCATGTCCTCGAACGGCGTGACGCCGGCGATCGGGGACGGTCCCCACGCGAGGCCGTAGGACACGGCGCCGATCAGGTCACCACCCTCGGTGTAGACCGGCGAGCCCGACATGCCGGCCCAGATGCCGCCGGCGTCTTCGATGGCCTCGGAGCCCTCGGTGAAGTCGATGATGATCATGTCGAGACCCGGCGCGATGCCGTCGTCGAGGACGCCGAGCACCTCGCCGTAGAACGGGTCGGGCTCGGTGCCGTGGGAGACGGTGAGTCCGTGGACGAGGTCACCCTCCGCGAGGTCGGCGACGGGGAACGGGTCGGCGCAGTCCGCGGCGGGGGCCGAGGAGGCCGGCCCGCCCAGTGCGGTGAACGTCGCCGTACCGGCCACGAGAGCGGCCGCGGTCATCGAGGCGAGGGCGCGGCCCCGGCGACGGACGAACGGTGAGGACATGGGAAAGGATCCCTCCAGGTTGGACGAAGCGAGGAGACGGGCCGTCACCCTCACACGGTGCTGGTCTGATGCTCGGTAGACGCGCTGGGTTCCGGAATGGTTGCGGATACTCATTCACGGATCCGCAGGATGTTCGACCTCCTGGCCCGAACACCACCCGAAATGACCAGGACGTGGCCTGCGGACGTAGTCACGACCGGTCATAGGGTGAGGACGTGACCGCCCCTCACGCCAGCCTCCAGCACACCGAGGCGCTCGCCCGGAAGGCGCTGCTCGACCTCACGTCGTACGACGTCGCGCTGGACCTCTCACGAGACGACGCCACGTTCCACTCGGTGACCACCATCGACCTGGTCAGCGCCGGCGGGTCCACGTTCCTGGACCTCAAGCCGGTCGCCGTCGCGGCGATCCGCCTCGACGGCCGCCCGCTCGACGTCGACCTCCTCGACCGCGGCCGGTTCCCGCTGGAGCTGCCCGAGGGGCCGCACCAGCTCGTCGTCGACGCGACCATGCCGTTCCGGCGGGACGGCGAGGGCCTGCACCGCAGCGTGGACCCGGCCGATGACCGCGTCTACGTCTACGGGATGAGCTTCATGGACGCCGCGCCGAGCGTCTACGCCTGCTTCGATCAGCCCGACCTCAAGGCGCCGTACACGCTGCACGTCACCGCGCCGTCGGACTGGGTGGTGGTCGCGAA
>Ga0075368_10000455_pt1 | contig 12067 bp, 12 predicted proteins | sample EndMethybrTD3033_FD_71518 | JGI IMG/M metagenome (GOLD analysis project Ga0075368, IMG submission 71518) | Populus endosphere microbial communities from Tennessee, USA - Endosphere MetaG P. TD hybrid TD303-3 | ecosystem: Host-associated > Plants > Roots > Endosphere | place: USA: Tennessee... | reverse complement strand
CTGGTCGTGATCGCGCTCGGTTCGTCGATCTCGAGCCCCTGACCCGTGGGTGGCACGACACCACCCGCCCGTCCGCACCTCCGCTTCACCGAGGACGGCCGGCGGATGCGCGAGGTCCTGTCCTACTCGCGTCGTGGCAGCCGGTTCACGCCGCGGCAGCGGGAGGCCTGGGACGCGCACCACGAGGGCTGGGTGATCCCCGACGAGGCCGTCGACGAGCCGGGTTTCAGCTGGGCGGACCGCTTCGGCCGTGAGGCCCCGTTGGTCGTCGAGATCGGCTCGGGCGTCGGTGAGGCGACCGCGGTGCTGGCCGCCGCGCGCCCGGAGCTGAACGTGGTGGCCCTCGAGGTCTGGCGGCCGGGCGTCGCGGACACCCTGTGGCGGCTCGCGGAGACGGGCGCCGACAACGTGCGGCTGTGCAGCGTCGACGCGGTGTGGGTGCTCGAGCACCTGGTCCCGGCCGACGGTCTCGCCGAGCTGTGGACCTTCTTCCCCGACCCGTGGCCCAAGACCAGGCACCACAAGCGCCGGCTGGTCGACGCGTCGTTCGCGCGCCTGGCGGCCACCCGGCTCGCTCCCGGTGCCGCCTGGCGGCTGGCGACCGACTGGGCCGACTACGCCGAGCAGATGATGGGCGTCCTGGACGCCGAGCCGCTGCTCACGGGCGGCCGGGTCCCTCGGTGGGCCGAGCGACCGGTCACGCGCTTCGAGCGCAAGGGCCTCGACGTCGGCCGCGAGATCGTGGACCTGGTCTACACGAAGTCGTAGTCACAGAAGGCACACACGTGGCTCACAGGAACCGGGTCGACCTTGAGAGCCATGACCATCGACGTGCGCATCCCGGCCGCGATCCTCACCGCGACCGCCGCCTTCGCCTCATGTGGCACCACGACCGTCCCCGGAGACGCGTCCGAGACGAGCTCGGCCGGCACGAGCACGCGCCGGGTGGTGCTCGACCCCGACCAGGACTACGGCGACGAGTACGCCGACGGCGTCCTCCCGGTCGGCGACGACAGGTATGTCACGGCCAAGGCCAAGAAGGGCTACGTGTTCGCCTGCGCGACCTACGCCCAGCAGCTCAGCGGGGGCGGTGGTGGTGGTGCCCAGCTGCCGGGCCCGTGGTTCTCCGACGACCTGACCACCTACGACATCGACGAGAAGGCCACGGTCTCGGGCAGCGTCTCCTGGCCGGCGGAGAACTCGGTCACCACCAGGAGCGGCAAGCGGATCATCACGACCAACGACCTGCCCGAGCACACGACGGGGACCTACCCGGTCAGTGCGAGCGACGACGCCTACGAGTACGACCGCAACCCCAACTCGATCAGCGAGCAGGACATCACGCTGGTGGTCACCAGGAAGCCGACGTACGGCGCGCCGCAGTGCATGGGCGGCCAGGTCGGGGTGATGACGACCGGCGCGGAGCTCTTCAACGCCTTCGACGCGGGTGGCCGCGACGCCGGCGCGTGGGAGGTGCAGGACGACTGCGGCGGGCACCCGCAGATGCAGGGCGCCTACCACTACCACACGCTCAGCGCCTGCATCGGGACCACGAGGACCACCAAGGTGATCGGCTGGGCGCTCGACGGGTTCCCGATCACCGGGCCCAAGGTGAGCAAGGGCAACATCCTGACGACGAAGGACCTGGACGTCTGCCACGGCCTCACCAGCAAGGTGCGGATCGGCGGCCGGAAGGTGACGACGTACCACTACGTCATGACGCAGGACTTCCCCTACTCGGTCAGCTGCTTCCGGGCCACGCCCGTCACCACCGGTCCCGTGTAGGCCGACGAGTCAGGCGGCGTCGGCGGGCGGCAGCCCGTACGACATCAGGACCAGCTCGACCCGGCGTCGCTCCGCGTCGAGCTCGGTCCCGGTCGGCAGCACCTGGAGCAGGTGCTCCTGGCCGAGGGCGGCGCACATCTCGGCGAGCACCAGGTCGTACGCCGAGGCGACGGCGGCCTGCTTGGCGGCGGACGCGTGCGCGGGCAGCCGGTGGAACCGCAGCCCGCGGACCCGGACGTCCTCGGCGATGGCCTCGACCGGCCGGTTGGCGTGCACGTCCTCGTGCGCTGGGCGGAGCCGGTGGAGCGCTCGGCCGGCCAGCCGCCGGCCCGGCTCCCCGAAGACCCACGGCAGCACCCAGGGGGCGCTGAAGAACGCCAGGATGCCGAGGACGAAGGGGACCGTGCCCACGGATCGAGGGTAGATCCGGCTAGGCACCGTCGAGAAGGGCCAGCTCCTCGTCGACGTAGGGGTCCGCCAGGCCGAGGGCGTCGAGCTCGGCCTTGAGGGCCGTCTGCACGTCGCGTGCCGCGTCCAGGTGGCCGAGGTTGCGCAGCGCCCAGCCGACCATCCAGCGGGCGACCCTGGTGCGGGCGTCGTCGCCGATCCGCTCGCGGGCCGCGAGCGCCTCCTCGAACGCCGCCAGCGCCGCGCTCCAGTCCTCCGCGTCGGCGTGCGCCATCCCGATGTTGTTGAGCAAGGAGGCGTCCCAGTTGCGCCCGGCCTCGGTCGCGGCGGACCGGGCGGCGGCCAACGCCGTCCGGTTCCGCTCGAGCGCCTGGTCCGGCGGCGCGACGAGCGCGAGCATGTGCAGGGCGTCGATGTGCAGCACCTCGAGGCCGGAGGCGAGCGCCGTCGAGGCGGCGGCCTCGAAGTGCGGCACCGACTCCTCGGGCTCGCCGGCCGAGCGCAGCAGCCGGCCGCGTTCCAGGGAGACCCGGGTCGCGACCTCGGCGTCGTCGACGGCGAGGTCGTCGAGGACGGCGTGCCCCTCGTCGTACCGCTGCTGCAGGCCGAGCGCCCGCGCCACCTGGGTCAGCAGCACCAGCCGGTCCGTGCCCTCGGCGAGGTCGAGCGCCTCGCGGAAACGCGTCTCGGAACCGGCGGGGTCGTCGAAGTCCCACAGGGGTGCAGGGTCGATCATGGGCACCATGACAGCAGCCGTCGAGGGCCCGCCGGTCACCGGGCCGGGGCTGCACCGTGCCTGGTTCGTCGCCGGCATCACCATGGGCGCGCTGATCGCGGCCGCGGCCTTCCGCTCGTCGACGGGCGCCCTCATCGAGCCGATCGAGGACGACTTCGGGTGGTCGCGAGGCGTCACGAGCGGCGCGGTGACCCTCAACCTCGTCGTGTACGGACTGACCGCGCCGTTCGCGGCGGCCCTGATGGAGAGGTTCGGCATCCGGCGCGTGGTCTCGGCGTCGCTCGCCCTGGTCGCGCTCGGCTCGGGGCTGACGCTGGTGATGACCTCGCCGTGGCAGCTCTGGCTGCTGTGGGGCTTCGCGGTCGGCATCGGCACCGGGTCGCTGGCCCTGGTCTTCGGGGCGATCGTGGCCAACCGCTGGTTCGTGACGCACCGCGGCGTGGTCGTGGGCGTGTTCTCCGCGGCCAGCTCGACCGGGCAGCTCGTCTTCCTGCCGGTGATCGCCTACCTCGCGGACGGGCCGGGCTGGCGCTGGGCGGCGGGAGTCGTGTCCGGCTTCGCGCTCGTCCTGGTGCCGTTGGTCCTCCTGCTGCTGCGCGACCGCCCCGAGGACGTCGGGACCACGGCGTACGGCGCTGCGCCCGACGCGCCGCTGACGACCCCGGTCACGCCGACGTCCGGCGCTGCGCGGCTGGCGCTGACGACGCTGCGCGACAGCGCCCGCTCGCGCACGTTCTGGATCCTGTTCGTCACGTTCTGGATCTGCGGCTGGTCGACCAACGGCCTGATCGGCACGCACTTCATCCCGGCCGCCCACGACCACGGGATGCCACCCACGACGGCGGCCAACCTGCTCGCGCTGATCGGGGTCTTCGACATTCTCGGCACCGTGGCGAGCGGGTGGCTCACCGACAAGGTCGACCCGCGCAAGCTGCTGTTCGGCTACTACTTCCTGCGCGGTCTGTCGCTGCTGTTCGTCTCGTCGTTGCTGGGTCCGGACGTGCACCCGAGCCTGTTCGTGTTCGTCGTGTTCTACGGCCTCGACTGGGTGGCCACGGTGCCGCCGACGGTCGCCCTGTGCCGCGAGCACTTCGGGATCGAGAGGTCCGGGGTGGTCTTCGGCTGGGTCTTCGCCAGCCACATGGTCGGAGCGGGCATCGCCGCGTCGTACGCCGGTGTCATCCGCCAGGAGACGGGCGGGTACCTCGTCGCCTGGCTCACGGCCGGCGGGCTCTGCCTGCTGGCCGCCGGGCTGTGCCTGCTGATCCCGAGGCCGGTCGCGACGGTCGCGACCGAGGTGGCGGCAGTGCCGACCGAGTCCTTCTGACCGACTGGTCCAGACCGGTCGGGGTCCTTCCGGAAAAGGTGTTGGGTTCCGCGTCGCCAGGGCTCCTACCCCCGACAACACCGTCATCACCGGCCGCTCGACCGGGCCGCCGGATCTCCTCGGAAGGAACCCACACCATGAACACCACCACCAAGACCGCCAGCCGCTTCCGCACCGTCGCCGGCGTCCTCGCCGTCACGGTCGCCTGCTCCGGTGGCGCGTACGCCGCCGGCGCCGCGATCACGAGCTCCGCCCAGATCAAGAGCGGCGTCGTGAACACCGGTGACATCAAGAACGGCACCATCAAGGTCAAGGACCTGAACGCGAAGACCGTCGCCGGCGTGAAGAAGCTCGAGGGCTGGAGCAACGCCAGCCTGCAGGGCTCCTGGGCCACGTTCCCGGCGCGCAACGCCCCGGCGTACCGCGTCGACGCCGCCAACGGCGTGGTCTACCTGCGCGGCGCTGCCGGCTTCGGCTCGGACAACGCCTCCGACAAGACCGTCTTCGAGCTGCCGGCGGGCTACCGTCCGGCCACGCCGATCACGGTGAACGTCGCCACGTTCAACGGCTTCGGCACCGAGTCGGAGTTCGGCGCCCTGGAGATCCAGACCGACGGCGACGTCGTGGTCTACGGCGCCGGCGACGACCGCTTCGTCTCCTTCGAGGGCGTCTCGTTCTCGATCGGCTGACCGCTCACGCACCACCAGGTCCGACGGGCCCGACTCTCATGGGGGAGCCGGGCCCGTCGGCACGTGTCTGTCAGCGCCGCGCGGTGAGGCGCCGCCGCAGCTCGGCCTCGCGGGCCAGCCGGGCCTGGTCGCGCTCGCGCCGCGACGCGATCACGGCGGCGAGGTAGGCCTCCGGCGGGGTGCCCGCGGGCGGCGGCGGTGCGACGTGCTCCGCGACCTGGTCGGCCAGCCGGGTGCCCAGCACGGTGCGCGAGTGCGGGTCGATCGTGGGGAGCCGGCTCAGGAACTGGCGCACGGCGAGCGCGAGCCCGGTCGGCAGCGACCCGATGTCGGCGGTCCGCGCCCAGGCGGCCAGCGGCGGCGGCATCAGGGTCGGCGGTGGCAGCCGGAGCCGGACCCGGTCGCGGACGACGTAGGTGCCGGCGGCGTAGTCGCCGAGCCGCTTGCCACGCGAGCTGACCAGCGCGGAGAAGAACGCCGGCATGCCGAGGAAGAGGAAGATCTCGACGAACCCGATGAGGGCCCGCACGAACGCGTGCTGGAAGGTGATCGGGCCGGCGTCGTCGCGCACCGTCCGCAGGCCGCAGGCCAGCTTGCCGATCGACTTGCCGCCCGTCAGCGTCTCGAGCGTGGCCGGGAACGCCAGGAACACCGTGATGTTGATGGCGACGAAGGCCGCCTTCATCAGCGCGTCGTCGGCCTGCAGGACCGCGACCAGCAGCACGAAGATCGCGCCCACGTAGACGATCAGGGTGATCACCAGGTCGATGAGCCCCGACGCGATCCGGATGCCCAGTCCGGCCGGCGGCAGGTCGAGCGCGACGGCCTCGCCGGTGACCAGGTCATCGGTGGTGAGGGTCGCGAACTCCGGTGTCGCCATCGCGGTCATCGTACGAGCGCGGTGAGGACCTCCGGCCAGGAACCGAGCAGCGTCGCCAGGTGGGTCCGGCCCGGCGTGACGACCAGCTCGGCCTGCGGGATGCGTTCCGCGAGCCACGGACCGCCCGGCATCGCCCGACGGTCCGAGGCGCCGTACCAGAGGGTCGTCGGGCACTCGATCGAGCGCAGGTCGAACGTCCACGCCCGAAACGTGAGCGCCGCGTCGCGAAGGTAACCGTCGTGGTCCACGAGGGCCTCACGGACTGACGCCGCCAGGTCGGCGGTCGAGGCGGCCGCGACCAGGAGCTCGGCGTCCTGGGGTGGCAGCCCCGAGGTGAACCGCTCGACCAGCGCTGCGTCGTCGGCGTCGCCCGGCGCCAGCTCGGCGACGTACTCGGTGAACTCGGGGGCGAACCTCCGCATCGCCTCCTCGACGGTCTCCTCGGGCTCGTCCTCGGGCGGCGCCAGGGTGGCCACGATGCCGAGCGACGTCACCCGCTCCGGGTACGTCGCCGCGCACGCCGCGGCGTACCCGCCGCCGACCGACATGCCCAACGCGGCCAACGGACCCAGGCCGAGCGAGTCCGCGACGGCCAGTGCGTCGCCGGCTGCGCTCACCTGCGTCGACGGCGCCCGGGACGACCTGCCGTAGCCCTGCCGGTTCACGCACAGCAGCCGGACGCCCACCTCGCGGGCTGCGGAGTCGCCGGTCCGGGCCGCCCACCGGGTGTCCGGGCAGCCGTGGAAGAAGAGCACGGCGGGCCCGTGGTCGGCCCCGCCCAGCCAGTACTGGGCGACCCGGCCGTCGGGCAGCGACGTCTCCGGCACTCCTAGAACCTAGGCTCTCGGGGTGCGTTCGTTGGCAGTCCTCCTGCTCCTGGCGCTGCTCGCGCCGGGGCTGTCGGGCTGCTCGGACGACCCGGCGCCCGCGCCGGGACCGAAGCCGAGCGCCGAGCCGACCCGCGGCACGGGTGCGGTCGACCCGCCGCCGGCCGCGAAGGACGAGGCGGAGGTGGTGGCCCGGGTCCACGCCGCTGTCGACGCCGCCCGCGCCGACGACCCGATCCCGGGCCGGACCGCACCGAGCGTCGCCAGCCTCAAGTCGGACTACGCGCGCGGGGGCGCCTGCCCGGCGTTCTACCGCAGCGACGGCGACTGGACGCTGTGCGAGCGCGGCGACGTCGACGGCAAGCGCACGATGGTCGTGATCGGCGACTCGCACGCGCGGCAGTGGGGGAGCCCGCTCGACATCCTCGCCGAGCGCGCGGGCTACTCGGCCTACCACCTGGTGCGGCTCGGCTGCCCGGCCGCCGACATCACGCCCTGGCTCAACAAGGGCGACGGGCCCAACGTCGTCTGCGAGCAGTTCCATGCCTGGACCGCCGAGCAGGTCCGGGCTCTCAAGCCGGACGTCGTCGTGCTGGCCACGTCGTTCAACCCCAACGGCTACTACGTCGACGGCGCCCAGGTGCTGGACGAGGACGAGCGGCTGCAGCTGCTGCGCGAGTCGATGGCCAGGCTGGTGGAGCAGCTCGAGCCGGACGTCGGGCGGTTCGTGGTGATCGGCGACCCGCCGGCCGTGCAGCTCAGCCCGCTGAAGTGCCTGATGCGGGCCAGGACCCTCGGTCGCTGTGCGGCGTACGGTGCGGACCTGTCCCTGAAGGCGATCGAGGCCGTCCGCGCGGCGGCCGGCGACGTCGGTGCCACGTACATCTCGACGACCGACTGGTTCTGCCTCCTGAACTACTGTCCGACCGTCCTGGGGGAGCTGCTGCCGTACCGGGACCAGAACCACGTGAGCGACACCTACGCCCGCTACCTCACCGAGGTGATCGGCCAACGGCTGCTCCTCGACTCCGTACGCTGAGCCGCGTGGACCTCGACGCGTACGTGCTCGCGCACGCGCCGGAGTGGCAGCGACTCGAGGAGCTCGCCCACCGCCGCCGGCTGACCGGCGCCGAGAGCGACGAGCTGGTCGAGCGCTACCAGCAGGTGGCCACCCACCTCTCCGTCGTCCGGACCTCCGCGCCCGACGCGCAGCTCGTCGCGCATCTCTCCTCGGTCCTCGCGCGCGCTCGCAACCGCGCGGTCGGGGCACGCGTCAGCAGCTGGGCCGGGTTCGCCACGTTCTTCACCGAGCGCTTCCCGGCGGCCCTCTACCGGCTGCGCTACTGGTGGCTCGGCTGCCTCGCCGTGAACGTCGTCCTGGTCCTGATCATGATCCTGTGGCTGCTCGACCACCCCAACGTCGAGCAGAGCCTGCTCTCGCCGGCCGAGATCGACCAGCTGGTCAACCACGACGTCGAGGGCTACTACAGCGAGTACGCCGCCAGCCACTTCGCTCTGCAGGTCTGGATCAACAACGCGTGGGTGAGCGCGCTCTGCCTGGCGTTGGGGATCCTCGGGCTGCCCGTGATCTACCTGCTCTGGCAGAACATCCTCAACCTGGCGATCATCGGCTCGATCATGACCAGGGCCGACCACGGTCAGCAGTTCTGGGGGCTGATCCTCCCGCACGGGCTGCTGGAGCTGACCGCGGTCTTCGTCGCCGGCGGGGTCGGGTTGCGCCTGTTCTGGTCGTGGATCGAACCGGGGCCGCTGACCCGCGCGCAGTCGATCGCGCGAGAGGGACGGACCGCCGGCACGGTCGCGTTGGGCCTGGCGGTCGTGCTCATGATCAGCGGAGCGATCGAGGGCTTCGTGACGCCGTCCGGCCTCCCGACGGCGGCCCGGATCGGCATCGGCGTGGTGGCCGAGGTGGCGTTCTTCACCTACGTGTTCGTCCTGGGCCGCCAGGCTGCGGCGCGCGGGGAGACCGGTGACGTCGACAGCCGCTACCTCGAGGACCGGGTGGCGACGCAGGACTAGTCCCGGGGTGCGCGAGCCAGTTCACCCCGCGGGTTCCGCCAAAACGCGAACGCAGGCCTCCGTCGCGACGGAAACTGGCTGCGTGACTCCGTCGGGGGCGGACGACCCGCTCGACCCTCATGTCTCTGCAGCCGCGCTGCACGAGGCTCGGTCGCGCCTGCTCTTCGCCGCCAAGGCCGTGCACCGCGCCTGGCTGCTCGCCGTCGCCCTGACCTTCCTGCTCGCGCTCGCCGCGGCGGGGCTGTTCGCCGTCTCGCTGTTCGTCAGCCCGACGTACGTGCTCATCTGGACCGTCCTGCTGTGCGCGGCGCTGTTCAACGTGACCCGCTACTGGCCGCAGCGCGTCGAGCCGCCGGGGGTGGTGCTCAACGCCGAGGACGTACGGCGCCTGCGCAGCGAGCTCGACCCGCACGCGCCGGCCTGGCCGGAGTCCGTGCAGCTGGTGCCGGCCCCGGTGATGACGGTGGGCGGGCGTCACCTCACCCTCGGGATGCCGTTCCTCGCCTGCCTCGCGGCCGACGACCTGAACCGGCTGGTGAAGCTGGCGGTCCGGGCCGCGGCGTCCGCGGAGGACGACACCGTGATCCGCCGCGCCTTCGCGCTGTCCGAGGGCAACATCGGCCGCGGGGGCGTGCACCTGCGGCGCCGCGCCAACGCGCGACCGCGGGGCCTCAGCGGTCGCATCCACGCCGCGCTGGCCGAGTTCAAGAGCGAGCACGGCCGCTGGCTGCAGGCGTTCCGGGAGAACGCCGAGGCGTCCTCCAACCGGGACGCGGTGTCCCTGCACCACCAAGACCTCGTGAACGAGGGCTGGCAGCTGATGCGCAAGGAGTGGGTGGACCCGTCGCTGGAGCTGGGGTGCTGGCACCCTGCGCCGTTCTCCAGCCTGTACGAGTTCCTCCGAGGCGCGGAGCTCGCCGGCATCCTCGACGGAGTGCTCCCCACCCGTCCCGAGCGCGGCGCACTCGTCGACCTCGTCGCGAGCCACGAGAACGACGTCGCCGACGTCCTGCTCGGCGAGCGCCGGTCCGACGACCTCCGCATCATCGACTGGAACCAGCACCCGGCCGCGGTCACCGTGCCGTCGTGGCGGGCGATCGTCGACGAGGCGCTCGACGTCAGCCGCCAGCTCGCCGGGTCGTCGACGCCGCCCACCGTCGAGGGCGTCCTCAAGCTCATCGAGACAGGCGACCTGGTCGCGGTCGCGCGCCACGTCGCCCCGGACCACGGGTTCGACGACGAACGCACCGACTGGGTCACCATGTCCCGCTGGGTCGGCGGCTACCCGACGCTGCTCCTGACCGCAGTGGTCGGCATGGCCGCCCTCGACTCGGGCCGGTTCCGCCTGCGGTGGAGCTGGCCGGACGGCACCTCCCTGGTGAACGCCGACGGCTGGGTGCTCCCGCTGCACCAGGTCGCCAACGAGGTGCTCGCGCCGCGTGGCCGCAATGGCACGCCCGCGATCGCCGAGCTGTCGATGGCGCTGCGCGAGCTCGGCATCGACGTGACCGAGCCGCTGTGGCTGAACCGCGAGTCGGGCGGCTCCGCCCCGGCCGAGCGCCCCAAGGGCTCCTTCGTCTCCTACCAGGGCTTCGCCTCGCGCCAGGTCATCGTCACCGACCGGGCGATGCACATCTTCGGTCGGCCGTGGGCCGCCGGTCTGCGCGACCACTACGCGATGCGCATGCGCGGCGCCGACGAGCTGCGCACCCGGATGCTGCGCGTCTGGCAGGGCGACGAGACGGACCAGACGACCGTGGTCCAGGGCAGCGACGTCCTCAAGGCCCGCTTCTCGGTGCTCACCGGCGGCTCCCGCTGGCGGCTCGTGCTGCACACCGAGTCCGGCCGGGTCACCCTGCGCGGGTTCGGCCACGGTCGCAACCCGGAGGCGCTCGTTGCGGACTGGCTGGGCGACCGGCTCAACACCGCCTGGCTGCACTCGGCCAGCGAGCTGCTGATGATCCGCAACGTCGTCGGCCGCATCGGCCTCGGCATCGGCATCCCGGCGCTCCTGACCGCGCTCGTCCTCGCGTTCGTCCAGCCCACGGGCATCGCCGAGGCGACCCCGCCGTTCGTCGCCCTCGGCGGCCTGGCGGCGCTCGTCCTCGCCGTCGTGCCTGACGTGGTGATGGAGCTGATCTGGAAGGTGCGCGGAACCGCCCAGCGGCCCGAGGTCGTGGCCCCCGTGCGTCGATACGCCAGCACCGCGTCCAGGATCCCGGACCCGCTGTCGACGCGGGAGGGCGCCGAGAACCCGGCATCCGCCCTGGCGGCGATCACCCTCGACCTGGGTGACCTGCCGCGGATGCCCGTCTGGGAGGACGAGCTCAGGCTCGAGGACCTGGACCTGCCCGAGGGCTGGGAGGACGAGCTCGATGACGACCTGCCGGACTGGCCGGAGGAGATCGTCGAGCTGCCTCGCGGCTAGCCCGGGTCCCTAGTCGCGGACGTGGTCGACGTAGGCGACCACGCGGTTGAACACGGCGGTGACGTAGGCCAGGTCGGCCTTGGTGTCCTGCACCGGCCCGACCAGCGCGAGCTCCAGCTCGTGCTCCTCGTCGAGACCGGCGTCGGCGACGGCGCGAGCGCAGACCCGGGCCGCGTCGCGGACCGCGACCGGGTCCACGGTCCACACGGTCTCGAAGATCCGCTCCTTCTCGGGGACCCCCTGCTGGCCCGGCACCTCCCACGCGCTCAGCCCTGCAGACAGACCCTTGGCGTCGCAGAGGACCAGCCACTCCCGGAGCAGGGCGTGGTCCTCGTCCAGCGGCACGTGGGTCACCGGGCCCTCGGTGCCTGCGTCGAAGCTGGCGAAGACGTGGGCCGAGCGCGCGCCGCGGGCGAGCTCGCCCCAGCGGCCGCGGGCCGGGGCCCAGTAGCGCTCGTGCTGGAACCCGCCGAACAGGTGCGCCCGCTGGGCCCGGGAGCAGAACTCGTCCTCGATGGCCCAGGAGAGCGCGATCAGGGTCGTCTTGCGCAGCCGCTGCGGCTGGAGCCACGGGTGCAGGCGCCGCAGCTCGGCGAACACCGAGGACCGGGCGGGGCGGGCCGTCCCGACGGCGGCGCGGACCGCCTGCTCGACGGCCACGTCGAGCCGCATGCCGGAGTCGCGGCGGCGCAGGACGTCGAGGACCGTGTCGACCTGCCCGGCGTCGTACCGCCGGTGGCCGCTGTCCAGGCGGACCGGGACGGGGAAGCCGTACCGGATCTCCCACATCCGCAGTGCCGCAGGCGTGAGACCGGTGCGGTCCGCCACGTCACCGATGGAGAGCGTGGGGTGCTCCTGGCCGGACGCGGACACGGTGCCGATCCTTCCAGAACGGCACCGACGCCTCAGGCGGCCTGGGGCACGCAGTCCGAGGGGGTGCGGGCCCC
>Ga0075368_10000452_pt1 | contig 12112 bp, 11 predicted proteins | sample EndMethybrTD3033_FD_71518 | JGI IMG/M metagenome (GOLD analysis project Ga0075368, IMG submission 71518) | Populus endosphere microbial communities from Tennessee, USA - Endosphere MetaG P. TD hybrid TD303-3 | ecosystem: Host-associated > Plants > Roots > Endosphere | place: USA: Tennessee... | reverse complement strand
GGCCACTCTTGCCAGTGAACGCTCGCGCCGGCCGACTGTCAACGGCCGACCAGGCAGAGACCAGGCAGAGACCGAGCAGTGGCCGGTTCGTGCTGCGGACCCTGGCGTCCGACGTGGAGATGAGGTCAACACGAGGGGGTGGAGCTAGGGTCAGGGGACGACTGCAAGTGTTCGGCCGCGTGCCGTGGTCCACGGCGCACCGCGACTCTGACGCCAGCAGCAACCTGAGGCGGCAGCGAGATCTCGCGGCACTGCACCAGTCATCAGTCACTTCTCCTGTCGTCGGGCCCCGCTCCCGGCCCGTGCCGTCGCTCCGCGACGGGGGCCCGGTGATCTCGTTCGTGTGGTCTCCAGGTCAGCGGCTCCCCGCGGGGACTGGAGGCTCGGAGAACTACACCGTCGGCCAGGTTCGTGAGCTCAACCGTCGGGGGATCGGGGCCAGGGTCGTCACGATCGGGCTCGGCACCGCCGACGGGCGTGCGGAGTTCTCCGACATCCCCTTCCACTCGGTGCGGCATCTCGACGATGTCGGACGGCTGGACGACACCGTCGTGTTCGTCAGCGAGGCGCCGCACATCACGACTCGACGTCCGGCCTACCAGATCCTGCACGTGCCGCCGCCGCTGCGCGCCCACCAGCGGGCCGCGGTCGTGGACGCCACTCGCGACCGGATCCTGATCGCCACGAGCAAGTACGCCGCCGATCTGTGGGCCTCGTTCCTCGACGTGGACGTGGCGACCGTGCACGTCGTGCACCCGTTCGCCGAGCCCGCCTTCGGCGTCGAGCCCCGACCTGCGCCGACCCCGGGGCGACGTCGCGTTCTCTACGCCGGGCGGCTGAGCCCGGAGAAGGGGATCTACACGTTCCTCTCCATGCTGCACACCGACCTGATCGAGGACGACGCGTCCCTGTTCTTCACCGTCACGACCGCGGGCGCGGACAAGCGGCAGGGTCGCATCATCGAGTCGATGCTCCGCACCCATCCCCGGGTCGACCTGGTCGCGGCGCGGACCACTCCTGCTGGGATGGCGGCGCTCATGGCCGAGCACGACGTCGTGGTGATGCCCTCCAACGGGCAGTACTGGCACGAGACGTTCGGGATCGTCTCGATCGAGGCCCAGCACACCGGAGCCCGCGTGGTGGCCTCGGACGATGGCGGACTGCCGGAGACCCAGTGCGGCGCCCTGCAGCTGGTCGAGGCCGACAACTCCGAGGCACTGGCCCTCGGGATCGTCGACGCCCTGTCGCGGGACGGGGCTACACCATCGGAACGAGCCATCGCCGCCCGCTGCTTCACCGTGGGCCAGTCCGTCGACACGCTCCTGGAGGTCCTGCGGGCCCCCCAGCCGATCACGCCGTTCCGCCTGGTCCAGGAGCTGGAGGAGCTGATCAGTCTTCCGCCGCACCTGCCCATGCACACCCGACCCAGTGAGGACCGCTCGGAGGCGGTCCTCTGAGAGGGCCGGCGCTGTCGACACCGGCAAGCTCGCCGGGACTCGTCGCGGACCACGACAGACCAGGAGGAATCACATGGTGGCAGCACCGCCGGCCCCGAGGCTTGCCTTCAACGGAGCCGACCTCCACTACCTCCGCGGGGCCCTGCTCGCACTGACGGACGCGCGCGGAGCGAGCGACGTGGCCGCGGCCGAGGCGAGCGATCCCAGGGTCCGGGCACTGGCCCGGCGGGCGGCCGCCACGCAGGCAGGCGACATCCGTGCGATCACGTCGTTGCTGGTCGGGTGGAGCCAGCACGAGGCGGTCCCCGCCCAGGCCGCCCAGGTGGCACCGGTGACCCCGCCGGCCTCCGCAGCGAGCGACCTGCGGTCCCGCACCGGGCTCGAGGTCGACCTGCGCTTCCTCGAGATTCTGACCGCACACACCGAAGCGTCCCTCGCCAGCGCCCGCACAGAGATGGTCGAGGGGTTCGGTGGGTCCAGCCGACGCCATGCCGAAGCGGTCAGCCGCACGAGCTGGCGGGAGCTCACCGCGATCAGCTCTCTGACACCCGGCCGCGATCGTGGAGTGGGTCGCTCGTGGTCACCGCCGGATCACTCGTAGCGGACGGCCCCGCATTCGACGCACTCGAACCGTCGGAACGAGTGGCCGTCCTCGAAATCCTCTTGTCGCAGCTCCCAGAGGTGCTCCAGGTGCCTTGGGACAGATACTGCGACTGCGCTCATCAGGGCCTCCACCGGGATGTGCGTGGGGGCGGGTGTCCACCTGCCCCATGTAGGCCCATGTCCGGCAGGGGGGTTGGATCTTTCAGGCCCGGGCGACTTTTTCGTCAGGTCGGTGAGCGCGAGGACAGAACCGTCGTGGCTGACGGGGCACGACCGACCTCGGTCCCGAGCGCCAGGGCGCGCAGGGGCGCTGTCCGGGAGGCAGGACTTCCGCCCGGGAGATGTCCGCAGGCCGAGACGTGGGTCACCAGCGGCGCGTCCGAGGAACAAGCCGCGGGGGGTGTTCGTTGGCTGGGACGTGACCGTCCCCAACTCGCTCGAGCTGCTCACCCACAGACTCGAGCTCCTGCGCGCCGAGCGCACCGCCGCCATGACCGACAGCCTCCGCGACACCACCGGTGACGTCGCGGACCGCGCCACCAACGTCGAGGCGTCCATCCGCCTGCAGCTCCTCGACGAGCGCATCGCGCTGCTCGAGCTCGAGATCGACGAGAGCCGGCGCCGGCCCGACCACGCCGACGGCCTGGTCTCGGTCGGGGACGTGGTCCGGCTCGACCTCGGTGACGGGATCGAGGAGTACGTCGTCGGTTCGTTCGAGCAGGTGGCCGCCGGGGTCCCGACCGTCACGCCGGGCAGCCCGCTGGGTCGGGCCATCGTGGGCGCCCCCGTCGGGTCGACGGTGACCTACGAGCCGCGTCGGGGCGTGCGGCTCGAGGTGCGCATCGTCGAGGCCGGCGCCGGTCTCGCCCCCACCGCCTGACGCGAGCCGACCCCCGCGACTGCCTCAAGGCCGGCCCGCGACCGGCCTGGCGACTGAACCGGTAGCGTCACCGCCGGCGGAAGGAGCCGGGATGGACGACTACCAGAGCCACGACGCGGTCGGGCTGGCCGCGCTGGTGCGCGAGAAGAAGGTCAGCGCCGCGGAGCTGCTGGAGGCCGCGCGCAAGCGCGCCAGCGAGGTCAACGACCGGATCAATGCCGTCGTCGTGGACGTCGACCCGCCGCGGGGCGGCGACACCGAGGGGCCGTTCGCCGGCGTCCCGTTCCTGCTCAAGGACCTCGGCCAGGACCTCGAGGGCTACCCCACGAGCGGTGGCTCCCGCTCGCTCTCGACGACCCCGGCAACCGAGAACGCCACGGTCGTGCAGCGCTGGCTCGACGCCGGGCTGGTCGTCTTCGGCAAGACCAACACCCCGGAGTTCGGCGCCAAGGGCGTCACCGAGCCGCACCTCTTCGGCGCGGCCCGCAACCCGTGGAACACCGACCACACGCCCGGTGGCTCCTCGGGCGGCTCGGCGGCCGCGGTCGCCGCCGGCATCGTGCCCTGTGCCGCCGCCAGCGACGGCGGCGGCTCGATCCGCATCCCGGCCTCCGCATGCGGGCTGTTCGGGCTCAAGCCGTCGCGTGGCCTGGTCCCCTCGGGACCGCTGGTCCAGGAAGGGCTGGGCGGCACGGCGACCAACGGCGTCGTCTCGCGCTCGGTGCGCGACACCGCGGCGATGCTCGACGTGCTCGTCGGCGGTACGCCGGACGGCCCGTATCTCCCGGCGCTGCCCTCGACGCCGTACGCCGACGAGGTGGGCCAGGACCCGGGCACCCTCCGGATCGGGCTGTGCACGGCGAGCTCGATCAACCCGAAGCCCGACCCCGAGGCGGTCGCCGCGGCCACGAAGGCCGGCGAGCTGCTCGAGTCCCTGGGTCACCACGTCGAGCGACTCGACACGGCGCCGTTCGACGACGAGGCGCTCGCGAAGGACTTCCTCACGACCTGGTTCGTCTACGCCGCCGACTCGGTCGCGCAGGCGAAGGCGTTCGGCGGCTCCGACGACAGCGGCTTCGAGCCGGACACCCTCGTGATGGCGGCGCTGGGCCGGGCCACCAACCCGGTCGACCTGGTCCGCGCGATCGAGAACCGCCAGCTGCACGTGCGCCGGCTCGCGGAGTTCCACGAGTCCTACGACCTGCTGCTCACCCCCTCCACCGCGCTCCCGCCCCCGAAGATCGGCCAGCTCGACCTGCCGGTGGCCATGCAGCGGGCCCAGAAGGCGCTGGTCAAGGTGCGGGGCGCCGGGCTGCTCCGGTTCACGCCGGTCGTCGACCAGCTGATCAGCGAGAACCTCGGCTGGGTGCCCTACACCCAGCTCGCCAACCTCACCGGCAGGCCGGCGATGAGCGTGCCGCTGCACTGGACGAAGGCCGGGCTCCCGATCGGCGCCCAGCTGGTCGGCCGGCTCGGCGCCGACGGCCTGCTGCTCCGGCTGGCGGCCCAGCTCGAGCAGGCCCAGCCCTGGGCCGACCGGCGACCGAGTCTCTAGGGCGCTAGCGCATCAGCCCACTGGCAGCGTCCGTGGAAGGGTCACGGGCTTGGGCGGACCGACGCCGGTGGACATGGTGACCGTGAAGGTCACCTCAGTGGCCCCGGAGGGGACCGGCGTCGGGAACGTCAGGGTGCCGGTCGCCTCCTCCTTCACGTCGAAGGGCTCAGTGCCCAACGGCACGTCGCCGGCGGTCGCGATCACCGAACCTGCACACCCAGCGCTGCCGGTGCCGCAGGTGAACTGCAGCCTGACCCGGCCGGCCGCGTCCTGGCCCGCGGTCGTGCTCGTCACCGTGAACAGGGACGGGAAGAGCACGCCCGTCGGCGCGTTGGACGAGCTGGGGTCGAAGCAGCCGTCGAACTCGAAGGCCGGGTTGTCGACGTCGTCCCCGTGCTGGTCGGTGATGGTCTGGAAGCCGACCAGCTTGCTCGGCCCGCCCGCGGTGTAGCAGTCGTTGCTGTGCACGTTCATCTCGAACTTGCCGTAGCCCTCGGGCGGCATCGGGACCTGCGGGTCCGTCCAGCTCATCAGGCAGGTCCAGTCGCCGCCCGGGCCGACGTCCGCGACGTCCGGTCCGTGCTTGTCGCACATCGCCTGGGCGTGCAGCGACGCCGGCGTGATGTCATGGCGGCCGAGCAGGTGGGCCTCGCGCACGTAGGTGTGGGCGAAGACGACCGGAAGCGAGCGCTCCAGCCGGGCGCGGGTCACGGTGCTGCCCTCGCCGCCGCTCGCGGCGACCACGGCTCCGCCAGCGGCCAGCACGAGCGCCAGCACCGCCAGCATGGTCAGGAGTGATCGGCGCATCTCAACCTCCGGTGATGTCGCGTCGGCGGAGCAGGACGTACGCCGCGGCGAGCGTCACGACGCCCCACACCGCGCAGACGACCAGCCCCTGGGTGAGTGGCCCGGTGAAGTGCGGGGACGCGAGCAGCCCGTGCCAGGCGTCGAACGGCGTGGTGAGCAGCCCCTGCCGGGCGGGGTCGAGGCCCCCGAGCGCGCCGACCAGCTGCATGACGAGCCCGAGCACGACGGGAGCGGCGATGCCGACCGCCGGGTTGCGGGACCAGACGGAGAGCAGCACGGCGAGGCAGGTGAAGCCAAGGACCGGCGGAAGCGTGGTCGCCCAGCTCGCAGCGACCAGCCGCAGCGCGGAGTGTGGGTCGATGGTCTGACCGGACAACCCGATCAGCGGCTGGTGGCCGACGACGAGCAGGGCCGCCGTGGTCGTCGAGGCGGCCAAGACGGCCACGACGAGCACCGCGAAGCTGCAAGCGACCAGCACCTTGGCCCAGAACAGCCCTGATCGGCTGGTGGACCGGGTCAGCACCGTCTTCCAGGTGCCGTGCTGGTCCTCGCTGGCGAAGATGTCGCCGGCCACGATCGCGGTCAGCAGCGGCAACGCCCACTGGGCCGCGAAGCCGAGGATGAGCAGGGACAACGCGAACCCGTTCTCGGTCGCGAACCGGCCGAACAGGGAGTCCTTCGGCGGCCGGGACTGCCCGTGGAGGATGAACGCGATGGGGATCGGCCCCAGCAGCGCGGCCAGCAGCACCGCCCTGGCACGCCACTGGGCGCGCAGCTTGCGCAGCTCCCAGCGGACCGCCGTCATGATGCCGACACCTGCTCGGGCCCGCGCGTCGCACCGGTGAGCATGAAGAACAGTGCCTCCAGCGGGGTCTCGGTCGGCACGAACTCGAGGAGCTCGAGGCCGGCGCCGACCACGGTCTGGACGTAGGTCACGACGTCCGCCCGCGGTCCGCTGACGGCCAGCCCGCCCTCGGGGTCCGCCTTGACGGTGACCGGCGCCTGGGCCAGCTCCGCGGCGCGACGGTCGTCGGAGGTCGCGAGCTGGTATCCGGGGTCGGGCGCCATCCCGCGCAGGTCGCGGATGGTGCCGTGGAAGGCCACCGTGCCCTGGCGCAGGATCGTGACGTTGTCGCAGATCTCCTCGACCTCGTCCATGTGGTGGGAGCTCAGCAGCACGGTGAGACCGCTGTCGGCGAGCCGCTTGACCAGCGCGCGCATGTCTCGGATGCCGGCCGGGTCGAGCCCGTTCGCGGGCTCGTCGAGGACCAGCAGCCGTGGGTCGCGGATCAGGCTGGCGGCCACCCCGAGCCGCTGGCGCATCCCGAAGGAGTAGCCGCCCACCCGGTCGCCGGCCCGGTCGGCGAGGTCGACGATCTCGAGGACCTCGCCGATCCGGCCACGCGGGTGGCCACCGTCGAGGAGGCTGAGCCCTTCGAGGTTCTGCCGGCCGGTGAGATAGGGGTAGAAGCGGGGGCTCTCGACGAACCCGGCGACGCCGTCGAGGACCCGGACGCCGACCTCGGCCCAGGTGCGGCCCAGGATCCGTATGGTGCCGGCATCGGGGCGGATGAGCCCGAACAGCATCCGCAGGAACGTCGTCTTGCCCGCGCCGTTGGGGCCGAGGACGCCGTACACCTCACCTGCCGCGACCTGCAGGGACAGGTTGTCGACGGCGCGCAGCTGCCCGTAGTTCTTGGTGACGCCGTGGGCCTCGACCGCAAGCTCTCTGGTCATGCCACGGACGTTAGGCAGCGCCGCGTGAAGCGAGGATGAAGGCGCTCTTCACGCTCGCCTCATGAAGACCGCCCTACCGTGGGCACATGAGCAGCGGAGCCCGCCGTGCGGATCCTCGTCGCTGAGGACGACCCGCGGCTTCGCGGGTTGCTCGAGCAGGTGCTCGGCGAGGCCGGCTGGCACGTGACCGCGGTCGCGGACGGACGTCAGGCGTACCTGCTGGCGATGGACGGACGTGACCACGACGTGCTGCTGCTCGACCTCGGGCTGCCGGGCATGGACGGGCTCACGGTGTGCCGTCGTCTCCGCGACGACGGCGTGGTGACGCCGGTGCTGATGCTCACCGCCCGGGGCCTGGTCGCGGACCGGGTCGCCGGGCTCGACACGGGGGCCGACGACTACCTGCCCAAGCCGTTCGACGTGGACGAGCTCCTGGCCCGGGTGCGCGCGCTGCGCCGCCGCGAGGAACGGCTCGTCGAGCGGCCGCTCCAGATCGGCGACCTGCGGGTCGATCCCCGCGCCCGCCGGGTGAACAGGGCAGGTACGCCGGTCGAGCTGACGGCCCGGGAGTTCGACCTGTTGCACCTTCTCGCCACGCGCGTCGGTGAGGTGGTGAGCCGGTACGACATCCTGGAGACGGTCTGGGACGGCGAGACCGACCTGCGCAGCAACGTCATCGACGTCCACCTCGCCTCGATCCGGGCCAAGATCGACAAGCCGTTCGGCACCGCGTCCATCACCACACTGCGCGGCGTCGGCTACCGGCTGGAATCCGGATGAGGTCGCTGCCACTGCGCGTTCGGCTGATCGCCGGGTTCTCGGCCGCCATGCTCGTGGTCCTGGTCGCCGCGGACGCCTTCGTCTACTCGCGGGTGCAGTTTGCCCTCGACCGGGGTCTCGACGCCGACCTCAGCCATGCCCGCAGCGCGCTGGATGAGGGCGTCCGGGCCACGGGCAGCGTCGACGACGCGGCCGCAGCGACCGCGGTCGGGGCGGTCTACCAGGTGCTGGCCCCGGACGGGACAGTCGTCGAGGCGGGGCCCGGGACCCCGGACAGCTCGCTGGTGCCGCTCGACCGGCTCGGGACCGCCGACCATGTCAACGTCGGCGCTCTGCTGCCGGTCTCGCACGACCCGCTGCGGCTCCTGGTGACCCGTGAGGAGGTGGCCGGGGGAGACGAGGTCTACCTCGTGGTCGGTGTGCGTCGAGACCACCGCGACGAAGCACTCCGGGAGCTGCTCGCCCAGCTCGCCCTGGCGAGCCTGGGCGCCCTGGTGATCACGGCCTTCGTCGGCGACCGGCTGGCCCGGTCGGCGCTGCGCCCGGTGGAGCGCTACCGGCGTCGTGCCGAGCAGATCGCGGCGGGCGTGAGCGGGCTGCGTCTCGACGTACCGCCTGACCGCGACGACGAGGTGAGCCGGCTGGGCCACACCCTGAACGACATGCTCGACGAGCTGGATCGTGCTCTCGCCTCGGAACGCCGGTTCGTGGACGACGCCAGCCACGAGCTGCGCACACCTCTCACCCTGCTGACCAGCCGGCTCCAGCTCGCGCAGCGCCGTGCGCGGACGGTCGCGGAGCACGAGGTGGTGCTCGCCGAGCTCGCGATCGACGTCGAGCGACTCCGGGAGCTGGCCGAGCAGCTGCTCCAGCTCGGCACTCCGGCCCGCGAGGGAGTCGCCCTGGACGCGCGGCTGGTGGTCGAGGACGTCGTACGCCGCCACGACCCGCCGCCCGCCGTTCGTCTGCCCGACCGAGAGGTCCAGGTCGCGATGGACGGGCTCGCACTCGGCCGCGTGCTCGACAACCTGATCCGCAACGCCGAGCTGCACGGCGTCCCACCCGTCGCGGTCGAGCTCACGACGACGGACCGGGAGGCCGTGGTGGTCGTGACCGACCAGGGACCCGGGCTGCCGGACGAGCTGCGCGGCCGGGCGACCGAGCGGTTCGCGCGCGGCGACGAGGCACGGTCCCGGCCGGGCTCCGGGCTCGGCCTGGCGATCGTCGAGCAGCTGGTGACCCGCGCAGGGGGCCGGCTCGAGCTCACGAACCGGCCCGACGGATTCGCCGCGACGGTCACCCTTCCCCGTCATCCCACGATCTGAGAAATCGCGTAACAGGACGTGACCCTGGCGGCGAGAGATCGTTGCACGTCCCACCTGGCGGGGACCCAGCCCTGCCTGACCACCACTCGGGGTGAGCGCATGTCACTGCTGGAGCACGACCTGAACGACGACACGGCTGCGGAGCCCGGCGGCATCGGGCGCCGCAGCTTCGTCGGCTACGTCCTGGCCGGGACCACGTTGGTCGCCGCCGCCGACGTCGCGCTGGGCAGCCCGGCGCGGGCTGCGAGCGGGGTGTCCGGGCCGCAGATCGCCGACCTCTACGACCTCAACGACTTCGTCGGCGACGCCTGCCTCCCGACCGCCAACCTGATCACCGTCACGGTCAACCAGGACGGCACCGCGTCGTTCGCGCTGCCACGGTCGGAGAACGGTCAGGGCATCACCACCTCGACCGCGATGATCATTGCCGAGGAGCTCGACCTCCCGGTGTCCAAGGTGCACGTCACGCTGGCCGACGCCAGACCCGAGCTGGTGTTCAACCAGCTCACCGGCGGATCGACGACCACCACGTCGACGTACACCCCGATCCGGGTGGCCGCGGCCGCCGCGAAGGGTGCGCTCCTCGAGGCGGCGGCCGCCAGGTTCGGCACGGAGCAGCACCGGCTCCTCGCCAGGGGCGGCGTGGTCCAGGGGCCGAACGGCGCGAAGGCGACGTACGGCGAGCTCGCCGAGGCGGCCGCATCGACGCACGACCGCCAGGTCGAGGTGACCCTCAAGGACACGGGCGACTTCCGGGTGATCGGCGTCGGGCAGAACCGGCTCGACGCTCGCGACGCGGTGACCGGGAAGAAGACGTTCACGACCGACCTGCAGGTCAAGGACGCGCTGCCGACCATGGTCTGCCGGGCGCCCACGCTCAACGGGACCCCGAGGCGGCTGCTCAACCGCTCCCGGATCGCGAAGATGCCTGGCGTCCGCGACATCGCGATCGTCGACACCGGCGTGGCCGTGCGGGCCGACACGTTCGGGCAGTGCATCGACGCGGTCCGTGCGATGCGGGTCGACTGGGCGCCGGGACCGGTGGCCGGGCTGTCCGACCAGGACGTCGTCAACGAGCTGAAGGCGGCCGAGCTGCCGCTCGCGGCGGTTCCCGACGTCCCGCCGCTCGCACAGAGCGTGGAGAGCAGCTTCGTCTTCCACTTCCGCAGCAACTCCGCCTTGGACACCAATGCGGCGATCGCCGACGTCCGCGCGGACCGGGCCGAGATCTGGTCCGCTCTCAAGACGCCGATCGCCGCCCAGGCGGCCATCGCCGAGGCGATCGGGCTGCCCCAGGGCAAGGTGGCCGTGCACGTCGTGCAGGGCGGCGGCTCCTTCGGCCGCCGGCTGTTCTTCGACGCCGCGCTCGAGGCGGCGAAGATCAGCAAGGCCATGGGCAAGCCGGTCAAGCTGATGTGGCACCGGGCCGACGACGCCCGGGTCGGGCGGATGCACCCGATGGCGATCAGCAGGGTGCGGGCGACGTACTCCGGCCGGACGCTGCTCGCCTTCCAGCAGAGCCACACCAGCGTCGAGACCGACTGGCGGCACGGCCTCGGCGAGATGCTGACCGCGAAGGGCGCCGACCTGCCCGGCGGGCTCGGCAACCTCACGTTCAGCCAGGGGATCTTCGCGATGACCACGGTGCTGCCCTACGACTTCGCCGCGAAGGCGCAGGTGATGAACGAGACCGACACCCGCTTCAACACCGCGGCGATGCGCAACGTCTACAGCCCCGACGTGCGCACGGCGGGGGAGCTGGTGATCGACCAGCTCGCCGCGAGGATGGGGCTGGACCCCTACCAGTTCCGCAAGCAGCACCTCAGCAACCCCCGCGTGCTGGCGGTGCTGGACGCGGTGGCCGACGCCGGACAGTGGGGCAGGTCGATGAAGCCCGGCACCGCCCAGGGGATCGCGATCCACGAGGAGTACAAGGGCGCGACCGCGTGCCTGGTCGAGATCGACTGCCGCAACAAGCAGACCAAGCGCAAGATCCCCGACGGTGTCGGCGGGCCTCGGGTCACGCGGGTCACCTTCGCGATCGACGCAGGGCTGCCGATCAACCCGCGCGGCCTCGAGGCCCAGATGCAGGGTGGGATCAACGACGGCATCGCCCAGGCGCTGACGTCGAGCATGCACCTGCGCGACGGGCACTTCCTCGAGGCCAGCTGGGACAACTACTTCTACACGCGGCAGTGGAACACCCCACCGAAGGTCCGGGTCATCGTGATGCCCGCGACCACCGGGACGCCGGGCGGTGCCGGCGAGGCCGGCGTGGCGGCGTCGATGGCGGCCGTGGCGTGTGCGTACGCGCGGGCGACCGGGACGGTCCCGACGTACTTCCCGATCAACCACGACGGCCCGCTGCACTTCAAGGTCAAGTCGTACGTGCCGCCGATCCCACCCTCGCCGGTCAACGGCCTGAAGAAGACCTACTGAGGAGGACAACATGCCCAAGCAGACCTTCATCCTCAACGGCAAGGCGGTCACCGTGAACGTCCACGACGACGTCCGCGTGCTGTGGGTCCTTCGCGACCTGCTCGGGGTCACCGGGCCGAAGTACGGCTGCGGCATCAACGTGTGCAAGGCGTGCACGTCGCACATCAACGGCCGGGCGTTCAACCCGTGCTCGGTCCGGGTCGGCGACCTGGAGAAGACCGACCACGTCACCACGATCGAGGGTCTCCCGCGCGAGTCCAAGGGCGCCGCCGAGAACGGGGGGCTGCACCCGATGCAGCAGGCCTGGCTCGACCACGACGTCGCCCAGTGCGGCTACTGCCAGCCCGGGCAGATCATGGCCGCCGTGGCGCTGGTGCGCCAGGTCCGGCGCGAGGGGCGCACGATCAAGGACAAGGACCTCGACGGGATCCGCAACATCTGCCGGTGCGGCAGCTACACCCGGATCCGGGAGGCGATCGAGCAGGGCTCCCGGCACATGTAGTGGTCGCGATCGGGCCCGGCCGGCGGG
>Ga0075368_10000451_pt1 | contig 12134 bp, 11 predicted proteins | sample EndMethybrTD3033_FD_71518 | JGI IMG/M metagenome (GOLD analysis project Ga0075368, IMG submission 71518) | Populus endosphere microbial communities from Tennessee, USA - Endosphere MetaG P. TD hybrid TD303-3 | ecosystem: Host-associated > Plants > Roots > Endosphere | place: USA: Tennessee... | reverse complement strand
GACGGCCGGCCGGTGGCCCTGGCCGACGCGTGCTGGCACCGGCTCGCGCCGCTGTCGATGGGCACGCTGGTCGGCACCGACGAGGTGCAGTGCCCCTACCACGGGCTCCGCTACAACTCGGCCGGCCGCTGCACCTCGATGCCGGCGCAGGAGACGGTCAACCCGAGCGCGATGGTGCCGTCCTACCCGGTCGTCGAGCGCTACCGCTACCTCTGGGTCTGGCCCGGTGACATCACCCTGGCCGACCCCGACCTGGTGCCCGACATGCACCAGATGGACGACCCGACCTGGGCCGGCGACGGTCTCACGATCCACGCGCCGTGCAACTACCAGCTGATCCTCGACAACCTGATGGACCTCACCCACGAGGAGTTCGTGCACGGCAGCAGCATCGGCCAGGACGAGCTGAGCGAGTCGGCGTTCCACACCAGGGTCGAGGACGACGGAAGCGTCACCGTGGAGCGGTGGATGCTCGACGTGATGCCGCCGCCGTTCTGGCGCAAGAACATCCGGGACCGGTTTCCCGACTTCGACGGCCCGGTCGACCGGTGGCAGATCATCCACTACTACGCGCCCTCGACCATCTGCATCGACGTCGGTGTCGCCCGAGCCGGCACCGGGGCCCCGCAGGGCGACAGGAGCCAGGGCGTCAACGGCTACGTCATGAACACCATCACCCCGGAGACCGACCGCAGCTCGCACTACTTCTGGGCGTTCATGCGCAACTACCGGCTCGACAGCCAGCTGATCACCACGCAGCTGCGCGAGGGGGTCCGCAACGTGTTCGCCGAGGACGAGGCGATGCTCGCCGCGCAGCAGGCGGCGATCGACGCCAACCCCGACCACGAGTTCTACAGCCTCAACATCGACGCCGGTGGCATGTGGGTCCGCCGGATCCTGGACCGGATGCTCGACGCCGAGGGACGCGCCCTCGCCGGACCCGTCTCCGAACCGGCGCGATGACCACCCAGTCGCTGCCCGACTGGGCGACCGGCCGGGTTCTCGCCAGCACGGCGGTCGCCCGCGACGTACGCCGGATCACCATCGCGCGCCCGCCACGGGGGCGAGCGGCCCCCGGCACCCACGTCGACGTGCGCGTCCCCCTCGGCGACGCCACCGACGTGCGCTCCTACTCCGTCGTCGAGTCCGACGACGAGGGTGGGCAGATCACGATCAGCGTGCTCCGAGTGCCGCAGTCGCGGGGCGGGTCGGCCTTCATGCACGACCTGGCGGCCGGCGACGAGCTCGCCGTGACCCAGCCGTTGCAGAACTTCCCGCTCCGCGTCGGCGCTCCCCGCTACGTGCTGCTGGCCGGCGGTATCGGCATCACCGCGGTGGCCGAGATGGCCCGGGTGCTGCGCCACGTCGGCGCCGACTACACGCTGGTCTACGTCGGCCGCAGCCGCGAGCGCATGGCCTACGTCGTCGAGCTCGCCGAGCTGCACGGCGACCGGCTGGTGCTGCACGTCGACGCCGAAGGAACGCCACTGGACGTGGCGGGGCTGGTGCGCTCCGTGGACCCGCAGACCGAGCTCTACATGTGCGGACCGATCCGCTTGATGGACGCCGTACGCCGCGGCTGGCAGGACAGCGGGCTGCCGCCCGCCAACCTGCGCTACGAGACCTTCGGCAGCAGCGGCTGGTTCGAACCGGAGGAGTTCGTCGCCCGGATCCCGCAGCGGCAGGTCGAGACCACGGTCCGCACCGACGAGACCCTGCTCGAAGCCCTCACCAGAGCCGGCGTCGACCTGATGTACGACTGCCGCAAGGGCGAGTGCGGGCTCTGCCTGCTCGACGTGTCCTGCGTGGACGGCACCCTCGACCACCGCGACGTCTTCCTCAGCACCGACCAGCAGGCCAGCGGCCGCTCCCTGGCCACCTGCGTCTCGCGCGTGGCCACCCGGGCAGGCTCGGGCGTCCGGCCGGCGGTGTCGCTGACGATCCCCTGACCAAGCAGCCGTGGGCGGTCGTGCATGACCCGGCCCCGCATGATTGCCGGCCCGACCTCACTCCACCGTCTCGAACCTGATCCCCGCCGCACCCAGCCGGGCCATCAGGTTGTCGCCCATCGCCTGGGCCGTGGTGACGCTGCCGGCGGTGACGGGGTTGTCGTCGAACGCCAGGCAGAGCGCCGACTCGGCGAGCATCTTCGACGTCTCGCCATACCCCGGGTCTCCGCCGCGGACCCGGGTGTGCACAGTGCGGCCGTCCCCCTCGCCGATGAAGTCGACGCTGAACCACGACTTGGCACGGCGGGACTCGTCGGGACCGTCGCCCTGCTTGACCCGCCCGAGCAGGAAGTTGCGCAGCGGCGGCACCTGGGCCGAGGCCATGACGGCACCGGCCCCGAGGGCGAAGCCGGCGGCGTTCCACGGCTTCTTGGCCCCCGCGTAGTGGGAGTAGGTGAACCGGGGGCCGTACGCCGGCAGCGCGGCGCCGCTGCGCGCCACGATCGCGGGGTCGATCGTGGGCAGCGGCACGAGCCACCAGCCGAGCACGCTGTCGCGGTGCGGCTTGCCGGCCACCGCCTTCGACGAGCGTCCCTCGGGCCGGCGCTCCACCTGGCGCCTGGCCTTGGCGGCCTCGCGGGTCTGCCGGGCGCGGGCCATGATGCCCATCGCCGAGTGGAAGGTGCCGCCGGACGCGATCGCCCCTGCCCGGACCACACCGCGCACCGCGACCGGCCCCTTCGCCGCGAGCTCCTTGACGGTGTAGTAGGCGCCGAGGTCGTGCGGGATCGAGTCGAAGCCGCAGGAGTGCACGATCCTCGCGCCGGACTTCTGCGCGACGGCGTGGTAGGCGACGTACATCCGGTCGACGAACTCCGGCTCCCCGGTGAGGTCGACGTAGTCGGTGCCCGCCTCAGCACAGGCGGCGACCAGCGGCTCACCGTGCTGGATGTAGGGCCCGACCGTCGAGATCACGACCTTGGTGCGGCGCACCATGGCGTCGAGTGAGGCACGGTCCGCGCTGTCGGCCTCGATCAGCTCGAGGTCGGCGAGACCGTCGTCGATCTTCGCGAGCCGGTCGCGGACCGCCTCGAGCTTGCTGCGGTTGCGGCCGGCCAACGCCCAGCGGAGCCCGGTGGGCGCATGCTCAGCGAGGTACTCCGCGGTGAGCGCTCCGGTGAAGCCGGTGGCACCGAGCAGGACGACATCCAGATCTCGCGAGGACATGTTCCGACTCTCCCACTCGCGGAACCGGCGGTCCGACCCGGCCGTCCGATCAGCGGACTCCGCTGATCAGGGCGGCGCCCCCGGCCAACTTCCCGGCCAACTTCCGAAGGTCCGCACCCATGCCTGTTCGCCACATCCTGTCCCGCAGCCTCGTCCCCGTTGGTGCCATCGCCGGCCTCGGCGCCGCGTTCGTCCTCGGCACGTCGTACGGCGGCGGACCATCCGCGGCCGGCCACGACCCAGGTGACGGCGGGTCCGGGTCGGACGCGAGCCCGGCGGCCTACTCCGGCAGCGACCTGACCCTCCCGGGCTCCTGCGACGAGCTCCTGCACTGGTACGTCGAGCGCGGCGTCGAGCTGGTCGGGCCCTACGGGTGGGGCGGCTACGGGCCCGTCTACGGCGTCATCGAGGACGGGATGCCGCTGCCCGCTTCCGGCTCGGCCGCGGACCAGTCCGTCCGCAGCCCCTCCCCCCTGGCCCCCGCACCGGTGCGGTCGACCAACGACGAGACCGGCACCAACGTCCAGGAGGCCGGCGTCGACGAGCCGGACGTCGTGAAGACCGATGGCCACACGTTGTTCCGCATCCAGGGCGGCGACCTCGTCACCTACGACCTGACCGGAGCCGACGTCAACCGGCTCACCTCGCTCGACCTGCCGGGCGCGCTCGGCGCGGACAGCACCGAGATCCTGCTCTCCGGCGACACCGTGGTCGCCCTCTCGCGCCGCGGTGGCAACGAGCTCGACGACGGCGTCGGCGTCGGCATCGGCAAGGCGGACACCGAGCTCGTCACCATCGACGTCTCCGACCCGGCGGCCCTCACCGTGACTCACACGGTCACCTACGACAGCGGGCTCGTCACCGCCCGGCTCCAGGACGGGGTGGTCCGGGTGGTGCTCGAGGCCGGGCTGCCCGATCTCGACTTCACCCAGCCCGACAAGACCACCACCGACTACGAAGCCACCGAGGCCAATCAAGCAGTGGTCCGAGACAGCACGATCGAGGACTGGCTCCCGCACTCTTCGGTCGACGGGGCCGACCCCACACCGCTGCTGAGCTGCGACCAGGTCGCGGTCCCCGACGACGGCGCCTCGCTCGGGACCATCGCGGTGGTCGGCTTCGACGCCTCGGCTCCCGACGCCCCCTCGGTCACCGGCCTGGCCGTCGACACCGATCTGGCCTATGCCTCTGCCGACCAGCTCTACCTGGCCACCACCCCGTCGTACGGCGGGATCATCCGGGGGTGCTTCGACTGCATCACCCCGATGCCCGCCCCCGAGCCGCACGGCCTGCTTCCCGGCTGGCTCACCGGCGCAGGCGGCGATGGCGTCCCGGCGCCACGTGGCGAGTACGGCGGTGCCAGCCACCTCTACGCGTTCGACCTGGACGGCATCGACACGACGTTCGCCGCGTCCGGCGAGGTGGACGGGGTGATCCGCGACCGCTGGTCGATGGACGCCACCGGCCTCGGTGATGACGCAGTGCTCCGCGTCGCGGTCGGGCCCAACATGAGCACCGGCAACTTCAACTCGATCGTCACCTTCCGGCAGGAGGGCAACGACCTGGTCGCGGCCGGCCGCCTCGACGACCTCGGTGTCAACGAGGACATCGAGTCGGTCCGGTGGTTCGACACCCTCGCGATCGTCGTGACCTTCCGCCAGGTGGACCCGTTGTACGCCATCGACCTCACCGACCCCGACCACCCGCGACTGATGGGCTCCCTCAAGATCCCGGGCTACTCGGCCTACCTCCACCCCCTCGGGCAGCACCGACTGCTCGGTCTCGGGCAGGTCCAGGACGGCAGGACCGGCACGTGGGGCGCGCAGGCGGGACTGTTCAACGTCACGGACCTGACCCACCCGCGGCAGCTCGACACCGTGGCCTTCGGCCCCGGCAGCCAGGCCCTGGCCACCGAGGACCCCCGCCAGCTCACCTGGCTTCCCGACGGACGCACCGTGCTCAGCGTGATCGCCGACTACGGCAAGCGCGGCAACGTCGGCTACGTCTCGGTGCTCACCCTCGGCGACGGCGAGCTCTCCAACAGGATGGTCGAGGTCGAGTACGGCGACGAGGTGGCCGCCGTGCGCCTGGTCCCCCTCGCCGACGGCCGGGTCGTGCTCGTCACCGGCGACGACGCGTCGTTCTTCGACCTCGCAGTCGACCGCGAGGAACGAGCGGGCGACGTGGGCGAGGTCGGGTCGAGCAAGCGCAGCGACTGAGGGACGAAGTCGCTGCGGCGGGCCGAGACACACCGCAGCCGGCGCTGGAACCCACGACGTCGACAGCTACGGCGGTCTCGACAAGCTCGACCAGCGGTGGTTCAGCGCACACGTAATCTGGGGGCATGTGCCGCAACATCCGCCCGCTCAACAACTTCGAGCCGCCCGCGACCGATGACGAGGTCTCCGCGGCCGCCCTTCAGTTCGTGCGCAAGGTGAGCGGCACGACCAAGCCGTCGGCAGCCAACCAGGCCGTCTTCGACGCGGCCGTGCACGAGATCGCGCACGTCGTGCGCCACCTCATCGACGACCTCGTGACCGCCGCGCCGCCCAAGGACCGCGACGTCGAGGCCGCCAAGGCACGCGAACGGGCGGCGCTGCGGTACGCCCAGTGACGCAGCTCGCCGACGGCGCCGTCGACGGCCGGACGGCCGACGTCCTGGAGTTCCTGGCCGACCGGCCGCTGGTGGTGCTCACCGGAGCCGGCTGCTCGACCGACTCCGGGATCCCCGACTACCGCGGCCCGAACAGTCCGGCGCGGATGCCGATGACCTACCAGGAGTTCGTGTCCGGCCCGCAGGCGCAGCAGCGCTACTGGGGCCGCAGCCACCTCGGCTGGGCCCGGATGAAGCGCGCCGAGCCGAACGCCGGCCACCAGGCGCTCGCCCGGATCGACCCCGAGCTGCTGATCACCCAGAACGTCGACGGGCTCCACGAGCGCGCCGGCTCGCGGCGGCTGGTCGCGCTGCACGGCCGGATCGCCGACGTGGTGTGCCTCTCCTGCCGGTCGGTCACCGCCCGCGCTGCACTGCACGAGCGGCTGGCGGACCTCAACCCCGGCTTCGCCGAGCGGCACCTGAGCGCCGAGGTGCGTCCGGACGGCGACGTGGACCTCGACGACACCCACGACTTCGTCGTCGCGGGCTGCGTCGCCTGCGGCGGTGTGCTCAAGCCGGATGTCGTCTTCTTCGGTGAGAACGTCCCGGTCACCCGGGTCGAGCGCTGCTACGCAGCCGTCGACCAGCTCTCCGAGACGGAGGGAGCGCTGCTGGTCGTCGGCTCCAGCCTGACCGTGATGAGTGGCTTCCGGTTCGTTCGCCGCGCGACCAAGGCGGGCATCCCCGTGGTCATCGTCAACCGTGGTGAGACACGGGGTGACGAGCTCGCGACCTACCGGCTGGAGGCCGGTACGTCGGAGTTCCTGACCGCCCTGGACGCGCGGCGCAGCTCCTAGGCGCTCAGACGGCGGGACCCGGGGCGCGGTGCCTCGGGACGTAGCCGGTGAGCTCCTGACGAAGGGTCTTGGCGCTGGCGAGCCAAGCGCCGACGTCGACGACGTTCGGCCCCCGCTCCGCGTCTGGACCCGTTGAACGGAACACAGTGACGTTGTCGGACATGAGAATCCCCCGATTCCGAAGGTGCCCCCGCACCTTCCCCAGCCAGAAGCCTAGGCAGACCGACGGAGGCTGTGCGCCCGAACGACGATTTCGCCTGAGCTGGTCTACGCCAGCCCCGCAGCGAGGTCAGGTCGCGGGCTCGTCCGCGCGGTCTCGGGGCAGGCGCGTCGGTGTCGCCGCGCTGAGGGCCAACGACTGCCGCAGCCAGCCGGCGACGATCCCGTCCTCCTCGGACGCGGGTGCGGTCAGGTCCAGGATCTCGTCGGACCGCTTTCCCAGCCTGAACAGTGCACGCATCGCTGTTCCCCCAATCCCAACGGACGCCCCCGCGTCCGTCCCCACCGTCGACTGTAGGGAACCGGGGGGCGTGGCACCAGCCAAACACGGCTGCCCGCCGAGTGGTCCACACCGGTTGCGACGCGGGGTCGGGGTCAGACCGCGACGCCCTCCGGGCGGGTTGCGGCGTGTGTCAGAGCTTGCGGACGAAGATGTGCTCGGCCGCCTCGGGAACGATCTCGGCGGTCTCGCCGCCGGAGCCGACCAGCACGCCCTCCGGCGTCGTGATCACGGTGATCGTCTTGTCCGGCAGGGCACCCACCCGACGCAGCGCGCTCATCAGGCTCTCGTCCTTCTGCATCTCCTCGGAGATCCGGCGGACCAGCACCCGTCCCTCCTGGAAGGTGGCCGCCTCCGACAGCGCCTCGACGCCGTCCATGAAGCTCTCGCCCAGCGCTGACTCGCCGAGCTCGGCGAGCCCCGGGATCGGGTTGCCGTAGGGCGACTCGGTCGGGTGGTCGAGCAGCTCGACCAGGCGGCGCTCGACGGTCTCGGACATGACGTGCTCCCAGCGGCACGCCTCCTCGTGGACCAGCTCCCAGTCGAGGCCGATGACGTCGGTGAGCAGCCGCTCGGCCAGGCGGTGCTTGCGCATGACCCGGGTCGCGAGCCGCATGCCCTCGTCGGTCAGCTCGAGGTGGCGGTCGCCCTCGACGGTCAGCAGCCCGTCGCGCTCCATCCGGGCGACGGTCTGCGAGACGGTCGGCCCGCTCTGGTGCAGCCGCTCGGCGATCCGGGCACGCAGCGGGACGATGCCCTCCTCGACCAGCTCGTAGATGGTCCGGAGGTACATCTCCGTGGTGTCGATCAGGTCGCTCACCCGGCCATTCTGTCTCATGACCGGGCACCACCGTCGCGGACGATCCAACGGAGCGGGCCGAGCCGCGCGCCACGGGTTAGCGTGGCGGGGTGAGCCAGGACAGCGCCGCCGACACCAGCGTGGACACCGAGCTCGTGATCGCCGGCCGGTTCCGCGGGCCGGCGCGTTCCGGAAACGGCGGCTACACCGCCGGCGCCCTCGCGGCCCTGGGGCCCGCCGGCTGGACCGGGGTGACCGTACGGCTCAGCCAGCCGCCGCCACTCGACGTCGCCATGACGGTCGCCCGCACCGAGGAGCTCGTCACCGCGTCGTACGCCGGCAGCGAGGTGGCCCGGGCGGCGGAGGCCGACCACGACCCGCAGCCGGTGTCCCCGGTGGACGTCGAGGTCGCGCGGGCCGCCGAATCGGCCTACCCCGGCCTGGCCGGGCACCCGTTCCCCACCTGCTTCTCGTGCGGCACCGGCCGCGAACCCGGCGACGGGCTGCGCATCTTCCCCGGCCCGGTGGCCGAGGGCCGGGTGGCCGCGACCTGGACGCCGGACCCGAGCGTGGCCGGCGACTGGCACGAGTACAGCGACGCCACCCGCGAGGTCGGCCACGCGGTGACCTGGGCGGCGCTCGACTGCGTCGGCGGCTGGGCCTGCGACATCGGCCAGCGGCTGATGGTGCTCGGCACCATGACCGCGCGTCTGTGGTCGCTGCCCTCGGTCGGAGCCGAGCACGTCGTCGTCGGCGAGGCCCGCGGTGAGTCCGGGCGGAAGCGGATGAGCGCCACCTCGCTGTATGACGCCGCCGGCCGGCTCGTCGGCGCCGCCGAGCAGGTCTGGATCGCGGTCGACCCCGCCGACTTCAACTGAGCACCGGTCATCGATAGCGTGAGGGCATGGCGGGTTTGAACGATCCAACAGCGCCCTGGTGGCGACACGCGGTGACCTACCAGGTCTACGTGCGCAGCTTCGCCGACAGCGACGGGGACGGCGTCGGCGATCTGCCCGGGATCACCCGGCGGCTGCCCTACCTGCGCGACCTCGGCGTGGACGCGATCTGGCTGACGCCGTTCTACACCTCGCCGCAGCACGACCACGGCTACGACGTCGCCGACTACGAGGACGTCGACCCGCTCTTCGGCACGCTGGCGGACGCCGACGACCTGGTCCGCGAGGCCCACGACCACGGGCTCAGGGTGATCGTCGACCTGGTGCCCAACCACACCTCCAGCGAGCACGCCTGGTTCCGGGCGGCGCTGGGGGCCGGGCCCGGGTCACCCGAGCGGGCCCGCTACCTGTTCCGCGACGGCCGCGGACCCGATGGTGGCGAGCCGCCGAACAACTGGCGCTCGGTGTTCGGCGGCCCGGCGTGGACCCGGCTGCCGGACGGACAGTGGTACCTGCACCTGTTCGACACCTCCCAGCCCGACCTCGACTGGCGCAACCCCGAGGTGGGCGACATGTTCGAAGGGGTGCTGCGGTTCTGGCTCGACCGCGGCGTCGACGGCTTCCGGGTCGACGTGGCACACGGACTGGTCAAGGAGGCGAGCCTGCGCGACCAGCTCCTCGAGGAGGGCGAGGAGCCCTCGAGCGGTGCCGACCTGACCGGTGAGCACAGCATGGTCGAGCGCACGATGCGCGACGAGCCGATGTGGGACCAGCCCGAGCTGCACGACGTCTACCGGCGCTGGCACGACGTGCTGGCCGACTACCCCGGCGACCGCATGACCGTGGCCGAGGCCTGGACCCAGACCCCGGAGTCGATGGCCCGGTTCGTCCGCGCCGACGAGATGAGCCAGGCCTTCAACTTCTCCTGGCTGCTCGCACCGTGGTCGGCCGAGGCCTTCGCCGGGGTCATCCGGAGCACTCTCGAGGAGCTCGCCGGGGTCGCCGCCGCGCCGACCTGGGTGCTCAGCAACCACGACGTCGTCCGGCACGCGACCCGGTACGGCGGCGGCCCGGTGGGCCTCGCCCGCGCGCGGGCGGCGACGCTCGCGATGCTGGCGCTCCCCGGCTCGGCCTACCTCTACCAGGGCGAGGAGCTCGGCCTCGAGGACGTCGACGTCCCGGAGGAGCTGCGCCAGGACCCGGCCTGGCTGCGCACCCACCGGGACTGGCGCGACGGCTGCCGGGTGCCGATCCCGTGGTCCGGCGACGCTCCGCCGTACGGCTTCGGCCCGGGCCCCGGCCAGCCGTGGCTCCCGCAGCCGCCGGACTGGGCGGACCGGACGGTCGCCGCCGAGGAGCAGGACCCGGATTCGACGCTGGCGTTCTACAAGGCGGCGCTGACGGCTCGACGCAAGCACACGGCCGAGGCGACCGAGGAGGTCGAGCTGCTCGATGCGGGTCGCGACGTCCTGGCCTTCACCCGCGGGGAGCTCACCGTGGTCCTCAACGCGGGCGCCGACGCGGTGGAGCTCCCGGTCGGCGACGTGGTGCTCGCCAGTGCGCCGTTCGACACCCAGAGCCTGGAGGGGCGGCTGCTGCCTCCCGACACCGCGGTGTGGCTGGCCTGACTCAGGCGTTCAGCGCCTTGTTGTACTTCTCGAGCGTCTGCGCGAAGGTCTCCAGCTCGTCAGCGGTCCAGTCGCCGAGCTGCTCGTCCAACCACTTGCGCCGGTGCTCGGCGACGTCTGCCAGCCGGCGCCGGGCGTCCTCGCTCGCCACCACCAGCGTGGCGCGACCGTCGGCCGGGTCCGGCGTGCGCTCGACGAGACCGAGGTCGGCGAGGTGCTGGAGCTGGCGGCTGACCGCCCCCTTGTCGATGTTGAACTTCTCGACCATCGACGACGCCCGGACGGGGCCCTCGTCGACGAGCCAGGACAGCATCAGGTAGGACGCCGGCTGGAGGTCCTCGTGGACCGCGCGGGCCCGCTCACCGATGACCCTCTTGATCCGTCGGATCAGCACCCCCACCTCGCGCTCGAGATGGCGCAGGGAGTCCGCGCGGCTCGTCATCGGGCGCCCACCGCGACCCGGCCCTCGGTCTCCACGAGGCCATCATCGCCGATCACGGCCTCGTCGCGGTCCAGCGTCGTCCGCAGCGGCACCTCGCGGATGAACAGGATGCAGACGAGGGCGAGCAGGGCGAAGGGCGTCGCGGTGAGGAACAGGTGGCCGGTGGCCTCGCCGAACGCGCCCTCGTAGAGCGAGCGGACCGGCGCCGGCAGCGCGTCCAGGTCGGGGATGGTGCCGGTGCTGTGGCCGCCCGCGATGCCGAGCGCCGCCAGTCCGTCGGTGACCTTCTGGGTCACCTGGTGGCTGAGCAGGGCACCCAGGGCGGAGACGCCGATCGACCCGCCCATCGAGCGGAAGAACGAGACGACCGAGCTGGCCGCGCCCATGTCCGCCTGGGCGGTGTTGTTCTGCACGGCGAGCACCAGGTTCTGCATCGTGGCGCCCAGCCCGAGACCCAGGAGCGCCATGAACGCGCCGACCTCGACCAGCGGGGTGGTGGCGTCGATGGTGCCGAGCAGGCCCAGTCCGGCGACGACCAGCATCGCGCCGCCCACCAGGTAGCGCTTCCACAGACCGGTGTCGCTGATGATCCGGCCGGTCACGATGCTCGAGACGAGCAGCCCGCCGACCATGGCGATCGACATCAGGCCGGCCTCGGTCGGGCTCATGCCACGGGCGTTCTGGAAGTACTCGCTGAGGTAGACGGTCGCGCCGAACATCGAGACGCCGATGAACACGGACGCCGCGGTGGCCAGCGAGGTGGTGCGGTCCTTGAACAGGCGCAGCGGGATGATCGGCTCGGGTGCGACCCTCGCCTCGACGTACACCGCCGCGGCGATGACCGCGAGGCCGCCGACGACCATGGCGGCGCTGGTGAGCGAGATCCAGTCGAACTGCTGGCCGGCCAGGGAGACCCACACGAGCAGGATGCTGACGCCGCCCGCGATGAGCGTCGCGCCGAGGTAGTCGACCCGGACCGCGCGCTTCACGACGGGCAGGTGCAGCTTGGCCTGGAGCACGACGAACGCCACGACGGCGATCGGGAGCCCGACGAAGAAGGTGCCGCGCCAGCCCAGCGGCGAGTCGACGATCAGACCACCGAGGAGCGGACCCGAAACGGTGGCCAGGGCGAACGTCGCGCCGATGTAGCCGGAGTAGCGGCCGCGCTCGCGCGGGCTGACCATCGACGCGATGACCACCTGCACCAGGGCGGTGAGGCCGCCCACGCCGAGTCCCTGCAC
>Ga0075368_10000448_pt1 | contig 12173 bp, 12 predicted proteins | sample EndMethybrTD3033_FD_71518 | JGI IMG/M metagenome (GOLD analysis project Ga0075368, IMG submission 71518) | Populus endosphere microbial communities from Tennessee, USA - Endosphere MetaG P. TD hybrid TD303-3 | ecosystem: Host-associated > Plants > Roots > Endosphere | place: USA: Tennessee... | reverse complement strand
GGTCCATCCCGACTATGGCGCCGGCGTGCGCCAGGCGCGGGCCACGATCAAGGATCGCAATCCGTCGATTTCGGCCCCGACCGATGCGCTGTTGGCTGACGCATCCAGTTGAATAGACTTGCAATATTCCAAAATCAGGCCCCGGCTAATAGTGCCGGGGCCTGATTGCATATATTCGGCAAGAAATAGTCCGGGGCATAGGAATATATATTAACATTGTCCGCTTAACCCGGATGGGAACATGACGCGGTCCGCCCTTCGCCATATCTCCCTGAAAATGTCGGTATTTACCGGCCTGCTTTACTTTGCGGTCGCGTCGCTTGCTCTGCTGACCTCGCGATTCGAAGGCGGCTTGGCCTTCATCTGGGGTGCCAATGCCCTGCTGATGGCGGAAATGATGACCGCGCGGATGCGCGCCTGGCCGCGCCTCCTGATCTCCTGCATGATTGCCAGCACGATCGCGACCGCCCTGTTCGGCATGGGGCCGCTCGCGGCGGTGCCGATGGCTTTCATCAATGCCGGCGAGGCGCTGGTCGTGGCCTATATCTGTCGCCGGATGAATGTCGGGCGGCAGATCGGCGGATCGATGCGCGAATTGAGCATTTTCGTGGCTGCGCTCGCCGGCGTAGCGAACATCCTCGCCGGCATCGCCGCCGGACTGGTGGTCGCTTTCCTGCTGGATGGCAATTTCCCCCATATCTGGCTGCAATGGTATAGCGGCCATGTGCTGGGCGGCCTCATCTGCACGCCCCTGCTGCTGATCCTGCTGCAGGGCGAGGTCAGCCGCTGGGCGCGCCAGGCCCGGCCGATCGAGCGGCTGGAGGCGTTCGGTCTGCTGTCTGCCTTCGCCCTATGCAGTTGGTGGATCTTCTATCGCGTCGATTATCCGATGCTGTTCGCCTCGCTCCTGCCGTTGGTGCTGATCGCCTTTCGCACCGGCTATGCGGGGGCGGCGGCGGCGATCGTCATTCTCGCCCTGATCGGCGGCACCGCGACCATGACCGGCCATGGCCCGCTCCGGCTGGTCGCGGCCGATATCCCCGAACGCATCCAGTTCTTCCAATTCTATCTCGCGCTCAGCTTCCTGCTGTCGGTTCCCGTGGCGGCCGAACTCAACAGCCGTCGCCGCCTGATCCGCATGTTGCGGGACAGCGAGGCGCGCTATCGGGCCTTCGCCGAACATAGCGGCGACGGCGTGGTCAATCTCAGCATCGACGGCATCATCCAATATGTCTCGCCTTCGGCCGTCGACCAGATCGGCATTGATGCGGACAAACTGCTGGGCCAGCCAGCCGTCGACCTGATCGACCCGGAATATCGCCCCTTCGCGATCGTCACCCATCGCCGCGCGCTCGCCCATCCGGGGGAGGCGCATGCGGTCGAATTTCGCCCCAACCGGCCGGACAATGATTGCGACTGGTATGAGATGCTGGTCCGCGCCGTGCTGGACGAGCAGGGGCGGGCGATCGGCGTCATCAGCACGGTGCGCGACATTTCCCGCCACAAGGCGCGCCAGCGGGCGCTGCACCAGGCCGCGGCGCAGGATGCCCTGACCGGCGCCGACAGCCGCCGCGCGTTCCAGGAAAAGCTGGACGAGCAGATCGCCCGCGTCGCCGCCGGTGGACGGGCCTGCCTGCTGCTGATCGACATTGATCATTTCAAGTCGGTCAATGACCGTCACGGCCATGCCGCCGGCGACCGGGTACTGGTCGGCTTTGTCGAGCGGCTGCGCCAGGCACTGCGCGGCACCGGCAGCATCGGTCGTCTGGGCGGCGAGGAGTTTGCCGTGCTGCTACCCGATGTCGATCTGGAACGGGCCGAACGCATCTGCGAGCATCTGCGCACCCGCGTCGGGGTGCGGCCTTTCCCGCTCGGCAATGGCGAGGATATTGCCATCACCTTCAGCGCGGGCCTTGTCGAACTGGACGGCTGCGCCAGCGCCGCGACCCTGATGGAGGCGGCGGACAAGGCGCTCTATGCCGCCAAGGGCAGCGGTCGCAACTGTCTGCGCTTCGCCGCCTGATGATCCGGCGGAACGAGAGCGTCTTTCCCGCCGGAAAAATCGGTGATGTTATGTTGTAACTTATGCCGCTCTCGACTATGTAACGCGCACCATGTCGTCCAGCCTCCGCCACGCTCTGGAATCCGGCCGCCTCGATCGCCTCGCGATGGCGCTCTCGGGCCTGTGCGTCGCGCATTGCTTCCTGACGGCGGTCGTGCTGGGCCTGCTGGCGTCGGCTGGCGGGATCTTCGGCAGCCCGATCTTCCATGAAGCGGGGCTGGCGCTCGCCATCCTGATGGGGGCGATCGCGCTCGGCCATGGTGCGATCGTCCATGGCTTCATGATGCCGGCGGCGATCGGTTCGCTGGGCCTGGGCATCATGGCCGGCGCGCTGACCATGGACCATGGCTGGCAGGAAAGCGCCTATACGTTGCTTGGCGTCGCCATCCTCGCGCTCGGACACGATCTCAACCACCGCGCCAGCCACTGACCGCTGGCGATTATCGGGGGCGAATCCTCCCGCATCGATGACCACGAAAAAGGGGGCCTATCGGCCCCCTTCGTCTTTCCGTCCAGTGCGCCCGATCAGGCGTCCTTGCGCTCCACGCGATGCTCGCCCTTGACCCAGCGCACGGTGCCGGTGCTGGCGCGCATCACCACGCTCTCGGTGGTCAGCTTGTCGCCGGGCAGGCGCTTCACGCCGGCCAGCAGCGACCCGTCGGTCACACCGGTCGCGGCAAAGATGCAGTCGCCCTTGGCCAGTTCCTTGAGGTCATAAACCTTGTCCAGGTCGGTGATGCCCCACTTGTAGGCGCGCTGCTTCTCGTCATCGTTGCGGAACAGCAGGCGGCCCTTGAACTGACCTCCGACGCAGCGCAGCGCGGCACAGGCCAGCACGCCCTCGGGCGCGCCGCCCGATCCCATATAGATGTCGATCGTGGTTTCGGGATCGGTGGTCGCGATCACGCCGGCAACGTCGCCGTCCGGGATCAGCATGATGCCGCAACCGATCGCGCGCAGTTCGGCGATCAGCTTCTCGTGGCGCGGGCGATCCAGCACGCAGACGATGATTTCATGCGGATCGACGCCCTTGTGCTGGGCTACTGCCTCGACATTCTCCTTCACCGACTTGTTGAGGTCGATGATGTCGTCGGGATAGCCCGGACCGACGGCGATCTTGTCCATATAGACGTCGGGCGCGTTGAGCAGGCCGCCTTCTTCCGAAATGGCGAGCACGGCCAGCGCATTGGGGCCGGCCTTGGCGGTGATGGTGGTGCCTTCCAGCGGATCGAGCGCGATGTCGATCTTGGGACCTTTGCCGATCGCATTGCCGACCTTCTCGCCGATATAGAGCATCGGTGCCTCGTCGCGCTCGCCTTCGCCGATCACGACGGTGCCGTCCATATAAAGGTCATTGAAGGCCAGGCGCATCGCCTCGACAGCAGCGGCGTCGGCGGCCTTCTCGTCGCCTCGACCAATCAGCTTGGAGGCTGCAATCGCAGCCGCTTCGGTGACACGCACCATTTCAAGCACCAAGACGCGATCGAGTATCGAACTAGCCTGCACCATAGCCATCCCTCTGCTGAAAATCATTGAGGAGGGCGATAGGATGTCCGTCCCGGCTTGTCGACCCAACTTGCCGGTGCAACGGCGCTTTTCATGGTCGGGAAGCAACGGGTGGGCGCGCCAATGCTGCCGCTGCGGCATGGCCGGTCGCCATCATCCCGCCATCTTCGCCTGTTCAGATATGCAAATGCGCCTTTGCGGTATCCTTCTTCTGATTCTGGGCATGCCATCGGCGGCCGCGCAGGAAGTCGTGCCGGTCGAAGGGGCGCCGCTCGCCCAGCGCACCGCGATGGAGCAATATCAGGCGCGCACTGCGGTGGTGCGGCCGTGCGATCGCAGCGGCGGCGGCATCGTCGTCTGCGGCAGCCGGGCGGAACGCAATGCGAAGGAAAGGCTGCCCCTGCCGCGCGAACCGGTCGAGGGGCGACCGCTTGCCGGCGATGCGCCGCGCGCTTCCGCTGCCGCACCCAGGCAAGGCGCCTGTGGCGTCGTCGGCGGGCAGGGGGCGGGCTGCGTCGGCGGCGGCGTGCCGATCCTGGGCGCGGCAATGCTGGCCGGCAAGGTCATCACCCATTTGCTGGACCCCGACGCCGACATGGCGCCGCCGCCGCCCCTGCCGGATCAGGTCAGGGGCGCGGGCCAGCACTGAACCAGCACTGGGCCTGTCGGCTCAATCCAGAATATGCATGACCATCGGCGTGTCGAGCAGGCTGTCGGAGCCGGCGAGCCGTTCCAGCGTCTCGCGCACGCAGCGTTCCTCGCCGGCATGGGTGACGATCGCCACCAGCACGCCATCGGCCTGGTTGGCGCCGCGCTGGATCATGCTCTCGATCGAGACGCCGGCATCGCGGGTCGCGGCGGCAATCTCGGCCAGCACGCCGGGGCGATCCTGCACCTTGAAGCGCAGATAGGCGCGGCCGATACGCTGGCCGGCGTCCGCCGGCTGTTGCGGGGTCAGGGCGGCTACCGGCATTGCCAGCGCATCGCCATATTCGTCGCGCGCCACGTCGATCAGGTCGGCGACCACGGCCGAAGCGGTTGGGCCGTCGCCCGCGCCACGCCCCTGGAAGAAGAGACGGCCGACGAAATTGCCCTCGGCCACGACGGCATTGAGCGAGCCATCGACATGGGCCAGCGGATGGTCGAGCGGCACCAGCATCGGATGGACGCGCTGGAACAGCCCTTCCGGGCCATTCTCGGCCATGCCGACCAGGCGGATGCGGAAGCCCAGCGCCGCTGCCTCGGCAATGTCGGCGGCGATCACATGGCGGATGCCGGTGGTGGCGACATGGTCGAAGTCCAGTTCGGTGCCAAAGGCCAGGCTGGCCAGGATGGTCAGCTTGTGCGCGGCATCGACGCCGTCAATGTCGAAGCTCGGATCTGCCTCGGCATAGCCTAGCTCCTGGGCTTCCTTCAGCACCTCGTCAAAGCCCCGGCCTTCCTTTTCCATGGTGGTCAGGATGTAATTGCAGGTGCCGTTGAGGATGCCGTAGACGCGGCTGATCTCGTTGGCCGCCGCGCCTTCGCGCATGCCCTTGATGACCGGGATGCCGCCAGCGACCGCCGCTTCATATTTCAGCGCCACGCCCGCCTTCTCCGCCCGACTGGCGAGGTCGAGGCCATGATGGGCCAGCATCGCCTTGTTGGCGGTGACGAACGGCTTGCCGGCGGCCAGGCACTGGCGGGCAAGGGTGAGGGCGGGGCCGTCGGCGCCACCGATCAGTTCGACCACCACGTCGATATCGTCGCGGGTCGCCAGCGTCGTCATGTCATCGACCCATTCATAGGGGGACAGGTCGACGCCGCGATCCTTGTTGCGGTCGCGTGCGGAGATGGCGACCACCTGCACCGGGCAGCCGGCACGGCGGGCAATCAGGTCGCCATTGGTGTTGAGCAGGCGAATGACGCCGCCACCCACCGTTCCGAGGCCAACGAGCGCGACGCGCAGCGGGGCATGGCGGTGGAGATTGGTCATGGCGTTTCCTGGTCCTTCGCACTGTAAGAGCCGCGCTGATAGCGGCCCGAGCGCCGCTGTCCAAGGAAAAGCACGGCGGCGCCCGATTGAAAGATAAGTGCGTGGTCGGTCAGATCGGCTTTCGATTGCGTGCGCAACGGCCGAGCGCGTTCAGGACGAACTGATAATCCGCGCGTGCGGATTCAGCGTCCTGCACCGCCAGGGTGCGGACCGATTGCGCTGGCAGATTGGCCGGCAGGCTACAGCTCAGCCGATACCAGAGCAGGCTGCCAGGGGCGGGCGCGCGGGCAGCTTCATCGACGATTTCGCCCAGCGCCACGGCCCAGTTGGGCTGTTGTCCGGGACGGCGGATGATCGACAGCGACACCGGGTCGCCATTTTCCGTCCGCAGGAAAATCTGGGTCTCCCCTTCGCCGGCGATCGTACCGGCCACATGGAAGGCATCACCCAGGCCGGTGATTCGCGGTGCGGCATCGGGCGCGACCAGCGCGGACAGCACGGCCTTCACCCGTTCGACCTCGGCGGGCGTGGCGGCGATCTGCGCATCGCGCGCGATCAGCTGAATCTGGCCCGGACGCCCGCCCGGACGGGCGAACAGCAGCACCTGCGCCTTTTTCAGCTTGGGCATCTTGCCCTTCGAATCGAGGCGAGCGTCATAAAGATAGCCGACGGTCGGGCTGATACCCCCTTCGCCGCGAATCAGTGCGGTCACTTCGGCCTCGATATAGAGCCTGCGATAGCCTGCCGGCACATCCGGAGCCTGTTCGGGCTTCAATGGGACGATGTTGCTAATGCGCACGTTGGCAACGATCGGTGCCGCATCGGAAAGGTCGGCAATGTCGGCATAGGTCAATCCGGCGGCGACCGTCGATGATTGCGCTGTCATCGAATTTGTCTGAGAAAATGCCGGAAAAACGGCGGTATATGAGGCGGAAATGAGGCACAGCGAAGCAAGCGTCTTCATGGCCGTGGTGGATTTCTTCTGCATCTTCGTCCTATGCTATCAGCCCGTGGCAGGGATGTCACAGGCAAGTCATTCCGGTGTGTGATGGTAAACGCAAGCCGGTAGTTCGATAAAGCGTTTGCGTGCCACGATGCGCCGCGATAGGAGTTCGCACGGTAGCAAATGGACGGATAAGGGCCAAAGGTGGTCGGGGATACCCCCGGGCAGCTCGGGCCGTTTTTGGCTGATTTGTACAACCCACTGGTAAGATGAGTTAAGGAGTGTCGTTGCCGAATGGCCTATGCTGACCACTCGCAAGGATCGAGTCGTACGATATCGATCGTCATCGTCGCCCTGATTCACGCTGTTCTCGGCTATGCCTTCGTCACCGGTCTTGGCATGAAATATGTCAAAAAGGCGGCGGAACAGCTGAACGTGATCGACGTGAAGGAGGAGCCCCCGCCACCTGACGAGGAGCCGCCGCCGCCGCCGCCGGACAAGCCGATTGAGCCTCCGCCGGTCGTCGCGCCGCCGCCGATCGTCCAGACCCCGGCCCCCGCGCCGCCGATCCAGACGGTTCGGACGCCGCCGCCGGTATCAATGAGGTTCCGGTCGCCGCACCGCCGCCGGCACCCCCGCCGCCGCCCGCCGCAAAGCAGGCTGCAAAGGGTGTGCAGCCGCGTGGTAATCCGGGTTCCTGGGCAACCACGGAAGACTATCCTTCGCGCGCTCTGCGTGAAGAAAAGCAGGGGACCACTGGTTTCCGTCTTGAAGTGGGTGCCGATGGCCGTGTCACGAGCTGCAGCGTTACGCAGTCGAGTGGCTCGCCTGAACTGGACGACGCAACTTGTAAGCTGGTTTCCCGCCGCGCGCGCTTTAGCCCCGCGGAAGATGACCAGGGTAACAAGATCCCGTCGACCTACGCGAACCGCATTCAGTGGCGGATCCCGCAGTAATTTAAACGGGAGGGCAGGCGCCCGGCGCCGCCCTCCCCTTTCATGATCCTTTTGAGAGGGAAGTCTTGAACATGTTGATGTATCTCGCAGCCGCGGCGCCCAAGCCGGAAAACCCGTACGGCCTGATGGAAGCCCTGGAGCAGGGCGGCACCATTGCCTGGACCGTCTTCATCATCCTCTGCGCCATGTCGGTTGGCACTTTCTACATCCTGTTCACCAAGCTGATCGAACAGCAGAAGGTGATCAGCCAGGGCAAGAAGATCCGTGCGACCTTCTGGCGCGCTGGTTCGCTGAAGGAAGCTTCGGCCAAGCTCGAAAAGAACTCGGCCTACAAGCAGATCGTCGATGACGGCATCAAGGCTCAGGAAGAGCATGGCAAGCTGAAGGATCCGGTCGAAGCCCATGACTGGCTGCACGGCTCGCTGGCGCGTTCGGAAGCCGCGATCAACTCGTCGCTGGGTGGCGGTCTGGCCTTCCTCGCCACCGTCGGTTCGACCTCGCCGTTCATCGGTCTGTTCGGTACCGTTATCGGCATCTACCGCGCCCTGATCAAGATCGGCGCTGCCGGTCAGGCCTCGATCGACGCCGTTGCCGGCCCGGTCGGTGAAGCTCTGATCATGACCGCTCTGGGTCTGGCCGTGGCCGTTCCCGCCGTTCTGGCCTACAACTTCCTGCAGCGTCGCAACAAGTCGATCGCCGAACAGCTGAACGGCTTCACCGTCGACCTGCTGGCCTATCTGGTTTCGGACGGCGCCGTGAAGCCGACCGTTGCTGCCGCTCCGGCCGCTGCTGCCAAGCCGGCCGCTGCGCCGACCAAGGCCTAATCGCCTTAAGACGCCGGTTCGGGTGCCGGGTGACGGCTGCGATCACTTGGCACCCTGCCGGACAGGGGCCCCGTTCAACGGGGCACCATCGACACCAAGGTTAGGATAGTATCAATGGCAATGAGTGTTGGCCCCGGCGGCGGTGACGACAAGCCCTTGTCCGACATCAACACGACGCCGCTCGTCGACGTCATGTTGGTGCTGCTCATCATCTTTCTCATCGCGGTCCCGGTCGTCGTCCAGACGGTTGAGCTGCAGCTTCCCAAGGTGGCTTTCGAGCCGACCACGACGAAGCCGGAAAATGTTTCTTTGTCGGTCACCTCTGCGCCCGACGGCAGCTGTGCGGTATATTGGAACCTGACCAAGGTCAGTTCCGATGATCTGCTCGATCGTGCCGTGGCCAAGCTGGAAGCGGACATCAAGAAGGCCGGCGGCGTTGAAAATATGACGCCTGAAGATTTGCCCGAAGTGCATATCCGCGGCGACATCAATACCCCCTATCGTTGCATCGGCGGCACCATCTACACGATGCAGCGCGCCGGTTTCCCGAAGGTGGGCTTCATCTCCGAGCCGGAACCCGGCACGTCGACGACCCGCCTCTGACCGGCTGATTAAGGAGAATTCGCTATGGCCATGAGCATGGGCTCCGATGATGGCGAGCCGATGATGGAAATGAACACGACGCCGTTGATCGACGTCATGCTCGTTCTCCTCATCATGTTCATCATCACCATTCCGATCCAGACCCACGCGGTTAAGATCGATCTGCCGCAGAACGCGCCTCCGAGCGACACTGTGGTCGACCCTGTCAAGAACAAGGTCGCGATCGATGCCGGCGGCGTGATCAGCTGGAACGGTGCGCCGATCGACCTGCTGACCCTGCGTCAGTATCTGCAGCAGTCGCTGCGTCTGCCCGTCGAGCCGGAACTGCAGTTCCAGCCTAACGCGCAGACCCGCTACGTCGTCGTTGACGAGGTTCTGGCGGAGATCAAGCGTGCGGGCGTGACCAAGCTGGGTTTCGTCGGCAACGAACAATATAGCGCTTTCTGATCCGCGATTCGTCCGGGAGCGTCGGTCTCAGACTTCCCGTCTCCGACCCATCGGACGATCAAGATCGGGCTATGGACAGGGGCTGCTTCGGCAGCCCCTTTTTTGTGCCTGCCGGTCGCTGGCTTAACATTTCCCTTACCTTCCTGCGCGATGCTGAAGGGGAATGGGTGGATGTGGACCATGGGCGCTGAACGACTGACGGAACTGGAACGCAAGGGGCGGCTTGCCGAACGGCGCGACGTGGTGATCAGCGTCAAGGTCCGGCGTCCGGGCGAAACCTGGTTCACCAGCAATATCGCCGACATGTCGCTCACCGGCTTTCGCCTGCACAGCTTCATGAAGCTCACCGTCGGCAGCGAATTGTGGATCATGCTGCCGGGTTTCGAGGGGCGCCGCGCGCGCGTTCAATGGGTGCGCGCGCATGAATCGGGCTGCACCTTCGAGCGCCCGCTCCATCCCGCCATCTTCGACTATATCATCCAGCGCAGCCTGTCCGGCCGCTGACCGCACTTCTCGGCGGACGGCGCCTCAGCCGTCCAGCTGGTCCTGGAACTGCAGGCTGGCCAGCCGCGCATAAAGCCCGCCCAGCGCCACCAGCGTGGCGTGGTCGCCTTCTTCCACGATCCGGCCCTGATCCAGCACGATGATCCGGTCGGCCGCCCGCACCGTCGCCAGCCGATGGGCGATGACGATCGTCGTGCGCCCCTGCATCAGCCGGTCGAGCGCATCCTTGACCAGTTGCTCCGATTCCGCGTCGAGCGCAGATGTAGCTTCGTCGAGCAACAGGATCGGCGCATCGCGCAGCAGCGCGCGGGCGATCGACACGCGCTGGCGCTGTCCGCCCGATAGTCTTGCGCCGCCTTCGCCCAGATGGCTGTCCAGCCCCTCGGGCAGGGCACGCAGGAAGGCTTCGGCATTGGCCGCCCGCGCCGCCGCCCATATCTCCTCGTCGCTCGCATCCCATTTGCCATAGCGCAGATTGTCGCGGGCGGAGGCGGCGAAGATCACGCTGTCCTGCGGCACCATCGCCATCGCCGCCCGCAACGCGGCCGGATCGGCGGCCGGCAGCGGCACATCGTTCAGCCGCACTTCACCCTGGTCGGGATCATAGAAGCGCAGCGCGAGCTGGATCAGCGTCGACTTGCCCGCCCCCGAAGGGCCGACTACAGCCACCGTCTCGCCCGGCGCAATGTCGATCGTGACGCCGTTCAGCGCCGCCTGGTCGGGCCGGGTGGGATAATGGAAATGGACATTGTCGAAGCGCAGCCGCGCGCCTTGCGGCAACTTCGGGATCGCGACCGGCGCCGCCGGCGCGGCGATCGCCGGCTCGGCCGCCATCAGCTCGTCCAGCCGGCTCGCCGCCCCGGCGCCGCGCAGCAGGTCGCCCCAGCTTTCCGACAAGGATCCGAATGCGCCGGCCACCAGCCCGCCGGTCAGCACGAAGGCGGCGATGCTGCCGCCGGACAGGCGCCCGGCGGCGACGTCGATCGCGCCCAGCCACAATACGCCGGTGATCGACCCGAACACCAGGGCAAAGGCGATCGCGGTCATCACTGCGCGCAGCAATATGCGCTGCCGGGCGGTGGCAAAGCCGCTCGCGACGGTCGCGTCGAACCGGGCCGCCTCGCGTCCTTCCTGGCCAAAGCCCTGGACGATCTTCATCGCGCCCAGCACTTCGGTGGTGACGCTACCGACCTCGGCCAGCCGATCCTGGCTGGCACGCGACAATTTGCGCACCCGCCGGCCCAGCGTCACCAATGTCAGCACGATCACCGGTATGCCCAGGATCAGTAGTCCTGCCAGCTTGGGCGCCAATATGAACAGGTAGATGAGGCCGCCAATGCCCGTGACCAGGTTGCGCAGCGCGACCGACACGGTCGATCCGACCACCTGGTCGATGATCGCGGTATCCGCCGTCATGCGCGAGGCGATCTCCGACGGCCTGTTTTCCTCGAAGAAGGCCGGCGCTTGGCGCAGCAGATTGGCCTGGGTCGCGCTGCGGATGTCCGCGACCACCCGCTCGCCCAGCCAGGACACGAAATAGAAGCGCAGCGCGCTCGCCAGCGCCAGGATCACCACCAACAGGAACAGATATTCGAACCAGCGGCTGATATCGCCGCCGCCGGTGAAGCCCTTGTCGATCACCAGCCGGAAGCCGCTCGGGATCGCCAGCGTCGCTGCGGAAGAGACGATCAGCGCGATCAGCGCCCCGGCGATCCGCGCCGGATAGCGCGTCGCAAAGCGCCACAGCATGGCCAGGCTCGACAGGGCAGGGCGATCGGCGCGGCGCGGCGCGGCTTCGGGGGCATCCTCCATGTCGGGGGCGTTAGCAGCGCGGCGCGCCCGCCTCAATGGGCGCGCGCGATCCCGCCGCTCAGGCCGCCGGCGCGATGCGCTCCGCCAGCGCCATCAGGCGCGGCGTATCCGCCTTGCCGGTCAGGGCATAGGCCATGTCGCCCGCCTCCCAATAGGCGACCGCGCCGTCCCGCCGCTGGGCGATCAACGGCTGCCCTTCCGCCGGCGTCTCGGCCCGGTCGGCGAACAGCGACAATTGTTCGCCCTTCTCGGTGGTCAGCGCGATCGCGATTGCGGCGCTGTCCGTGGACGGAACCAGTTGCACGTCGGTAACCTGCCAATTGGCCGGCAGGCGCGGCAGAACGATGCCGGTCGACCGCCGGATTTCGGCATCATCCAGCTTCGCGCTCTCGACCTGAGACTCCATTTGCTGGCGCAGCAGGCCAGCGCGGCGCGATGCGGCCGCCTCGTCCAGGAAGGTGCTGGCCTGCGCCGCCTGGGGAAATTCGCCCAGCGCGCCCCGGCCGATCCATCCCGTCGCCAGCAGCGCGGCGATCGCCGC
>Ga0075368_10000446_pt1 | contig 12188 bp, 9 predicted proteins | sample EndMethybrTD3033_FD_71518 | JGI IMG/M metagenome (GOLD analysis project Ga0075368, IMG submission 71518) | Populus endosphere microbial communities from Tennessee, USA - Endosphere MetaG P. TD hybrid TD303-3 | ecosystem: Host-associated > Plants > Roots > Endosphere | place: USA: Tennessee... | reverse complement strand
CATCCAGGTGCTGCCGCCGATGGCCCCGCGGATCGGGTTGCCGAAGGCCACGGTGTGGATCATCACGTTGCAATGCTCCAGTTCTCCGCCGAGTCCCACCAGCCCAGCCTTGCCGAAGCAGGCCACCTTGTCCGCGCCGCCCAGGATGTTCACGCAATCCTCGGCCAGCTTGCGCCCCACCTGCGGGGCCAGCGCGATCACCTCCGGCGTCAGGTCCGCCACGAAACCGCGCCCGAACCACGGATTGCGGAATACCGCCGCCGCGGCCACCTGGATATAGGGCTGTTCCAGCGCCGTACCCTCGAAGTGGGTGTGATCGACAAAATGGCAGATCTTGCGCGGCTTGAAGTCCATGTCAGTCTCCGGGATTATCCATTATAAGAGAAATTCCACTATAGGGGAAATTGACAGACTATGCAAGGGGGACCGTGACAGGCTGCTACATTGCTGCGTCAGCCGACCGGTCAGTACGCGGCCGGCAGGCAAGGCCAGCAGGCAAGGCCAGCAGGCAAGGCCACCAGCTGCATCCGCCCTGGACGGCGCCCGGCTCAGTATTCCGAGATCGGCCAGCAGCTTCAGGAACGACCCTTCCAGCGTTTCGATCTCGCCGGTTTCATGGTCGAACATCACCAGCTCATACCCGCCGTCCCCCGGCTCGTAGTAATAGCCCGCGTAATCGCCCGACATGCGGTTGGCGATCAGCAGGCAGCACTGGGCATCGAACTGGCCTCTGACCCTTGGGTGTTCCTTGATCCACCAGGTGCGGAAGTGGCGGGTGTTTTGCGCCATCAGCTCCACGCTGTAGAGTCCCGTCAGGCCCAGGGCGGGATCTTCCTCGACCGGATGCGGCAGCAGCAGCCCGTCGGCAATGCCCAGCAACTCGCGCAACTCCGGCGGCAGGGGAAAGCCGAGCAGGGCCTCCAGTTCGCGTAGCTGCGTCTCGCCGGCCGGCGGCGGCAAATACCAGCGCTCGCTGGTGGCGATGATGTCGGCCCTGGTGATCAGCATGTTTTTTCTCTTGTTGGCGCGCCTGAATATCTTACAGCGAAGCGGTGTGGCATTGCCGCCGCTGCGTGGATTTTCGCGCCCTGAGCCCGGCTGCGCCGCCACCTGCTAAGGTAGCGCCATGAGCCACATCGGTCTCCCGCCCTGCGACAGTGCCGCCATCCTGCACGGCGAGTTGTCCATCGCGCCATGTTCGCCCGCCGCGCGGCGCTGGACCCTGGTGGCCGCCATCCTCGGCTCCAGCCTGGCCTTCATCGACGGCACGGTGGTCAATGTGGCGCTGCCGGCGCTGCAGCGCGAGCTCAACGCCAGCGCCTCCGAACTGCAATGGGTGATGGAGTCCTACGCCTTGCTGCTCGCCGCGCTGCTGTTGGTGGGCGGCACGCTGGGCGACCGCTACGGGCGCAAGCGGATGTTCATGATCGGCGTGGTGCTGTTTACGGTCGCCTCGCTGGCCTGCGCGGCGTCAAGCACCGCCACGCTGCTGATCTGCGCGCGCGCCGTGCAGGGAGCCGGCGCGGCGCTGATGGTGCCGGGCAGCCTGGCGCTGATCAGCAGCGCGTTTCCGCCCAGCGAGCGCGGCGCGGCGATCGGCACCTGGTCGGCGTTCAGCGGCATCACCGCCGCCATCGGCCCGGTGATCGGCGGCTGGCTGGTGGACAACTATTCGTGGACCTGGGCCTTCCTGGTCAACCTGCCGCTGGGCGTGCTGCTGCTGGCGATCTGCCTGCTGCGCGTGCCCGAAAGCACCGGAGGTGACACCAGCCCCGTCGATCTGCCCGGCGCGGTGCTCGCCACACTGGGCCTGGCCGGCGTGGTCTACGCGCTGATCCAGGCGCCCGCGCAGGGCTGGACCAACCCGCTGGTGGGCGGCGCGCTGGTACTCGGCATGGCGGCGCTGTCCTGGTTCGTGATGGTCGAGCGCAGGAGCGCGGCGCCGATGCTGCCGCTGGCGCTGTTCGGCGAACGCAACTTCGCCGGCGCCAACCTGCTCACGCTGCTGCTCTACGCGGCGCTGGGCGGCGGGCTGTTCTTTCTGCCCCTCAACCTGATCCAGGTGCAGGGCATGGGCGCGACGGCGGCGGGCGCGGCGCTGCTGCCTTTCATCGCCATCATGTTCGTGCTGTCGCGCTGGGCCGGCACGCTGGTGGACCGGTTCGGCGCCAAGCTGCCGCTGGTGGCAGGCCCGGCGATCGCCGCGCTCGGCTTCGCGCTGTTCATGCTGCCCGGGGTGGGTGCGAATTACTGGACGGCCTTTTTCCCCGCCGTCTGCGTACTCGGCCTGGGCATGAGCGTGACCGTCGCGCCGCTCACCACCACGGTGATGAACGCAGTCGGCGCCGAACGCGCCGGCATGGCCTCGGGAGTGAACAACGCGGTGTCGCGCGCGGCGGGCCTGCTGGCGATTGCCGCCTTCGGCATTCTGCTGGCGTGGGCCTTCAACGCAAGTCTCGGCAATGCGCTCGCGGGCGCGCAACTGGCGCCCGAACTGGTGTCGGCGGTGCTGGCGCAGCGCGACAAGCTGGCGGGCATCGCCATCCCGGGCGGCACCTCGGCCGCGCACGCGCAGGTGCTGCACGCGGCGATCGGCGCTGCCTTCGTCGCCGGCTTTCGCTGGGTGATGGGCCTGTGCGCGCTGCTGGCGCTGCTCAGTGCGCTGAGCGCGTGGCTGCTGGTCGACGGCAAGCACGCCGCCGCCGGGGCCCCGTCAACGTGACGGGAAAATAGGGTCTTGAGCTGATTTTTGGTGCCGGCACAGCCATCGCAGGCGCTATGATCCATGCGAGCACAAGGGCATAGCGGAGAGACTCGATGGAATATCAGCTCGAACTCGGAGCGGGTTCACAGTACGTTTATTTCCGGCCGGTGGAGATTTCCAGGTCGGCCGAAGAAGTGTCGCGGCGGCGCCAGGCGATCGGCGACTTCGCCCGCGCCAACGGCCTGACGCGCGTGCTGTTCGATTACCGCGACCGCAACCTGCCGCCGGATCTCACACATTACGACGTGGCGGTGGAAGCGCGGCAATCGCTGATCCACGTCGAGTGGCGCGTCGCCTTTCTCACCTCGGCGATACCGGCGAGCTATTCGCTGCGCCTGGTCAAGGGCTTGGCGCGCCTGCTGGTGGGCATGACCCTGAACGCGGCGTGCTTTACCGACCAGGCAGCGGCGGTACAGTGGCTGCTCTCGGAGGAGCCGCCACCGCCGGACGGGCTGACTGCTTCCTCCTAGCTACTCTCCCTTGATCCCCGCCTGGCGGATCACCGGCCACCACTTGTCGATCTCGGCCTTGTGGTACGCGGCCAGGCCCTCGGGGGTTTGCTGTTCGCGGGTCGGCAATTCCTGGCCCATATCGATCAGGCGCTGGCGCACGGCGGGGTCGGCGAAGGTATCGACGATCGCGGTATTCAGTTTCATGGTCACCGCGCGCGGCGTGCCGTGCGGCACCCACAGGCCGTGCCAGATGGAAATGTAAAGGCCGGGCAGGCCGGCTTCATCGACGCTGGGCAGGTCCGGCAGGCTGGCCAGACGGGTGGGCGCGGCGACCGCGTAGCCGCGGATCTTGCCGGCGCGCAATTGCGGAATCGAGTTGAAGGCCTGGTCGAACATCAGGTCCACCTGCCCGGCCATCAAATCCTGCAAGGCGGGGCCGGCGCCGCGGTAGGGCACCAGCAGCAGCTTGGCGCCGATCATGTTGCCGTAGTACACCCCGGCTACGTGGTTGGGCGCGCCGACGCCGGAAGTGGCCATCGACAGCTTGTCCTGGTTGGCCTTGACCCAGGTATTAAGGTCTTTGAGATTGCGCGCCGGCACCGCGTTCTTGCTCACCAGCACCTGCGGGTTGCTGACCAGTTGCGCTACCGGATCGAAGGCCGTGCGCAGGTCGTAGTCGAGCTTGTAGATCGCGCCGTTGACCACGTGGGTGCCCCAGTGGCCCAGCGAGATGGTGTAGCCGTCGGCCGGGGCGCGCGCCACCCGGCCTACGCCGATCGCGCCGGCCGCGCCCACCGTGTTCTCGACCACCACCGTGCCGCCGAGGGATTTGCCCATGCGCTCGGCGAGGATGCGTCCGAGCACGTCGGTGGGTCCGCCGGCGGCGTAGGGAATTACCAGCACCACCGGACGGGCCGGGTAGTCCTGCGCGTGGGCGTGGAGGAATAAGCCTGACGCGGCGAGCGTGAGGGCGAGCAGCTTGCGCAGCATGGGGGTGTCTCCGTTGTCGTCGCGTTTTTTTCGTGTACCGGGGTAGATGCCGCCATGGCGCCCGGCGCCGTTGATTCTAAGTCATGCGGCGCCTCAGGCCGCGGGCCTAGCCGCCGCGCCGGTCGCCTTCGCGCCCCAGGCCCAGGTAGTGCGCGCGCTTGGCCTCGTACATGCGCGCATCGGCCTGCTGCTGCACCTGCTCGAGCGGCGCGCCGCTCTGCCCGGTGGCCGCGCCCAGCGACAGGCTCAGGCGCGGGCCGCCGTAGTACCGGTTGTTGAGTTCGACCAGCGACTCGATCTGCGCGATCTTGAGCTGCGCGGCGTGCTCGTCCTGGAAGGGCAGCAGCAACGCGAACTCGTCCCCGCCGATGCGCGCGGCCACGTCGTTCTCGCCGGCGGCCTGGGCGATGACTTCGCCGGCGCGGCGGATCAGCGTGTCGCCGGCTTCGTGGCCGCCGGCGTCGTTGGCCTGCTTCAGGCCGTTCAGGTCGACCATGATGACGCTCGCCGGGTAGCGCGCCTCCCTTTGCATCTGGGCGCAGCGCTCCTCGAAATAGCCGCGATTCGACAGGCCGGTGAGCATGTCGTGGGTGCCCAGGTAGGAAAGGTAGGCCTCGGCCTTCTTGCGCTCGGTGATGTCGGAGATCGCCACCAGCACGCGCTCCCAGTTCTCCTCGGCCCCAGGCAGGGGCGAGACGTGCATCAGGATATCGACGGCGGCGCCGTTGAGCGAGTAGTTGACGCCTTCGTACTCCGACTCCAGCTTGCCGTTCCACAGGTCGATGAGGCGGGTTTCCCAGTAGGCGTGCATGCTGTCGCGGAACACGCGGTCGATGTTGGCAAGAAAGGCTTCCTTGCTGGGAGCGGCATACAGGCTGACGGTCTTCTGGTTGACGTCGAGCACGCGCACCAGCTTCAGGCTCTCGGCCAGCGCCTGCGGGTTCTCCGCCAGGTAGCGCGCCAGGCTGGCCACGCCGGCGGCGCGCAGTTGATCCAGCCAGGCCTTGACCGCGCTGTAGTCCTCGACCCAGAGCGAGACCGGGGAATGCTCGAACAGGCCCTGCGCATAGCGCTCGTTCTCGGCGGCGCGGTCCAGCGCGTGCTTGCGCTCGCTGATTTCGGTCAGCGAGATCAGGATGCGCGACCAGTCCTGCTCGTGCCCGGGCAGCACGCTGCGCGCCAGCTGCAGGTACAGCGGAGTGCCGTCGAGCGCATGGTTGACGGTCTCCATGTCCATCTCCAGGGCGCCCTGCCAGAGGTTCTCCAGTTCATGGCGGAACAGCACGCGCATGTCGCCGCGGAACACCAGGTGCAGGTTGGCGATCAATTCCTCCAGCGAGGCCGCGCGGAACATCTTCAGCGTGTACTGGTTGACGTCCAGCACCCGGATGCTGTTGACGCAGGCATCGATCACTTCCGGATGCGCGTCCAGGTAGGGTTGCAACTCGATGACGCCGAGCGCGCGCACCGCGTCGAGCTCATGGCGAATGCCGCTGTAGTCCTCGATCCACAGCGAGACGCGGGAGTGCTGGTAGACGTCGTGGAAGTCGAGATCGAGGGGCATGGAGGGAGGTAGGGAACCGGACGGGAACGCCGCCGGATGCTCTTGGGTTAAGCAAGAATTACACACACTGGCGCCTTATGCCGTTCGCATGGACGGCGCTGTGCCGGTGCGGCGCGCGGACGGCCTCAGTAGAGCCGGCTGCGGTCGATGACGATCAGGTACTCGCAGGCGGCGCGCCCGAGGTTTTCGAACTGGTGGCTGACGTCGGCGCGGAAGTACAGCGCATCGCCGGGCGCCAGGTCGTAATGGCGGGTGTCCAGGCGCACGCGCAGCCGGCCCTTGAGCGCGACCACATGTTCTTCCACCAGCGGCGAGTGGGCGACAAAGACGCCCGATAACCCGAAAGGCGGCAGGCGGTTCATCGCGACATCGACGCCGCGCCCTTCGGCCACCGGCGAGAGCGAGCGGCGCTCGAAGCCGGTCTCGGCATCGACGAACACCGGCTGCGCGCCGGCGCGGAACACCTGCTCGGTGGCGTGCTGCTGGGTGCCGGGGTAGGCGCCGACCAGCGTGGAGATGCCGACCTCCAGCGCCTCGGCGAGGCGGCCGACCACCGGCGTGGTGGGCTGGGATTCGCCGCGCTCGATCTTGGAGATCATCGAGCGGCTCACCCCGGACCGGGTCGCCAGCGCCTCCAGGGTCATGCCGCCGGCGCGGCGCAGGCGCTTGAGCTGCGCGCCCAGCTGGTTGGCGGCGGCGCTCATGCTTCGTTGCGCGCAGCAGTCCGGATCACGCCGGGCACCAGCAGCAGATCGGTGTCGCCGGGGTCGATGCCGGCCTGTTTGATCAGGGTGGTCAACTGGCCGCGGTGATGGGTCTGGTGGTTGAAAAAATGCGTTGCCAGCATCCAGCCCGTCGAGGTGCTGGAGGCGCCGTTGCTGCGGCGGTAAGTGAAGTCCGCGGCCAGCCAGGCAGGCGTGAGCGCGGCGCTCCAGGCGTCGATGCGCGTGTCCGTCGCCTCGCGCTCGGCGCGCAGTTCGTCGAAGTCGGCGTACAGCTCCTGCGCCAGGGAAGTCACGCTGAAGGGCTGATCGACAAAGCGCCCCAGCCAGATCTTGTCGCCCAGCAGGTTGTGGTTGAGGGTGCCGTGGATGGACTTGAAAAACGCGCCGCTGTCGCGCTTGCGCGCCGCGTCATCGAGTTGCGCGCAGCAGGCGTAAAGGCGCTGGTTCATCCAGCGGTTGTAGCTGGCCAGAAGCTGGCAGTGTTCCGGGCTGGTCATGCCGCTAGTTGACCGGGCAGATTTTCGCGCCGGTGAGCCGGGCCAGTTCGTCCGGGGCGATGCGGAACATGGTGTTCGGGTGGCCTGCAGCCGGGAATACCAGGTCGAACTTCATCAGATCCGCGTCGAGCAGGGTGATCGGCTCGGTGAGGTGGCCGAGCGGCGCGACCCCGCCGATCGAAAAGCCGGTGCGCTGCTTGACGAAATCGGCATCGGCCTTGCCGATCTTCTCGCCGATCTCCTCGACCACGCGCTTTTCGTTGACCCGGTTCGCGCCGGAAGTCACCACCAGCACGACGCGGTCGCTGTCCTTGCTCCTGAAGATAATGGACTTGGCGATCTGCGCCACATCGCAGGCGAGCACCCGCGCGGCTTCGGCCGCCGAGTGCGCGGCCTCGTCGGTGACCATGATCCGCGCGGTGCTGCCCGCACCGCTCAGGACGGCGGCAACCCGCGCCACGCTGGGGTTGGCGCGGATGGTTTGCTCCTTCACGCCGCTGGCGAACACGCTGCCGCCGGCGGGTGCGCCGTGCTCCGCTGCCCCGCTCATGCGGCGAGCGACTTGTTGACCACCTCGAAGGTGTCTTTCGACAGCCCGGTCTTGGCGGCGATGCCTTGCAAGGCCGCCTTGAGCAGCGCGCGGCGCTGCGGTTCAAGCTTGGTCCAGCTCGACGCGGCACGCGCCAGGCGCGCGGCGATCTGCGGGTTGATCGCATCGAGCTCGACGACCCGTTCGGCCCAGAACGCGTAGCCCGAGCCGTCGGCGGCGTGGAAGCCCGCCGGGTTGGCGTTGCAGAAGGTGCCGATCAGCGAGCGCACCTTGTTCGGGTTCTTGATCGAGAAGGCTTCGTGGGTGAGCAGGGCCTTGACGCGCTCCAGCGTCGCCGGACCGCGCGCGCCGGCCTGCAGGCCCAGCCACTTGTCGACCACCAGGGCCTCGTCCTTGAACATGGCGTAGAAGGCGTCCAGTGCACGGCTGCGCTGCGGGCCGTCGGCGAGCATCAACGCGCCCAGCGCGTTCATGCGGTCGGTCATATTGGTCGATGCATCGAACAGCGCGGCGGCCTGCTTGACGGTGGCCGCTTCGCCCAGCTCCATCAGCAGGGCGAGGGCCAGGCCTTGCAGGCTGCGCTTGCCGGCGCTCACCGGGTCCGGCGAATATTTGCCCTTCACCTGGTTGGCGGCGTAGACTTTGTGCAGGTCGGCCTTCAGCTTGGCAGCGAGGGTGCGGCGCATGAACACGCGCGCGGTGTGGATGGCCTGCGGGTCGGCGCTGCCGCTCTCACCCATCTGCTCGAACAGGTAGGCCTCGGTAGGCAGGGTGAGCGCTTCGGCCTTGAAAGCGGCATCGAGCTTGCGGTCGGTGAGCACTTGGCGGAACGCGGCCACCGCGTTGGCGGGCAGGCTCAGCGTCTCGCCGGCGGCGGCCTTGCGGGAGAGGTCGAGCAGGATGCGCAGGAACAGGCGCTGCCCGGCTTCCCAGCGGTTGAAGTCGTCGCTGTCATGCTCGAGCAGCAGGGCCAGTTCGGCGTCGCTGTATTCGTAGTCGAGGATCACCGGGCTTGAAAAGCCGCGCAGCAGCGAGGGCACCGGGCGGGTCGGGACATGCTGGAACACAAAGGTGTTGTCCGCGCCGCTGGCCAGCAGCGTGGCCGAGCTGCCGCGCGCATGGGTCTCGCCGGCCAGGTGCAGCGGCAGTTCCAGGCCCTTGGCATTGAGCAGGCCGATGGTGACGGGGATGACGAAAGGCTTCTTGTCAGGCTGGCCCGGGGTCGGCGGGCAGGTCTGGCGCACGCGCAAGGTATAGGTCCGCGCCTTGGCGTCGTACTCGGAAGTGACCGCCAGGCGCGGCGTGCCGGCCTGGGTGTACCAATTATTGTACTGCGCACGCTCGGCGGGCGAGAGCGCGCCGGGGTTGGCATCGGCCATCGCGGCGAAGAAGTCGTCGGTGGTGACCGCCTGGCCGTCGTGGCGCTTGAAGTACAGGTCCATGCCGGCGCGAAAGCCCTTGCGGCCGAACATGGTCTGGTACATGCGGACCACTTCCGCGCCTTTTTCGTAAATGGTGACCGTGTAAAAATTGCTGATCTCCATGTAAGAATCGGGCCTGACGGGGTGCGCCATCGGCCCCGCGTCCTCGGCGAACTGCACGCTGCGCAGCAAACGCACGTCGCCGATGCGGCGTACCGCGCGGCCGCCCTCGCTGCCCGACATGTCCATCGAGAACTCCTGGTCGCGGAATACGGTCAGGCCTTCCTTTAGGGACAGCTGGAACCAGTCGCGGCAGGTGACGCGGTTGCCGGTCCAGTTGTGGAAGTACTCGTGGGCGATTACCGACTCGATGCCGTCGTAGTCGCCGTCGGTGGCGGTGTGCTCGTCGGCCAGCACGAACTTGGTGTTGAAGACGTTCAGGCCCTTGTTCTCCATCGCGCCCATGTTGAAGTCCGAGGTGGCGACGATCATGTACTGGTCCAGGTCCAGTTCCAGGCCGAAGCGCTGCTCGTCCCAGCGGATCGACTTGACCAGCGACTCCATCGCGTGTGCGGTCTTGGCGAGGTCGCGCGGCTCGACGTACACCTGCAGCAGCTTCTTCTTGCCGCTTTTCGATTTGAGGGTCTGCTCCAGGCACACCAGGTTGCCCGCCACCAGGGCGAACAGGTAGGCGGGCTTCTTGAACGGGTCCACCCACTTGGCCAGGTGCCGGCCATTGGGCAAATCGCGGCGCTCGACGCAGTTGCCGTTCGACAGCAGCACCGGGGTGGCGACCTTGTCGCCGATCACGGTGACGGTGTAGCGCGCCATCACGTCGGGCCGGTCGGGGAAGTAGGTGATCTTGCGGAAGCCCTCGGCCTCGCACTGGGTAAAGTAGTTGCCGTTGGAGGCGTACAGGCCCATCAGAGACGTATTCTTCGCCGGGGCGGTGCGGGTGACGATGGCCAGCGTGAACTTTTCCGGCGTCTCCGGAATCGTAAGGTGGTTGGCATCGAGCATGTACTGCGCCGGACTCAGCGCAATGCCGTTGATGGCCACGCTTTCGAGTTCCAGTTCCTGGCCGTCCAGCACCAGGGCCGCGCTGGCGCCAGTGCGGGTGAGCGCAAGCTGCGCGGTGACGCGGGTGGCGAGCGGATCGAGGTCCACCGTCAGCTCGACGGTGTCGACCTGATGACTGTACCGTTGATAGTTCGACAGCAAAATGGTTTGCGGAACGGGCTGGTCCATGTTTGGGGCTTTGGCAAGGATTAAATCGGGTCGGGAACGGCAATTGGCATGAAGGTCGCTATGCCAGCCAACAGATGGGGACGACAGGTAAGAAAAGCACGGGAAATGGCCGGAGATCAGGCGGCTAGCCGATCGGCGGCTTGCCGATTAGTCGCGATTTTAGGCCGCTTTTCCACCTTGCGAGTTCCCGGCATGACGTTAGCCTAGATCATCGGTGCGGTGACGCACAGTGGGGATGGCGTTTAGAATGTGGGCCTGAACTCGCTCGCATAATGATAAAGAGTATTGCATGAGTGCGGGCCCGGGCCGGTGTTACGATGCCGTGGCGGGCCGCAACCACGACCGGCGGGATATACGATTGTCATACACGATTCTTAGATTCGCGGCACTTGCGTCGGGGCTTTTGATGGCCGCGACCGCGCAGGCATTGTCGCTCGGCGAATTGGAGATTGCGTCCGGCCTCGGCCAGCCATTTTCGGCGTCGGTGCGCTATGTCACGCCGCGCGCCGACGACGTCCACGCCCTGTGCATCCGCGCCGGCGCATCCAGCCCGACGGCCGCCGGCGTGCCCGCGCTGCCTGATCCGCGCTTTGATGTCGAGCCGGGGCAGGGCGGCGGGGTGATCCGCATCCGCACCGCGCGCCCGGTCAACGAGCCGCTGATGCGTCTGCAGATGACGGTCAACTGTGGCCCCTCGGTGACCCTGATCCGCGAGTTCGCCATCATTCTCGATCCGCCGCGCACCGACCTGCCGGTGCCGCGCAGCACGCCTGCCTCTGCCGCGGCGGCTGCTGCTGCCGCGTCCGCGGCCCCTGCCATTCCTCCCGCGACTCCCGCCGCGCGTCCCCGCGATGAACTGGCGATGGCCGCAGCCATCGAGCGCCGTGCCGCGCGGCAGCGTGCCACCCAGGCCCGGCAGGGCGCGGCCGCGCCGGTGCAGCCGCGCGCGCAGGCGCCCGGCGCACTGCCTTATGAGCCCGGCGTCACCCCGCGTCCCGGCAGCCGCGCGGCGCGCCAGGCCGAGCAGGCGCAGCCGCGCTACCGGCTGTCGCTCTCGCGTCCCGGTGACGAAGGGCCGGCCAATCCGAATCTGCGCGCCAGCGACAGCCTGGAAATGCGCACCGCGCCGGCCAGCGCGCAGGAGCAGGAAGTGCTGCGCAAGATGTGGCGCCTGCGCCAGGCCGACGACCCGTTCTCGCGCCTGATGCAGCTCGACGACCAGATGACCAGGCTGGAAAAGGGCCTGGCCGATTTGCGCTCGCAGGTCGGCGCCATCGCGCAGGAACGCGACGCGGCAAAAAAGCGCATCGAGCAGCTCGAAGCGGAAAAGCAGCAGGCCTCGACCTGGCTCAACGGCATGGCCCTGGCGCTGGGCTTCATCGGCTGCGTGGCGCTGGCCGCGCTGGCGTTCTGGAGTTTCCGCCGCCGCGCCGAGGAACGCAGCGCGCACGCACGCCACCTGGCCAACCAGGCGGCCCAGCGGCCGGGTGTCCCGGCCGCGCGCATCGAACCGGGCCTGTCCGAAGAGGAGGCCTACGAGGACGTCGCGCCGTGGCGCCCCGAACCGCCCGCCGCCGCGCCGCCCGCTATCGCGCCGCCGCCCGTCCCGGCGCCGGCCCCGCGCCCGCCACGCGGCCGTCCGATGATGGGGGCGACGCCGCCCTCGATGGCGCCGCGCGTGCCCACGCCGCAGCCCACTCCTCCGGGAATTACGCCGCCGCCGGCCGTGCTCGCGGCCAGCAGCGACGACACCTACACCGCCACCGTCGAGATGCCGCACAAGACGCCGCCGCCGGTGGAGGATTTTTACACCAACCCGCCGCTGGGTGCGCCCGATCCGGAGGTCGACGGTGCCGAGCCGCCGGCGCCGGCGGCGCTGGTGATGCCGGAAATGCCGGTGGCCGCCCCGCGCCACGACGAGACCAGCGCTGTTGATCTTCCCGACATCGCTTTCGACCTGCCGCCTCCGCCGCTCAG
>Ga0075368_10000445_pt1 | contig 12193 bp, 11 predicted proteins | sample EndMethybrTD3033_FD_71518 | JGI IMG/M metagenome (GOLD analysis project Ga0075368, IMG submission 71518) | Populus endosphere microbial communities from Tennessee, USA - Endosphere MetaG P. TD hybrid TD303-3 | ecosystem: Host-associated > Plants > Roots > Endosphere | place: USA: Tennessee... | reverse complement strand
TCGGCGCCGAGCCCGATCGGCCGGCTGAGTACCGGCGTAGGCACCGTCGAATCGACCGCCAGCAGCGCGCCGGCCGCATGGGCGATGCGGGCCGTCTCGGCGATGTCCGTAATCGTCCACACGGGGTTGGAGGGCGTTTCGATCCAGACGAGCCGTGTGTGATCGGGGCGGGTGGCAGCCTGCAAAGCTGCCGGGTCACCGGCATCGACGAAGGTCGCCTCTATGCCGTGGCCCGGCGCATCCTCCGTCAGCCATTGGCGCAGGCCCCAGTACATGGCGGTGGGTGCCACGATGTGAGCGGGGCGCTCGAGCGCCAGGAAGGCGGCAGCGGCGGCCGCCATGCCTGAGGCGAACATCAAGGTGGCTTGGCCCTGCTCCAGGTCGGTCAGCACATCCTCGACCTGCCGCACCGTGGCATTGTCCGAGCGGCCGTAGCAGTAGCCTCTCCGGTATTGATTATCGGCATCGCGTACGAAGGTCGTGGCCACATGGATGGGCGGCACGACCGCCCCGGTTGCGGCATCGACGACACCCCCGGCCTGCGCGGCGATCGTCTCGGGACTGAGGCCGGCGGAGTGCCCCGGCCGTTCGCCCCTCGGGCTCTGCGGAGAATCGCATTTCAGCGCCCGGAGACGGAGCCCGTGCGGGGCATCATCGGGATGAGAAAAGGCCTTGCCGTTGGGAAGCTTGCCGTTGCTGCGGCGCGCATGGTGGAAGCTTTGTGTTGTCAAATGGCGCCCCTGTTGCAAGTTCCGCTCTCGCAAGGAAATTCGGCTTGCAGCAGCGCCCCGTTACAGCCATCACGGCTTTGTGCTTAATGGGTCGGCGCCAGCCCCCCGCTCACCATCGGGTGGCTTGGCTGTAACGGTGCAGCCTTGGCGTGCGTATTGGGGGCAGTTGCCGCGTGGTGGATCAGGCCACTGATTGGACCGAGCTGATGCGGGCCGCCAACCGCGGCGACGCAAATGCGTATCGTCGCGTGCTCGCGGGTCTTGCGCCGATCCTGCGTGGACTGGTGAAGCGTGGCTTTGCCCGATACGGGCTGGGTCCGGAAGAGGTCGAGGACGTGGTGCAGGAGACGCTGCTGGCTGTGCATCTGAAGCGACAGACCTGGGACGAGCGCCAGCAGTTGCTGCCCTGGGTGCGCGCGATTGCGCAGAACAAGCTGATCGATAGCCTGCGTCGGCGCGGACGGCGCGTGCATGTGCCGATCGACGACGTCAGCGATGCGTTGGCGGTCGACGATGAGCCGGCCATGAGCAACGGCGTTGACGCCGAGCGCATCCTGGCAAGCCTGAACGGGCGCCAGCGCGACATCGTGCAGGCCATCTCCATCGAAGGTGCGAGCGCGCGCCAGGTGGCTGATCGCCTCGGCATGACGGAAGGCGCGGTGCGCGTTGCCCTGCATCGCGCGCTGAAGTCGATCGCGGGAGCGTTGCGACGTGCCTGACCTGAAGACCGACGACCTGATACGCACCCTTGCCGAGGATGGCGCAACGCGTCGGCCGTCCTTGGCCGGGCGTATGGCGGTTGCGCTGCTGGTGGGAGGTCTGATCGCAATCGCGTTGTTCGCGCTGCTGCTCGGTGTCCGCCCGGACATCGGCTCGGCGCTGCACACCTGGCGCTTCGTGCTTAAGGTCGCGGTGGCGCTGTTGGCCTACGCGTTCGCGCTTTGGGCGTGTGCGCGGCTGACCAGTCCGCAGGTCGGCGTTCGTGACACGCTGGCCGGCCTGGTCGCCGCACCGGTGCTGCTGGCCGCGGCGGTCGGCTACGAGCTGCTGACGGTTTCTCCGGACGATTGGTACACGCGCGCGCTTGGCAGCAACTCCCGCGTCTGCCTGATCGCCATACCTTTGCTGTCGCTGGCGCCGCTGGCCGGCGCACTTGCTGCCTTGCGCGTGGGCGCACCGCAATCGCCCGGCACCGCCGGAGCCGTCGCCGGATTGATGGCTGGCACGCTCGCGGCGACGCTGTACTCCGTGCATTGCCCCGACGACTCTCCGTTGTTCGTCGCCCTCTGGTACAGCCTCGCTGTTGCGGTCGTCGCCTTGCTCGGAGCCATCGCCGGCAGGCGCGTATTGCAATGGTGACGGTGTGGTGCGTCCGCCGTTAGAACGGATTGATGTAATTCAGGATCGCGATCTGCCGTAGCAGCACCTTACGGATGACGTGGGCCGCCCTGATGTGCTCCGTAAAGATCGCCGCTGTGCCGGTGCTGCCGGCCGGCAGGCGTCTGGCAAACTCCGCATCTTCGAGCCGGACCCGCACGACGAATGGAGCCGCCTCTATCTCCTTCGGCATCACGGCGAGACCTGACGCTTGCGTCTGGCCGGTCGCAATTGCTTGCAAGATGCTTTCCACTTTACCCGTGAAGATTTTACCTGGCGCGAACTTGAACGTCAGCTCAACGGGCTGATCCGGCTCGACATAGCGCGCTGCGATCTGTGCGATCTCGACGCCGATGATGGTCTCGGAGGTATCGATGAAAGCCATGGCCGGCGAGAGCGGCAGTGATGCGACGCGCGCACCCTTGCGGAGCGCCAGATTGGTGACGTAGCCGTCGGTCGGCGCCCGTACGACGGTCTTGTCGAGGTTCCAACGCGCACCCTGGACCTGCGCCTTGAGCTGCTCGACTTCGGCATCGCGCTGCTCGACGTCGAAGGCGCGGCCAGTGCCCGTGGATTTCAGCTCCTTCATCTGCGACAGGCGCAGCTCCTGGAATTTGAGCTGGGCCGTGAGAGTATTCAGTTGCGACTCGAACGGCACGGGATCGATGCGAAACAGCACATCGCCGGCTTTCAGTGGGGCATTGGCCTGCACCGGCACATCCAGCACTTCCCCGGCAACATCCGGCACGATCGCCACCGAATTGCGCACCACAAGGGCTGGCCCTTGCGGCGCTCCCCAGCCCATCGGGACGAACAGGCCGAACAGCAGCAAAACGAGCACGATTGCCGGCGAGGCCTTCCAGAACAGGTTGAAGGGCACAACCTTCAGCTTCACCAGCACGAACAGGATGGCGAGATATACATTGAATAGCGCGACGATCATCGGGCGGCCCCGCCCGGTTTCGCTTGCGGGATATCCACGTAGGCCCACACCAGCGCCGCTGGCCACAGCACAAAGCCGAGGAACAGCGTCACCCAGCCCGCAACCGTGACGGCGTGCGCCCAGGGATGGTTGCGCTCCTTGGCGATCATGCCTGGCAGCATGGCCATGATGACCACCACCGCGATCGTGCTGGCAACCAGGATGATCAGGACCAACCAGGCGAACAGATCAAGCAAGCTCATCGCTTCACCGTTGCGTCGTACGCTTTGCGATGGCCGCGCGTCCGCGAACGGACCGTGCTCGCGGCTCACCGCAACGGCAATGCTGTCATGCTTGTCCCGAGAGGGGCATCAGGGCTAGTCCCTATTTGCACGGCGCACGGACCCGGCCCGTGCCGACCATGCAGCGTGCCGATCATGCAGCGGTTGGGGCCACACCGCGCTAGCAGCGTTCCGAGGGGGAGAGGCGGAAGCGAAAGCGGATTCCGCGTGTGGCCCCGGCAACCATAATGCAGCAGATCATGTCGGCGCCGCCATCGGATGGACTACTGATCTCGCGATGATTGGATGCCGAGGTGCGTCGCGGCGCCACCTGATATGCGCTGTGGAGCTGCCGTCGGAGCCGGCCGCCATCCGGTCTTTTGCGCTCGATGGTGCGGGTAAGTGCCTACTAGCGGCCGGCGCCCAGGGGAACAACCACGTTCAGCATTGCCGCATCGCCCTCCAGGCGGTTCCTGGCGTTGAACTCGTGCATCCAGCTCACGGACGTGCTTATCGGAGTTTTGTCGACCGTGAAGGAGTACGTCAGCATCGGCCCTATCGCGGACACGCGTCCCTTGAAATCGCCGAGCTTGGCCCCTGCGCCGCTGTCGCCGGTGACCTGCTGGTAGTGATATCCCGCAACGCCGAACGAGAAGTCCTTGCCAATGTGGCGCATGAGCGCGAACTCGAGATGCGACTCAGTTCCGGTCTGGTAGTCGTTGGCAGGGTTCTCGAGGTTGAAAGTCAGGCCCGCCGACCCTGACAGCTCGATGCCCGATTTGGGGTCCAGCCATGTCACGGCCCCCGACAGGTCGAAGGCCCAGCGGTTGAAGCCGAGATTGGTCAGACGGCGGCGTTGCCAGAAGCCGGTCGGTGCGTTGGCGAGAGCGCCGAGGTTCCAATGCCAGTTGCCGGCGTGCCATCCGATGATGGCCGATCCGACGAGGTCGCCGAACGCGGTCTGATCGTCCTTGACGTCGACGCCGACCGGCGCCCGCAGCAGGCTTAACTCGACGCTGGCGTCAGCCTGCTTGCGGCCGTAGGGCACGAAAACGCCAAAGCCGACGTTGCCGCCGAGAACCTTGCCCGGCGCGATCCAGGTGATGATCCCAAGTTCCAGGAGCGCGCTTGCATTCAAGCCAACCGTCAACCGGTCGGCGAACGGGATGAGGTCGGCCGTGTCCCCTTTGTAGTAGTACGTGAGCGATTGGACGTATGTGCCGGGAGGGGGCACGAAGCCCGCCATCGCCGTCTTGGAGCCCAGCAGGTAGATGCCGGTGGCCGCTTCGGCCGCCTGAGCGGCTTCGTTGTCGGCAGCGACCAGGGCCGCAGTGCCGGCCAAGAGCAGAAGCGTTGCTCGCCGCAGCCCTACCAATGCTGCCATTGCGCCACCTTCGAGTGGTCAACGCATCGCACGATGCCGAGATTGCAATGTACTTGCGGCTGCCGCGCCCGGCATCCAGGCCGGTTGCGCGCAAGGTCACGCTGCCAAATGGGTCATACGGCCAGGCTGACCGCCATAGGCCATGCCCAAGCCGCACCTATCCGAGTCCTGCCGCGGCGGGCAATCGCCGCCGCCACGACCGGCGAGATTGGGTGCGGGGGTGGCCAGCGCGCCACGACACCTGACAAGTGCATGATGTCAGATATCCGACATTGCATTGGAAAGGGAAAATGCACTCGGTGATCATATCTTAATGCCTGGCCCCACCAATGGAACCGGGGGTTTTGTGGGTTGCCGCCTTGAGGGGCCTGAGTAATGGGAATGACCAAGATCCTGATAGCCGACGACCATGATGTGGTGCGGTCGGGACTGCGCGCGCTGCTGAGCGAGCAGCCCAATTGGCAGGTCGTCGGAGAGGCAGCCGACGGCAAGGAGGCCGTAGCGCAGGTGCTGAAGACCGCGCCCGATGTCGCCATCGTCGACTATTCGCTGCCCGTGCTCAATGGCGTGGAGGTGACGCGCCAGATCCGGCAGCGCAGCCCGGGCACCGAAGTGATCATTTTCACCATGCACGACAACAACAGCCTGATCCACGACCTGCTGCAGGCGGGCGCGCTGGGCTATCTGCTGAAGTCCGATGCCAAAAGGCTTTTGTTGACGGCGGTCGAGACCGTAGCGGACCACAAGCCGTTCTTCACGGGCATGGTGTCGGAGACGCTGCTGCAGTCGTTCCTGACCAAGGGCAACGACTGTCCGCTGACCGCACGCGAGCGCTCGGTGGTGCAGCTGATTGCCGAGGGTCACAGCAACAAGAAGATCGCGTCGATCCTCAATCTCAGCGTCAAGACGGTGGAGACGCATCGCGCCGCGGCGCACCGCAAGTTGAATCTCAATTCGACGGCGGCATTGGTTCGCTACGCCATCCGCAACAACATTATTCAAGCCTGAAATAACTCCGCGCTCACCGGCCATCGGGCTCGTCGATTGTCGGCGACGCCGGCCGGTGCTTGCATTTTGAGTTGATTTTCGCCGCCTCCGGTCAATGCAAACTTCACCCTCCCGACAGGGCTTCATGGATCGCGCCATGAGGAAGGGTAACCATGGGAGTCCGAGGTGGTAGAGGTGGAGCATTGCCATGTTTATGGGCACACTGCGCGACGAGTGCGCCGCAGGTGACGGAGCGTCGCTTCGTCAATTGGAGAGGTCGCCTTTTCAGCTGGCGCTTCTCGATGCTGCGGGCGAGGTCGTATTCCAGAATGATTCGTTCAAGGCGTGGCTGGCGGCAGTCGCCGGCGCACGCAATGTCGGCGGCAATCTGCTGCAGGTGATCGCCGGGATTTTCGGGCGGTCGGCATCTCGGTCTACTAGCGCGCGATGGTCGGCGTTTCTCTCGGGTTCGGTCGACAGCATCAGTGCCACCGTCGAGCTGCCATGCAACGGCACCGCGCAGTGGTTCCGTATCAGCGGCACGCGGTTCAGGAACGGCGACGATGCGCAGATGCTGTTCGTCAGCGAGAACGTCACGCACGCCTACGAGGCGGAGCTGGCAGCCAAGGATCTGCGCAGCAGATTGCTGGCGTCGCGGGAGAGCGAACGCCAGCTGATCTCCGAAGAGCTGCACGATTCGACGGTACAGCATCTGGTTGGGGTCGATCTCAATCTGATGCGACTCAAATCACGCCTGCGGGCCGATCCTGGCGCGCAGGAGATTCTCAACGATATCGAGCTGTCGGTTGCCAGCGCGATACAGGAGCTGCGCGTCTCCACCTACCTGCTGCATCCGCCCGATCTCGAGAACGATGGACTGGAGCTTACCCTTCGCCGTTATTGCGAGGGCTTTGCGCGCCGTACCGAGCTTGCCGTCCGCTTCGACAGCGACGGCACCATCGATCGGCTCGTGTCGCCGGCCCAGAAGTCCATTCTTCGCATCGTTCAGGAGGCTTTGACGAATGTGCATCGGCACGCCGAGGCGACGCAGGTGGTCGTGCGCTGCCGGGGACATGGCAATCATCTGCACATCGTAGTCTCGGACAATGGGCTGGCGAGCAGCAAGCTGGAGCATGCGCAAGTGCGTGCAGGCGTCGGCTTGGCCAGCATGCGCATGCGGCTGGCGCAGTACGGCGGCGGTATGACCATCAGCTCGGCGCTGCGTGGCACGGTGTTGCATTGCGTCTTGCCTCTGCAGGCCATCTGTAAGGCGCCGCATGCATCGCCAATCGGTCCGGTCATGGCGCGGCGTGCGTGCGAGCAGCTTGCTGAGAGACATCCACACTGACCCGGCGCGGGAGTCTCTTGGCTTTCAGTGGAAATCGCGGCTCTTGAGCAGGGGCGGGTTGGGTTGGCCAGGCTGCAAGCCGGGGCTGGCTTCGGCAAACAGATCGCCGTCGCGCAGGCGGGCGAGCTCCGCGCTGAGGTCGATGAAGCTTTCCGCGAGGACATGCACCACGATGCCAGCGCGCTGCAGGCGTCCGCGTACGGCAACCAGCCGCGATGTCATCACCACGCGGCGGTTCCTGGCGAAGACTTTCGGCCAGATGATGATGTTGGCGATGTCGGTCTCGTCCTCGAGCGTCATGAAGACGACGCCCTTGGCGCCCGGCATCTGGCGCGTCAGGACGAGGCCCGCCACCGTGATCCTTCGGTTCTGCGGCAGAGCCTCGCTGCGATGATCCACGTTGCGCATGACGCCGAGCCGTGCGAGGCGTTCACGGAAGAACGTGACGGGGTGCTCCTTCAGCGACAGGCCCGTCGCCAGGTAATCCTCCGCCACGTGCTCGCTGAGCGGCATGGAAGGCAATACGACCTCCGGCTCCGGGAAAAGCTCATCGCCCATATGCGGGGCCAGCAGTGGCAGCGGCCGATGCGCGTCGTTTGATGCGTCCTGTCCGGCTTTGCCTTTCTTCACCCCGATCGCACCGAGGCGCCGCGCCGCCCACAGCGCTTCCCGCCGGTCGAGACCCAGCGAGCGGAAGGCATCGGCCTCCGCGAGGCGCTCGATGGAGAAGCGCGAGACGCCGGCGACTGCAGCCAGCCGCTCGATGCCAGCATAGCCGTTGCCGCGCACCGCAATCAGCTTGCCGAGTTCCTCCTTGCTCAAACCCTGGATCTGCCGAAAGCCGAGCCGGACGGCGAAGCGATGCCGGCTGCCTGCCGAGGCTGGCTCCAACGTGCAATCCCAGGCGCTGCGATTGACGTCCGCCTCCAGCACCTCGACGCCGTGCTGGCGTGCGTCGCGCACGAGCTGGGCGGCCTGGTAGAAGCCCATCGGCTGGCTGTTGAGGATGGCGGCACAGAACACGTCGGGGTAGAGGCACTTGATCCAGGCCGAGGCATAGACGAGCAGCGCGAAGCTCGCCGCATGGCTCTCGGGGAAGCCGTATTCGCCGAAGCCCTCGATCTGCTTGAAGCAGCGCTCGGCGAAATCGCGCACATAGCCGCGGCTGGTCATGCCGTCCATGAACTTGTCGCGGAAGACGTGCACGTTGCCGTTGTGACGGAAGGTTGCCATGGCCCGCCGCAGCCCGTCGGCTTCGTCGGGCGTGAACTTGGCGGCATCGATGGCGATCTGCATCGCCTGCTCCTGGAACAGCGGCACGCCGAGCGTACGGCTGAGCACCTTCTCCAATTCATCGGCTGGCCCGTGGGCCGGATCGGGGGAGGGGTAGTAGACAGGATCGATTTTGTCGCGCCGGCGCAGGTAGGGATGCACCATGTCGCCCTGGATCGGCCCTGGGCGCACGATCGCCACCTCGATGACGAGATCGTAGAATTTCTCAGGTTTCAGCCGTGGCAGCATCGACATCTGTGCGCGGCTTTCGACCTGGAACACTCCGACCGAGTCGGCACGGGAGAGCATCTCGTAGACCTGCCGGGCATCTTCTTTCTGCTCCGCCTCGTCCCGAAGGATCGAGTCGAGCGAATGATCGATGCGATAGTGCGTCTGCAGCAGGTCGAGGCCGCGCCGCAGGCAGCTCAGCATGCCGAGCGCCAGCACATCGACCTTCATGAGATGCAGCGTGTCGATGTCGTCCTTGTCCCATTCGATGAAGGTGCGATCGTTCATGGCGGCGTGGCAGACGGGCACGGTTTCGTCGAGCCGCCCGCGCGTCAGGATGAAGCCGCCGACGTGCTGGGACAGATGGCGCGGAAAACCGGTGAGCGCGTTGGCCAGCGCGACGGCCTGCCCGATCACCGGGTTGCTGGGGTCGAGACCGGCCTGGCGAACGTGGCTGTCGGGCAGGTCGTCGCCATAGCCCCATACGGTCTTGGCGAGCGCGGCGGTCACGTCCGGCGTCAGCCCCATCGCCTTGCCGACCTCGCGGATCGCCCGGCGGGAGCGATAGTGGATGACAGTGGCGCAGATGGCTGCGCGATCCCGCCCGTAGCGCTGATAGATGTGCTGGATCACCTCCTCGCGCCGCTCGTGCTCGAAATCGACGTCGATGTCGGGCGGCTCGCCGCGCTTCTCCGAAATGAAGCGGGCGAACAGCAGCTTGATCTTGGCGGGATTGACCTCGGTGATGCCGAGGCAATAGCACACCGCGCTGTTGGCCGCCGAGCCGCGCCCCTGGCAGAGGATCGGCTTGGGCAGGTTGCGGGCAAAGGCGACCACGTCGTGCACGGTCAGGAAGTAGCGCGCGTAATCGAGCTTGGCGATCAGCGCCAGCTCCTCGGCCAAGGTTTCGGTGATGTCCTGCGGGACTCCGTCCGGATAGCGCCTGCGCGCGCCCTGCCAGGCCAGGTATTCGAGATGCTGTTGCGCCGTCGTGCCCGGCGGCACCGGCTCGTCGGGATATTCGTTCTTGAGGTCGCCGAGCGAGAATTGGCAGGCGTCGGCGATCTCGACGGTGCGGGCGATCGCATCCGGGAAGGCGGCAAACAATCGCGTCATTTCCGCAGGCGGCTTGAGATACCGCTCGGCGTTGACGGTCAGCCGGAAGCCTGCCTCGGCAATGGTGCACTTTTCACGGATGCAGGTGACCACGTCGGCGAGGGGGCGTCGCTCCGGCGTGTGGTAGAGCACATCATTGACGGCGACCAGCGGCGCTTTCGCGCGCTTGCCGAGCTCATCGAGCAGCCCGAGCCGGCGTGGCTCGTCGCCGCGATGGCGGTGCACACCGGCGAGGAAGGTACGCCCGGGCGCTGCGCGGGCCAGCACCGCCAGGCGCCCGCTGAAGGTGGGCGTGAGCACATCAGGCGGCAGGGCGATCAGCATCTGGCCGTCGCTGGCCGACAGGATGTCCTCGAAGGTGAGTCGGCATTCGCCTTTCTGCCCGCTCTTGGTTTTGGTGTTGCCTTGCGTCAGGAGGCGGCAGAGCCGGCCGTAGGCCTGGCGGTCGATGGGGTAGGCGAGCACCTCGAAATCGTCGATCGTGACCAGACGCGTGCCGACCAGGAGCTTGACGGTCTTGCGCTTCCTCCAGTGATCGAAAGCTCGCACCACGCCGGCAAAGCTGTTGCGGTCGGCGATGCCGATGGCAGCAAGACCGAGCGCCTCGGCAGCCGCCATCATCTCCTGGGGGTGCGAGGCCCCGCGCAGGAAGGAGAAGTTGGTCGTGACGGCAAGCTCGGCGTAGGCGGTCATGCGATTTTCCCGTGTCACGCAAACAGCCCGTGCACGAACCAGCGCGGCGTCGCCGTCTCGCGTCCGTACAAGCCCTCGCGGTAGAGCCAGAAGCGGCGCCCGGCGTCGTTCTCCACCACGTAGTAGTCGCGTGTCGGTTGATCCGTTCTGGTTCGCCACCACTCGCTGGCAATGCGTTCGGGTCCCTGCGCCCGGGTGACGGCATGCAGTTTGCCACGCCAAAGAAACCGCCGCGGCGGGCCGTCCGGCACCAGAGCCGTGACCTCGGCCGGTTCGGCATGGGGCAGCAGGAGGGCGGGACGCAGCCGGTCCGCGAGAGGCACCGGCCAGGCCGGAGCAGTCTCCGCGGGCGCACAAGCGCCCTCGGCCCGCTCGGGCAGATGGCTTGCGACTGGCTTGAGCTGCCGCACGCTGCCGGGCCCGAGCCGCTGCCTGAGGCCGTCGACGAGCGCCGCGCAGCGCTCTGCCTGATCGCAGCGTCGCCAGCCGAGGCAAGCTCCGCCTGCTTGGGCTGCACGCGTTCGGGGACGGTGACGGTGAGGCTCAGCGCTTCGAAGCCAAAGCCAGCGTCGATCGTCTCGACGATGCGCTCGAGCCTGAGATGGATCAGGCGCGCGACATGTGCAGGGCTGCGGGTCGGCACCGTCAAGCCGATATCGACCGTCACCACCTCGCCATCGATGCGGTAGAGGGCAAGCCGCAGGCTGCGGGCGCCCACTCCATCACGTTCGAGGCCAGCAACGATATCCTGCATGAGCTGGGTGGCGCCGTGAACGATCGCCTCTTGCGTGCTGATCGGCTCGAGCAGCTGGCGCAGGCTGTGATAGGCGGGAGGCGGAGCCAGGAAGGCGAGCGCCTCGGGCAGCCGGCCGAAGGCCTGATCGAGACGCCCGAGAAGCTCGGCCGGAAAGCGCGCGGCAAAGGGTGCGCGCGGGTTGTCGACCAGTACGCCGACGCGCTTGAAGCCGAGCCGTCGCAGCGTTGTGCGGGTGGCGGGCGAAAGGCGCAGCGCCTCGATCGGCAAAGGTGCAAGGGCCGCGACCTCCTGCCCCGATGGCAGAACAACGGTCGGGGAGCGATGGAAGTGGGAGAGAGCCCAGGCGGCTCCGGGCGTATCGGCGATGGCGAGCCGTGCCGGCAGGCCGAACCGCTTCAGACGGTGCAGTAGGGCAGCAAGCAGATTCTCCTCGCCGCCGAACAGATGCGCGGCGCCGGTGACGTCGAGGAACAGGCCGTCGGCGCCGTTCTCCGTGCCCCAGACCGACACGGCCGGCGTGTAACAGGTTGCCCACAGCGCCAGGCGCCGCAGGGCGGCATGATCTGCGGCCGGATCGACGGAGCGCACCTGCAACGGACCGCCGGCCTTGGCCCGCGCGTCGGCCACCTGGTCGCCGGCCATCAGACCGTCCCGCTCGGCGGCCGCATTCAGAGAAGCGATGCGCGGGCCTCCGGAAGCATCGACGGCGAGCACGAACGGCTGCTCAGGATCGACCGGCGCTGGCGACGCGGAGCTGCGGGCCTGCGCTGCCATGAAACGCAGGATCGGCCACCGCGGCAGCCAGACTGAAACGATGCGCGACATGATCCCACTCCACCAACCACTCACCCGGCCGTCCGTTGCGGCAGCGTTCCAGGCGCACGCGCCATCGCCAGCCTGCGATCAGGCCGAACCGGTCGCGCGCCGCTTGTGCGGCACCGATGCGCCAGCGCGTCGCCGCCGCGCTCGCCCCCGTAGCTGCGGCCGGCCGCAGCAGCAGAAGGGGCAGCCCAGAGCTTCTGGCGGCCAGCTGCAGTCTTTGGCTGGTCTTGAGGTCGAGCCCGGCCCCGACCGCGCCTGCTACGGCAACCGGCGCC
>Ga0075368_10000444_pt1 | contig 12195 bp, 7 predicted proteins | sample EndMethybrTD3033_FD_71518 | JGI IMG/M metagenome (GOLD analysis project Ga0075368, IMG submission 71518) | Populus endosphere microbial communities from Tennessee, USA - Endosphere MetaG P. TD hybrid TD303-3 | ecosystem: Host-associated > Plants > Roots > Endosphere | place: USA: Tennessee... | reverse complement strand
GGCAGTTTCAGTGGACTGGCTCTGCCGATGCCGAGCTTCTTGGCTACGGCAGACGCGCCGACGCCCTCGTCCATAATCCTCTTGATCTTGGTCGCGTCGATGGATCGTGGGCGGCGCTTGTAGGCCCGCGCTTCTTGACAGCTCCCATCTTTTCCATCTGACGCTCGCGCCGCAGGTTCGACTCGAACTCTACAAATTCGCTCCCCGAAGTGCATCTGGACAAACTCGCGTCGTTGCGACCGACTGGCGAAGCACTGCTGAAAGGAAAGGAGGCTCTCGAAGGAAAGAAGGCTCGTGGCACGGTGTTGCGCCGCGTCTTACGGGCGCGCGACATGAGCGTTAATCGATAAATCGCACCACCTGCGAACAATTGATACGTCGCATCTCAATCTTAAGAGGTGCGAAACCAGGCTCGACCTAGGGTCATGAACGCATTCGTGGAGTCAAGACCAATGCTGCGTGTGGTCTCCTGTCTCACCACTCAGCATGACTGGCGCCTGGTTCTGCTCGCTGCAGGTGTTTGCTTCCTTACGAGTCTCGCCTCAATCAACCTCTTCCACCGGGCACTCGCTACTGCCGGACGCGCGCGACTGCTTTGGTTGATCACAACCGCGTCAGCGACAGGGTACGGAATCTGGGCAACACATTTCGTCGCCATGCTGGCCTATGCTCCAGGGCTGCCCATCGGCTACGATCTGCTTCTCACCATTGTATCGCTGTTCGCGGCTACACTTATAACTGGTAGCGCATTTGCTCTGGCCACAGCCAGCAACGCACCTTGGGCACCTTCCGTTGGTGGAGCGATCGTCGGACTCGGCGTCGCAGTTATGCACTACACGGGGATGTCGGCCATCGAGGTCCCCGGGCATGTTGTTTGGTCGCCGGGTCTCGTCGTCAGCTCTGTTGTGTTAGGTGTTTTTTTCGGTGTGGCGGCCATTCACGTCGCCGCGCAATCGCGGGGAAAGCAGGCCGTCCTGTTGGCCGCATCGCTGCTCAGCCTTACCATAGTCACCCATCACTTCACGGCGATGGGTGCTGTCCAGATTGTCCCTGATCCGGCAGTCGCCTTTGCCGCCCTGTCTCTGTCTCCCACGGCCCTTTCCATCGCGATCGCCAGCGCCGCCGTGGCGGTGGTGGGCATCAGCCTGGTGGCAGCCGTGGCGGGCAGCTCGCGTCAGCAGCTGATCGAGACGTCAGAAGCCCAACTCGCTAGACAGGCTGCGCGGCTGCAAGCTGCGCTCACGAACATGTCGCAAGGGCTATGCATGTTCGATCGGGAGCAACGGGTCGTGGTGACGAACGAACGATACCTCGAGATGTACGATCTTTCGCAAGAAGAGGCACAACCGGGCACGTCGTTCCATGACCTGCTGAAGCATCGCATCGAGAAGGGCTCTTATCCTGGGGGCCAAGCGCCTGAGGACTACATCCGTGAGTCGCTCGCGTGCATCAGGGGAGGAAAGGTCTGGAGCACGGTTACCGAGCTTCCGGACGGGCGTGTCATCGCCGTCTCCAACCGCGCCATGCCGGGCGATGTTGGCTGGGTTGCCACCCACGAAGATATTACCGAACGCCGGCGCGCCGAAGCGAGAATTGTACATCTGGCTCACCATGACGTTTTGACCGATTTGCCAAATAGAGCGTTGCTGCGCGAGCGTCTCGAGCAGGCCACAACCGCCATGCATGACGGCGGACGGAGATTGGCTGTGCTGATGCTCGACCTCGACCGCTTCAAGGAAGTCAACGATTCACTAGGGCATCAGGCAGGTGATGCCGTCCTGAAGATCGTTGCCCAGCGGCTGCGCGGGTGCGTGCGTGAAACGGATACGATTGCCCGCCTGGGTGGCGATGAGTTCGCCATCGTGCAGAGAGCATCGGATCCTGAGACCGATAGCGTTATCCTCGCGAGAAGAATACAGGAAGCCATGGACGCACCGTTCGATCTTGATGGGCATCAGGTCCAAATCGGCACAAGCATCGGGATCGCCATCGCGCCAGAAGACGGTGAAACCCCCGAACAGCTCAAGAAGAACGCTGATTTAGCGCTCTACCGTGCCAAGAGCGAAGGGCGCGGAACATACCGCTTGTTCGAGCCGGAAATGAACCGGCGCATGCAGGCCCGCCGAAGCATGGAAAAGGACCTGCGACGTGCCCTGATCCATAACGAATTTGAGCTGTACTACCAGCCGCTCGTCAACTTGAAGTGCGACGAAATCTGCGGTTTTGAAGCGCTCTTGCGCTGGCATCACCCCGAACGTGGCAACGTCCCGCCCAGCGATTTCATCGGTCTTGCCGAGGATACTGGACTGATCGTGCCGCTCGGCGAGTGGGTGTTGAAACAAGCGTGCGCCGAAGCTGCGACTTGGCCCGACCATCTCAAGATCGCTGTCAACGTCTCGCCGGCGCAATTCAAGGCGCGCAACCTCGGGGATGTTGTCGTGCGGACCCTTGCCGCGACTGGCATGGCTCCGCATAGGTTGGAACTCGAAATCACGGAATCGGTCATGTTGCAGGAGGAGGATGTGGCTCTTGTCACACTCACCCGTTTACATGACCTTGGAGTCCGGATTGCTCTTGACGACTTCGGCACCGGTTATTCCTCTCTGAGTAACTTGCGCAAATTTCCGTTTGACAAAATCAAGATCGACCGCAGCTTTGTGCGTGACCTTTCTGTCGCAAACGTCGATGCCCTCGCTGTCGTACGATCTGTTGCTCAGCTCGGAGTCAGCCTCGGAATGACCACTACGGCCGAGGGCGTCGAAACAAAAGAGCAGCTCGAGCATGTGCGCATGGAAGGCTGCACGGAAATACAGGGTTACTACATTTGCCCGCCAAGCCCAGCCAAAGAAATCAAGCGGCTGATTGGAACCGAAAGTCGCAAGTCAACCAGTGCGGCCTGAATAGCACGTAGAGAGTTTCAACGGGGCATTTGCGCGACAAGCTGCTCAACGTGAGGGGGTGTCACACCGTCGAACGCTCCAAGCTGCGCACTGGTCCGCGCCACATGGTCGAGTGCGAGCCGCGTCGGCTGTTGATGCACCTGATTTTTATGGACTCCAACGCCGAGCTGCGACTGCGGGCGGCAGAAGCTGCTGGCCAACATGCTTCCTGGCCGCCGAAGACCATCAAGTCCTTTCTCCTCGCGAAAAATCGGTTTTGCAACTGATAGCCGAGGATCACACGAACAAGCACATCGCCCTGATCCTGGGTCTGAGCACGAAGACGATTGAGACACATTCTGCTGCGACGCATAGGAAACTCCATCTCAAGTCCACGGCCTCGATCGTCCGCTACGCTGTCCAAAACAGTATCCTGCCGGCCTGACCCATCGGCACGTTCTCTCGATCGCTGCTGCACGTCGCGTACCCTGCGGTCGACGCAGGTTAGCGGATAGTAGCCTCACCCGCGATTTCAGTGCTTTCCCTGATTGCCCAAGCCTCGCCCGCTGAGGGAAGTTGGATCTCCAATCCGACCACCAAGGTATCAATATGGGCAAATGGAGAGCTGTCAGCCTGCTCGCCCTGATCGTCTGCGGCGCGGCGCCCAACCAAGTTGAGGCGCAGATGAGCTCCAAATGCGTCGGCGCTCCACATCTCAAGCAAGCTTGCGAGGCGGAGTTCATCGCGGAGTGCGTGAAGCATTGGGATGCCGGTACGAACATGAGCAAAGAGGACTACACGCGGACGTGCCGGCGCGTTGCTCGTGAGCGGGTCGAGTTTCTCATCAAGCAGAAGAAAGATTGAATCTTGGGCCCCCGAACAAAGACGAGGCTGGCCGACGGGATGACGAGTTCGGTGCGTGAGGCAAAGCAGATGGGCAAGCAGACGCGGAAGGATGTCGCGGAACGACATGCGCTCATCGACGACGAGCGAAACAACATTTGCCTCAAACGCAAGGACTACGAGAACAAGCTTCATGATCTGCACGTGAAGTTGGTTCAGCTTCAGGAGTCGGTCAGGCACGAGGCTAAGAAGATCTGCGTCCTGTTTGAAGGGCGGGACGGCGCCGGCAAAGGCGGCGCCATCAAGGCTATTACGGCCCGAGTTAGCCCCCGCGTTTTTCGCGTGGTCGCTCTGCCCGCGCCGACCGAACGTGAGAAATCTCAGATGTACATTCAGCGGTATGTGCCGCATCTGCCTTCAGGTGGCGAGATCGTGATCTTCGATCGCAGTTGGTACAATCGTGCAGGCGTAGAACGCGTCATGGGATTTTGCAGCGAGCAGGAGGCCAAGCGCTTTCTCAGCATTGCGCCGCAGGTGGAGAAGGCTATGACCGACTCCGGGATTATTCTCATCAAATACTGGCTCGAGGTTAGCGCCAAGGAACAAGAAAGGCGCCTCCAGGATAGGATTGATGACGGCCGCAAGACCTGGAAGCTTTCGCCCATGGATTTAAAGTCATTTACGCGATGGGACGACTACACCAAAGCACGTGACGACATGTTCATGGCAACGGACACAGCGTGGGCGCCTTGGTACGTCGTGCGATCGGACGACAAGCGGCGGGCCCGCCTGAACATCATCGAGCACCTCCTCGCAAACATCCCGTACAAGCCCCAGCGGATGGACAAAATCAAACTTCCTAAGCGCCACCTTTCAGAAAAGCCTATGCTGCAACTCAGTCGCAAGTTTATCCCTGAGGTGTACTAGCTGGCGTTCCTCACTAGGTTCTGGTCGTTGCGCCGCCCTCTCTCAGAATGAGGCTCGACCCGTGACACGCTCATCGGAGCCACACAGTGCACACGTGTGGTTCCAATATGTTCCATCAGCGCGATGGCTAGCGTCCTATCAGATTGGCTGGCTAGGCAGCGATATGATCGCCGGCCTGACGCTCGCCGCCTACGCGGTTCCCGTATCTTTGGCCTATGCCGTCCTCGCGGGCCTGCCACCCCAAGTAGGCATCTTTGGCTATCTGCTTGGTGGGATCGGCTATGCGCTGCTTGGCTCCTCGCGCCAACTGGCAGTCGGTCCAACGTCTGCCATCTCCTTAATGATTGCTGGCTCAGTGGGGGCGATGGCCGATGGGGACGCGCAACGATATGCTCACATCGTCAGTCTGGCGGCTTTCACCGTTGCCATGCTCTGTGTCATCGCCTGGCTGCTGCGCCTCAGCCTGCTAGTTAGGCTGATCAGTGATAGTATTTTGGTGGGCTTCAAAGCCGGCGCCGGATTGACGATCATCATGACCCAGCTGCCCATCCTGTTCGGCGTCGCCGGCGGCGGGCACAATTTTTTCGAACGAGCGGTGACGTGGGCAGGCCAGCTTGGCCAAACGCACTTCCTGGTCCTAGCTATGGGCATCGCCGCCATTCTGCTGCTCCTATTGGGCGACCACTTTCTGCCCGGCCGGCCAGTGGCCCTGGCCACTATGGCGCTGTCCATTGTCGTAGCGGTCGGGTTTGGACTTCCCTCCCTGGGTGTGCCCACAACCGGAAATATCCCGGCCGAGCTGCCTTCGCTTGAAGGTCCAACGCTTCGTCTCAGAGATGTCGAGGGCATCTTTCCACTTGCCGCCGGCTGTCTGTTGCTTGCGTACGTCGAAAGCGTGGCTGCCGCGCGGACCTTTGCCGCGAAGCATCGATACGATCTTGATTTGCGACAGGAGTTTCTGGGGTTGGGCGCCGCAAATGCGGCGGCCGCGCTCGGTCACGCCTATCCCGTGGCTGGCGGATTGTCGCAAACGGCAGTCAACGACAAGGCCGGCGCGCGAACGCCTCTCGCTCTCGTGTTTGCCTCGATTACGCTAGCGCTTTGCTTGCTTTTTCTTACCGGCCTGCTGGAAAATCTTCCCAAGGTGATGCTGGCAGCCGTCGTGTTGGTAGCGGTATACAAACTAGTTGATTTTGTAGCGATGGCTCGTATGTGGCGGATCAGTCGGATCGACTTCTACGCCGCTGCGATTGCGCTTGCTGCAGTGCTCTTGCTCGGCATCTTGCAAGGGATCCTGCTTGCCACGCTGGCCTCCGTTCTCCTGCTGCTGGCCCGGGCATCGACTCCGCACGTTGCCTTCATTGGGCGTGTTCCAGGGACGGATATCTATTCCGATCTTGCACGACACCCTGACAACGAAGACTTACCTGCCGTCATCGCCTTTCGACCCGAAGCTTCATTGCTCTACATTAACGCCGACTCGGTGCTTGAAGCCGTTTTGCAGCGCCTCCGCGCGGCCAAGCCGTCAAGTGTTCGCTTGGTCATCTGCGACCTGTCGGCATCGCCCCACGTCGATTTGGCTGGGTCCCGCATGCTGCATCAGTTGCATGACGAGCTCGCACAACACGAGATCAATCTGCGCATTGTCGCCGCCCGTGGAAGGGTGCGCGACTTGTTGCGAGCCGACGGTATGAGCGACAAAGTGGGCGGGCTCGACCGGTTCGCTACGCTGAGTAGCCTGTTGGCCAGCCCGAAGGGACATAGCTAACCCAAGCAGAAGCAAGGTGCCGCAGAAGTGGTTGCCATCCGGCAAAGCGCTACCCGATTAGCGCCGGCCGCGGCCTCCACCACCGCCGCGCGCTCTCATCCGCGGGCCGCCGCCGCCGCCTCGGAAGGAACGCTGCGGTGCACGCATTGGTGTGTATCCCCTCACTCGCTGGCTTTGAGCGGCAGTTCTGTGTCGGGTCGCTTGTTTGGATCTGGCAACCGTTGTCGTCCGCTTTGCCGCCTTGTTTTGTGTAACGCGGGTTTTCGCGCTCGGCGGCTTGCCTTTTCCGAGCTGCTTCTTCTGCGAAGCTAGCTTGGCCTTACCGGTAGATTGTGCGCGTTTGTCCGCGTTGGTTCGCGCGGCTTTGGGATTGACCAGGTCTCGGCGACCGGACTCAGCTTTGCCGCGGTAGGCTTCTCTCGCTGCGGTTCGCTTAGCATCACCGAATTGCGCGGCGACCTTCTTGTCGCGATACGCGACATTTCCACGGTGCTTCGGGTCGTGGCGCCATGATCCGTCGGCGATATTTGTGCGATTGAACTGATTGAAGCGGTTGACATCGATGTTGACGCGATCCCGCCACCAGTCGACACGCCCCCAGATCGCCGCGCCGATCGCAATGGCGCCCGTAAAGGCCACGATGCCGCTGCCGGCAAAGCCGTACGGGTACCAATAGAATGGCTCGTACGCAGCATAGGGCCAGTCGCCATAGCAAACCCGAGGATCGTAAACCGGAACATACAGATACTCAGGGTTCGTCGGCTCTATGGCGATGATCGACGTCGAGCTGCCTCCGACCGCTCTCGTGGTTTTGCTGACCCTTTGCTGGTCGTTTGACTTGAGATTTCCCGCGGCTTCAGCGCGCTGTCGCAAGTCCTGCACGGCGGCGAGAAGTTCCGCCTGTTGCCCAAGAAATGCGTCACCCAATTGCTGTGTCCAGTCGAGCTTGTCGCTCATCATCTGCAGGGTCTGCGGTACGGCTGTAAGGGCCTTGACGCTCGGATCCCACGGCTGCTTTTGCATTGCCTCTTGCAGAGCCTGCCCCGTTACATTTGCGTTTTCGCGCACCCATCGGGCGGCCTGCACCACCTCGGTCGGGTAGGTCGACGCCATCAAAATCTGCGACAACAAAGGATCAGGATGCAGGGCGATCGGTGCGGTCAGCTGTTCCAGTTGTTCCTTGCTGAAGGATGGCGTGCTCGATTGGCTGGTCTGGGCCTGAGCGGCCGATGCAGAAAGGAAGACGAGGACGGCTATCGCGCGCAAACTGCCTAGGTTCAGGATGGTCACAAAGCATCTCCATTCCCACCGTGCGCAGAATTGATGGTGCGCGCGAAAGGAGAATTGCCCCACTAGGGATTGTGCTGAATCGAACAAGGTTGAGTACCGAGACCCGAACCTTGGGCTGAGGCTCCAACCGGAGCGGCGCCGCGCCAGAGCACATGGCCTTCCTCGGGCATGAAGGTCTGAACGCGACCCCCTGATCCCAAAGCAACCGGACAGTCAGCAACCTGAAGGCGATTTGCCAGACCGATGGGTACGGCGGTGCACTACGGGTCACGGAGAAACAAGTACTTAGCCGTGCTGTGCAGACCGTATCGATCGCCCTACCGCGACGTCCCTGCGCCCGCCTCCTCGCACGGTGCTTCCGCGATTGACGGGGCGGCGGGGCGGCCCTGTCGGTCGAGTTCGGACACTAGTTCCTGGAAGGGCATCGGCCTCGCGAATAGCCAGCCTTGGGCGTACTGCACACCGCGCTCGCGCAAGAATTTGGCCTGCTCCTCGGTTTCGACGCCCTCAGCGATCATTTCCAATTTCAGCGACTTCGCCATTTCGATAATGTGCGGAACAACCTGGCTTGTCGCCGCTCGGGTGCCCAGTTTATCGACAAAAGACTTGTCGATTTTTAGACAGTCGAGTTCCAGCTTCTCCAGAGATGAGAGGCTTGAATAGCCGGTGCCGAAATCATCGATGGCAGTACGAATACCCGCGGTGCGAAGCTGGCGGAGGATATCGCCGGCGACGTCAGGGTCGGTGAAACAGCGCTCTGTGGCTTCGACGACCAGGTTGCCAGGCCCTGCGCCGGTCGCCTTGGCTAGACCCTTGATCAAATCAATCGTGCTCTGATCGTGTAGATCGGCTGACGACAGGTTGACAGCGATATGGAAATTGGGGTGTTGGGTGAAGTAGCCGGCGGCATCGTCGGCGACGAGGTCGACAACTCGCCGAGTGATTTGTTGGATTAGACCTGACTGCTCTGCCACCGGGATAAAGAGTTCCGGGCTCACCATTTCACCACGACTCCGGCGCCACCGGATCAGCACCTCAGCTCCGACCCAGATGTCGGTCCTGAGGTCGACAATAGGCTGGTAGACAACGAAGAACTCGTCGCGCTTGAGAGCCGACCTGATCACCGCTGGCAGCGCCAGTTGCGAGCGTGCGAGATAAAGCACCGCAACCGCGAGTACGATGCCAGCGACGATGCCCGTCGGAACAATCAGCAGGGCAGTGAACCATACGCGCTGACGCAGTTGAACCATCGGAATGGCGGCGATGGCGCCGATGAAGTAACGGGTGGACCCAAGCACAGCAACGAGATGGCTGCCATCGACGAAGGTGGTTTCGTCGCGCGTTCCGACGGCTTTGACCCATTCCGGCTGGATCACTCCACGCGACGTCAGAACGTGATTGCCGGGCCAGGTGATCGTAGCCAGCGCGACCTGTTCGTCTCCCACGGTCACGTCGATTGGCAGGCTCTTATGGATGATTGCCGCGTAGCTGTTCTGCTCCACCACTATAAAAGTGCTGCCTGGGGCGAACGGGAGATTGACATTGGTGCGGAGTTTCGTGCCCGAAGGTTGTAAGAAATCGACTGGTCCGATGTCCATCCCGCCTAACCCATCAATTGAGGAGCAGAGGATCGTCTTGTCGATGATGTAGCCGATCGCCTGGATGTAGCTCGATGCAACGTCGATTCGGCGCATCAGCGCGATGTTGGCGGCTGAGCACGGATCAGACCCTTGGGCGGCAACCAGAGCTTTGATCCCCTCACCAATCTGATCGGTTGTGATTTCCGACCGCCGCAGCACATCGTGCGCATAGGCAACCGCGCGCTTCTTCTCAGCATCGAAAGCTTGGTGGTAAGCGACGTATACCGAGGCAAAAATAGGCGCGGCGACGGCAACAAATCCCGCTACAAGCATGGTCAACAGCGCCGCCCGCTTGTCTATCCTGGTTCTCAGAACGGCACTTAAGATTGGAGTGGCTCGTATCTCGTGCAGTCGCAAAAAACCACCATAGCGCTGACAAATTGCAGCGCTGTTAACGTGCCGTGAACGGACCAACCGGACCTGAGGTGCCTATGCCGCTTGATTGAACAGCTCATGACGTCCTCGAATCCTGGAATGCGTTGGCAAAGCGATGGCAAGACGCTGCACAAAAAACGAGACTGAACGCACTCGGCCATGGTGACCCGAAGAATGAACGCTTAGTGCGCGTCGAACCGTTCCTCGGTGTATACATGAGATTGTCAAGTATACACTCCCCCGCCTGAAAGCCGAGAAAAGTCCCATCCAGGACCTCCTGTACGCACAATGCGCGTCGCCAAGCTGTAACCCTCGCAGCCTGGACCGCGACCCGCGTCATTCGTTTAGATGAGAGGGAAAAATTCTTGATTGGCTCTTCAACGGACTGTGGAGCCGGTGGCGGTGGTATGGTCATTTCGTTGACTCAAACGAGGTAAGTATTTCGATAAAATCGATTATCCAGTGCTGAGAACGATAGTGGGACTCCATCGAACGAGTAGTGACAGAAATTGGGACGCAGATCAGATTAGGGTCCGGTTTTTTCCGCAATAGTAGAGCCGAGCCAAGCTGACTCGTCGCAAACATATCTTAAGACTGGTTTCATGGTTCCGAGCGATTGTTGCTCAAGATCAAACAACCGCTGAGTGGAACTCAAATGCGTGTTCATGGCGTCGGTCTGCGCGCATTGGCTTGCGGCGCTTGCTTGCTTGTCAGCATGCAGGTCGCGCTGGCGGGTGCCTCGAGGTTCGAGCACGTGCTGACCTTCGGCTCTGAAGGTACCGAGGAGGGCCAATTCAAATACGTCGAAGATTTTGCGTTTACTGCGAATGGCCACCTTCTGGCGACGGATGCGGCCCATAGCTGGGTGCAGGCATTTGATAAGCGCAGCGGCCAATTTGTTGCGCGTTTTGGCGGCAAAGGCGAAGACGACCATAATCTAGAGAAGCCGGAAGGCATTGCTGTTGACCCGTCGGGGCACATTTTTGTCGCTGACTACAACACAGGTTTCATCAAGAAATACGACCCATCCTATCAGTGGGAAATGACGTTCAGCGAGTACGGCTCGGGGCCGGGCCAGAACATGAAATCGGAGTTTATGGATATCCGCGACGGACGTCTTTACCTCCCTGACGCGGGCAACCATCGCGTGAACGTGTTTGATGTGTCGGGTCAGTTTCTGTTCGTTTTCGGCGGCATGGGGACCGATCCCGGTCTCTTCAATGTTCCGGAGGCCGCAAAGTTCGGGCCAGATGGTGAACTGTACGTCACCGACCTCCGCAACGATCGCGTGCAGGTCTTTACGGCCCAAGGCAAGTTCCTAAGGAGCTGGGGCCGCTCAGGCACGGGGGATGGTGAATTCAAGTCGCCTTCAGGTCTTGCCATCGATGGTGACGGCAACGTCTACGTCGCCGAGATCGGCAACAATCGCATTCAGATGTTTGACAAGGACGGCAATTTTCTTGCGAAGATCGGCACCAAGGGAAATGGCATTGGTCAATTCAGCAATCTGCATGGCCTCGCTTTCGATAACGACGCCGGTCTTCTCTACGTAGCGGACACGGGCAACCATAGGGTACAGGTTTTTCGCTTGGCGCGCGTGCCCGGCCAATGACGCTACTCGGTGATCGAGCTTCCATTCTTAGCAAAAACCTTCGGCGCCTTCGGCGGCGCACGAGCGTGCTGGCCGGATCGATCCGACTGCGTGAGGCCTTGGCGGTGCCTTTTGTTGCCATGTCGGCAATGGCCGCGGTATGCGGGATTGCCGGTCTCGTGGTGGTCTATAACATTTCGGGCAACGTAACTGTTCTCAGCGATATCACATCGCCCTTGCTGATGCGTAGTTCTGAGCTGTCGGCAAACGCTCAGGAGCTGCACTCGGCGTTTCTAGACGGCACGGCCAGCCCCAGCGTTACAGAAGATCAGGTGAAGGAACGGTTGGACCGGCTAGCCGGGGAAGCGGGTCGAACGTTGCATGAAGCGCGGGCTCTGGCACACCGTGCAGAAATCTCTGCACCTTTCGACCGGTTGGCAGACAATCAAGGACAGTTCATTGGAACCCTAAGGCAGATGATCGGCGCCTACGGACAAATGCGAAGCGCTGTTGCTGTGGCAACGGCCGCCGCAGCCCTCGTTGGTAAGGAACTGACCGCGGTAGATACGGAACTGCGTCAACTGTCGGCTCAGATCGAAACCCGCATTGTTGAGAACGAAGAGGCGGCAAAGGTACAGATCCAGACGCACGAAGCGACGATCGACGGCCTCGGAGAGCTTCTGTCGGCGACCGTAACGGGCGCGTTCCCGGTTTTGCAAAACGCCTCCAAACTTGGCAAAGTGACCTTGCAGTTGCAGGATTTGACACAGAACGCCCTTGTTGTGACCGATGCTGCCGCGTTGTCAACGATGGAAGATGAAGTAAAGAAGGTCTTCAAGCCGACGCCCTCGGTGATACGCAAAATGGGGAGCCGTTTGCACG
>Ga0075368_10000443_pt1 | contig 12217 bp, 13 predicted proteins | sample EndMethybrTD3033_FD_71518 | JGI IMG/M metagenome (GOLD analysis project Ga0075368, IMG submission 71518) | Populus endosphere microbial communities from Tennessee, USA - Endosphere MetaG P. TD hybrid TD303-3 | ecosystem: Host-associated > Plants > Roots > Endosphere | place: USA: Tennessee... | reverse complement strand
CAAGGAAGCGCGCCGGCTGATCAAGGATTTCGGCATCAAGGGCTTTAAGTTTCATCCCTCGACGCAGGGCTTCTTTCCGAACGACCGTATGGCTTACCCGCTCTACGAAGCGATTGCTGAGGCGGGCGCCATCGCGCTGTTCCACACCGGCCAGACCGGCGTCGGCTCTGGCCGTCCGGGCGGCGGCGGCATTCGTCTGAAGTACTCAAATCCGATGCACCTCGACGACGTCGCGGTCGACTTCCCTGACATGAAGATCGTGCTCGCGCATCCGTCGTTCCCCTGGCAGGAAGAGGCGCTCGCGGTCTGCCAGCACAAGCCGAACGTCTACATCGATCTGTCGGGCTGGTCGCCGAAGTATTTCCCGCCGATCCTCGTCCACTACGCCAACAGCCTGATCAAGAAGAAGGTGCTGTTCGGTTCGGACTATCCGGTGCTGACACCGGACCGCTGGATCGCCGACTTCGACACGCTCGACATCAAGCCGGAAGTGCGTCCGCTGATCCTGAAAGAAAACGCGGCGCGGCTCTTGGGGCTGATGAAGTAAGGCGCGAGAAGGCTTCACCGCCAGCGGCGGTGAAGCCACAGCCACTGCTCGGGATATTCCCGTACCCAACCTTCGATCACATTGGTGATCGCCTGCATCGTGCCTTGCACGTCGATGCGGCCTTCGGCGTCGCGCGCCGGCGTTACGGCCTCGCTCACCTCGGCGCGAAAGCGTCCGTTTGACAGGCGGATCACGCGTGTGCCGTGGATCGCGCACTCGGCCTCGCGCGCCAGCATGGCGACCAGCGGATTGGCCTTGCAGGTGCGGCCGAAAAATTTCACGTCGACGCCTTTGACATAATGCTGGTCGACCAGCATGGCGACATGGCGGTTGGCGGCGAGCGCATTGGCGAGCCGTATCGGCGCTGACAGTGAGGTCGCGACCATCTCGCCCATATGGCCGGAGCGAATATTGAGAACCGCATCGGCCACGGCATCGAGATTGGGCCGGCGGTAAAGAACAAGCGTGTCGAGTCCGTCGGCAGCAGCGAGCACAGCCGGCAGTTCCCAGTTGCCAGTGTGAGCGGCGAAAATCAAAGCGGGCTTGCCGTCGTCACGCAGCGCCTTGAAACGTTCGGCGGTTCCGGGTGCGTATTCGATATACTTGCGGTGCTCGGGATCGCCCTCAACGATGCGATCCACCTGAGCGAGTTCGGCGGCGACACGGCCAAGGTTGTCCCACACGCCCCGTAAGATCGTCTCGATCTCCGCATCTGATTTTTCTGGAAACGCCGCCTTGAGGTTGGCGCGGCCGATGCGCTGCTCGCGCAGGTGCGGGCCGACGGTGCGGGTGAATGCGCCGAAGAAGTTACTGATCCAGACGCGGTTGAATGCGCGGACCAGGGCGAGCAAGGCGCGCACCGCGCCACCCGCGGCGGCATTGGCAATCGGGAGAAGCCTTTGGAGAAATCTGGTGCGCGCGGGAGCCATCGCGCGCTCCGTCAGAACGTCACGATGATCTTGCCGAACACCTGACGGCTTTCGAGGCGGGCGAGGCCGCGCTCGAGTTCGGCCAGCGGAACCTGCGTGTCGATGATCGGCGCCATGCCGTTCGCGATCTTGGTCAGGCTGTCGCGGATATTTTTCATCGAAGCGCCGAACGATCCGAAAATCTTGTACTGCTGCTGGAAGAGCTGCATCAGGTTGAAAGTAATCGATGGCCCCGCGGTCGAGCCGCAAGTCACGAGCCGCCCGCCGCGCTTGAGCACGAGAAGGGACTCGTTGAAGGCTTCGCCGCCAACGTGCTCGAACACTACGTCGACACCCTTCTTGTTGGTGAGCTTGCGCGTGATCGTCGAGAAGCGCTGGGTCCGGTAATTGATAACATGGTCGGCGCCGAGCGCCTTGGCCTTCACCGCCTTCTCGTCATCGCCGACGGTGGTAATGACGGTGCAGCCGATGGCCTTCGCCATCTTGATCGCAACCGAACCGATGCCGGAGCCGCCGGCCTGCACGAGAATGGTCTCGCCGGGTTGCAGCTTGGCATTGTCGAACAGCATGTGTTCCACGGTGGAGAACGCGATTGGTGCGCAAGCGGCGTCGATGAAGTTGATGCCCTTCGGCACCGGCATGACGAGCCGCGCCTGCATGTTGAGCAGATCGCGCGCGAAACCGTCGACATGGAAACCCATGATGCCGCCGACGTTTTCACACAGGTTGTCGCGGCCCTCGAGGCAAGCCTTGCAGTGGCCGCAGGTCAGCGCGCCGTACATCACGACCGGATCGCCAGCCTTGAAGTTGGCCACGCCCTGGCCGACCGAAACGATTTCGCCGGAAGCCTCGGCCCCGACGATCAGCGGCATCTTGCGCTTGGCGAACGCCATGCCGCGGAAACCCCATAGGTCGAGGTGGTTGAGGCCGACCGCCTTGACGCGGATCTGCACCTCGCCGGCCGCAGGCGGCGGCGGGTCGGGCTGCTCGACAAGCTCGACCTTGCGGTCGCCGATGAGTTGGAGCGCGCGCATCCGCGTGTCTATCCTGAAACAGGGAAGGGGAAGTTAGCGGTGGATGCCTAACGCTGCGGAAACGCCGCCGTCAACCGGCAACACGGCGCCGGTCACGTAGGAAGCAAGCGGCGAGAGCAGGTAGGTGACGATGGAAGCGACTTCCTCGGGCTTGGCGAAGCGCCGCGCCGGAACCTGTTCTTCCATTTTCTCGCGGTATTTGGCGTAGCCGGCCAGCATTTCCGTGTCGATAAAGCCGGGAGCGACATAATTGACGGTAACGCCGGTGCGGCCGACTTCGATGGCGAGGGTGCGGGCATAGGCGAGGAGCGCAGCTTTGGTCGAGGCATAAGCGGCATTGCCCTGATTGGCCTGCAACGCGGTAATCGAACCGATTACGGCGACGCGGCCGTCCTTGGCGCGCATCATGCCGCGCACGACGGTGCCGCAGATCTTCACGAACGACCAGTAGTTCACCTGCATCGCCGCTTCGGCTTTGTCCTGGTCGATCATTACGGCGAGCGCGTCATAGGACGCGCCGGCATTGTGAACGAAGCCCGTGAAGGCCGAGTCCTTCATCTTTGCGCAGAACACATCGACCGCGGCTTTATCCGCGAGATCGACCTTGTCGGCCGTAAACTTCTGCTGCGGATGCGCAGCGGACATTTCCTTCAGCAGCGCGTCGGCTTCCGCCTGTGCCGAACGATAGGTGAAAGTTACATCGTGCCCGGCGTCCGCGAGTGAGCGGACGATGGCCGTGCCGAGGCCACGGCCGCCACCGGTGACAAGGACGTTACGCTTCTGGGTCATGCTGCAGGCTCACGCGCTAGAACGAGGGACACGTTCTGGCCGCCGAAACCGAACGAGTTGGAAATCGCATAGCGCATCTTGGCATCGCGCGCGACATTCGGCACCACGTCGAGTTGGATCGTGGGGTCCGGAACCTTGTAGTTGATCGTTGGCGGAATGCGCTGATGCTGCAGCGTCATCGCGGTAATGATGGCCTCGACTGCACCGGCGGCCGAGAGCGTGTGGCCGATCATCGACTTGTTCGACGAGATTGGCAGCGTCTTCATACGCTCGCCGAACACGGCGGTCGTGCTCATCGCTTCCATCTTGTCGTTTTCCGGCGTGCTGGTGCCGTGCGCGTTGACGTAGTCGATGTCGTCCGCGGTGATGCCGGCATCGGCCAGCGCGCGGCGCATGCAGCCGATCACTGGCTTGCCATCCGGGCTCGAGCGGGTGCGGTGGAAACTGTCGGCGTTTTCGCCGCAGCCTGCCAGCACGGCGAGGATTTTCGCGCCACGCGCCTTCGCAGCATCGTAGCTTTCCAGAACGAGCGCACCTGCGCCTTCAGCCATCACGAAGCCGTCGCGGTTCTTGGAGAACGGCTTGGAAGCCTCCGCCGGATTTTCGTTCTGGGTCGACAAGGCGGAAAGGAGCGAGAAGCGCACAAGACTCTCGGGATTCACGGAGCCATCGGTCGCGACGCACAGCGCGGCTTCGGTTTCGCCGCGGCGGATTGCTTCAAGGCCAAGCTGGATCGCGCTCGCGCCCGATGCGCAGGCAGTCGACAGCGAGATCGGCGAGCCCTGGGTGCCGAACTTGTCGGCGAGATGATGGCCGACCGAGCCGAACACGAAACGCTCGTGGATGTTCTTGAAGTTGCCGGTCGCCGCCGAGCGGATGAGATCGTCGTAGGTAATCGCGCCGTTTGAGCCGGCAGCCATGGCGAGCGCTTCGCGTTGCGGCCATTCGAGCTCAATCGGCGCAACGGCGAGGAATAGTGGGCCAGGAAAGGAGCCTTTGCCGCCAAGACCGGACTCTGAGACTGCTTCTTCGGCGGCGAGTTCGGCAAGGCGTTCGGCGAGCTCGGCGGCGGTCGGCGGATCGCACTTCACGAAATCGACGGTGCCGGCGACCTTGGTCTTCAGGCTGTCGGTCGGGAAACGCGTAATTGCGCGGATACCGGATTTGCCCGCAGTGAGGTTCGCCCAGTTATCGGTTTTGCCGGCGCCGAGCGACGTGACGACGCCCATACCGGTGATAACGACGACCGGATGGCCATTTTTGTCGAGCATTGCCATGCTGCCCCTCCGTCAGTTGGCGGCTTCAACCAGCGCCAGGCCTTCGCCGCGCCGTGTCCGACCCCCGTGACAACCGCTTGCGTCAGCGGTCCCGTCATCGGCTTCTCGATCCCCGAGCTATCCGATACCGGCGAAAACAGTTTGCCATGTTTGAGCGCCAGTGCGGCCAGCGCAATGTTCATGGCGAACTGCGGTTCAAGTCCATGGCCAATATGGGAGCCGGTGGCACGGACGGGAAGGGCCGCGTGCTTGGCGAGGAACGTTTTTTCCTCGGCGGTGGCGGGTTCTGCCCCGCTCGCGCCAGAGATGAAGGCAGCGTGCGCGCTGTCGATCTTGACGGCGAGCTTGTCCCACATCGTTTCGAGCGCTGCGGCAATCGCGCCGGGCTGACGGCGGGCGCTGTCGGCCATGACTGCCGAGAGGCGGGCAATCGGCGCCGCGCCGCGCGCCGTCGCGTGTTCGCGGCTTTCAAGAACGAGAAACGCGCCAAGCGAAGCAAGGGCGAAGCCGCCGTCTTGCGCGCTGCGGTCCCACACCGGGCGATATTTGTTTTTCAGCGTGTATCCGCCGCTCGTATAGAGCATCAGCAGATCCTTGCGCTCGCCATTGTGAGCGCCGCCGACGAGCGTGATGTCGCTTTGACCAGCCTGAATGCGTCCGGCCGCGATACGCACGGCATCGATGCCCGCGGCTTCTTCGCCCATGAAGGTGCGCGAGGAACCGGTAACGCCGTGCACGATGGAAATGTTGCCGGCGAGCAGATTTGAAAGTTGCGCCAGGAACAGGGTGGGGCGCAGGTCGCTCATCAGCCGTTCGTTGATGAATTGATCCTTGTTTGTCGCCGTGCGCATGCCGGTCAGCACAGCGCCGTCGACCGTCGCGTCGCGCTCGCCGCCACCGGCAGCGATGATCATGTCCATGCGGCCGGTGAGATCGGCATTGCCCTTGATGCCGGCGTTCTCCAGCGCGAGGCCCGCCGCGTAGGTGCCGATGCGCTGCCACGGCTCCATCTGACGCTGGTCGCCCTTTTTTGGAATCTGCTTGTCGAAGTCGATTGCGACAATCGGATGCACGACGCAGGGCGCGAAGCTCTGGGTGTCGGCGCCGGGTTTCGCTTCATTGAGCTTCTGCCAATGCGCGTCTGGCCCTTCGCCAAGCGTGGAGACAATGCCGATACCAGTGATGACAACGTCGCGACGGTTTTCAGCCATCGGCGGGCGCCTCCATCGGGAAGCCGATGCGGCGACCGGTTTCTTCCATCTGGGCGCGGAATTTCGGATCGGGGAATGGCATCACGCGCAGCGTGAGTTCGGCATCACAGATCGCCTTGCCGTCGACCTTGATCGCAGCCTTGGTGATCGCGTAGCCCGAGCCGTCGTGGATGATTTTTGCTTCCACATCGAGCTTGGTGCCGGGCGTCACGAAGGTGCGGAACTTGGCTTCCTTCACCGCGGCCAGAAACGGCATCCGCTCGAACTTGAGGTTGCCGATGATCAGCCAGCCCGAGGTCTGGGCCATGGTTTCGATCAGCAGCACGCCCGGCATCAGCGGATGGCCGGGGAAGTGGCCTTCGAAAATCGTGCTTTGCTCGGGGATCAACGCTTCGGCGCGCACGGTGCGCTTATGCAAATCGAGCTCGACGATTTTGTCGATGAGTTGGAAATACTCAAGGCGCATGAGGTGGGGACCTCACGCCCCCTTGGCGGCGACTAGACTGTCGATCCGATTGCTCAGATTCTGCAGCACGAAGTACTGCTCGGTCGTGGCCTTGCCGTCGTTGACTTCCTGGGTCCACTGCTCGAGCGGCAGCTTGATGCCGAATGCCTTATCGATAGCAAAGGCGATGTCGAGGAAGTCCAGGCTGTCGATGCCGAGATCCTCGATGGCGTGACTTTCGGGCTTGATCGTGTCGCGCGGAATGTCGCACGTCTCGGCGATAATATTTGCCACGGTATCGAACGTCGAAGACATCGGTAACTCTCTGGAGAACCTAGGTTTTGCCGGCAAGCCCCGGCCCCTGCGAAGCCTGCCCTCTATCGCGGGTTGCGCCCGCAGATTGCTCGAATGGCCCGTATAAACAAGACCGCCCGGGAGCGCAATGGCGCGGCCAAGCCTGGGGCTGGAAAGCCGGGGTACGGTGAACGTCAATGCGGCCGCCGGGAGGGGTAATTCCGGCGGCAAGGCCACTATCGGGCACTCTCCGGCATCGAAATCTGCGCGCAGTTGCGCCGGCCGCTGAGCACGCAATCCTGATTTTTGCGCATCTGCGTCATCACATCGACAATCCACAGGCCGCCGCCGATCAGGACCAGCAGCACGATGCCGGCCAGCGCATTCATCTTCATGCGGTGGGAGAAGTCGTCCGGTTCATTCTCCGGGCGCGAGAATTTGCCGAGGTCGGGCACTGCCGGGTCGGTGTTGGGCAGGTTCTGCCGCGAAAGATTGCTGAAGGCATGCGATTTAGGCGCCTTGCGCGGGGTGAATTGCAGCACGCGGCCATGTTCGTCGTTGTGAGGCGCTTCCGTGCTCATTCTCGCGTGATCTGCCTGCGACGTAGTTGCTCGCAGTGTATCACCAGCCGGGCGATTTGCGCGATTAACTTGCAGATGGTTTCGCGAACGGCTTTAAAGCGGTAGAATTGGACCATGCGCGGACTTTTTCGCAAATTTTTGATTCTGATTGCCGCCTATGCGCTTGCCTTGCAGCCTGCGTTCGCAGGGATGTCGGCGGCGCACGCTCAGGCAGCGGTTGAGTTCTGCGCAGCGGGAAGTGGAGGCGATGCGCCGGTCCCTGCCGGTAAGCACAAGGACAGCGAATGCTGCCTCGCAACCGAGTGCAGTGCCCCCGCAGGTGCGGATGCGGTTGCAAGTGCGAATGTCGTTCCTGCGTTCAATGTCTCGGTAGCGCCGGCGGCCGCAACGCAACCGGCATTTTTTATCGAGTGGCCGAACGAGCGTCCGCATTCGGCGCGCGCCCCGCCGGTCTGATCGGTCGAATTTTTATTTTATCTCGCGATAGTGCGCAGCGACGCGCGCTGTCCATCGATCTCGATCTGACGAAAGCTGTCTGTCATGAATCCTATCGCAATTCTTTTCGCAGGCGCGCTCGCGCTCCTGGCTTCCAGCGCATTCGCGCATGAATACAAGCTCGGCAACCTGCAAATCGGCCACCCATGGGCACGCGCGACACCGAAGGGCGCCGCCGTTGGTGGCGGATATCTCAAAATCACCAATACCGGAACGACGCCGGACCGTCTGATCTCTGGGACATCGGCGGTATCGGGCCGTTTCGAAGTCCATGAAATGAGCATGGACAACGGCGTAATGAAGATGCGCCAGCTGAAAGACGGCATTGAGATCAAGCCCGGCGAAACGGTCGAACTCAAGCCTGGCGGGTTTCACATCATGATGGTCGACCTGAAACAGCCGATCAAAGAAGGCGAGCGCGTGAAGGGCACGCTGGTGTTCGAGAAGGCCGGGACGATCGAGATCGAATACGCCGTGGTGCCGGTCGGCGGCTCGCCCGGCGGCAAGGCCTCAGGCGCGGCGACGCCTGGAATGAATCATTCACACTGACGCGAACGGTTGCGGCCGCGCGATGATCTCGGCGCGGCCGCATGCGATATTCAGACCTTCGGCTCCGGGAATGGCGGCACCACGCCGGCCGGAAGCGGCACGTTGAATGTGTTGAGGATCGTCGACGTCGTCGAGTACGAGCCGCAAATCGCGAGCAGCTCGATCACGCCGGCGTCGCCGAGAACCTCCTGGATGCGCTTATAGTTGCGGTCCGACACGCGGCGTTTTGAATAAAGCTCGGTGATGAAGTCGTAAAGCGCGCGCTCGTCCTTCGCCGCCTTCTTCGGCGCGCGTCCGGCTTTCAGGTCTGCGATGACTTGCGGCTTGATGCCGGCTTCCAGACCGTCCTTGGCGTGCACGAAGAATTCGTATTGCGATTTCCAAATCCGGCCGATTACCAGGATTGCGAATTCGGAGAGCCGCTTCGGCAGCCGGGTCTTGTAGCGGCAGAACGCGGCGAACTGCTGCGCCACTTCGCCGACTTCCGGCGCGTGCATGTAAACGCCGAACGGACCGCCGAGCGATACGCCCTTGCCACGCGGGGATGCGCGCAGCGAGTCGAGCAGCGCCTGTTGTGCCGGATTGAGGTTGTCTTCCGACACCTCCGGCAGGCGATAAACGAGTTTTTTCGGGAGGGCTTTCTTCTTGGCTTTTTTGGCGGACTTTTTGGCGGCCATGGGGCGTTTCCGGGACATTCGTTTTGGCCCGCGGACCATCCGCGGCACGGCGATATGTTGCGTAAAGGATTGCTCTGCCGCAACCCGCGGATTTGCTGGCTTGGGACCCAGAGAGGTTAACGCGGGTCGCTAAAATTGCAGATTTTCCTGAAAACGGGCCGAAATCTCTTTGTGGCATCTTCGCGGCCAGACAAGGAGTGTCGCGGATGCGTCTTTTCATGGTGCCTCTGATTGCGTTCGGAATGATCGCAGTCGACCAGCCGGACGAACCAAGCGAGAGCGCCATGCGCGCCGCGTTCGAACTGCGCCTCGCTGCGCAGGTCGAAAGCGCGATGGATTTCCTTGCAGAGACTCAAGGACCGGAAGCGGTCGAGCGTGTCCGCCAGGCCGGCACCGACCAGTTCACCGTGCGCAACTTCACCAAGCGCGATTGCCAGCGCGGCGATAACGGCTACATCTGCGCCTTCGCGGTTGATCTGGCGGTCGTCAACGGGACGATTCAGCAGACGGTGAGGGGCCGCTTCTCGCCGGCCCCGGATGGCCGGCTGACCTTCACGCAGGAAAGCTAGATCCGAGCCAAACCGGGGGCGATCCGGCCTTCTGCGGGCGGTGGCCGATTAGGCCGCCGCAAGCCTTGTCCCCAGCCGACCGATTTGTTACATGGCCCCCGCCTGCCGCTCTTCGTGACGGCGGCACTTCTCCACTACGCGGTCGTGGCGGAATTGGTAGACGCACTAGCTTGAGGTGCTAGCGGGGCAACCCTTGGAAGTTCGAGTCTTCTCGACCGCACCACTTTACTTGATTGACTGATAGGCCCGTCGGAACAAGCAAAATAAGAGGCGCGGGCGCCTTCATAAAAGCAGCCGTTCTTGCGCGCGGGATCGCCGATCCCGCCGCCCGGCTAGTTTTCCGTCTCGATGAACGTCATCGGCGTATCGGCAACCGCGATTACCAGCGGAATATCCGACGCAACCGGCACCGAATCCGGGTTGGTCGGCTTCGGACGTTCCGGCGGCAGTGGCACGAAGTTCGGCGCTGGCGGTTCGGGCTCAGGCAGCATCGGCGTCAGGTGGACGACGCGATAGCCGCGGCTCTTCAATTCGCGCAGCAGTGAGGGCAACGCCATCACGGTTACCGCATGAATGTCGTGCAGCAGGATGATGCCGCGACCTCGCGTTTCGAGGCGGCGCATGGTGCGTTTGACGACTTCGCGTGCGCGGATACGGCGCCAGTCGTCGCCGGTCACGTCGGCGCTGAACACCGAAATATTGCGGCTGAGCAGATATTTCTCGACGGAATTCTGCCGGGCGAGGCCGGGAATGCGGAAAAACGGCGCGACTTCGGCTGTATCGCCGAGCGCCTTCGACACCGAGTTGATGCCGTCCTCAATTTGCCGGCGTGCGCGTTCGATCGGCATGCGGTCGAACGACATTGGATGGCTCTGGCTATGCGTGCCGACGGTATGGCCGGCGGCGGCGATCTTGCGCACCATGCTCGGAAATTCGCGCGCCATGTCGCCGACCATGAAATAGGTCGCGGTCACGCATTCGGCGGCGAGAATGTCGAGAATGGCGTTGGAGTAGCGCGGCAGTGGGCCGTCGTCGAAGGTCAGCACCACCTCGCGGTCTTCGAGCGGCAGCGAATTGCGGTACTGAATCGTTCCGAGCAGGCGATCGACGGCCGGATCGACCTTCAGGATGCGACTGACACCGAGCGCATCCGGGTTGGCGCAGTCCGCGGCTTTTGCAACGCCGCCGGAAGCAGCGATCGCACAGCCCAAAAACAAGGCGCCAACCAAGCGCATGGAATCCCCCGCAACCCCGGCATTCGTCCGTGAAATAGTGGTATTCAAACGCGCCCGAAAGCAACTGCATACCGGTCACACCTGCCAAAATTCGCAAGCAACCCTGCTTGGAACCCGGCTTTGTAACCTCCGCAGCCGATCAGTGGCGGGGGACGATGTGGACAACCCTGAAGCCGTCGGCCTTGAGCGCCCGCAGAAGCTGCGGAACCATTGCCGCGGTCTGCTGCTTGGTGTCATGAAGCAACAAGATACCGCCGTGGTTCTGATGCAGTCGTGCCAGCACGAGGCGAAGTTCTTCCGCAGGCGACATAGCGTTCCAGTCGCTGGCCCACACATCGGTGCCGATTACGATGATGTTGCGCGCCGCCAGGCGATCTAGCAGCGGTTGCGAGGAGACGAATCCCGGAAAGCGGAAGAAGGGTGTGCGCGGCGTGCCCGTCGCCTTGCCGTAGAGCGCAGTGTCGTCTGCCGCGAAACCGCGGTCGATGTCGGCCATCGCCTTGTCAGGATTCATGTGGCCGAGGAGGGGATGACTGTAGGAATGGTGTGCGACGGTGTGGCCTTCCGCAAGTTCGCGGCGTGCAAGCTCGGGTGACTTCACCGTCATTCTCCCAAGCAGGAAAAACGTGGCGCGCGCGCATTCGGCCTTGAGCGCATCGAGAATGCGGGTAGTGGTGCCGGGCAGGGGCCCGTCGTCGAACGTGAGTACGACTTCCTTGTTGGCGAGCGGCAGCGTCGAGGGAAACGATTTGCGGCCCACACGCGGCGTCGACATATCGACCGTCATGACGCGCGAGGTGCCGAGCGCGCCGGGATTACCGGGGCAGTTCGCGGATGCCGCGGTCGCGGCAGTGACACCCGCGGATGGCACAACAATCCACAATGCGAGCGCAACGATCAGTGCGGGGGCGTGCCGAATTTGCCACGCCGAAAAGCCAAGCGTACAAGCCATTCCAACGACCATTCCATTCCAAACACCGCGACTGGACCCGTGAGCCGGCATGCCTGACCCCCAAGACATGACCGTGGTAACGCCTGGCGACCTCGCCGTCGAGTTGCGGGATGCCGAAGGTGCGATTCGTGCTGAATACGTCGATAAGGTCGTCGAGGCGATTTACGCCTCCGACGCCGCCACGCTGCGCGACCTTGTCGGCGATCTTCACCAGGCCGACAGCGGCGATCTGATCGAAGCGCTCGATCCGGAAGACCGCCCACGGCTTGTCACGCTGATGGGCGCAGACTTCGACTTCACCGCGCTGACCGAAGTCGACGACGCTGTCCGTGAAGAAATCCTCGACGAACTGCCGACCGAAACCGTCGCCGAGGGTGTGCGCGAACTCGACACCGACGACGCCCTCCGCATCCTCGAAGACCTGCCGAAGGACGAGCAGGACGAAATCCTCGATCAGTTGCCGGCTTCCGAGCGCGTCGTGCTGGAACGCGGCCTCGACTATCCGGAGGCCTCCGCCGGCCGGCGCATGCAGGACGAGGTCATTGCGGTGCCGCCGGCGTGGACGGTCGGTCATGCGATCGACTACCTGCGCGAGACAGCGGAACTGCCGGAGCGATTCTACGAACTCTATGT
>Ga0075368_10000441_pt1 | contig 12237 bp, 12 predicted proteins | sample EndMethybrTD3033_FD_71518 | JGI IMG/M metagenome (GOLD analysis project Ga0075368, IMG submission 71518) | Populus endosphere microbial communities from Tennessee, USA - Endosphere MetaG P. TD hybrid TD303-3 | ecosystem: Host-associated > Plants > Roots > Endosphere | place: USA: Tennessee... | reverse complement strand
CGCCGCGGCGGTGGCCTTCTTCTCGGTCCGGAGCATCAGGCTCGACGAGCGCGGACGCTTCGTGACCGCCACGGTGGTCCGGGAGATCCCCACGCGCATGCGCACGGTCGTCAACAACGTCTACGTGCGCCGCAAGGTGGAGATCGACATTCCCACGGCGGACGGGACGGGGACCTACCGCGGTGTCCTGCCGATGCTGTACGAGATGGGCACCTGGCCGTCGCAGGGCGACGAGATCAAGCTGCGCGTCGATCCCGAGAACCCGAAGCGCTACGCGGTCGCCTCGAGCGCGCCCGAGACCGCCACGGGCTGATACACGCCCGTAACACGCCCCACCTAGCGTCACCGGATGCACCTGACTCCGGGCGACACCGAGAAGCTGCTGCTGGCCGTGGCCGGAATGGTGGCACGCGACCGGCTGGAGCGCGGCGTCCGGCTCAACCACCCCGAGACCGTGGCCCTGCTGAGCTCCTGGGTCATCGAGCGGGCCCGGGACGGCGCCGGGGTCGCCGAGCTGATGGCGGCCGGCCGGGACGTGCTCTCCCCCGACCAGGTCATGCCGGGTGTCCGGGAGATGCTGCACGACGTCCAGGTCGAGGCGACCTTCCCGGACGGGCGCAAGCTGGTGACCATCCACGACCCGCTCGGCGAACCCGACGGTGAGGGGCCCGGGGCCCGGCGGCTGGTCGAGGGCGTCGTGGTGATCAACGCCGACCGGACGCCGGCCGAGCGGCGCACCCTCGTCATCGTCAACACCGGGGACCGCCCGGTCCAGGTCGGGTCGCACCTGCACCTGCCCGACGCCAACGCCGCGCTCGACTTCGACCGGGAGGCGGCCCAGGGCTTCCGGTTGGACATCGCGTCCGGTACGTCGCGGCGCTTCGAGCCCGGCGCCTCCCGTGAGGTAGCCATCGTCGCCCTGCGGGGCCGTCGGACCGTTCCCGGCATCCAGGTGCCTCGTGCGAACGAGCACGGCCGTGGCTGAGCTCACCCGGGGCGAGTACGCCGCCCTCTACGGCGGCACCACGGGTGACCAGGTCCGGCTGGGCGACACGGACCTGTGGGTGGAGATCGAGCAGGACCTCACCGTCGGCGGCGAGGAAGCCGTGTTCGGCGGCGGCAAGTCGATCCGCGAGTCGATGGCCCAGGGCACCGCGACCCGGGCCGAGGGCGCGCCGGACACCGTCATCACCAACGCGCTGGTGCTCGACCACTGGGGCGTGGTGAAGGCGGACGTCGGGCTCCGGGACGGCCGAATCGTGGCGCTGGGCCGGGCGGGCAACCCCGACATCGCCGACGGCGTCCACCCGTACCTGGTGATCGGGCCCGGCACCGACGTGATCTCCGGTGAGGGCCGCATCCTCACCGCCGGCGCTGTCGACGTGCACGTGCACCTCCTGTCCACCTCCCAGCTGCACGAGGCCCTGGCCAGCGGCATCACCACGGTCGGCGGTGGCGGCACCGGTCCCTCGGAGGGGTCGCGCGCGACGACCGTCACCCCGGGCGCCTGGCACCTGCGCACCGTCCACCGGGCCCTCGACCAGCTGCCGGTCAACGTGCTGCTGATGGGCAAGGGCAACACGGTCAGCGCCGAGGGCCTGGCCGAGCAGGCCATGGCCGGGGCGGCGGCGTACAAGGTGCACGAGGACTGGGGATCGACCCCGGCGGCCATCGACGCGGCCCTCCGGGCGGCCGACGAGCACGGGCTGCAGGTGGCGCTGCACTCCGACTCGCTCAACGAGGCGGGGTTCCTGGAGTCGACGGTGGCCGCGATCGCCGGCCGGTCGATCCACGCCTTCCACACCGAGGGCGCCGGCGGCGGTCACGCGCCGGACATCATCGAGGTGGCCTCGCTCCCCCACGTCATCCCGGGCTCGACCAACCCGACGCTCCCGCACACCGTGAACACGGTGGCCGAGCACCTCGACATGCTGATGGTCTGCCACCACCTCAGCCCGCGGGTGCCCGAGGACCTCGCGTTCGCGGAGTCCCGGATCCGGGCGACCACGATCGCCGCCGAGGACGTGCTGCACGACATGGGGGCGCTGTCGGTCACCTCGTCCGACGCCCAGGCGATGGGCCGGGTCGGCGAGGTGATCTGCCGGACCTGGCAGGTCGCGCACGTGATGAAGCACCGCCGGGGGGATCTCGGTGGCGGCCTCCCGGCGGACAACGAGCGCGCCAGGCGGTACGTCGCCAAGTACACGATCAACCCGGCGATCGCCCACGGCATCGGCCACGAGGTGGGGTCGGTGGAGGTGGGCAAGCTCGCCGACCTGGTGCTCTGGGACCCGCGCTTCTTCGGCATCCGCCCGGAGCTCGTGATCAAGGGCGGGGCGATCGCCCGGGCCGCCCTCGGCGACCCGAACGCCTCGATCCCCACGCCCCAGCCGGTCCTGATGCGGCCGACGCTGGTCGACGTCGACGGCAGCGACCACGCGGTGACGTTCGTGGCCCCCGCTGCCCTCGATGACGGGCTGGCCCAGCGGCTCGGTCTGCGCCGGCGGCTGGTCGGAGTCACGCCCACCCGCGACATCGGGAAGGCGGACATGGTCAACAACGACACGCTCCCGGCGATCGAGGTCGACCCCGAGACCTTCGCGGTCACCATCGACGGCGACCTCGTCGAGCCGCAGCCGGCCGTCGAGCTGCCCCTGGCCCAGCTGTACTCGCTGTTCTGATGAGGACCTGAGTGGACACCCTGGCGCTGTTCCTCGCCGACGCCCGCCTGCCGGCCGCCGGCCACACCCAGTCGGGAGGCCTGGAGCCCGGGCTCGCCGACGGGCTCGACCCGGCGGACCTGCCGGCGTACTGCCGCACCCGGCTGGCCACCGTCACCCGGACCGAGGCGGCCACCGCGGTCGTCACCCGCCACCGCGTCCTCGCGGGGCTGCCCCTCGACGCGGTCGAGTCCGCCTGGGCCGCCCGGACGCCCAGTGACGCCATGAGGGCGACGTCGCGGACCCTCGGTCGCGGCCTGCTGCGGCTGGCCCGCCGAGCCTGGCCCACCGCTGTGCAGTGGGGGCCGGACGAGCGGCCACCGCGGCCGATGGTGCTCGGCGCGGTCGCCGCCGCGACCGGACTGCCGGCCGCCGACCTGGTCCGGGTCATCGGGTACGACGACGTGCAGACGGTGCTCGCGGCCGGGCTCAAGCTGCTCCCCCTCGACCCGGCCGACGCGGCCGCCTGGTGCGTCGGTCTGCTCCCCGACGTCGAGGCGCTCGCCGTGCTCGGCACGCTCACCGATCCGGACCAGATCCCCGCGACCGGTGCACCCGTCATCGAGGCCTGGGCCCAGGCCCATGCCCGCGCGACCAGGAGGTTGTTCAGTGCCTGAACCGACGCCCGCCCCGAACCGCGCCCTGCGGCTGGGGATCTGCGGCCCCGTGGGCACGGGGAAGAGCTCGCTCATCGCCACGATCTGCCGGGAGCTGGCCGGCACCCTCCGGCTGGGCGTGATCACGAACGACATCTACACCGACGAGGACGCGCGCTTCCTGCGGTCCGCCGGGGTCCTCCCGGCCGAGCGCATCGTCGGGGTGGAGACCGGCGCCTGCCCGCACACGGCGATCCGGGACGACGTCACCGCCAACCTGATGGCCGTCGAGGACCTCGAGCGCCGGTTCGACCCGCTCGACGTGGTGCTCGTGGAGTCCGGCGGTGACAACCTCACGGCGACCTTCTCGCCCGCCCTGGTCGACGTGCAGGTGTTCGTGCTCGACGTGGCGGGTGGTGGTGACGTGGCCCGCAAGGGCGGTCCCGGCATCGAGCGGGCCGACCTGCTCGTGGTCAACAAGACCGACCTGGCGCCGTACGTCGGCGTGGACGTGCACCGGATGGTCCACGACGCCGAGCACGCCCGCGACGGCCGGCCGGTGCTGGCCCTCTCGCGCACGGATCCCGCATCGGTGGCCGCGCTGAGGAGCTGGGTCGTGCACCGGCTGGAGCACTTCCGCTCAGGGGACCTCGTCCCCGTCGACCCGGGGCCGATGGCCGCCCACGCGCATCTCGCCCATGAAGACCAGCACAGCCACTGAGGTCCGCTCGAGCCACCTGCGGACCTTCCGGCTCGACGGTGGCCGGGTGGCCCTCGTCCCGGACCAGGCGGTGCTGCTGGCCGACGACCGGGTGACCGTGTCGGTCCGGGTCGACGCCGGGGCGTCCCTGGAGATCGTCGAGCCGGGCGGCACCGTCGCCTACGCGATGCGGGGTCGCTCGGCGCGCTGGGACGTCACGATCGAGGTCGAGGACGGTGGCAGCCTGACGTGGCACGGGGAGCCGTTCGTGGTCGCCGACGGCGCCGACGTCGTCCGGACGCTCACCGCCGACCTGGGTGCCGACACCGTGGTGTCGCTGCGCGAGACCCTGGTCCTCGGCCGCGCCGGGGAGGCGCCGGGCCGCCTGGTCACCACCGCGAACGTCCGGCGCGCGGGACTGCCCGTCCTCGTCGAGGCCATGGACTCCGGGCTCGGCCTCGGCGGGCACCGCGTCGTGGACCAGCTCCTGCACCTCGGCCTGCCGGCGTGCGGGGACGGCATGGTCCTGGCGTCAGGTGGCCACCTGCACCGGTGGGTCGGCGACGAGGTGCACCTCAGTCCAGTGACGAGTACGCCACGACGCCCCGGCGGAGGTGCTTGAGCACCTCCCGTGCGCGGTCCCGCAGCGGCCCGTCGCCGGCCGCGTCGGCCACCTGCCCGGCGAGGTCCACGAGCTGCTTCATCCAGCGCACGAAGTCGCCGGCCGCCAGGTCGACCTCGTTGAGGACGTCGTCGAGCTCGTCACCCTCCGCCCAGCGGTACGCCGCCCAGGCGAACCCGAGGTCGGGCTGCCGCAGGAAGTCGAGGTGGTGCTCCCGCTCCAGCGCGTCCAGCTCGGCCCAGACCTTCACCATCTCGGCGACGACCGGCTTGACCCGGCCTCCCGGCACGCGCGGCGACGAGGCGTCGTCGGGCCGCCGGGCCTCGAAGACGAGCACGGACAGGGCGGCGGCGAGCTCGGAGACCGACAGGTCGGCCCAGAGGTCGCGCCTCAGGCACTCCGCGGCCAGCAGGTCGAGCTCGGAGTAGAGCCGCATCAGGTGCCGGCCCTCCTCGGTCACGACCGTCTCGGCCCCCTCGCCCGACAGGTAGTCGAGCCGGGTGAGCACCTCGCACACCCGGTCGAACTCGCGGGCGACGGTGTTGGTGCGCCGCTCGACCCGCCGCCGCAGCGTCTCCGCGTCGCGGTGGAGCTTGAAGTGCCGCTCCGACCAGCGCGCGTGGTCCTCGCGGTCCGGGCAGGCGTGGCACGGGTGCGCCTTGAGCTCGGCCCGCAGGGCCCCGATCTCCCGCTCCACGGGAGAGGAGCCGGTGGGTGAGCCGTCGGACCTGGTCCGCTCCCCACCGCCTCTGCCCTTGTCACGGCCGGGAGGCGGCGGCGCCAGGTCGTGGGTGCGGGTGCGCAGGGCGGCCGCGAGGTCGCGGCGCATCTGCGGGTTCCGTCCGTTGAACGACTTGGGGACCTTGATCCGGGTCACGGCCTCCACCGGCGACGGGAAGTCGATCATCGCCAGCCGGCGGGCCTGCCGGTCGGCCGTGACGACGTACGGTCGGGGCCCCTCCGCGCTGAACCCCGGGTCGATCACGACCGCATAGCCGGCGAACTTGCCTGCGGGGACCTGGATCACGTCGCCGGGCTTGAGCCGGCCGAGCGACTCCAGCGCCTCCTCCCGGCGGTCCGCGCGCTTGGCCTTGCTCGCACCCTTCTCGAGGTCGCCGATCCGCCGGCGCAGCTCGGCGTACTCCATGAAGTCACCGAGGTGGCAGGCGGCCGCCTCGCGGTAGCCCTCGAGCGCGTCCTCGCTCTTGCGGAGCTGGCGGGCCAGCCCGACGACGGCCCGGTCGGCCTGGAACTGGGCGAACGACTGCTCGAGCAGCTCGCGTGACGTCTCGCGGCCGAACTGGTGCACCAGGTTGACCGCCATGTTGTACGACGGCCGGAAGGACGAGCGGAGCGGATAGGTGCGCGTCGAGGCGAGGCCGGCGACCTCGCGCGGGTTCATCCCCGGCTGCCAGAGCACGACACCGTGGCCCTCGACGTCCAGCCCGCGGCGTCCCGCGCGGCCGGTCAGCTGGGTGTACTCCCCCGGGGTGATGTCGGCGTGCGTCTCGCCGTTCCACTTGCTCAGCTTCTCGATGACCACGGTGCGGGCCGGCATGTTGATCCCGAGCGCGAGTGTCTCGGTCGCGAAGACCACCTTGCAGAGGCCGCGGACGAACAGCTCCTCCACGACCTGCTTGAACGCCGGCAGCATCCCGGCGTGGTGGGCGGCGACGCCGCGGGTGAGCCCGTCGAGGAAGTCGTGGTAGCCCAGCACGTGCAGGTCGTCGTCCGGCAGGTCGCGGCAGGCGGCCTCGACGTAGGCGAAGATCTCGTCGCGCTCCTCGGGGCTGGTGAGCCGCACGCCGGCGCTGAGGCACTGGGTCACCGCCGCGTCGCAGCCGACCCGGCTGAAGATGAACACGATCGCGGGCAGCAGGCCCTCGCGGTCGAGCCGGTCCACGACGTCGGCCCGGCTCGGGATCCAGACCCGGCGTCCGTTGCCGACGTTCCGCGGGTTCTTGGAGCTTCCCGGCCGTCCCTTCCGGGGCGAGCGCCGGTCCCGCATCAGTCGGGTGCTCGTCCAGTCGTCGCGGGCGATCCTGACCAGCTCGTCGTTGACCGGGGCGCCCTCCTTGACGAACCCGGCGGCGGCGTCGACGTCCGAGGAGGCGAAGAGGTCCAGCAGCCGGCGTCCCACCATGACGTGCTGGTAGAGCGGGACCGGCCGGCGCTCCTCCACGATCGTCGTGGTCTCGCCGCGGACGGTGGCCAGCCACTCGCCGAACTCCTCCGCGTTGGAGACCGTGGCGGAGAGGCTGACCACGCTGACCGACTCGGGCAGGTGGATGATCACCTCCTCCCAGACCGCGCCCCGGGACCGGTCAGCGAGGTAGTGCACCTCGTCCATGACCACGTAGCCGAGACCGAGGAGGGTCCGGGACCCGGCGTACAGCATGTTGCGCAGCACCTCGGTGGTCATCACGACGACCGGCGCCTCGCTGTTGACGACGTTGTCGCCGGTCAGCAGGCCGACCTCCTCGGGCCCGTAGCGGTCGACGAGGTCGTTGAACTTCTGGTTGGACAGGGCCTTGATGGGGGTCGTGTAGAAGCACTTGCGGCCGGTGGACCGGGCCAGGTGGATGGCGAACTCGCCCACGACGGTCTTGCCGGACCCGGTCGGCGCGGCGACGAGGACGCCGCGGCCTTCCTCGATCTCGTGGCACGCCCGGCGCTGGAAGTCGTCGAGCGGGAACGGGTACAGCGACTCGAAGTCCTTGGTCACCGGGTGCTCCCGGTGTCGCTGGAACTCCGAGTACCGCTCCGACGGCGACCGCTCGTCGGTGCTCATGCGCCCAAGACTATGTACCCGGCCCCTAGGCGTAGACCCGCAGGGCGCCGGGCACGCACTCCACGGTGAGCGGCAGGGGCCCGAAGCGCTCGCCGTCGGCGTACGAGGTGATGCCCGGACACGCGACGGTGACCTGGCGGACGCGGTGCCGCTCGTACTGCGGATGGGTGGTGTGCGTGCCCTTGAACAGCTTCGGGTAGGTCCTCACCAGCTCGAGCCGGCTCATCGGCTTGATGATCACCACGTCGAGCAGGCCGTCGTCCAGGCTCGCGCCCTCGGTGATCCGCAGGCCGCCACCGAACGACGGTCCGTTGCCGACCGAGACCATCATCGCCTCCAGGCGACGGGTGGCCCCGTCGAGGTCCAGCGTGTACTGGAGCGGCTTGAACGTGCGGAGCTCGGCCAGGGTCGCGATGTTGTAGCGCATCTGTCCCTTGGGCCAGGTCATCTCGTTGGCGCGCTCGTTGACGATGGCGTCGAAGCCGGCGCAGAGGACCGTCGTGAAGTACTTCGTGCCGCTGCGGGCCAGGTCGGAGGTCCTGGTCCTCCCGGCGATCACCCGGTCCGCCGCCGCGAGCGCGTCGTCGCGGGGCAGGTCGAAGTAGCGGGCGACGTCGTTGCCCGTGCCCGCTGGGATGATGCCGAGCGTGGTCTCGCTCCCAGCCACGGCGTTGACGCCGAGGTGGACCATGCCGTCGCCGCCGATGACGACCAGCGCCTCGACGCCGTCGGCCACCGCCCGGTGGGCCAGCTCGAGGGCCTCGTCGCCGTCCGCACCCTGGAGGTCCTGCACGGTCGCGCCGGACGAGGCCAACCGCTCGCGCACCGCTGCCCGCGCCTTGGCCCCCCTGCCCTTGCCGGACGTCGGGTTGGTGAGGAGGGCGATCTCGCTGGGCACGCCCGGAGACTAGCGGGACCGGGCGTTCCGAGCGCGTCGCTGAGCACGGCGATGTCCAAGGGTCGTTCCCTGGGTGGGAGCCCTTCGTGGGGTTACTGGTCGATCAGTCAGATGGTGCTGGTGACTGATCGACCAGTCAGACGGTGCTGGTGACTGATCGATCAGTAGGCGTCCACGGGTTTCTGATCAACCAGTCACCTCGAGAATCGCTGTGGCCGGCAGCCTGTGGAGGAGGGAGGAGCGGTCGGGGGTGGGTGCAGATAGGCACGGAGGCATGGACTCTCCGTTCTTGCGCCCGTACGACGCTGGTCTTGCTGAGGTGGTCACCGATGCTGCGGTGCACATCCTGGCCGGCCAGGGAGTCGACCGGTTCTCGATCCGCGCCATCGCCCGGTGGATGCGGGTCACCCCGGCCTACCTGCTCAACGACTTCAGTCGCGCTCGGCTGCTCGAGATCATCGTGATCACCTTCGGGGATCGATGGTTGGGATGGTGCGGCGCCGAGATGGCTCCGGGCACGCTGGGCCCCAAGCTTCCCGAGACCCCCGATGAGCGGGTCGGCGTCCGCGTGCGGATGGCGCTGGAGCAGCTCGCCGAGGCGGAGGCCCTCCGGGACAACCCGGCTCCGTTCTTCCAGGTCCAGTTCATGGTCCAACGCGAGCTGGAGATGCTGACGACGCGGCTCGCGTCGCTCGCCCCGACGTGCTGTCCGCCCCTGCCCGACGAGGTCGACGGACTCCACGCGCTCGTCGTCGGCCTCCGGCTCGGGCTGGCGAGCAGGGAGCAATCGATGGACGTGGCATCGGCGAAGGCCTTGCTGAGCAGCGCTGCAGACGGCCTCACGCGTCATCGCCGCGGCTGTCCGCACGGGGTCGCCATGGCCAGCTAGCTAACCGAGGCGCAACCGCACCGAGAACGACGCCGGGCGCGCCCCGACCGCCTTGGCGAGACGGGTGACGGCGTCCAGGACGGTGTCGGCGTCGAAGGCGGTGCCCGGCACGGCCAGGGTGGCGCGACCGTCCCGGTCCAGCAGCAGCACCTGGCCGTTGCGCCAGGCCTGGTGCGCCGCCGTCCGCAACCGGTCGTCGACCACCGGCGCCGGGTAGGCCTGGTCGACGGCCAGCAGGTCGCAGGGCTGCCGCTGCGCCTCGGGGCCGAGCAGGCAGCCGCCGACCAGCGAGCCGTGCCGGGTCACGTCGTCGGAGGTCCAGGTGACCTCGCCCTCGCCCAGCCACTCCGGCAGGTCGAAGGCGTCGAGCGGGGTCACAGCGGCGACAGCTCGTCGTCGGCGACCTGCGGGGCCTGTCCCCGGCCGCGCCGTCGGTCGAGGACCCGGGCGATCACCTCGGCGATGCCGAACAGCACGATCATCGGCACCGCGAGGAACATCATCCCGAACGGGTCCGTCGACGGCGTCGCGACGGCCGCGAAGACGAAGGTGCCGATGATGATCCAGGGCCGGTAGCGGCCCAGCGCCTGTCCCGACACGACACCGGCCAGGTTGAGGCCGACCACGAAGAGCGGGATCTCGAACGAGATGCCGAAGACCAGGACCATCCGGATGATGAACGAGAAGAACTTCTGGAACTCCACCAGGTTGGTGGCGAAGTCCGGGGTGAAACCGACGAGGACCGAGATCGCCTTGGGCAGGATGTAGAAGCACGTCGCGCAGCCGGCGAGGAACAGCGGACCGGCCACCGCGGCGAACACGCGCGACCACTTGCGCTCCGCGTCGTGCAGGCCGGGGAGGATGAACGCCCAGATCTGGTAGAGCCAGTAGGGGCTCGCGGCGATCACCGCCGAGACACCGCACAGCTTGAGCTGGAGCATCAGCGGGCCGGTGATGTCGTTGACCACGATCTGCGACTCGACGTGCTTCTCGCCGAGCTGGTCGAGGGCGTTGTTGTACGGGATCAGCAGCAGGTCGAGGAGCTGGTCGTAGAAGAAGATCGCGACGAAGAAGAGCACCACGACGACGACCGCCGAGCGCATCAGCCGGGCGCGGAGCTCCCGGAGGTGGTCCGAGAGGGCCATCCGGCCGTCGGCGCCGACAGGGTGCTGCGGGCGTCCTCTGAAGAGTCCGAACGCGCCGGAGAGCGCCACCGTCTGGAAGCCTGGGATCGAGTCGGCGACGTCAGGCGGTCTCGCCGCGGCGCAGGCGCTCGGCTTCCGCCTCGAGCTCCGCAGCGCGCATCTCGGCGTCCCGGCGCTTGTCGATCTCGAGCTGCTCGGGCGACTTCATCGAGTCGTCATCGTCGTCCATCAGCCCCTTGGTCTCCGCCTTGAAGATGCGCAGGGCGCGGCCGCTGCCGCGGGCGAGCTCGGGGAGCTTGGTGGCACCGAACAGCAGGACCAGGACGGCCAGGATGATGAGCAGCTCGGTGGTGCCGAGCCCTCCGATGAGCAGGGGCGACATGGTCGGTCCTCACGTGGGTGGTGCGGTCGAGACCCATGGTACGGCCCGGGTCATGCGTACAGGCTGAGCGTCTCCTGTGCGGCGGCAGTGAGCGCGTCGGCCGTCTCCTGAGGCGCCAGCACCCGCCCGTGCGGGAGCAGTCCCAGGACCAGCCGGGTCAGCCAGCGGGGGTCGGTGACGAGCAGGTCGACCTCGACCCGGCCCTCCCCCACCTCGCGGACCGCCTCGACCGGGTAGTACTCGGTCACCCATCGGGCCTGCGGCTCGAGGAGCAGCGTGGCCCGGGTGACGTCCTCGTCGCGGGTGAAGAACCCGTCGCCCAGGTCGCGGGGTGCCGTGGGCTCGGTCGTGATCGGCGTCTCGAGCACCTCGGCGGACTCGATCCGGTCCAGCCGGAAGGTGCGCGGCGCCTCGGCGAGGTGGCACCAGGCGTCGAGGTAGGCGTGCCCGTCGGCGTTCACCACCCCACGCGGGTCGACCACGCGCTCGGACTGCTCGTCGCGGGTGGGCACGTAGTAGGTCAGGCGCACCTGCCGGCGCCGGTCGGCTGCCGCCTGCAGCCGGGTGGCCAGCAGCGCCAGGTCGGCGTCCGCCCCGTCCGTGCCCGGGTCGACGCGCGCGGCCTCCGCGCCCTCCGCAGCGGCCGCCTCGAGCTTGCCCAGGGCGCGGTCGACGACCTCGCGGGTCTCGTCGCCGGCACCCGCGCGCAGGGCGCGGAGCGCGACGATCAGGGCCGTCGCCTCGGTGGTGGTGAGCTTGAGTGGCCGGGCGAGGTACTCGGCGTTCGACACCCGGATCAGCCCGTCGGCCTCCGGCCCCTCGAGCGCGTCGAGGTCGACGTCGATCAGGTCGTCCGGGTAGCCGCCGGGCAGGCCGCACATCAGCAGCACCTTGAGGTCCTTGAGCAGCTGGGCCGGCGGCACCCCGAGGTCGCGCGCGGCCTCGTCGAGCCGCACGTGCCCGCGGCTGTGCAGGTACGGGACCAGGGTGAGCAGCCGGGCGACCTGCTCCTTCGCCCCGGCGGCGGCGGCCGCGGTCACGCGAGCCCCCCGCCCACGGCGGCGGTCAGCCGGTCCACGACGCGTCGGCGGATCTCCGGCGGCTCCTCGACGACGACGTCCGGCCCGAACGCCAGGATCTCGTCGGCGAAGCCGCTCGAGGCCCGGGTCATCGCGATCCGGTCCCACCCCGCGCTGCCGTCCGGTCCGACGACCCCGGTGTCCAGCACGTCGGCTCCGCGGCGCAGGGCGAGGCCCACGCCCTCCCGGACCAGCAGCACGACCCGGGCGGTCGACACCGCCGGCGCCAGCCGCCTCGCCACCTCGCCCAGGTCGACGTCCTCGGGCACGTCGTACGCCGCCGGGCGGCCGACCTTCCTCGGCAGGCCGTCGACGCGGGACAGCCGGAAGACCCGCTCCGCACCGCGGTCGGTGTCGAAGCCCACGACGTACCAGCGCCCGGAGTAGCGGGTGACGCCCCACGGTTGGAGGTGCC
>Ga0075368_10000439_pt1 | contig 12243 bp, 10 predicted proteins | sample EndMethybrTD3033_FD_71518 | JGI IMG/M metagenome (GOLD analysis project Ga0075368, IMG submission 71518) | Populus endosphere microbial communities from Tennessee, USA - Endosphere MetaG P. TD hybrid TD303-3 | ecosystem: Host-associated > Plants > Roots > Endosphere | place: USA: Tennessee... | reverse complement strand
GTATCTCTGTCGGCTAGGGATTTCTTCGGCAGCGGGTTGATTCGTCGCCGTTACCGGAAGTGGCAGCCCTGCAAGCGGAGATGCTGGGCTGCATCCACCTGCCGGGCTGCCTCCGATCGCGACTTATTTGAACTGTTCAGCGTTCTCTTTCGTCACGATGGTTGTACCGGTATCGACCACGGGCTCAACCTTTTGGCCACGGACTGCGGCAGCGACCGTGAGAATGCCGAGTTCGCCCATTTTAATGGGAAACTGCGCCACGGTCGCATCCTCCTGGCCTGCGTTGAGGGCGTCGATCTCGCCGCAACAGGCGTCGAAACCGACCAGGATGAATTTGCTGAAATCCACCTTGGCGTTCTTCAGCGACTGGATCGCGCCGACGGCCGGCGGACCGCATACGGCATAGATGCCCTCCAGATCGGGATTGGCGGTCAGCAGGTCCTCCGCGACCTTCACGCCACCGTCCAGATTGCAGTTCGTTGCTCCCTTGCCAACGATGTTCAGCTTGCGGTCGCCAAGTCCCTTCATCATGCCCTTAAAGCGGTCATCAAGGGCAGGCACGCCCGGAACGCCCTCCAGGATGCCGAACTTCTGGCCGTCCTTCGTGTGCTCGCGCAGCCATTTGCCCGCGAGCACGCCGCCCTGGAGGTTGTCGGTGCCGACATACGATGCCTTGCCCTTCCAGCCGGGGATATCGTTATCGACGAGCACTACCTTGACGCCGGCGGCCACCGCCTTGTCCAGAGTGGACGCCACCGTCGCATCGACGGGCGTGATCGCGATCCCTTTCACGCCCTGCGACATCATCGATTCAATCTGCGCAATCTGTCCTTCGATGTCGGTTCCCGAAGCGCCCTGACCGGTGATCAGCTCGATGCTGCCGTCCTTTATCGCGGCCGCTTTCGCGCCCTTTTCCAGCGTGAAGAAAAACTCGACCGGAAATTTGGTGATCATGCCCAGTTTTATCTTCTCCGCGGCTGGAGATGGTGCGACCAGCGCCATAGTGAGCGCCAGTCCACTCAATACGCTGAGACAATTCCTCAAATTGTTACCTCCCTTGTTTTTTTATCTAGTCAGGTTATCGGCACACCCGGTCCGTGCGGGCGCGCAGATTCCTCATGCGGCGCGCTCGGCGCCGATGATCATGGCCACGATCTCCTGCTGGTTTTCTTTCTGCGGCCTGAGCTCTCCCACCCTCCGGCCTTGCCGCATTACAAAAGCGCGGTCGGCGAGCTCAATGACATGCTCCATATTATGGGTGATCAGAACGACGGCGTTGCCTTCGTCGCGCAACAGTCGGATCAGATCCAGTACCTGTCGGGACTCACGGAGACCAAGCGCGGCCGTCGGCTCGTCGAGAATAACCAGTTTGCGGGCGAAGGCCGCAGCGCGGGCGACAGCGATGGCCTGCCGCTGGCCGCCCGACAACAGACCGAGAGCGACGTCGTGGCTGCGAAGCGACACTCTTAACCGTGCCAGCAACTCCCTGGTGGCGCGATCCATCTCCCCGTGACGAAGCAGACGCAACGGTCTGGGCAGCCAAGCGGGAAATGACAGCTCGCGGCCCGCATAGAAATTCTCGGCCGCCGGGAGATTGTCGAATAGAGCCAGGTCCTGATAGACGGTCTCGATGCCGAGCGCCCGGGCGTCGGCGGGGGACCGAATGAGCGTCGGCACGCCGTCGAGCGCGATCTCGCCGCTGTCTAGCGCATGCACGCCGCTGATGCATTTGATCAGGGTGGATTTGCCAGCGCCGTTATCTCCGAGCAGCGCCAAGATCTCGCCGCGCCGGACCTCGAGGCTCACATCGTTGAGCGCGAGGATTGAGCCGAAACGCTTGGTCGCGCCGGAAACCTTGAGCACCGGAGCCGTGGAGCCACCCTGCATATGGCCTTTCCCGTTCATTGCGTCTTCGCCGCCTGGAGCACGCGGAACCGCTCCTCCAAGGAATTGCGCAACACATCGGCCTGCACCGCGATGACGATGACGATGCCGATCACGATGAGCTGAAGGAAGATGCCGACGTTCAGCAGATTGAGCGCATTGCGGATCACCCCGATCATCAGCGCGCCGACAAGAGCGTGCCCCAGATGTCCCCTGCCGCCGAGGAAGCTCGCACCCCCAATGATGACGGCCGCGATCGTGTCCAGTTCCAAGAGATTGCCGAACAGCGGCGATCCGGCATTGGTCCGGCCGGCAAGGATCACGGCGCCGATACCCGCCGTCAGACCCGAGATGACATAGACGGACACCAGCATGCCGCGCACGGGAATGCCGGTGCGGCGTGCGGCTTCGGGGTTGCCGCCGAGGGCATAGGCCCAATTGCCCCAGACCATGAACCGGGTCAGCGCGACCAGTATGAGTGCAACCGCTGCTACGATGAAGGCCGAGACCGGCAGCCAGCCGATGCTCTCATGGCCGATAAAGGCGATACCCTCGGGCATGCCCGGCAGGGCGCGGCCATCGGCGAACTGCAGCGCCAGCCCCTTTGCGATGCTGAGCGTCGCCAGGGTGATGATGAAAGGATGCGGAAGACGCCCGAAGACATAGACCAGTCCGTTGACTGCGCCGACCAAAGCGCCCGCCACTACCATAACCAGCATGACGAGGGGGGAAGAGTCGGCAACCTTGTAGACCAACGCGCCGAACACCGAGGCGAGGGCCAAATTCGAACCCACGGACAGATCGATGCCACGGGTCAGGATAACGAGATGCTGCCCCATGGCAACGACGGCAATGACCGCCGTCTGGGCGAGGACATTGCCAAGATTCCTCCCCGTCATAAAGACCGGAACAGTGAGGCTGAGAATTAGCGCCAGGACCAGCAGGATCAGAAAGGGGCCGGCACGTAGTGCACGGAGGGAAAGGGACAGCATCGCCAACCGACCACTGGATCGATCGGACGCATGCTCGGCAGGGTTCGCAAGGCTCTGTGACTTGATCGTCGCGGGAGTCATCGGAACCACCTAAAGGGCCATCTGCGGCGTCTGCGTCTGCTTGCTCGGCAGCTGCCGTTTATCGATAAAAGACAAAAGAATTGGGATGGTCAATGTGTTTTTTGCAGAGAAAACAGAAGATAAAAAAGCATAGATGCGAACAAAACAGCCGAATCCAGGTCCACATCATTTAGTGCATTTGATCAGTTTATGTGATTTTTTCTGATAAAGAGCAAATGGAAGGAATTCCGCGCTGGTGGCGCGATCCTTATGCTCCCGGCGGTGCCATCGGCCGGGTGCCTTGCTCAATCGGTGACCTCGCCGACGGACGTTCACGATAAACAATCAGCGTCCATGCCTCAGCTCCAAAAGAAGTGCGACAGCTTGATGTCCAGATAATCACGGATGGCCTGGCGGCCACCTTCCCGCCCGTGGTTCTCAGCTCTCTGGCGTGTGCGCAGCCACTGGTTGATCAAGTTCGCCCAAATGCGTGCGCATCCATCGGATCTCATCCGAAGCTGTACGGCCGAAGTGGCGTTTGAACTCACGACTGAACTGCGAGGCGCTGACGTAACCGACCGCCGCAACCTAGTGCGCGTCAGCGCAGGAGTTTTCGCACACGCTGAAAGCTTTCCGAGCACTCACGAGATGTGCTCCACATCGAGGCAAGTGGCGCGTCTCTTGGAGGACGCCTCTGAGCCCAAATACAAGGCCGCGCTCAGTCTGGTCTACGGTGCGGGTTTGCTTCCCCTAAGGCGCTGTGACGAGCAGTGGAAACAGGAAGGCCCTGTCGCCGTCTTGAACAAGATGCCATGATGGGAGTTCATCGGGCTGGTAAGTACTCAGGGATCGGCCCGGCGTCAGGATGTGCATCGCGTCCAGAAAACCCCCGGTCTCGAGCTTTGCTACGATCTCCTGGGCGTAACTGTTGAACACGGTCGCCAGGATGATGCTGCCAGTAAGGGGATCGCGGACTGGCACCTGCCGGGAGGGAGGCAGAAAGGCCGGCATCACATGGCTTCGCAGATCGGGAAAAATATGTCGGTCGGCCTTTTTCTTTGCGCTCATCGTCCGCTCCATCTTGCCTTTCTTGCCGATAGTGCTCGCCTGAACACACGCGGATGCCCCGCCAGACAGACCAGCCGTTTCAACTTCCGGCATGCTTCACGACGCCGCATTGCCTGCGGCCCTGGCGGCAATCTCGATCAACGCGGCTTGGCCGGAGCCTTTTTCCCCAGGTGGCGACCATCCGGTCAAGAACACGGTCTTCCCAACTGCCCTCGCTATCCCGGCGTAGAATGTGCACCAATATGCTATCAATAGTCGGATGCATGCCGTCGGCGCTCCTGGTGGCCTGGCACAGCTCCTGCTTCGCCGCGCATCTGTAGTCGGCTACTCTTGCGGCCAATGCCTTCCTCGCCCACCGGCCCGTGTCGGATATGAGCCAGTGGGTTCGCCATCGCAGGAGCGTGGCCTTTTCCAGGGATGCGCCTTGCCGGGCCTCACGGATTAACCATTCCCGCAGGTTAATCTGTGCTTGCAACCTGTAGGCGTGAAGTTGTCGTTTCGCCCGCTTTCGAGTCGCACGGGTGGCGACAGAAAGCTGGTGCGCGCTTTTGGAGATGACCGCCCCGGCGATGGCCATCGCGGCATTCGCCTTGCCACAATCCAAATTGCTTGCACCGGCCCTTCGACCCATCACCGTCCGAAACCCGGCTGATCGCCCTTTTCGCCGTTCCGTGGTCTGTCCGACGCCCCGGACGCTCCCTCTAGCGCGCGACATTTCGGCCCTTCGCTTCTTCGCCTGCTGCAACGAGGTTTGGAACAATATCTGTCATGAAAATCCGCTTTGCTTAAAAGATCACCTCGCACCTATTGTCGATGAAGAAGCTGCATTGCGCGGCACGCACAAAAGTAGGGGCGCCGGGTTGCGCTGGTGCACGGGCCGGTATGGGCGGCGTTTGGCCCCGGTCAGCACGTCGTAATGGAGGCATACTCGCCGTCAGATCATTTCGGCCCCCGACCTTCGCCGCCATGCTCCGTCCAGGTGGTATAGCCCGGCTTTACAAAATCGAGATGATCGGGCACGTTGCCGTGCGGCTTCAGCAATCCCTGCGACGGCTCTCTGTACGGGAACCACCAATCGATGCTGGCCTTGTTGTTCTTGTTGGCCTCGGTGAAGGCCTTGTAATGCTCCGGCTGCGCCTCCCAGGGCGCCATGCCCTTCGGGAAATACAGATCGTACCACTCCTGAGTGATCTTCTTGGAGTGATAGAGATATTGCACGTGGATCATGTAGTTGAGCTTGGTACCCCAGTCGGGTTCGAGGACGCCGTCTTTCGCCAGGGCATTGAAGTAGGCGCGCACGTCGCCCGCAGCCTTCTCCTGCTTGGCGTATTTGATCGCCTGGAAGATGCCGAGGCCGATCACCGAAAGCACGATGCCAACCGCGCCGAGGCCAACCGCGACCGTCGAGGCAGCGGCGGAGCCGATGCCGAATGCGCCCGCCAGGCCTATTCCCGCGGCCCCGGTCCAGACGATACCCGCGCCGAGTCCGAGAGCCGCCCCCGCGATTTCCGGCGCCGTCTTGTCCTTGCGATTAATAAGGCCGTCGATGCCCAGATAGATGCCTATGATGCCGCCGGCGCCATAGGCCAAGCTGCCGAGCACCTTGAGGCCGGGGCCGATAAGCTTGAGCTTGTCCGTCGCGCTTAGGGCGCTGACGCCGGGGCCCAACGTTCTGCTGAGGCGGTCGACGCTGCTGTTGATGAAATTCCGCACGTTCTCCGGCAGCTTTGCATATTCCGCGGCGAGTGCACTCCCGACCTTGGTGTTCACGAAAGAGTTGGCGGTGCGCCAAAGCTTTGAATTCTCCAACGTCGTCTCGGTGGCCGGCGCCCAGACATTCTTGGCGTTTTTGTCCAGCCCGATCGCCTCTTTCATGCCCGGCAGTTTCAGCAGCTTCTCCATGGCGCCGGTAACCTGCGAGGTGGCCTCGGTAATGCCGGAACCGGTGAACAACAAATAGAAGGCAGAGCCCAGCCTTTCCGCTGTCGTCAGGTTCTTACCGCCATCCTTTGTCAGCGTGAGAACGGCAGCGACGATACAAGCCAGACCACCTGCCGTCGTTATCGCGCCGTTGGCGTTCGCCGCCGACATCAGCGTGGTGATCTTGCCGCGATTGGATTCGGGCACGCCGGCATATTCCATCGCCGCCTTCACCTCGGGATCCTTGAGGGCGTCGGTGATATTCGCCATCCAGCTATTGCCGCCGCTCGCCCGCGCCGCCTCGATCCTCTTGGTGAGGATTTCGGTGAGCGTATCGGAGGTGTTGGCGGCCAGTTTCAGGCTGGCTTTTTCCTCCGCCGTCAGCGCCGATCCATCACCGAAGCGAAGATCGTCCAGGTTCGCCACGCGGCCGGAGCGCCAATCGTCCCATGCTTCATAAAGCCGGCTGGCCGCATCCCCGGCATAAATGCCGAGCACTTCGGCCCTGGCGAAGGTGTCGCCGATGTCGCGAGCGCTGGCTTTTATGCTCTCCGGCGTAAGCTTGCTCGGGTCCGCGAGCAGATCGTTGACCTGCTTGAAAGCGCCCGAATAGCTCAGCTTCTGCTGAATTTCCAGTGCCTTATCCGGGTTGAGCAGATGCAATGACCGCAAATCGCTGGCGAAACGCTCCTGCGCTTTATCGCCGAGCGCCAGGACGTCCTTCTCATAGGTGGGCGACGTCATGGTCGCGACGATACGGTCCTCAAGGCCCTGCTTGTCCTTGACCTCGCCGACTGCCTCTCTGAGGAATTTCTCGTTATCGGCTGCAATGTCCGGTTTCGCCGCAAGTTCGGTGAATTGCTTTTCGAGTTCGTCCTCGTTCAGCAGGCCTTTCGCCTCCGCCTCGGTGATGGCGGCCGGGTTATCCGAGTAGTAGGTCAGGTTGCGCGGGTCGTCATGGGCGTAGGGAAGATATTTGTAGGCACCCCCCTGCATGATTTTGGCATCGATGAGGCGCAGGAACTTCCTCTTATCCGAGTCCGCCGGCTCATTTTCATAGGCCTTCCGCAGCTTCTCGTAATAAATTTCCTGCACCGTCCGGCCGTCGACGGTCTTGGCGCTCATGATGTCCGTGGCCGACGGGGCGAGCAGATTCTTGTCCTTGGAGCCGGGATCGCTGACATATCCGGAATAGGCGTCCTCGGCGAGCCGCGTGGCGTCGGTCTTGCCGCCATGGCGGTCCCAGTACCCCTTGATGATGTCGATCTTGCCGTTGCTGTCGGTGTGGTCGCGCAAGGCGTGCGGCAGCCGGTTGAACAGCTCGTCATTCACCTGTTTGGTGGCGTCATCCAGAGACACGCCCTTGCCGAGCTTGTCGGTGATCAGGTTCTTGTAAAGCGCGGCAAGCGTTGGATCGTTCAAGGGCGACAGGGTGCGCGTATCGCCGATCGGTCCGCCGCCGATGCCGAGGGCCAGGGCGTTGAGATTGTCCTCGTAATTCGGGTTGTTGGTCAGGACCGTGTCCTTGAGGAACACGCTGTAGGCCTCGCGGGCCACGTCGGAGGCGTCGGACTTGCCCTTGCCGTCGTTCCAGTATTTGTCGAGTGCATCCAGCTTTTCGCGCGCCTTGGGGTCATCGCGCAGCGCGTTCCCCAGCCGCCCCCAGACGTGCTCCTTCACCTCTTTATAGGTGGCGTCGAGATCGACGGGCTTGCCGTCCTTGGCCTGCTGCTGCAGCGTCAGGTAGATGAGAGTGGCGTAATGATCCCGGATCGCGTCGCTCTTGATCGAGCCCGTCGATCCGCCGAAGCTGCTCGCCGCAAGACCCGCCGCAACGGCATTCACCTCGTCGTCGAAATTGGCGTTCGGATTGACCTGCGAGCTTTCCTCGCCGGAGGGCGGACTCTCGGCCTGGAACTCCTCAAAGGTCTTGCGCGCAATGGTGTCCGCTTCCTCCTTGCCCGCGTGGCGATCCCAATAGCCCTTAATGACGTCGATCACGGCGTTCTTGCCCGCGCCCGACTTGTCGGCGAGTTCGCCCATCTTGTCGAACAGCGCCTTGTTGACCTCCTCGGCCGCCTGGTCGAGGTTCAGCGGCGAGCCCTGCTGGTCGAGCTTGGCCTTGATCAGATTTGCATAGAGCTTGCTGGCGGTCTCGTTGTCGAGGCCGAGGGCGAGCATCCGCTGATCGACCATCGTGCCGCCCACCAGCAGGCCAGCCAGCGCATTCAAGTTCTCGTCGAAATTCTTGCTGTCGGTCTTCGGGCCGTTCTGGGCAAGGTAGTTGCCATAGGCGCCCATGGCCATATCCCGGGCGTGGTCTTTGCCGCCATGCCGGTCCCAATAGCCGTTGACGACATCAATGACTTTCCCGCCATTCTTGCCGGAGTTGTTCGCCGCGAGCTCGATGCGGCTCCAGAGAAGGTCTTTGACTTCCTTGAGCGCGTCGCCAACGTTTGGTTGCTTGCCATTCTTGGCCTGCTCTCGCAGCTTGTATTCGACAAGGTACTTGAAATTGGCTTCGTTCTTCGGGTCGGTGAGGTAGACCAGCATGCGTTTGTCGACATCCACACTGCCGGCGATGTCGGAGGCCAGCTCGTTCATGTGGTTTTCGTAATCCTGGGGCGTAGGCTCGGCCGCGCCGGGCGTGTCGGCCGCCTTGATGTTGATCTGAGCGCCCTTGACCGCCTTCAAGAATTCATCCGCGGAAGGATCGTTTAATTTCCACGACTGAGTTTCGCCGGTGACCGCTGTAACAGCCATGATCAATCTCCCTCGCTGAAGGCGTATTATTGCCTTATTGCTCGCCGACAGGGTCGATGAGCAGCAAAAAACACTACAAACAGGCGGAGAAGGCGCAATTAATTTGCGTGACGCTGCGTGTATAAACACTTTTCCTTTGTCTATCAGGAAGTAGATATAGCGAAAGGAACCATGTGCTTACTTCATCGCTGCAGCATCTATGACATTCTGCGTTTATGTGCTTTGCGTCTTCCTTTAAGCAGATTAAGTGTGATATTCAACGATCTGCTTTGCTCGTTCGGATGTGGTTTTGCATGACCGGCGAAATGGGCGTTGAAAAGGGACTGGCCAGCTTGTTCGAAGCGTCATTCGACGCTCTCGATATCGAACTTCTCGTGTTGCCGGACACCAACCTCATTCTGTTGTCAGCCGTGGTCGAGCCTCTGCGCGCGGCCAACCGCATCGCCGGAAATGTCTTATATCGCTGGCGCATGTTCAGCTCCGACGGTGCTTTTCCCGAAACGACGAGCCAAATTCCCATCCCCGTCATGGGTCTGTTCGATCCGCAGCGTGAGGCTGTACCGCTCTTCGTGCTGTCTAGCTATTTTTGGCGACGGCACATCACCACGTCGCTCAAGATGCGCCTGTCGCGAACGGCGAAATACCGCTCCGTCATTGCCGGTATCGAGTCAGGCACGTGGTTCCTGGCGGAGAGCGGCTTGCTTGGGGATTGCCTTGCGACAATCCACTGGGAGGATCAGGAAGAATTCGCGCGCGCCTATCCGCAGATCAGCCTCAGCAGGGATCGTTACGTGATCGACCGGAAGCGGATCACAACCGGCGGGCCGATGCCGACACTCGATCTTATGCTGGAGATCATCCGAACCCGGCAGGGCTATTCGCTGGCCCTGGAGGTCGCCCGACTGTTCGGCCATGTCCCGCCGCGCTTTGCAAGCGACGCGGCCTATTCGGCTCCGCGGAACGAGCATCGATCGATGTCGGACCCGCGCGTTGGTCGGGCGATCCAAATCATGGAAAAGAACATCGAGCAGCCCGTCCGCCTCAGCCGGATCGCGGCGGAAGTCGGTGTGAGTTCCCGCCATCTGCGCGAGCTTTTTCAAAGCGACGCAGGTATCGCTCCGCATCTTCATTATTTGGCTTTGCGCCTGAACGCTGCACGCCGCATGGTCATCGAAAGCGAAACCTCGCTCACAGAAATTGCCGCGCTCACCGGGTATGAGTCGGCTGCCGCGTTCTCACGCAGTTACAGATTGCGTTTTGGCGAAAGCGCCTCGGAAACCCGACGGCGTCAACGACACCCTCAGTTGAAGCCACACCGGGCCGGTTAACGACGCAACGTATGAGAGTGACATTGCCCTGGTCCGGCTCAACTTACAGACCACAGGCGACATCATTCCGATAGCTCAGCCCCGTCAGACATTGCAGCGATCCAAAGTCCTGTAGGTGACCGGCTGAGGCGCAAGGCGTGAGGGAGGGCAAGCGCCCCCCATCTCGCAGAAGACCGAGGTGCCCCTTGTCGATAATGTAACTTGCAATGCGCCAGATGTTTATTGTGGTCAGATCCTGCCCGGGATGATGTGCGCCAGCTATCGCGATGGCGGTATTGATCTACGCTTCACTGGGTCCTCACGCTGAATTCATTGCCACGACCTTCATCGAGCGGGAGAGACTGCGTGAGATAGCCTGATGCAGGGTCGCGCACATAATTCAAATATCCTGGCTCGAAAGCGTTCTCTCCGAGGACAACCGCTCCAGGCCTCAGCCGGGGTTCGATCAGTTTGAGCACTAGCAAATAAAGGGAGAATGCCCCGTCGAGCAGCAGCAGATCGACCTCGCCACCGACATCCTTGAGTGTCTCAAGCGCATCGCCTTCGCGGATATCGACCAGATCGGCAAGGCCCGCGGCCTCGAGATTGGCGCGCGCCCGCACGACTTTGGTGGGCTCGAATTCGCTGCCGATGAGATGCCCGCCTCCATTGTCCCGGAGCGCGGCGGCCAGATAGATCGTCGAGATCCCCATGGATGTGCCGAACTCGACGATGCGGGTCGCGTTGCGGGCGCGCGCGATCATGTAAAGGAAGCGACCATAGGTGGGCGAAACGGCAAGAAAATTGTCAGCACGGCTGCGGTAGATCGCCCGGTAGTTCTCCCGTTCCGCGGCGATCATCCCTGCGGCCGCTTGCTCCAGCGTTTTGCCGGAGGCTTCGATGTCCGCCATGACCGCGGTCATGAATTCCCGGTCCGCGGCCTCGGCGTCCTGATGCATCCTGTCCAGGACCTGCGCGGCACGCCCGCTGCTGAGCGTATTCATGTCGTTTCCTTTCCCGATCATGGAGCCCTTGAGGCCTCGACGGCCTCGCACCGATCAGATAAAGGCAACCAGCATTGGCGTCATTCCGAAGCCTGGACAGAATGTTATTCAATCCAGCCAATCCGGTCGTCGCGTTTGAAGGTGAGCCATGCCACTCCTGAACGATCTTTCCGCTCCGTCCGAATGGATGGAGCCTGACGATGTGCCGCGGCCGGTCGTGGCCTATGGCGTCGAGACGGCCGGGGTGGGCGGCATCGCGCTCGATCTCCACCGCCATGCAAAGGGCCAGATCATGCTGGTACAGCGCGGCGCGATCATTTGCGAGGTGGAAGGCGGCTTATGGATCGTGCCGCCTCGCAGCGCCCTCTGGATACCCGGCGGGGCGCTCCATACCGTCAACGCGACGGGCCTGCTCGAAGGCTATAGCGCCTTCGTCGATCCGGCTGCAGCTACTCCGCTGCCCCACAGTTGCTGCGCGGTGTCGGTGACGCCGCTTCTGCGCGAAGTGCTGGTCCGCGCGGCCAGCCTGCCGCTCTTCTACGACGAAGGCGGCGCGAATTCGCATCTGATGACGGTGCTGCTCGACGAACTCGCCGCGGCTCAGGTCGAGCACCTGCATTTGCCGATGCCGGCTGACGCCCGCCTGCGCAGGATCGCGGCCGACATGTTGGCATCGCCTGCGGATCGCGCAACGCTGGACGTCTGGGCAAAGCGAGCGGGCATGAGCGCACGGGCCCTGTCGCGCGTTATCAGCCGGGAGACAGGCATGAGCTTTGGCCGCTGGCGCCAGCAGCTCTGCGTGGTGCTTGCGGTCAAATGGCTGGCCGGCGGAGCTTCGATCCAGCAGGTTGCCGCGAACCTTGGATATGAGAGCGTGCCGAGCTTCGTGACCATGTTTCGCAAAGCGCAGGGCATCCCGCCTGGGCGCTACATGGCGGAGCGCCGCTCCAGCCAAGTCCGGTAATCTCAACTCTGGGTCCGCTTGACTTTAGAGCGAAAGCCGCAGGATCAGCTAGTTGCCGCTTCAAGCCTGCGGCACGGCATGTCGGCTTTCACGAAGGGTTGCGGATGCCGGCCGTCGCGGACGCAGCCACACCCATCGGGCCGGCGTACGCAAGTCGCTGCAGAAGGAATCCGCGGGAGGTCGGGCTAGGCTTCGCCGCAATCTCTATGGGGATTTGGCTTTCGCCGTCGGTGTGGAGACGCTGCGATCAGGGGCAGCCAGCGACGGCCGAGATCGTCGAC
>Ga0075368_10000437_pt1 | contig 12307 bp, 7 predicted proteins | sample EndMethybrTD3033_FD_71518 | JGI IMG/M metagenome (GOLD analysis project Ga0075368, IMG submission 71518) | Populus endosphere microbial communities from Tennessee, USA - Endosphere MetaG P. TD hybrid TD303-3 | ecosystem: Host-associated > Plants > Roots > Endosphere | place: USA: Tennessee... | reverse complement strand
GTGATTCAGATCGATAAATTCGCTCACCACCATGCCGCGAACTCCGGCGAATTCTCGATCGTCACACTGGTGTCTCAGAAGTCCTCGTGCGCCCCGTGCCAGTGGTCGATGGCATCCTGACGGTTGACGAACACCGCCACCGTCGTGAAGGCGATGACGATCAGGCCGTGGCAGGCCAGGAAATAGCCGAGCGGAATACCGAGGAAGCGCTTGTCGTTGAGCGCGTCGGCATAAAGGGGCAGCACGATCATGGCCAGTACGAAGGGCAGCAGGCTGGTCAGCATCTGCGCCTTGGTGTGACGCCAGTAGGGCTTGCGCTCTTTCCGCTCCATGGCTGCTTTCCCTTAGTCGCGTTCCCGACAGCTGCGGCCGCCCCGTCAGACCCCACCTGCTCACCTGACACCAGCCTGCAGAACGTGCGCTCGATTCGTGGTTCAACTGGGGCGCTGGCCGCGTGCCGTGTCAACCGCCTTGTTGCGCCGCAGCTTTAAGCCTATCCGGCCCTAGGCATTAGCCAAGGATGCAAAAAGCCGCTAGTTTTCTGGTAGCGGCTGGCCGATTCAGCTGAACTGCTGCGCGCCGCCGGGCTCCTCTGGTGCGCGCGTGGGGAGACGTTTGGATACAGGCATGGCCGACTACCGGTTCATCATCGTCGATGATCACCCCCTGTTCCGGGGCGCGCTCAGCCAGGCGCTGAGCGCCTCGTTCGAGAACGCGGAGATCCTCGAGGCCGGCTCGCTGGACGAGCTGACCGAGCGGCTGGCCGCCACCACCGATTTCGACCTCATCCTGCTCGACCTGACCATGCCGGGCGTGCATGGCGTGTCGGGGCTGATCTACCTGCGCGCGCAGCACCCTGAGGTGCCCGTGGTGATCGTTTCGGCCAGCGACGATGCCGAGACCATCCGCAACTGCCTGCATTGCGGCGCGTCGGGCTTCATCCCCAAGTCGCAGCCCGTGGAGCGCATTCGGGACGCGATCCGCAAGATCATCGGCGGCGAGCTGTGGCTACCGCCCGACGTCGACCTCACCAACGTCCCGACCGGGGAAGGCACCGAGCTGGTGTCGCGGCTGGCGACCCTGACGCCGCAGCAGGTGCGCGTGCTCATGATGCTGGGCGAGGGTCTGCTCAACAAGCAGATCGCCTACAAGCTCAATGTCTCGGAAGCGACCGTCAAGGCGCACGTGTCGGCGATCCTGCAGAAGCTCGGCGTCGACAGCCGCACACAGGCCGTGATCGCCATCGGCAAGATCGGCGGCGGTAGCGGCGACTGGCCGCGCCTCCCCAACTAGCGTCGTGGCCGTCGCCACGCTAGCGCGGCCCTGACCTCAAGGTATCGACCAATACGATCAACATCCTTCTGAGCCGCGTGTACCGGAGGACCGGCACACGCCGCAAGGAGCTTGCCCGGCTGATGGCTACCATAGGTGTATTTCGATGCTGACGCGCCTGTCACGCTGCGGTGCAACCCAGCGCAGACGCGACGCGTCTCGCGGTGCTTGTAAAGCATCACCAGGGTCTGCCACATTCAGCCCGCTTGCGGAACGAGTGAAGCAGCTGGCCGGGGATCATGCGCAATACGATTGCCGTGATGAATACCAAGGGGGGCGTGGGCAAATCCACGCTGGTGCTTGCCCTCGCCGAAACGCTGTCGGCCAAGTTTGCCAAGAACGTGCTGATCATCGACTCCGATGCGCAGGCGAGCGTCAGCCTCATGCTGCTGTCCGCAGGCAACCTGCACCGCCTGCAGCTGGAGGGGATGACGATCGTCGATCTGCTGGTGGCCAATGTGCTCAAGGACGAGCCCGCCGACTGGCCCCGCTTTGTGGTCGCCGGCGTGTCGGACGTGGAGGAGTCGCGCAGCGTCTTCCTGATCCCGAGCGACATGCAGCTGACCCTGTTCGAGCGCGAGGTCACCAGGACTCAGCAGCTCGGCAAGCTGCGCACCAGCGTTGGTGAGTTGCTCGGCCATGTGCGCGGCATGTTCGACATCGTCTTGGTGGACTGCCCGCCCGGTCTCTCGGTACTGACCGAGTCGTGGCTGCGCGAGGTGGACTTTCTCATCTCGCCGATCAAGCCCGATCACGTGTCGGCATACGCGCTGGAAGTGCTCGGCCATTTCAAGGGGCTCAACCCCGAGTTGGGGTTTGCCGAAAATCTCGGCGTGTTGATAAACCTGAAAGAGGTGCTATCGCCCGAAGATGCCGAGCACCAGCGCCTTCTGACGGAGAACGCGGCCAATCGCTGTTTTGCCCAGGCCGTGCCCCGCACCAGCGCCCTGCAGCATGCCAGCCACTTCGCCCCCACGGAACGCTCGTACGCCACCAAGTATCCGGGCGATTCCGCGAGCGCCATGCACGCCGTCTGTCAGGAGCTCCTCGACCGGCTCGCCGCTGCCAACACCTGACGCGCTCGACCTGCAATCGACAAACGTTCGTCACCTGAAGATCGTACAATATTTACGCGATGCGCCCGCTGGCCTTGTGCTCGCGCCTGATTCCACGCGTGTTGCGGTGGCCCTCATGCAACGGCCGCGCGAATCTTTGCCCAACCCCCCTTCCCTCGCGAACGAAACCAAGCGCAAACTCCGCCGGTTAGGTTGGTGCAGCTCTCAATTTGCAGATGCGTAGAGCAGGATCACCTCGGATCTGGGGGACTTTTCCCGACCGCCAAGTGGCGGGCGAAGTGACCCCTGCTCGACGTTAGATTTGATAGTCGCAGTGCGGGCAATGTGATGCGTAACCCCAGTGTGTCGGCATGGGCACGGCGTAGTGCGTTCGGCGCCGCTTGCGTGCTAGGGGCCGCAGCTTGCGCTCAGAGCGCTGCCGGCCAGGAAAAGAACGTCGCAACCGGCGTCGTCGGCACAGTGCTGTGCCCTCCCATCAAGCCGCCGCCCGTAAAGCTGCCTTACGAAAGGCTGCCTTACGACAAGCAGGCTTACGACAGGCAAGCCTTCGACAACCAAGCCTTCGACAAGCAAGCCCTCGACAAGCAAGCCTTCGACAAGCTGCCCGTCGACCTGCCGCATAAGCCCCCCGAGCTCCCCGACCGGCCTCAGTCGTGTGCCAACACGCTCGCGCCACTCATGCTCGCGGTGCAGTCGGGCACCGCCGTCGTGACGACCGGGAGCTTTACCGGCTCCATCCTCGGTCGCCTGGATGGCCTCCACCAGCAGGGCCTGTTGCTCGGCGCTATGGTTGTGGGCGGCGACGCGGATGGCGGCAGCGATGGCATGATGGGTCTGGGGCGCGGTTCCAAATCGCGCGCGAAGCCGCCGACTCCGGCCAGTCAATTCACGTCCTATGCGATGGGCACGTTCGCGGGCGGCAGCCGCTCGGAGTCGGCGACCATGGCCGGCTTCAACTATGACGCCGTTTCGGGAACGGCAGGGCTCGAATACAGCGTCAACCGCAACCTCATTGTCGGGTTTGCCGCCAACGTTACCGCTACGCGCGCCGACATCAACACGGGCGCATCCGTCGACGTCGACGCCATGCAGGCGGCCGCCTACGCCTCCTATGCAACCAGGCACTGGTTTGCCGATGCGCTGGTGGCCTTCGGGCGTCACGACCTGGACCTTGCCCGGCCGGGCGCCAATGATGTCATCCGCGGCAACACGGATGCCAGCGCCGTGGCCTTGGCGGCAAGGGGCGGCTACCTGTTCGACTTCGGCCGCCTGCGCGCGGGCCCGATCGCTGGCCTGACGTACATTCACTCGAAAGTCGACGGCTATACCGAGAAGGGCGACCCGCAACTCACCCTCAACGTGTCGGCGCTGACCGTCGATGCGCTGAGCGGCAGCGTGGGCGTCCGCTTCCTGGCACCGTTCCAATCCGGCGGTCGCATCTTCGTCCCCTACCTCAACGTCACGCTGGAGCACAACTTCGGCGACAGCTCGCAAACCCTGTCTGCGAGCCTGACGCAGGCGCCCCTGGCGCCCGTACTGTCGCCGGTGCCCAGTTTCGACACCCGAAGCTACGGCAAGATCGATGGTGGCCTGACCGTGCAGTTGGGGCCGCAGCTCGGCGCCACGATCAGCGCGTCGTCCACGTTCGCGCGCGACGAAGGCAACGACTACCGCGTCAGTGCCGGTCTCAACTACCGCTTCTGACTCATTCACCGCCGCGGCGGCAAAACAGCTGTGAATGCTGCGCGCTGCAACAGCAGCAGGGTGCCACGGACTAATCGCCGTGGTGAGCACAAGAAGTCCGCACACTTACTTTTGCCCGAAATTGTGGCATTGTGGGATCTGGCAACGACTGTCCTGTGTATATCCACATACGACCATTTGACCTCTAAGATGCAAGCTGTCTGATACAGGTTGACTGCGATTGGATACTGGCGCTTTGAGTACGGTCGATAACCGAGGCACATCCTCGGCTGCGGGACCGACAGAAAGTTGCAAGCGATGTCCGACACATTGCATCTGGATAAGGTTCGCGCGGGCGCGTCCGTCTGGAACAAGTGGCGACGTGACAATCCCAGCATCGTCCCCGATTTGACTGGCCTGAGAATCTCCGCCAGCGAGCTTCAGTTCGGCGTCGTCCAGGGTGGACCCGTGGACTTCAGCCGTACGGAGCTGAACAATGCCGTGCTCGTGCACGCGACCCTGATCGAGGCCAACCTCGCAGGCGCGGTGCTGGTCAAAGCCGACTTGTCCTACGCTCGCCTGAACAAGGCCGACCTGCGCGGGGCCGATCTGCGTGGCGCCAAGATCGGGCATGCCGACCTGACTGACGCCAGACTTGACGGAGCTTTCGTTTGCGGCGCCGATCTGCGCCATGCGCGCGGCCTGACGCAGCAGCAGATCGAGCGCGCCCTCGGCGGTGACCGCACGTTGCTGCCGGCCGGTCTGGAAGTCCCTACCACGTGGCTTGTCGAGGAAGAGCGGGAGAGACAACGGCCCGATGGGCAGGGTATAGATTCGCAAATCAGCGAATACGATCTCCTCGGCGTGAAACCCAAGGCCTCCATGCTGGAAATCCGCACAGCCTGGCTCCGGCTCGTGAAAGAGCTCCACCCCGACATCGCGGCGGACGACCCGTCCGCAAACGAGCGGCTGAAGGCGATCAACCGGGCTTATCAGGGGCTGAAGAGCAACGAGCAGCGCGAGATGGCTCGGAGGGCGCAGCGCCCGGCTTCCGGCGGAGCGGCGACGTTCGCGGTCTTTCTCTTTCTGCCGATCGCCGCGACCCTGGCGATGGCGGTCTGGACCCACGGTATCCCCGTTACGCTGCGCGATGAACCAGTCACCGCAGTCGTGGAGCAGCGGCCAACCGCTGACGATACTGCGCTTGCGGCCGCCATGGGGCAGGAAGCAGACGAGACGCGAGTCGCCCCTGCCCTGCGCTATCAGCCCAACCAGGTTGCCTTGTCCGGAGAGGTCGGCACCCTGCCCAATTCGGCGCTTGAGCGCACGGACAAGACGTCCGACGACGATGCGGCCTGGGCGAACGCGGCGGCCGAGGCCACCACGGCGTCGCTGCACCGCTATCTTGGTCTGCATCCGCAGGGACGTCATGCGCAAAAGGCCATCGATGACCTGACCCAGCTCGCCGCTGTCGAACTCGCGCTGGGCGAGGACTACGCGGTGCGCGAAGCGGCCGCCATGCAGCGCGCCGAACCGATCCTGCGCCGCTATCTCCTCGAGTACCCGACGGGACCACTGGCTCCTGAAGCCCGCGGCAAGCTGGCGGCGCTCGAGGCCGGCACGCGTGCCGCCGTTGCGTGGTCCCACGCGGAGCAGGAGGATAGCAAGGTCGAGAACGCCGAAAATGTCGTTGCATTTGCCGCCGACGATCTGACCGCACAGGCTGTACGTCAGGAGGCTGGGCGCCAAGAACTCGCATTGGCGAAGCCTGCCGAACGCGAGCCGACCAACGACCCGATTGCGGCAACTGATGTCACGCGCAGCAATGGGGAGCTTGCGGAGCAGCTAGCACTCGCCACCCATGTGGACTCCCAAACCAACGGGCGTCATGCGGAAGCGAAGCTCGCCGGGTTGGAAAGAACCCTGGAGACCCAATCAGCGAGCGTAGGTGCGAGCACCAAGCACGCAAGGCCGCCATTGCGCACGGGGCGCCCCGTTGCATCGACGGCGCATTCGGCGACACGGTGGCCCTCGGCCGACGAACCATTCGTCGCAGCGGACGGCCGCATTCGATAGCGCGACCACGAAGCTTGCTTTCATTGAAAATCACGCCAGTCCTGCGCGCTTTTTGCGAGGGAATGCGCATGGCCGGCGCCGCATATCCCCGAGTGTAGCAACAATGCCATGCAGCCGGATCATTCTCTCTGTGCGGATTGAGGGTCCGAAGCCAGGCCTATAGGCTGGGGAGGCAGACGCGGAGCCTGCGTTAGGCCAGCGCTTGCTGCTTCTAGGCGTCTCAGCCGGCTCGGCGGAATTGTGCAAGCGTTCGGGGGCGGTATGCATAGTGTGCGTAGTTGGGCTCGGCTTTTTGGCGCAGTCTCGGCGATCGTGTTCTCAACCGCTGCTTGGGCCGATCAGCCTGGGCAGACATCGAGCGCATCGAGCGGCGAAATCGCAGAGCAGACGTTTCGCATCTACGGCCAGCTGAACCGCGCCATCATGTATTGGGATGACGGACGCAAGTCCGGCACCTACGCGGTCGACAACGACACGTCTTCCTCGCGTCTCGGCTTCGTTGGCAGGCATCGTCTTTCCGGCGGCCTGTCGACCGGCTACCGGGTCGAGATCGATACCACCCTCACGTTGTCGTCGGAGGTCTCGCGCGGGGATCCTTGGGGCGACAATGACTTCATCCGACTCCGCCACGCCTACGGGTACGTGGAGGACAGCAAGCTCGGTCGCCTGACGTTCGGCCAGCAGTCACCAGCGACTGATGATATCACCCTGCTGAACCTCGGCAGCGAGATGAACGATGCTGCCCTGCATTACAACAACAACTTCGGCATCTTGCTGAACCTCGGCCCGGGCTTTAATAGCGACCTGAAATGGGGCCAGATCGCCCACAACGTGGATTCACTGCGGGGATTGTTTGCTCGCTACGACACGCCGGTCATAGGCGGCTTCGTCTTGTCCGCCGCGTGGGGAAAGGACGGCGTCTGGGACGTGGGCGCACGCTATCAGGCGGCATCACGCTCGTTCCGTTTCACGGCAGGCCTCGGCTACATGGATGACCGCGAGCGGCAGGTCCGAGACACGAAAGGCTCCGCTTCATTGATCCATGATCCCACCGGTTTGTACGTCTCCGTAGCCGGCGGCATCCGCGACGACGACATCTCGACCCTCGGTGGACTGGCCCATTTCCACTACGCGCAGTTCGGCATCAGCAAGCAGTGGCTGCCGCAGGGCAAGACGACCCTCTATGTCGACTATGGCCTCTACAAGAATTACAATATTGGCAATCTACTTCAGGCCGATTTGGCGCACCCGGGGGAATTTGTGATCTGGGGCACCCTCTCGCAAACAGAGGTTCGTCGCTGGGGATTTGGGGCCGAACAATCGTTCGATGCGCATAACCTGTTGATCTACGCGCAGGCTCACCACTACGAGGCCGAGATCACCGGCTTCCCATGCGACATCGATTTTCCCGCGACGTCTCCAGAAAGCTGTGGTGGCAACCAGAACAATTTGCAGTTCCTGCCGACCAAACCATGGGTGGGGGTCGTTACGGGAGCGCGCATCCGCTTCTGAGCGGACACTGGCATTCGCCAACAGCAGCGTGAGCCGGACCACGGAGAGCCTGCAGGGCGTCACTGCGTGCCGAAGGCGCGGCCCGCCCAATCATCCTTGGCACCGCGCGCCTTGCCTGCCTTCTTGGCTGTCGCCTGCAGGGCAACAGTCGACGCGTCCGCGCCAGCTCCCACCACGACGAACGGCGCCCATGTGGCCGGATGGGCAGCCCAGGGGCGCTTGTCGTCGCTCATCAGCCCGAGCATGGCGCGGCGAAAACCTTCCGCCCGGCCGATCGTGCTGGACTTGCGCATCTCGGCGAAGGTGCGGCTGGTCAGCATGGTCGCCGCGTACGAATTGACCGGCCAGTGCGAGACGAGCAGAGCGCGGGCGCCGGCATAGAAGAACGCCCGGGCTAGGCCGGACAGCGCTTCGGCACTGCGCTCGTCGCCACCGGCGGTGTTGCAGGCCGACAGGACCACCCAATCGGCGTCGAGCTTCAGACCGGCCACTTCCGAGGCGGTCAGCAGGCCGTCGTCCTCCTCGGTCGGCTGGTCGGGCGGCGACAGGACCAGCGCCGGCTCGGCGCGCGCCGCAATCAGCTGGGCCGTCTCGCCGGCGAGCAGGCCGTGCGTGGCGAAATGCACGATGCGGTAGCGGCTGAGGGGAGCAGACTTGACCGCGGCCTCGGTCATGTCCTTGCCGAGCACCACGGCCGACGGACCGGCGCCGAGGCTGCGGGCAACGCATCTGAGCTCGTGCGCGGTGTCGGGCAGGGGACAGAGCTTCTTCACCTCGGCTACATCGGCCTGGCCGTCGCGGAAGTAGCCGGCGAGCGAACGCAAGCCCTTACCGCCGCGGGCCGCAGGTTGTCCGCTACCGGTCACCTCGATTGTCTCGTCCGGGCATTTGTCCGGCACCACGACCTTGCCGCAGCCCGGCTGGCCGACCAGAACAGGGTCGCCGTAGCCGAGATACGGCTCGGCAGCAGCCGAGCTCTTGGCAAGCCGGCGCAGCGCCGAGAGGCTGGCCACCGAGGGCAGCACGCTGATCGGCTGGCGGGCGCCCAGCCAGGCAACCTGGCGGTAGTCGGCAACCTTGGCCGGGATGGCCGTCCTGGGCGGCTCGGTCACGAGCACGCTGAACGGCAGGCTGGCCAGCGGACCCGAGGCAACAACCAGCAGCTGCTTGTCCTTGATGGACTCCCTGACGGGACCGAACAGCGCCATGTACAGCTGGTGCGCACGGGCGAGGTCGAAGGGGAGCCCCTGCTGCGCCTGCCCGCCTATTTCCTGGCCAGCCGACCCTTGCAAGGCAGCTCGGCAGGTGTCGGCGCTTTCGTCGTCGGACCAGAGCGTCTGATCGAGGCCGCAGCGCAGCGCCAGCACGCTGTCAGACAGAGCGCGCGTGCCCAGCGGGACGCTGTACCAGGTCGCGCCCTTTTTAGTGACAACCCAGACCAGCGTTTCCTCGGGCAAGTCGCCGAGCTGCCTGACATCGAGGAATAGCACGAGCGCCTCATCGACGTTGAGCAGCGCCTGCACATCGGCGGTGGCCAGCGGCTTGGGGCTCGCCAGGCCGGCGTAGTCCGGGAACGCGGCGGTGAGCTGGCCATCGACCCGCTCCATGTTCTTGTCGAGGTCGGCGATAGCTTCTCGCAGAGTGGCAACCACGGCCGCGTCCGATCGCCCGACAGCGGCGAGCAGGCGCTTGTCCTCGCCCTGGCGGCGCGCCACCAGATCCTGGCGCTCGCGCACCAGGTCCACCAGCGGGCCTTGTCCCTTGGCGAACCGGGCCGACATTTGCGCCAGCGCATCGGCGGCATCCGTCTGCAATGCCCACTGCGCCAGCTCGAAGCCCTGCTCGCGGGCCGGAACACTCTTAGCAGCGGCGCGATGCGTTGCCCGCGCGTAGTGGCGCAACGACCAGGAGTTCTGGGTCAGCTTGGCTTTGGCGAATCCTGCCTCGACCTCGCCGCGCCCGATCAGGATCGGCTTGGCGCGAGCGTACAGCGCCACCGCCTCCGCCCATTGCCCCTGCAGGCTGCGCAGCACGGCCAGATTGTTGAGGTCCGTGGCAACACGGGCATGATCGGGGCCGTAGCTCTTCTCGTCGATGGCCAGAGCGCGCCGGAGCAGCTCGTCCGCTTCGGTCAGCCGCTTGGTGTCCTTCAGCAACCGGGCAAGGTTGTTGAGGCCCTTGGCGACCTTGGGATGGTCGGGCCCGTAGCTCGCCTCATCGATGGCAAGGGCGCGTCGCAGCAGGGGCTCGGCCTCGACCAGCCGGTCCGTATCCTGCAGCAGATCGGCCAGGTTGCCGAGGCGGGTGGCAACCCGCGGATGATCGGGCCCATAGGCCTTCTCGCCGATGGCGAGCGCCCGGCGATAGAGCGGTTCGGCCTCCGGGAAGCGCCTGGCGAGTTGCAGCAGCGTCGCAAGGTTGTTGAGCGGAATGGCGACGTTGGGGTGATCGGGGCCGAAGCTCTTCTCGTTGAGGGCAAGCGCGCGGCGGTAGAGCGGCTCGGCCTCCTCCAGCCGGTTGCCGTCCTGCAGCAGTCCGGCCAGGTTGCCGAGCGTCGAGGCAATATGCGGATCGTAACCGAAGCTCTCCGCCAGCGGCAGCGCGCGGCGATGCAGCGCTTCGGCCTCGGCCGGACGGTTCATCTCCCTGAGCAGTGAGCCCAGGCTGTTAAGCGCCCTTGCCTGCTCGTGGCCCGGTCCATAACCCTCGGCGAGGGCGAGCGCGCGGCGATAGAGCGGCTCGGCTTCGGCCAGCCGGTTGATTTCCTGCAGCAGTCCGCCGAGGTTGATGAGGTCGGTGAACACGTGCTGGTCAATCGGCCCCCACTTCTGCTCGTCGAGACTGAGGGCCCGGCGGAACAACGCCTCGGCCTCGGCCAGGCGGGCGGTATCCTGCAGCAGCCGGCCCAATCGATTGAGGGATTGGTGCAGGCTCATGTGGCTGACCACGTTCTGCGGATCGGCTTCGTATTTCTTCTCGGCCGCTGCAAACAGCCGGCGCATCAAGGGCTCGGCGTCGGCGAAACGAGCCTGCTCCTGGTACACCTCGATCAAATCGTTGAGGACGCTCTGCACATATGTGTTGTCAGGACCGCCGCGGTCTTTTTCGGCGACGGCCAGGGCGCGCTTATAGAGCGGCTCGGCGTCGGCGTAGCGGCCCTGGCGCTTGTAGAGGAAGGCAAGGCTGTTGAGCGGGTTTCTCAGCGAAGGATCGTCGGCACCGCGTTGCTTCTCGACGATCGCCACCGTTCGCTTGAGCAGTGGCTCGGCGTCGGCGTAGCGGCGCTGCTGCTGATAAAGGAACGCAAGGTTGTTGAGGGAGCTCAGCAGGTCCGGGTGGTCGGGCCCGCGCGCCTTTTCGATGATGGCGAGCGCGCGCTGGTACAGCGGCTCGATCTCTGCGTGGCGACGCTGGGCATCGTAGAGCGAGGCCAGCCGATCGAGCCAGTTGCGCACCTCGAGGTCGTCAGGCCCGAGCGTCTTCTCGGCGATGGCAAGCCCGCGCTTGTAGAGCGGCTCGGCCTCGGCGTACTGCTTCTGCATTTGATACACCATCGCCAGTCTGTTCAGCACGGCAGACACATCGCGGTGATCTGGCCCCCGCACCTGCTCCAGGATGGCAACGGTGCGCTTGTAGAGCGGCGCCGCTTCGGCATATTGCTGGCGCGTCTCATGCAGCCGGGCGAGCTCGTTGAGTGCAACGGCGACCTGCAGATGGTCCGGCCCGAGCACCTTCTCCTTGATGGCGATCGACCGCTTATAGAGCGGCTCAGCTTCCGCATACCGGCCTTGCATGCGGTGGGCGGAAGCCAGCTTGTCGAGCGTCGTCGCCACGTCCGCATCCTCCGGTCCCAACGCCCGCTCCTTGATGGCGAGCGAGCGCTGGTAGAGCGGCTCGGCGTCAACGAAACGGCCGCGCGCCTCGTAGAGGGCAGCCAGCCTGTCGAGCGTGGCGGCCACATCCGCGTGGTCGGCGCCCTTGGCCTGTTCCATGATGGCTAGCGCGCGCTGGTAGAGGGGCTCGGCCTCCTCGAAACGCCTTTGCACGCGATAGACGATGGCGAGGCCGTTCAGCGCCGGGACCACATCAGTGTGGCCGGGGCCGAGCGCCTTTTCCATGATCCCGAGCGACCGTTTGTAGGTTTCCTCGGCCTCGGCGAACCGCTTCTGAATAGCGTACAGCTCGGCGAGATCAATCAGCGTCTTCCCAACCGAGGCGTGGTCGGCGCCCAGCACCCGTTCCTGAACCGCCAGAGCCCGCTTGTGGAAGGGCTCGGCCTCCGCGAGGCGGCTCTGCGCCCTGTGGATCAGCGCAACATTGTTGAGCAGCTCGCCAAGGCGTGCATCGTCGGGGCCGAACCGCTGCTCCCCCAGTGCTAGCGCCTTCTCGGCGATTGGCATCGCCTCATCATACTTGCGGGTCTGGTAGAGCTGCGCCGCCTGACGGTTGAGGCCTTCAACCTCTTCGTCAGCTTGCGCAAAGGCCGCGCCTGCGGTAGCGACATTGCCGACCGCCAGCGCCAACACGATTACGAATACAACACGGAGCTCGCGCACCCCAGCATCCCCTCTGCTTTGACCCGCGTAACAGGGGGCAAGCTAGGGGGCGGTCGTGGCGACCCAGTGACC
>Ga0075368_10000431_pt1 | contig 12396 bp, 12 predicted proteins | sample EndMethybrTD3033_FD_71518 | JGI IMG/M metagenome (GOLD analysis project Ga0075368, IMG submission 71518) | Populus endosphere microbial communities from Tennessee, USA - Endosphere MetaG P. TD hybrid TD303-3 | ecosystem: Host-associated > Plants > Roots > Endosphere | place: USA: Tennessee... | reverse complement strand
CAGGCCATGGCCGGCCGCGTCGCCGACAACCCCAAGGGCAAGCACGGGGCGCACCGCTACGCCCTGGCCGACTTCCAGAGCACGCCCGAGGAGGTGGCGGGCCACGTCGGCCCCTACCGCGCCCACCACGGCTTCGACGCCCGCCGCCCCGTCCCGGCCTGAGGAGCGTCCCGCGATGAAAGCCGCCGTCTTCCAGGCCGTGGGCCAGCCCTTCGCCATCGAGACCGTGCCCGACCCGGAGCCCGGCGAGGGCGAGATGGTGATCAAGGTCGCCCGCTGCGGCGTCTGCGGCACCGACCTGCACGCCACCAGCGGCCACGGCCGCGTGCTGCCGTCCGGCGCGCGCCTGGGCCACGAGTTCGCCGGCGAGGTCGTGGCGCTGGGCAAGGGCGTGACGGGCGTGCGCGCGGGCGATGTGATCGCCGCCCTGCCGGTGGTGGGCTGCGGGCGTTGCGAATACTGCGCCACCGGGATCGACGTGCTCTGCCGCCAGTACAGGAGCTACGGCAAGGGTCTGGCCGAATATGTCTGCGTCGCCGAGCGCGGCGCGGTGAAGCTGCCCGGGACCATTTCGCCCAAGGACGGCGCCCTGATCGAGCCCCTGGCGGTGGGGCGGCGCGGCGTGCGCCTGCTGGACCCGGGTCCCGAGACGCGGGCGCTGGTGATCGGACCCGGCCCGATCGGGCTCAGCGTCGTGTTCTGGCTGCGCCGGGCCGGTGTTCGCAAGCTGGTGGTGCTGGCCTCCAGCGACCGGCGTCGTGCGCTGGCCGAGGCCATGGGCGCCGAGGTCTTCGTGGTCGAGGGCGAAGGCGCCCAGGCGCAGATCGAGGCCGCCCTGGGCGGGCCGCCCGACATGGTCTTCGAGGCGGCGGGCGCGCCTGGCGTCATCGCCCGGGCCATCGACCTGGTGCGGCCGCAAGGCCAGGTGATGGTGCTGGGCTTCTGCGCCCAGCCCGACAGCTTCGTGCCCGCCACGGCGGTCATCAAGGACGTCAACCTGCGCTTTTCGATCACCTACACCCGCGACGACTACCGGGTGTGCGCCGAAGCCCTCAAGACGGACGCGGCCCGCGCCCGCTCGATGGTCACCGAGGTGGTGTCGCTGGCCGACTTCCCGGCCGCCTTCGAGGTGTTCCGCGCCGGGCGCACCGGCGGCGGCAAGCTGGTCTGCGACCCCTGGAATTGAGAGGGGCTCAGCGCCCCTCCCCGAAGTGGTACTTGAGCCGCACGCCGTACATCCGGGGCTGCGACCAGATCGGGGCGGAGATGCCCACCGAGGAGGCCTGCAGGAGGTCGTCGGCGGCCACCATGTAGAGCTTGTTGGTGACGTTGGTGACGAAGACGCTGAGGTCCACCGGCCGGCCGAACATGTGGTTCCAGTTGGCGTTCAGGTCGAGCAGGCTATAGGCCTTCTGCACGGCTTCCGGATTGATGGTGCTGGTCTCGTTCAGCGCCATGCTCGCCTGGTGGTACCAGCGCGCGCCCACCGAGATCGTCCCCACCGTCTCGTCCACCGGCAGGCGATAGTCCGCGCTCAGCGCGAGCTGGGTGTGCGGGGTGTAGGAGAAGCGGTTGGCCGTGCACCAGCCCAGCACCTGCGCGACCTTGGGGTTGCAGGGGTCGTGGATCGTCCCTGCGTTGGGGTTGCCGCCTTTGAAGTGGGCGTCGGTGATGTCGTAGTTGAGGCCCAGGGTGACGCCCTCGACCGGCTGGAAGGTGGTCTCCAGCTCGATCCCCTGGACGATCGCCTCGGCGACGTTGGCCACCACCCCGGCGGGCGAGCCGTTGGCCCCGATGACCACGACGTTCTTCTGGATGTTTGTGTAGTTGTCGCGATAGGCGGCCACGTCCGTGCGGATGCGCATGTCGCCCACATTGAAGTCGCCCTTGAAGCCCAGCTCCAACGAGCGATCGAACTCCGGCTGGTAGATCGGCGTGCTGGTGGTGGAATTGACCCCGCCCGGCCGATAGCCGCGGCTCAGCTTGGCGTAGGCCATCTGCCCGCTCGGCAGGGTGTAGGAGGCGCCGGCCTGCCAGGTCCAGGCGTGCGAGGCGCCGGAGAAGTACATGCAGGTCGAGGCGAAGATGCCGCCGGCGTACGGGGCGCAGCCGCTCGGGATCGGGGTGAGCGCCGTGGCCTGGGCGAGCGCCGGCCCGAGGAAGGGCGTGAGCGCGGCGACCACCGCCTGGGACGGGAAGATCGGCTGGTCGTAGTTGGCCTGCTTGTTGTGATAGCTGTCCTTGGTGTAGCGCAGCCCGCCGTTGATCTTCAGCCCGCTGACGACGTCCGAGGCGTCGTATTCGGCCCAGGCGAAGACCGCGCGGCTGCGGCTGGTGGTGTTGTTGATGTGCACCGCGTGCAGGATCGAGACCTCGACGTTCTGCACCGTCCGGTCGCCCGGGGGGTGCTGGTAGTCGAGGTATCCCCCGAGCGACCAGCTCAGCTTGTGGTCGAACGACTTGCCGGCGATGCGCAGTTCTTCGCTGAGCTGCTCCTGGTAGAAGACCGGGCCGTTGAACGAGGGCGCGCCGATGAACGGGCCGCAGGCGGCGTGGCAGGTGAGGATGTAGCCGCCGTTGGCGCCCACATAGTTGGTGGCGTTGTCCTCCCGCACCCAGGTGTAGCCCAGGATGTTCTTGATCTGGATGTCGGGCGTCAGGTCGAGGGTGTCGGTGTTGACCGCGTAGAGGTTCTTCTTGCGCGTGTAGAGCGGCGCGGTCTGGAAGATCTGCCGCGGCCCGCGGGCCACCTGCTGGGCGGCCAGGTTCTGCAGGTTGGCGATGAAGGTGGCGGTGGTCAGCGGGGTCATCCCCGCCTGGAACGGCACGACGTCGCCGACCGAATTGATCCCGTAGGCGCCGGCGAACAGCGGGAAGAGGCCCCCGACGGTGTTGGTGACGCCCAGCGGATTGACCGCCGTCAGGGTCGCCGCGGTCCCGTGGTTGTGGGTGCGCTGGTAGGCGACGACGGTGGTGTTCTCGAAATTGGCGGTCGGCTTGAAGGTGACGCTCACCCGGCCGGCGTCGGAGGCCACGTCGTCGACGTCGCGGCCGGTGTAGAGGTTCTTGGTGAAGCCGTCGCGCCGGTCGATCTGACCCGCCAGCCGCAGCAGCAGCCTGTCCTCCACCACCGGCAGGTTGATCGCCCCGCCTATGGTCTTCAGCCCATAGTCGCCGACGCTCGCCTGCAGGTAGCCGCCGAAGGTGTTGGTGGGATGCTGCGGGGTCACCATGACGTTGCCGCCGTCGGTGACGCGACCGAACAGGACCCCCTGGGGCCCGCGCAGCACCTGCACATTGGCCAGGTCGAAGAACTGGCCCGCGGCGAGCTGGGTGATCGGCACCTCGTTGAAGTAGGTGATCACCGCCGGGAAGAGGGTGTTGTAGACCTGGTTCTGGCCGCGGATGGTGTATTTGATGGTGTCGCGGCTCTCCTCCGAGGTGGAGACCACCAGGCCGGGGACCTGCTGGGTCAGGTTGTCCGGACGGAAGACCCCCTGCTGGTCGAAGGCGGCCTGGGTGACCACCGAGACCGCCACCGGGACCGTCTGCAGGTTCTCGCTGGCCCGCCGGGCGGTGACGACCACTTCTTCCAGCATGCCGGGCCGGGCGGGCTGGGGCGCGGTCTGCGCCCAGGCGCCGCCCCCCAGTCCCGCAAGGGCGCAGCCATAGAACAAGAACCCGAGTCTTGACCTGGGCATGGCGCCCCTCCCCGATTTGATTGTCCGGGGATGATCCCTGCCAGCCGAGACGGCGGCAATTTAATGAGCGCTGATTTCAGACATCAAAATAAGTGAAGTCTTGAGAGTGGCGTGGCCCGGGATTTATTTCAACTTATACACAAATTGATCACGAGCCCGCGCGAGTGATCGGGCGTTTACGGCCAGCCCGCCCCCGGAACCTCGACGCGAACGTATTCGATCCGGCCCTTGGACTGATCGGTGCCCATCTGCTCGGGGGTGAGCTCGTCGACCACGAGATAGAGGGTCCGCCGGTCCTCGCCGCCCAGCGCGGTGGCGATGGCCATGCAGCCGGGCGGGGTCTTGATGATGTGGGTGACCTCGCCGCCATCGCGCACCCGGAAGAACTCGCCGGTGTAGGCGCTGCCGACCCAGGCCGCGCCCTCGGCGTCCAGGCAGATGCCGTCGGGACGCCGCTCAGGACCAAGGTCGGCGAAGACGCGCTTCTCGCCCAGGGTCCCGTCGGCGTGGATGGGGAAGGCCAGCACCTTGCCCGAGAAGGTCTCGCTGACCACCAGGGTCGATCGATCCTGTGTGATCGCCATGCCGTTGGGCGTGGCCAGCCCCGCGGCCACCGAACGGATCTCGCCATCCGGGGTGATCAGCACCACCTCGCCGATCGGAAAGCCGCCCTCCAGCTTGTGGTAGAGGTTGACGTAGATGCGCCCGTCAGGGCCCACCACCATGTCGTTGCACGACCAGCCCAGATGGCTGAGGTCGTGCAGAAGGCTCGCCTTGCCGTCCGCGCCCGCGCGCAGGACCTTCGCCTCGCCCATCATGCTGATCAGCAGGGTTCCGTCCGGCGCCCAGCCCAGGCCCGAAGGGTGCTCGGTGGTCACCGCGACCTGCAGCACCCCGTCCTGGCCGACCGTGTAGACCTTGCCGCCCTTGTTGTCGGTGAACCACAGCTTGCCGTCCCGCCAGCGCGGGCCCTCGCCATAGATGAAGCCGCCCACCAGCAACTTGCTCTGAAGCTCTTGCATCCTGTCCCTCTCCCTAGGAGGCGGACCCTAGAGGCAAACAGGCGCAGGTTGAATCGGGATTTCGCTCAACAGTCTTTTGAATTCAGAGCCCTTTCCACGGCCAGCCGCGTTCGCTTCGCCAGGCGCGACAGGGGCAGGTGAGGAAGGGATGGTGGACGCGGCAGGGATTGAACCTGCGACCCCCTCGATGTCAACGAGGTGCTCTCCCGCTGAGCTACGCGTCCATTTCAGGTCGGCTCGAAGAGCCGTCCGCAGGGAAGGTGGGGGGTATAACGGGAGGTCAATCCTGGCGCAAGCGGCGCTCAGGCGGCGATCATCCGGTCCACCTCATGCACGATCTCGCGCAGGTGGATGGGCTTGGAGAGCACCTTGGAGCCGGCCGGCGCGCTTTCGCCGGCGGCCAGCGCCACGGCGGCGAAACCGGTGATGAACATGATCCGCAGGCCCGGATGGCGGGCCGCCGCCTGGCGGGCGACCTCGATGCCGTCGAGGCCCGGCATGACGATGTCGGTCAGCAGCAGGTCGAAGTCCTGGTCGAGCACCGCGGCCGCCTCGTCGCCATCCGCGCAGGCCAGCACCTCGTAGCCGGCGCGCTCGAGCGCACGGACCAGGAAGCCACGCAGGGAATCGTCATCTTCGGCAAGCAGGATACGGGGCATGAACGGGACGCGAGGGCTCCGAAACCAGCGGAACGCCCAGCGTAGCAGTTTAAGCGTAAAGGGGCGATGAACCCTTTGACCGGCTCGGGCGCTGGGCGTTCTATGGAGGCGATGAACGCCTGGGAGCCCATCGCCGCCGACGCCGCGGCGGACGCCGTCGCGCGGGATGCGGCTTTCGAGCTGCGTCGCGCGTCCGCCGACGGCGTGGCCCCGCCCACGGCGCTGGTCTTCGCCTCCCCCCACTCGGGCCGTCTCTACCCGGACGACATGATGTCGGCCGCGGCCCTGGACGCCCACGCGATCCGCCGGTCGGAGGACGTGCTGGTGGACGACCTGATCGGCGCGGCGCCGCCGCTGGGCGCCACGGTCCTGGCCGCCCGGTTCGCGCGCGCCTACATCGACGTCAACCGCGAGCCCTTCGAGCTCGACCCGGCGATGTTCATCGACGAGCTGCCGGATTTCGCCCGGGCCCGCACCGCCCGCGTCGCCGCCGGCCTTGGCGCGATCGCAAGGGTGGTCTCCGAAGGCCAGGAGATCTACGCCCGCAAGCTGACCTTCGCCGAGGCCCGCGCGCGCATCGAGCGCGCCCACCGGCCCTACCACGCCGCCCTGGAGCGGCTGATCGGCGAGGCCCACGCCGCCCACGGCTACGCCATACTGGTGGACTGGCATTCGATGCCGTCCGCGGCCGCCCGCGCCGGACGCGACCGGGCGTGCGACGTGGTGCTGGGCGACCGCTTCGGAGCGGCCTGCGCCGGGGCGCTGACGCAGGCGGTCGAGCGCCAGCTCGAGGCGATGGGCTACCGCGTGGCGCGCAACACCCCCTACGCCGGCGGCTACACCACCGAGCACTATGGCCGCCCGGCCCGGCGAACCCACGCCCTGCAGATCGAGATCAACCGGGCGATCTACCTGGACGAGGCGACGCTGGAGCCCACGCGCGGCTTCCAGCGGCTGAAGTCGGATCTGGAGACTCTCACCCGCGCCCTGGCGCAAGCCGACTGGAGCGCCCTTCGCACCAACTAGAAGATGGAGGATCGAAGATGGCCCTGCCGCAGGAACAACTCGAACGCCTTTCCCTGCACACCGCCTTCGCCGTGCATCAGATGGCCCGCTGGGTCGCCACACAGCGCGACGTGCCGGACGATATCCGCGACCGGTTGCGCGCGCACATCGAGGCGATCGAAGGCGTGCTGGTGACCAACGGCCACGACTGGATCAAGACCGAGATGGAATCCACCGAGGCCGCCCTGCAGGCGTGACCTCCGCGGGCCTTGGGGGCTAGGCCACCGCCCGTTGGCTGGCCGGATTGACCTGGGCCAGCATGTGCGAGAACTCGGCCGTCGGCCCGTCGACCAGCATCGCCAACTGAGGGCCGGAGTGGCCGTGCTGGCGCTTGGCCACCCACTTGCGGCCGCGCGGAGGTTCGGGAAGGGCGGAATCCACCGGCCTGACCTCATAGACCCGGCAGGTCGCGTAACAGCTCCACCGATAGAGCTCGCGCTCGCAGTCGTAGGCGCCGGCGTAGGGTTGGAAGGCGGACATTCTTCGCCTCTCGGTCGTGGTTTCCAGACAAGCTACCGCCGCCGCCGGCCGGGGTCTGTCCGTTTTCGGACACAAGCGTCAAAGTTGCGGGACGATGCGTCGACCTGACCCGCGCCTGGGCGTCAGGCGGTCAGGGCGCCGAGATTTTGTGCAATCGATTCAGTCTAGAGGGCGCACTCGCTGTCGAGCCACAGCGTCACGGCCCCGACATAGGCCGCCGCGTGCTCGCTTCGCAGGCAGGTCTCCATCAGGAAGGCGAAGCTGGGGCTGGGCGCGCCCTCCTCCAGCAGGATGGCCGCCGCCTCCAGCGCCGCCATGGTGTGGTCGGCGCAGTTGCGGGCCTTGAGCCGCACCCGCCGGGCCATCGGCTCGGGCGCCAGGATCTCGGCGGTCAGCTCGCCCTGCTGGGAATAGGCGCCCGAGCGGGTCGAGATCGGCTGCAGGGTGACGCGGAGCGAGCGCCCGATGGCGCAGTTGGCGCTGGGCCCCTTCACCGACCAGAGCGTGGTCACCGGATGCAGGCCGGGGGGTGGGCGCAACGGCTGGGCGGACGCCATGGACGCCGCCAAGCACGTCGCTGCGGCTGCCAATGCGGCGGCCGTCATACGCCCCCTCATGAGTCGCTCCCCAAAACTCAACCCTAGGAGGGCTCAGGGGAGGCCGCCTGTCAACGAAAGCTTAGCTATAAAAGGGCCTGTCCCATCGCGCCGGGGAGACAGGCCTTAGCTTCAGGGCCGCGCGCCTTTCGGCAAGGCGGTGATCTCGGCCGGGGTGAGCTTGCGGATGTGGCTCACCGGACAGCGGCGAGGGCCGATGTCGGTGCGGGTCACCAGCTCCGCGTCTATGCCCGAGCAGATCAGGCTCGATCCGCGCGAAATCAGCCCCAGGCTCTCGTGCCAGCGGATGTCGGGACAGGGGCTCATCAGCTCGAAGCGATAGACGTCGCGCACGCCCACCCGGATGTTCACCACCTGGTCGCCCTGCGGGGCGTAGTTGTCGACCTCGTTGGCGTAGAAGCAGGCGTTCCTGGGGTGGGGCTTGGCCTGGGCGGCGCCGGCGGCGGCGAGCGCGGCGAGCGCCAGAGCTGTCGGCGCGAAGGCGGCGAGCTTGGTCTTCATCATGGGTCCTCCCTGGTGGTCTCCTCCCTTGCACGCAACACAGCGCCCATCCCTTCGGTTCGCGCGGGGTCCACGAGCCTGGCGAGCGAGGTGGGAAGCGGGCTGGGGGCGCCGATGGCCAGGGCCGCCACATGCTCGCCCAGCAGCGGCGCCAGGGAAAAACCCCGCGAGCCCAGGCCGGTGAGGACCAGCAGGTCGCCCTGCCGCCCGGCGAGGGGCAGGCGGTCCGGCGTGGTGGCGCGAACGCCGGCGCGACCCTGTAGCGGGCGGCCGGCGAGCCTGGCGGCCAGGGCCGGCAGCCGCCCGGCCAGAGTGGCCAGGTTGCGCGCATGGTCGGCCTCGCGCACCTCGGTTCCCAGGTCGTCGCGGTCGTGGGTGGCGCCGAACAGCACCCCGCCCGCCATCGGCGCGGCGTAGCCGCCCCAGGCGGCGGCCGGCGGCGGGGAGTCCAGCGCAGCCCAGCTCGCCTGGCCGCGCACGCCCCGCAAAGGCAGCTGAGGCGCCAGGGCGGCGCTGGCCAGGCCAGCCGCCACGATCACCGCCTCGACGGTCGCGAGCGTTTCGCCCTTTGCGTCCAGCAGCCGCCAGGCGGCCCCCTCGCGGACCAGGCGCGCCACGCGGCCCGGCAGGGCGTCCGGGGCCCAGGCGCGCAATATGACCGCCGGATCCACGGTGAGAGCGGCCGCCTGGTCCAGCGCCGCCGGGGCCGGCTCGCCCAGCCGCAGGCTCGCCTGCGCCGCGTCGACGGGCGCCAGCGCGCCAGGTTCGAAGAGGTCGGCGGCGGCGATCTTGGCGAAGCGGGGACCATCCCGGGGCGCGGCCTCGAGTTGGAGCACGCCGGCGGCGACCACCGCCTGCGGGATCGCCTGGTAGAGCCCGACGGCGCGGGAGAAGGCCTGGGCGAACAGGCGCGCCGGCGGACCCAAACCTGCGTCCAGCCTTGGCGTGACGAGCGCGACGGGATTGCCGGACGCGCCGGCGCCGGGGGCCGTCGCCTCGAAGAGCAAGGGCTCGACGCCCAGCGCCCTTAGCGCGCGCACGGCCGAGGCGCCGGCGATCCCCGCGCCCACCACGGCCACGGCGGGGGGCGGCGCATCGGCGGGGGCGCAGCCCGGCCAGGTCGCCTCCAGACGCTCGCGCTTGCGGCCGAAGCCTGGGCGCTTGGCGACCTCGAAGCCGGCCGCGGCGAGGCCGCGCCGGGCCTGGCCGGCGACGGTGAAGGTGGCCGCCCGCGCCCCCGGCGCCGAGCGCGCGCCCACCAGGGCCAGCACCTCGTCCGACCACATGGCCGGATTGAGCGCCGGCGCGAAGCCGTCGAGGAACCAGGCGTCGGCGCGCCCCTCCCACCCCTGGAGGGCCTCGGCCACGTCCAGCACCGCCAGGTCGAGGACAGCGGCGAACTGCGGCAGTTCCACCCGATGAAGGCCGCGCGCGCGGCCGGGCCAGCCCGCCAGCAGCGGGGCGGCGACCTCGGCGAGCTGCGGCCAGCGGCCAAGCGCGCGGGCGGCGTCGGCCACGGGTACGGGAAAGGCCTCGATGCTGAAGACGTGCAGGCGGGCGTCTGCGGGCCGCGTGCGCCGCCAGAGGTCCAGCAGGGCCAGGATGTTGAGGCCGGTCCCAAAGCCCAGCTCGCCGACCACGAACCGCGTTCGCCCGGCCCAGGCCTGCGGCAGGCCGCAGCCGTCCAGGAACACCGCGCGGGTCTCCGCCAACCCGTCCTCGCGGGAGAAATAGACATCGCCGAAGCGGCGCGAGCGCGGCTGGCCGTCGGCCGTCCAGTCGAGCGGGCTTTCGTCGCTCATGACCTGCAGGGGCTCTTTGGAGGTCGTTGAAATAGAAAGAGGGCCGCCCCTTGCGGAGCGGCCCTCCCTAACCCGGAAACGGGTGTCGACCTAAGCGGCTGGTCGCCGCTCGAGGGACGATTACTGGGCGTTGCCCGTGGTCGTCGTCGTCGTGGTCGTGGAGGTGGTCGCCTCGTTGCCAGCCGGAGCGGCGGCGGCGGCGGCGGCGGCGTCAGCGGCGGCGTTGCCGGCGGCGGCGGCGGCCGATTGCGCGGAGTCGGCCGACGCCGCAGCGGCGTTGGCTTCGGCGGCGGCGGTGTTGGCCGACTCGTCAGCCTTCTTCGAGCAGGCGGCGACCGACAGGGCGGCGACGGCGGCGCTGGCGACGATCAGGGTCCGGAAAGCTTGCGAAGTCATGTCCCTAGTTCCTCATTCGGTGTGTCAATGCACCCTCGGCGGTAGCGCTGCTGAGCGCCCTCCCGCTTTACGGGCAGTTCAGAGGTACGCCCGCCAAATGGCCAAGGCAAGCGAAGAATTCACAGGTTTGTGAACTGTTCCACAACACCGGCGCCGGGGCCGGCGGCCGGCCCCGAGGAGACCCCTGGAGGCCTCGCTAGGCGTCCATCGGAATGGCGTTGAGCGCCTCTTCCAGCTCCAGGAAGCTCGGCTGGCAATCGGAAGGAACGCTGCCGCGGCCGATCTCCACCGAGATCTGCGCGGCGTTGCCGTGCAGGTGGGCGACCAGGACGGCCTGGATGATCTGATAGAAGGCCGCGTCCTCATCGACGATGCCCTTCATGCGTGTCGAGAGCGGGCCCACCATGCCATAGGCGAGGAACACGCCCATGAAGGTGCCGACCAGGGCCGAGCCGATCATCTCGCCCAGCACTTCCGGCGGCTCGGTGATCGCGCCCATGGTCTTGATGACCCCCAGCACCGCGGCCACAATGCCCAGCGCCGGCAGGGCGTCGGCCAGGCTCTGAAGGGCGCCGCTCGGCGCCAGGGCCTCGTGGTGGTGCTTCTCGATCTGCTTCTCCATCGCGTCCTCGACCTGGTGGGGATCCTCCAGGTTCATCGTCATCATCCGCAGGGTGTCGCAGATGAAGTCGGTGGCGAAGTGGTCCTTCGCGATCTTCGGGAAGCGGGAGAATATGGTGCTCTCGTGCGGGTTCTCGATGTGGCTCTCCAGCGCGATGACGCCCTTGGACTTCATCGTCTTGGTGAGCAGGAACAGCAGGCTCAGGAGGTCGCGGTAGTCGGAGGACTTCCACTTGGCGCCGCCGAACACCTTGCCCAAGGCGCCGCCCGTGGCCTTGATCACCGGCATCGAGTTGGCGATCAGGAAGCTGGCGACGGCCGCGCCGCCGATGCACATCATTTCGTGCGGCAGGGCCTCGAGGATCACCCCGATGTTCCCGCCGGTCATGATGTAGCTGCCGAACACCAGGGCGAACAGCAGGACGATACCGATAATCTGGAACATGGGCGGGCAGGGTCCTCGGGAATCCCGCGAAGCATCGCCGTTATTGCTTAATGGGGGGTGAGCAAACCTAGCCGGCGGCCCCGGTCTCCGCCTTCAGCCGGCGCACCATGTCCGGGGAGAGATAGCCGTCCGCCGTGAGGCCGCGGGCCTTCTGCCAGGCGCGCAGGGCGTCGCGGGTCTTGAGCCCCACCAGCCCGTCCGGCGCGCCGGCGTCGAAGCCCAGCGCCGCCAGCGCCCGCTGGGCGGTCATGCGGTCGGCCAGGGAGAGCCCCGCCTCCTGCGGCCAGGGCCGAACCAGCGGCGCCCGCCCCGAGATGCGGTCGGCCAGCAGCCCCACCGACAGGGCGTAGGCCAGGGAGTTGTTGTACTTGCGGATGGCGAAGTGGTTGGGGAACAGCAGGAACAGCGGCCCCTGGGCTCCGGTGGGGGCCACCAGTTGGACGCCGACCTGAGCGTCGGCCTCCGGCCAGGGCGCCCCGTCCGCCCGCTTGACGCCCATCGCCTCCCACTCGGCCGGCGTCTTCTTCGGCCCCTCGGTCACGCTGAAGTCGAAGCCGGCGGGCGCGGTGACCTCGCGGGCCCAGTCCTGGCCGGGCTGCCAGCCGCCCTGGCGCAGCAGATTGGCGGCCGAGGCCAGGGCGTCGGGGGCCGAGCCCCAGATGTCGCGCCGCCCGTCCCCATCGCCGTCGACCGCGGCGCTGATGAAGGAGGTGGGGATGAACTGGGTCTGGCCCATGGCGCCGGCCCAGGAGCCGCGAAGCTGGCTGCGGGAGACCTCGCCCGAGCCGATCAGCTCCAGGGCCGCGATCAGCTGGTCCTCGGCGAAGGCCCGCCGCCGGCCCTGGGCGGCCAGGGTGGCCATCACCCGCACGACGTCGAAATCGCCCTGCACCGCGCCATAGCCGCTCTCCATGGCCCAGATCCCCAGCAGGATCTCCCGCGGCACGCCAAAGCGCTGCTCGATGGCCGCCAGCTGGGTGATGGACCCGGCGTAGGCCTGGCCGCGCGCAGCCCTGGGCTCGGTCACCACGCCGCGGACATAGTCGGAAAGCGGCTTGGAGAATTCCGGCTGGCGGGCGTCAAGGGC
>Ga0075368_10000429_pt1 | contig 12411 bp, 7 predicted proteins | sample EndMethybrTD3033_FD_71518 | JGI IMG/M metagenome (GOLD analysis project Ga0075368, IMG submission 71518) | Populus endosphere microbial communities from Tennessee, USA - Endosphere MetaG P. TD hybrid TD303-3 | ecosystem: Host-associated > Plants > Roots > Endosphere | place: USA: Tennessee... | reverse complement strand
TGACCCGGGTCACGGGCACGAGGAGACCGGTCTGGACGGGGCTCGCGGTTGGCTGCGAGGGGACGCGCAGGACGTCACCACCCCGCTCCCGAGCGCCCATCGTCCCCGTTCCTTCCTTCACAGCAGCCACATGGCCACCCGGAACCTAACCCCGACGCAGCCTGACCCGAGGTGTTTCCTGAAGAGTCAAGGAAAACTGGTCAGGCTCATGGTCTGGACGGGCCCCATGACCTGGTCCGAACGGGCCATGCCCGCCTGGCCCGACGCAGTCACGGCAACGAACTGCGCGTTCAGGAGCGCCGCTTCCTGCGTTCGGTCACCAGCAGCAGACCACCTCCGAGCAACAGGACCAGGCCGAGCGGGAGCAGCCACCAGGCCGGACCGCCGGTGTCGGGCAGTACGCCGTCACCGTTGTCGCCCACGCCGTTGTCGCCGTTGCCTCCGTTGCCGTCGCCGTTGTCGCCCACGCCGCTCTCGTCGAAGGTGTTGGTCACCGCGACCGACGCCTTCGGGTCGACCGCGACGTGGCCGTCGTGCCGGCCGCCCTGGCTCGCGGTGGAGTCGTCGTAGGAGACCTCGGCCGCGTCGGGCACGTCGACCTCCTTGACGTCACACACCGCGCCGAGCGGCACCGAGATCGTCTTCTTCTCGCCGTCCCGGAGCTTGAACGCCGCATCCTTCGGGTCTAGTGCCACCTCGCCCTGGGGCGTGGTACAGGTGACCTCGAACGAGTACGGACCGGCCGGACCGCCGACCACCTTCTTGCTCACGGTCAACTCGGCCGCGTCGAAGGTGTTGGTGACGACGATCTTGTCGGCGCCGGCCGCGGATGCGGTCAGCGGCTGGGCCTGCCCGGGGTTGCTCACCACCGTGGTGGTGGCGCCACCGGCATCCGTCTCCTCGGCCCAGCACGTCGCGCCGACCGGGAGGTCGGGAACGACGACCGGAGTCCCGGCCACCAGCTGGTAGGACTTGGCGGTGATCAGCGGCGTCATCGTCCCGTCCTGCGGCAGCACGCAGGTCAGGGTGACCGTGTACTGCCTGCCGGCGGCATAGCCGGCCGCCGGCCCGTCCACCTGCTTGAGCAGGGCGATCGAGGTCAGGTCGAAGGTGTTGGTGACCGTCAGCTCCAGCTGCTGGAGCTGCTGCGGAGTCCCGGCGACGACCTCGACGCCGTTGGCGAACGAGTCCGCGGCGCTCGCGTGGCCGGTGGCGCCGCCGGTCTTGGTCTCCTCGGTCCAGCACCTGGTCCCCAAGGGCAGCAGGACCGGGTCGCCGTTGGCGTCCGTCAGCACGATGCGCTGACCGCCCTTGATCTCGACGGGCTTGGAGAACAGGACGTTGGTGGCCGTGCCCTTGGCACACGTGACCAGGACGGTGAACGTCGCCCCGGTGGCGTACGACGCCGTCTTGCCGGCGCCCGCCAGCTCCTTCGACAGCGCCACCGTGCCCGCGGAGAACTCGTTGGTGAACGTCGCCTGCACGGTGTCGTTCTGCGCGTTCTTCACGATCGTGACGGTCACCGGTGGCGGGGTCGCATCGGCGCCACCGCTGTCGGTCTCGGTCACGGTGCACACCGCGCCGATGGGCAGCACCAGCGGGACGTCCTCGACCATCGTGGTCGCACCGGCGGGTCGGTTCACGCTGACGGTGACCGGGGCGATGGCGCTGCCCTCGAAGGTGCAGGCCACGCTGAACACGAACGGGCCGGTCGGGAGCGGGGCACCCGCGCCGGTGAGCTGCTTGCGCACCTGCAGGTGACCGGCGTCGAAGGTGTTGGTGACGGTGAGCTCGAGCGCGGTCTGGCCGCCCGGCACGATGAGAACCCCGCCGGCCGGCGTCACCGTCGAGCTGGTGGCCCCACCGTTGTCGGTCTCGGTCGCGGTGCAGGTCGCGCCCGAGGGTGCATCGATCGTCTCGGTGTCGTTGCCGACCAGCTGGATCGTCTGCGGGAACCCGGGGGCGGCGCTGCCGCCGAACGAGCAGAGCACGTTGACGGGGTAGGTCGTCGTGGTGCCGTACTGCGCCGCCGCTCCGACCACCGCCTTGGTGATCTTCAGCGGCACCAGCGGGAAGGAGTTGCTGATGGTCACCGCTGACACCGCGGTCTGGGTGCCGAGCTGCGGCGTGATGGTGATCGCGGCCGGGTTGCTCTGCGGGTGGTCGCTCACGCCGCCCTGCGCGTCGGTCTCCCAGACCTCGCAGTGCGCACCGGCAGGGATCCCGGTGACGTCGGTGGACTGGCCGTCCTTGATGGTGAGCGTCCCGGCCGCCACGGTCTGCTGCGGGTTGCCGATCGGGTCGATCGTGCACTCGTAGCCGAACGTGAAGTCCAGCCCGGCGACCGGCAGGCCGCCCGGGTTGGCGGTGACCTGCTTGGCGACCCGCAGAGTGCCGTACGCCGTCGCGACGCCGACCTGGATCGGCTCGGTCGGCGGCAGCACCCGGGTGGCGCCGTTGGAGCGCTGCGTGGTCTCGGCGTGCCCGAAGGAGTTCCAGGCGATGGTCGGGTCCGCGACGCGGGCGACCTCCAGCGGCGTGTCCATCGAGAAAGTCACGCTCACGCCGTCACCCGGGGCCAGCGGGGTCGCCCACTGCACCCGCAGCTGCGCGGCCACGACGTCGGGTCCGAACGGCGCGGACCAGTCAGCGGGCGCACAGCTGTTGCCCATCGACAGGTCGCCGGTGCAGATCGGCTCGGCGGCGGCGTACGTCGTGCTGAGCGCACCGCTGCCCACGAGCTGCGGGGTGGTCGCCAGCCGCGGCCGGTTGTTCCACTGGGTGCCGCGGTCGGTGCCACTGAGCACCACGCCCTTGTCGCCCTGCACCGGGAACCGGTCGATGACCCGCATCGCGGTCGCCGGCTCGGTGCCGGCGTTGACGAAGCGGAGAAGGTAGTCGTAGCGGTCGCCGGGGTTGACCAGCGCCACGCACGGGAACGCCGTGTAGGTGCGGCCGCCCTCGGAGCGCACCGGGCAGGCGGCGTCGCCGACCGGCACGAGCTGCTGGTTGCGGTTGTCCCACCAGCCGAGGCTGTCATTGCCGGCCACCCACTTGCGGGCCTGGAAGGCGGCACCCGCCTTGGTGGTGACCGCCGCCGTGTCGGTGCACCAGGTGCCGGCGCCGAGGGAGCCGCCGGTCTGGGTGCCGCTGCCCGGCGCGCAGGCCAGCTGCGGGTGCGAGGAGGTGGCGCCCATGAGGTTGGTGCTGACCTGGCCCTCGGTGACGCCCGGAGAGAGGGTCACCTGGATCTCCAGGGTCAACGTCGTGCCGGGGCGCATCACCCACGAGCCGAACTCCCAGCGCAGGCCGCTGATCCGGCCGCCGCTGCTGGTCGTGCTGAAGGTCGGTGCGGGGACCGGGTCGGTGCCCGCCGGGACCTGGGTGTTGACCAGCTTGAACGGCTGGCCACCGTCGCCGGCGAAGGTCTCGTCGAAGGTCAGCCCCGCGGGGAGCTCGTCCTCGACCACGAGGTCGGGGAGGTCGGCGGTCCCGGTGTTGGTGACCTTGAGCTGGAACGGCGCCGTCTCGCCCGGAGCGATGGCACTGTCGGGGGTCTTCTGCACGGCCAGCTGCGGAGCGCCGCCGACGAAGGTCAGCGTGGCCTCCACCGGGGCGACCGGCTGGAGCGCCCCGGGCGTCTGGAGCCGGGTCTCGAAGCCACCGCTCGCGGTGTCGGTCAGGGTCACCAGGCCGACGGGCTGGCCGTCGGAGCGCCGGGTCTGCCGGGGGTGGACGTCGAAGGTCACCTGGCCGGTGCACGAGGGGGGCGTGGGCGTGCCCTCGCACGGGCGCAGGGCGTAGCCGCCGGCGTTGGCGGTGAGCGTGGTCCGGATCCCGATGACGTTGGCGGCCGTGACTCCGGCGGGCAGGCCCCAGGGGGCCGAGCCGTCCGGCACGCCGGTCACCCAGCCTCCGGCGGTGAGCGCGTCGATCTGCACGCGGTCGGCGCCGACGGGGAACGTCACGGCGCTCACCTGGGCGAGGTCGACGGAGTCCCAGAAGTCGCGGACGCCGGCGGGCGCAGCCGGGTCGAGGTCCTCGTCGGTGAGGACCAAGCGGCTGGCGCTGGTGTTGCCGGTGTTGGCGATCGACAGCTTGACCTGTGCGGTCTGCGTCGGCACGCCCGGGATCTGCTCGGCCAACTGGCCGGGCTGGATGGACTTGTTGATGACCGCGCCGCTGGCGCCGGGCCCGGTCTGGACGCCCGGCGAGCAGACGTCGCTGGCGAAGCCGGGCCAGCCGGTGGCGGAGGCCTGGAAGCAGTTGGTCAGCGTCTGGCCGTCCGCCACGCCGTCGCGCCGGAGCACGGTCAGCTTCAAGAACACCCGCTTGGTCGGGTCCAGCTCACCGAGCACGCGGCCCCGCACCCCGGTGGCCGCGGTCAGCAGCGCGGTGTCGGAGCCGTTGTAGGCCACCCAGGCGGGGACCCGCGGGTCGTAGACCTCGAGCGCGGTGGCGGGGGTGCCGGAGTCCTTGGTGACCACCGCGGAGACCAGGCGCACGAGGTCGAACGGGTTGCCGGCGGCGCGCGGCGCACCGCTGCCGTCGACCGGCGGGTCGGAGAGCACCGGGTCGACGAGCGGCACGTTGCCGTTGTTGGTCAGGGTCATGTTGAAGTCGATCGGCTGGCCCTCGGGCAGCGTCGACTGGGTCCTGGTCTTGACGCCACTCCCCGAGGTGCGCGGAGCCTCCACGGCCAGCGTCGCGCAGGCGTTGCCGCTGGTGGTGCCGGTGCTGTTGGACGTGTCCGCGCGGGCCTCGAACGCGGCGCAGTTGCCGACGCCGGGCGAGCTGCCGTTGGGCAGGTCCTGGGCGTCCACCTGGCCGTTCAGGGTGCCGTGGACGTCGAGGAAGGCGGTGGCGTTCTCGGCGATCGAGGGCGAGCCGGAGCCGTCCACGCCGGTGTAGGTCACCACCATGCTGGTCACCCGGGTGCCGGCCTTGGTCACGTCGATCACCGCGGTCGCGGTCCGGTCGAAGGTGGCGGACGTGCCGTCGGCGTACTGCACGACCAGCTGCGCGGCCGTCGCACCCGTCGGGAAGCGCAGGCGCGCGGTGGTCACGTCGAGGGAGTCGAACTCCGACTGGGCCGCGGGGGCCAGCGGGTCCGGCTCGGTGATGATGATGGTGCGGATCGGGAACGGCGAGGCGTTCTGCACCCGCACGGTGGCGGTGACCGGCGAGTCCTCTCCGACGACGGCGTACTCCCCGGTGTCCTGGTCCCAGTCGCCGTTGGTGTCCGGGACGAAGGTCTTCGACGAGTTGACCAGGACCTTGTCCGGGAGGATGTCGAAGGTGTCGCACGCGGGGGTGCCGGCGCTGTCCACGTCCAGGTCGTCGACCGCGTGCGGCACGGCGCAGTTGGAGATCGTCTGCCGGGTGGTCGGGTTGATCGCGTTGCCGGAGGTCCGCTCGGTCGCCCGCAGCTGCAGGCCCGCCTTCACCTCGCCACCGGTGCTGTCGAACGGCAGCGCGTCGCCGCTCGCGTCGAGGAAGACCACGCGGAAGCCGGTGACGGTGCCCGGGGTCGGGACGGTGAACGCCCCCAGGGTGGTGCGGGTGTCGACCAGGGAGTAGTCGGCATCGGTGCAGGTGCCAGCCGGTTCTCGGCAGACCAGCAGCCGCGCGGTGTCCGCGCCGGCCGGCAAGCGGGTGAGCTCGACCCCGGTGAGGTCGAAGTTCTCGTACGTCGCCGGGGTGGCGTCGGTGATCGACAGCTCCTCGACGACGACCGGGCCCGTGGAGCCGTTGCGGACGCCGAGGGTGGCGGTGGTGTCCTCGCCGCTGCCGGCGATCGCGGCCCCGTCGGACCAGCTCTTGGTGGCGACGGGCTTCACGATCCGCGGAACGTCGACCTCGATCACGTTGGGGCTCGAGGCCGGGTCGGCGTTGTCCGCGGTCGTCGTCGCGGTGTTGGAGATCTGGTCGCCGTCGGCCATCGTCGTGTTCGCCGGCAGCCGGACGCCCACCTCGATGACGCGGGTGGCGCCGTCGTTGAGGCCGACGGCACCGACCGGCTCCTGGAGCGGCTCGGTGAAGTGGATGGTCAGCGTCCGGGTGGCCGGGTCGTAGTCGACGGTGCGTCCGCCGGTCGCCTGCGGCAGCGAGGTGACGTCGAGCCCAGCGGGCAGCACGTCGACCAGGGTCTGGTTCACACAGCCGGCGGTGAGGCCGGAGCAGCGCACGGTGATGATGTAGGAGAACTCGTCACCGGGCTGGGCGGGGTCACCGTCGAGGTTGTTCTCCTTGGTCACGCCCACGACCGACTGGGCGACCGCGGCCGGGGCGGCCGAGGGTGGCGCGGCCTCGTCCGGGGCGGGCTTGCCGGGCCCTGCCGGCGCCGATCCGGTGGCGTCGTCGTCGGCCGCTCCGGTCGGGTCCGCACTGGCGCTCACCGAGTCGGTCGGCTGACCCGCCTCTGGATCGCTTGCGAACGCCGTACCAGTTGTCGTCGTGACCACCAGCGCCGTGACGGTCAGAATCGCCCGGCGCCATCCCCGCATCTGCACTTTTCTCGAGCCCCTCGTCGTCACAACAGTCACTAGCGTCGCGCGGACGCTAACCCGACACGGAACGGCGACGGGTCTGTTTCATGACGTCGGCGACGAAACCGCAGGTCGCTGGTCCAGACCTGTGCCCGTAAGGGGCAGTCCTCCGTGTCAGGTGCTCACTGGCGGGCGGTGCTCAGCCGCGCGGCGTGGCGGACACCAGGTGTCCGAAGGCCACCAGCCGCTCGTCGGTGTGGAACAGCTCGGCGCAGGTGGTCAGCGTGATCAGCCGCTGCCCGGGCTCCTGGCCCGGCTCGACGCCGCCGGGGTCGGGATTGTCGGGCAGCGCGGCCAACACCCACGCCGCGTCGAAGGAGACCTCGAGGTCGTCTCCCCCGGTGTCCAGCACATAGGTGTACGTCGCGTCCGCGGTCTCGACGATGACCTCGTCCCCGGGGCGAAGCTCGGGCATCTCGGCGAACGGCTCACCGTGGGTGACCCGGTGCGCGGCGACCACGACGTTGCCTTCCTCGCCGGGCTCCGCCGTCCCGTCGATGTGACCGATGCCCGAGGCGAGCGCGTCGTCGGAGGTGCCCTCGAGCAGCGGCATCCGGTAGTCGCGACCGAACCGCGGGATCCGCACCACGGCGCTGGCCGTCGTCCCGGCGGCCCTGACCTCGGTGTGACCGTCGGACCAGCCCTGCTCGAGGTCGTCGACGACCCGGGCCTGGCGGTGGTGGGCGACCACGTTGGTGCCGACGTACAGCCAGCCGACCCAGCCCAGCACGCCCAGCCCGAGCAGCACCAGCACGATCCCGGCCCGCGCCGGCCAACGCGGTCGCCTGCTCGCCTGCGCCTCCACCGAGCTGGCTGTCACGGGCCGATGGTAGGCGCCGGGCCGTCCGTCACGGGCTCGAATGACACCGACCCGCCCGTGCACGCACGGGCGGGTCGGTCAGTCTTTCTCCGAGCTCAGATCGAGACGGTCACCTCGGCGACCGAGCCGACCTCGGCGTGCACCGCGTGGTCCACAGGCTCGGCCTGCGGGGCGAGCGTGCGCAGCGTCCAGTCACCCTCGCCGGCGAAGAACCGGAAGTGGCCCGTCGCGGAGGTGGGCACCTCGGCGGTGAACTCGCCGGTGCGGTCGAGGAGCCGGACGTAGGCATTGCCCACCGGCTGGTCTCCCCGGAGCACCTGGCCCTGGATCACGGCCTCCTTGGCGACGTTGACGCCGTCGAGCGAGAGGCCGCCCTCAGTCGCGCCGCACATCAGGCGCCCTGCCCGTCAGCCTCGCCGGGCTCGTCGCCCAGGGCCACCGGGACGCCGACCAGCGAGCCGTACTCGGTCCAGGAGCCGTCGTAGTTCTTGACGTTGTCCTGGCCCAGCAGCTCCTTGAGCACGAACCACGTGTGCGAGGAGCGCTCGCCGATGCGGCAGTAGGCGATGGTGTCCTTGTCCCAGTTGACGCCGGCCTCGGTGTAGAGCTCGCGCAGGTCGTCGTCGGACTTGAAGGTGCCGTCGTCGTTGGCGGCCTTGCTCCACGGCACGTTTGCTGCGGTCGGGATGTGGCCCGCCCGCTGCGCCTGCTCCTGCGGGAGGTGGGCCGGGGCGAGCAGGCGGCCGGCGAACTCGTCGGGGCTGCGGACGTCCACGAGGTTCTGGGTGCCGATGGCCGCCACGACCTCGTCGCGGAACGCACGGATCGAGGAGTCCTGCTCCTGCGCGGAGTACGACGTCGTCTCGCGGCTGGGCAGCTCGTCGGTCAGCTCGCGCGAGTCGAGCTCCCACTTCTTGCGGCCGCCGTCGAGCAGCTTGACGTCCTGGTGGCCGTAGAGCTTGAAGTACCAGTAGGCGTAGGCCGCGAACCAGTTGTTGTTGCCGCCGTAGAGGACCACGGTGTCGTCGTTGGCGACGCCGCGTCCGCTGAGCAGCGCCTCGAACTGCTGCTTGTTGACGAAGTCGCGGCGGACCTGGTCCTGGAGGTCGGTGGTCCAGTCGAGCTTGATGGCTCCCTTGATGTGGCCCTTGTCGTAGGCCGTGGTGTCCTCATCCACCTCGATCAGCACGACCTTCGGGTCGTCCAGGTGCTCATCCACCCACTGGGCGGTGACGAGCGAGCTCTCGCGGGTCATGTCGTGGTTCCTTCTCTTTGTTGTTCGTTTGAGTTGTCGTGGCGGTGGCTTCGAGGCTCGGCCGTGGACGGCCTCGCACCTCAGCCAGCGGTTGGTGCGAATCGCTTGATCAGGAGGTACACCTCGCAGCCCAGACAGAAGCGGAAGACCGCGTTGAGGAGGGCCGCGACCAGGGCGAACCCGATCGCGACCTGGCCGAGCAGGGTGACGCCGCCCACGCTCTGGCCGACAACGAAGCCGACGAGCGCGACCAGCGTGAAGGCCAGCCCGACGGCCTGGGCGAACCGCGGCGGGGCCGGGTCCTCCAGCTCGTCGGGTGGCGCGAGCCGGGGACGGACGACGGTGCGGAACAGCCATGCGTGCGGCGTGTTCTGCACACCGCGGGTCGCCCCGATCGCGAACAGGACGGCCTGCACGCCGGTCAGCACGGCCGCCCACGGGTTGGGCAGCAGCAGGACGACGACCAGGACGACAGCGGTGATGCCGGCGGTGAGCTGCGGTCCGCGCGGGTCGAGGCCGACCGCGGTCGGCCTCGTGGCAGGTGCAGTGGTGGTGGTCATGGCTCTCCTCGGTCGCGGGACAGGGCGGGGCGAAAGGCCCGGCACACGACGGCACCGCTGGCGTTCGGTCCAGGAGGGACCGGAAGGGGCGGCGGCGTCAGGAGAGGCGACACAGCGACGAGCGGACGCGGCAGTGGTCAACTGCGCGACGCTTCGTCAGCCAGGTCGTGGACACGCTTCGAGAGTAGGGGTGGGCCGCAGGGCTACCCAGCCTGTGTCTCAACCAATGGACGCTCGTCCCATATATCGAGATGTGCCACGGGAGTCACGCCGGCCACCCGGCCCAGGATCCTCTCGAACCGGGTCGCGCAGCCGTCGAGTGCGAACTCCCGCTCCGCCAGGGCCCGCGCCTTGTCCCCGAGCCGATCGCGGAGCCCGGCGTCCTGGAGCACCGAGGCGACCCAGCGACCGGCCTCGGGGAGCGCCGCCTCGTCGGGCGGGAGCACGCAGCCGTCCACCTCGGCGACGAGGGTCGCGGCCAGGTTCTCGGCCGGCATCAGGCCGAGCACCGGGCGGCCGGCGCAGAGATAGGAGAGCGTCTTGGACGGCACCGAGAAGGCGCCGGCGGACTTGTCGAGCAGCACCACCAGCACGTCGCCGCTGCCCAGCACGTCGGGGAGCCGGTCGTAGGGCTGGAACGGCAGCAGCGTGATCGGCACGTCGAGCCGCTCGGCCTCCCTGCGCAGCACGTCGACCGCCGGCCCCTCGCTCACGACGGTGAGGTGGACCGGGACGCCCGCGTCACGCACCTGGCGGGCCAGTCCGACCAGCAGCTCCGGGTTGTGCTTGAGCCCGAGGGTGCCGGAGTAGACGAGGCTGGGCCGCCCGGCGATGCCCTGCTCACGCGCCCAGGCGTTGTCGCGGGGCCGCGGGACGATCTCGCCGAGGGGTGCCCAGTTCGGGATCACCGTGGTGCGGTCCGCAGTCCCCCAGCGCCGGTGCACGTCGACGAACGAGTCCGCGATCACGACCACTGCGGCCGAGCGTCGGGCCACCCACCGCTCGCCGCGGCCGATGACGGTCGCGACCACCCGGAACGCCTTGCCCAGCTTGGCGCCGGCGAAGGACTGGATGGCGATGCCCTGGACGTCCTGGTGCCACAGCACCAGCGGGATCCCCCGCAGCCTGAGGTACGCGGCGAGCAGCACCATCGACGGCACCGGGGTGTTGGCCACCATCACGACGTCGGGGCGGCGCCGGCGTACCTGCCGCGCCAGCTGTACGCCGAACCGCAGCTCCTGCACGATCCGCTTCCTGAAGTCGAGCTTGTCGACGACCTCGCCCCGGCCGATCGCGTCGAACTCCACCCGCGACCCCGGGTCGTCGAGGTTGCCCTTCCCCGAGACGTAGGCCGCGCAGTAGGAGTGCGTGACGTCGTGCCCGCGCCGCGCCAGCTCGGAGCTGAGCTCGACCTGGAACGGGTGGCCGCTGTAGTCGTGGACGAGGATGCGCACGGGCTCTTCTCGATTCCGGGTGATGTCGCTCAGCCGAGCGAGCGCTTCACCTGGTCGAAGACCCAGCGGTAGGTCTGCTCGAGACCGTCGAGCAGCGTGATCGACGGCTCCCAGCCGTAGGTGTCGAGGATCTGGGTGTTGTCGCTGTTGCGTCCGCGCACGCCCTGTGGCGCGTCGAGCTGGTACTCCCGCTCGCAGCGGATCCCGGCGATGCCCTCGACGATGTCGACCAGGCCGTTGATCGAGACCAGCTCCGAGCTGCCGAGGTTGACCGGCTCGGGGCTGTCGCCCTTGAGGATCATCTGGCTGCCCTGCACGCAGTCGTCGACGTACATGAAGCTGCGGGTCTGCTCGCCGTCGCCCCAGATCGGGATGCGGTGCTCACCGGTGATCGCGGCGGTGGCGACCTTGCGGCAGATCGCGGCCGGGGCCTTCTCGCGCCCGCCGGTCCAGGTGCCGTTCGGGCCGTAGACGTTGTGGTAGCGCGCGACGCGTGTCGTGAGCCCGAAGTCCTCGAGGAAGTGCCGGCACATCCGCTCCGTGAAGAGCTTCTCCCAGCCGTAGCCGTCCTCGGGCATCGCCGGGTAGGCGTCGGCCTCCTTGAGCGCGGTGATGTCGGGGTCGGTCTGCTTGTCGGCGGCGTAGACGCAGGCGGACGAGGAGTAGAAGTAGCGCTGGACATCGTGGTCGCGGGCGGCCTGCAGCATGTGGGTGCTGGTCAGCACGGTGAGCATGCACAGCGCCTTGTTGTTCTCGATGAAGCCCATGCCGCCCATGTCGGCCGCGAGCATGTAGACCTCGCGGGCACCCTCGGTCTGCGCCCGGGCGTGGTCGAGCAGCGAGAGGTCGGCCACGACGTTCTCGGCGTCCGGGTGCACCTGGTACCACTCGGACTGCGGCTTGACGTCGACCGAGCGCACGGTCAGCCCCTGGCTCAGCAGGTCGGCGACCAGGTGGCCACCGATGAAGCCACCACCACCGGCGACCAGGACGTCCACGGGCTTGCTCATGCTCGTCTCCCTCGACTGACTGTGGGATCGCGCGGGTGCGCGGCTGCCCGAGTGCCGCGCTGCCCCATGGGGATGGGCTGCGATCACAGGGGGCAACGAAGCCGCCCCGGGCCGGTTATGCGCGGGGGCCCGGGCGGGCGCGTCAACGAGACCGGTCCAGACCACCTGGTGCGCCCCTCAGTCACCCGCCGGACGTTCGCGCGTTGTGCCCGGAGCCCGACCGCATATCCTCACCACCGCCGGGTCGTCGAGACCTGTCAGGACGGAGCAGCAAGAGCGTGACCAAGCGCGCCTTCATCACCGGAATCACGGGCCAGGACGGGTCCTACCTCACCGAGCTGCTGCTCGGGAAGGGCTACGAGGTCCACGGCCTGGTCCGACGCGCCTCGACGATCAACCGCGGCCGGATCGACCACCTCGACAGCCCCGACCTGCACCTGCACTACGGCGACCTGACCGACGGGGTCAGCCTGGTCAACCTGATCCACGCGATCGAGCCGCACGAGGTCTACAACCTCGGCGCCCAGAGCCACGTCAAGGTCTCCTTCGAGATGCCGGAGTACACCGCCTCGACCGACGGCACCGGTGCGCTGCGGCTCCTCGAGGCGATCCGCGCGGCCGGGATCGACTGCCGCTACTACCAGGCGTCCACCTCGGAGATGTTCGGCGCCACCCCACCGCCGCAGCACGAGCGGACCGCGTTCTACCCGCGCTCGCCGTACGGCGCCGCGAAGCTCTACGCCCACTGGGTCACGGTCAACTAC
>Ga0075368_10000426_pt1 | contig 12442 bp, 9 predicted proteins | sample EndMethybrTD3033_FD_71518 | JGI IMG/M metagenome (GOLD analysis project Ga0075368, IMG submission 71518) | Populus endosphere microbial communities from Tennessee, USA - Endosphere MetaG P. TD hybrid TD303-3 | ecosystem: Host-associated > Plants > Roots > Endosphere | place: USA: Tennessee... | reverse complement strand
CAGCGAACGACATGGTTTGCCACAACCAAGGAACCACCACGCAGACAGCTCACCCAGTGGCACTGATCACCGGCGCGTCCGCAGGAATCGGGCGGGTTCGGGGTTCGAGTCCCTGATGGCGTACCACCTTCTTCGTGTGAGCCCGGGTCCTCCTTCACGGAGTGGCTCGGGTTCCTGCTCCACCGGTTCCCGTCGGGGCCTGCCGGTGCGCGCGTCCGGGATCTCGACGACGATGCGTCACGTCGGGCGGGGAACCCCGAGGTGCCGATGCTCACCATCAGCCCGCGTTATTCGCAGTGCCTGCCCTGACCGGCGCGGGTCCCTGACAGCCAGCTCGACCACGGAGTGGGCGGCTCGCCGCGCTCTATCTGGGCGACTATCTGGTCGGTCATCCACGCGCGCAGCTCGCGCAGCTCGGATGGCGACGCCAGGGCGAGCAGCTGATCCTGTCGGCAGAGCTCATCGGCTCGGACGACGGCGGCGTCGAGCTGTTGGACCAGTGCGCTGAACTCGCGTGGCATGGCCATGTCCACGTCCACGACGCTGAGTCCTTGGGCGCGGGCCTGCTCGGCGATGCGTCTTCCTGTCAGTCGCGCATGTGTTGGAGAAGCAAGGAGCGTGCTGATCTGCGATGCGATGTCGCGTGAGTGTGTTGTCCCTCCCTCCGCGACCATCAGCTGCAGCTCGCGAACCAGCTCGTCGAGATGTTGGTCCTGCCGCAGGCTCAGCTCGACCGGGCACCCGGCCAGTCGGACCAGCACCCAGTCCGGCGGGAGTCGGCTGCCCGTGTTCTCCTCCTCCTGGATCCGGCCGTCCGCGCTCGAAGGCGGTCGCACGTGGTTGTGGGCCTCCGGGTCCACGATGTCGGCCCAGACACGCTTGCCGCGCGCGGTGACGTCGACGCCCCAGTCGTCGGCCAGGATCGAGACGATGGCGAGGCCTCGACCGGTCGTCGCCTCTCCCAGCCAGTCTCCCGGCTGGTCGCCGTCCCCAGACTGCCGCGGCAACACGGCTCCTGAGCCGACCACGCCGTCGTCCTCGACCGCCACCCGGAGTCCGCCTCGAGGAAGCGCAGCGAGACTCACGTACATGAACCGGGCACCGCTGTGCAGCGCAGCGTTCCCGGCGAGCTCGCTGACGACGAGCTCGGCGCTTTCCACCAGCGGATCGAGGCCCCAGGCGTTGGCGCCCTCGACCACGAATCGGCGCGCACCTGGCACGCCCCCGGGATCGGCCGCTAGACGCACAGCCCAGCTGTCCACTGCCCCCTTGTCCATCAGGGAGGCAGGCTACTCGCAACCCACACGATGGGCGGCCGGATCGGGGTCGGTCAGGGGCGTATCAAGAGGCGGGAGGTCCGGCGACCGGCCGAGGCCGCCGCAACAGCAGCGCCGGGTCGACGGTGCGCAGCGTGTCGGGCTGGAAGCCGTTCTGCACGCCCCACAGCACGGCTTGGGAGCGTCGCGTGACGTTGATCTTGCGGTAGGCGCCACGGATGTGGCTCTTCACGGAGTTGATGCTGATGAACGCGCGCGCGGCGATCTCCAGGTTGCTGAGACCCTGCGTGATCAGCGCGATGATCTCGGCCTCGCGGGGGGTCAGCCCCGCCGAGCGGCCGGGCCAGTCGCCGGCCCCGCCCATGCTCGCCTCACCGTCGCCCGGGAGGATGACGATCTCGCCGCGCATGACCCGCTGGAGCGCAGCCACGATCTCGGGCCCCGTGAGCACCTTGGAGAGGTAGCCGCGGGCGCCGCCGGCGATCGCTTCGTCGATCAGTCTCGGCTCGAGGTTCCAGCTGTAGACCACCACCTTCGCGCCGCTGTCGCGGACGAAGTCAGCGAGGTCGATGCCGGTGCCCTCGACCTGCGCGAACGTGTCGTAGAGGACGATGTCGACATCAGTGATGACCGGCTGGGTCGCCCCGGTCTCGACGACGTCGATGCGCTCGGCCTCGAGGAACGACGCAACTCCGGCGATCACCACGGCGTAGTCATCGACGATGGCCAGCCGGATGGGGTTGCTCACTGTTGTCCCATGATGGCTCAGTCTAGTCCGGTGCCCGTCGGAGACGCCTGTGGCGCGACGCCGGCGCCATGCGGAGCCGCCGCCGTCTCTCAGAGAAGCGTGTCTACGCCAGCACCTCGTCCGGGCTGATCGCCTCGATCCCGACCGCCTCCCCCACCGGCTGGTTGGTGAGCCGGCCGTCGTGGGTGTTCAGCCCCAGCGCGAGGCTGGGGTCGGCCCGGCAGGCGTCGGCCCACCCCTTGTCCGCCAACGCGACCGCGTACGGGAGCGTCGCGTTGGTCAACGCGTACGTCGAGGTGTTCGGCACCGCCCCGGGCATGTTGGCCACGCAGTAGAAGATCGAGTCGTGCACCGGGTAGGTCGGGTCCGCGTGCGTGGTCGCATGCGAGTCCTCGAAACAGCCACCCTGGTCGATCGCGATGTCGACCAGCACCGACCCCGGCTTCATCCGCGCCACCAGGTCGTTGGAGACCAGCTTGGGGGCCGCCGCACCCGGGATCAGCACCGCCCCGATCACCATGTCGGCCTCCATCACCTGCTGCTCGATCGCCAGCCGCGACGACGCCAACCCGTGCACCCGGTTGTTGTAACGCCAAAACGACATCCGCAGCTTGTCCAGGTCGGTGTCCAACAACGTCACGTCCGCACCCATCCCGAGCGCGATGTTCGCCGCGTTCTGGCCCGACACGCCGGCGCCGATGATCACCACCTTGGCGTTGGCCACCCCACCGACCCCGCCCATCAGCACTCCGCGGCCACCCTGGGCCTTCATCAACGAGTACGCACCCACCTGCGGCGCCAGACATCCCGCGACCTCCGACATCGGGTACAGCAACGGCAACCCACCGCTGGGCAGCTGCACCGTCTCGTACGCGATCCCGGTCACCCTGCGCGCCAGGAGCTCGTCGGTCAGCGGCCGGTCCGCGGCCAGGTGCAGGTAGGTGAACAGCACCAGCCCCTCCCGCATCCGCGGATACTCCTCCGCGACCGGCTCCTTGACCTTGAGCACCATGTCCACCCCACCCGAGGTGCCCCACGCCTCCTTCGCGGCGGCCACGATCGTCGCGCCCGCCGCGACGTACTCCTCGTCGCTGACCAAGGACCCGACCCCGGCGCCCTGCTCGATCACCACCTCATGGCCATGAGCCACCAGCTCATGCACCCCGATCGGGGTGATCGCCACCCGATACTCGTGGTTCTTGACTTCCTTGGGAACGCCGATCCTCATGTGGTGTCCTTCGTCGTGGTCAACAGAAACTGAACTGCGTCAGGCGATGTAGAGCTTGCGGAGCCGCTCGGTGATCACCCAGGTCGTCCGGTCGCCGGCGCGAAGCTGGACCAGAACGCCTCGCCGGAGGTTGATCGTGCTGCCGTCCGCGAAGCTGACGGCCCCGATCCCTGCCAACACGAGGAATACCTCGTCGATCTCGGTGTCGACATCCGACCCCGGTCCGGCTTCCCAGACGCCCACCTCGCGGTCCAGCTCGACGCCGAACACCTTCTCGGCGATGCGCAGTGGCGTCGGTAGCCCGACCGGCTCCACCTGCTCCGCAAGCAGGTCCGAGCTCACCAGTCGGGATGCGGCGGTCGTCAGCTCGCTCATGAGTCGAAGCCCAGGCCGAGTCGGTCGAGCGTGCGCAGCCACAGGTTGCGCCGCCCGGTCCGGTCCTGACGAGCCAGGGCCCTGCGTGTGAGCTGGATGCCGATCCACGCCAGGGGCTCGGGAGGGAAGGGCAGCGGCTTCTCCCGCACCATGGCCAGCCGGGTGCGCTCGGTCTCCACACCCTCGAGCAGGTCGAGCATCACGTCGGCGGCGAACCGGGAGGCGCCGACCCCCAGGCCGGTGAAACCGGCCGCGTAGACGGTCCGGCCGCGCTGCGCCTTGCCGTAGAAGGCACAGAAGCGGGTGGACGTGTCGATGACCCCGGACCAGCGGTGGGTGAAGCGGATCCCCCGCAGCTGGGGGAACGTCGCGGCGAAGTTGGCGGCCAGCGTCTCGAAGGTCTCGCGACGGTCATAGTGACTCGCCTCGATGGATCTCCCGTAGTGGTAGATCGCGTCGTAGCCGCCCCAGAGGATTCGCCGGTCCGGGGTGATCCGGTAGTAGTGGAACTGGTTCCCGGAGTCCGAGATACCGATGGCTGGATCCCAGCCGAGCGTGGCCAGCTGCTCCGCGGTCAGTGGTTCGGTGGCCAGGACGTAGTCGTAGACCGGGACTGTCCGGTACCTCAGCCGGCGCAGCGGGTTGGGGAAGGCGTTGGTGGCGAGCACGACGTTGCGGGCTCGCACGACCCCGCCCGACGTCACGGCCTCGACGTGGTCCCGCCGGGCCCGCATCGACTCGAGGCGGGTGTGCTCGGCGATCCGTACGCCGCGGCTCTCGCCGGCCTCGGCCAGCCCCCAGGCCAGACGGGCCGGGTCGACCAGGCCGCACTCGTCGGGCACGTGCCGGCCCGCCAGGTAGGTCGGGGACCTGACCAGCTGTCGCACCGCACCCGCGTCCAGGAACCCAGGCTGCTCCGGCTCGAGCTCGGCCACCTCGTGGGGCCGCGTGGCGACCGCCAGCACACCGCCACGTGTGAACGCACAGTCGATGCCGTAGCGATCGATGGTCGCCTCGATCTCGTCGAGGTTGCGCAGCCCGAGCTCGTGCAGCTCGGCGTACTCCTCGGGCCAGCGGGCCAGCCCGTTCGCCTCGCCGTGGGTCAGGCTGGCCTCGCAGAACCCACCGTTGCGACCGGTGGCGTGCTCAGCGATCCGGTCCGCCTCGATCAGCAGCACGGTGGCGGCCGGGTCGCGCTCGACCGCACGCAGCGCGGTCCACAAACCGGTGAAGCCGCCCCCGACCACGAGGAGGTCGACCTCCACGTCTCCGGTCAGCGAGTCCCGCGCGGCCGGACGGTCCGGACTGTCCAGCCACAGCGGCATCAGCTCGGAGCCGTCCAGGGACCCATCGGGCCAGTTGCCGACCGTCACGACGGGCCCATCACGAGGCGCTCGCCACCTCGTAGAGCGCCTCGTCAAGGAGCTCGATGGCCTCGCGCACTTCGGCGGCGGACGTCGTCAACGGGGGCACGAGGTGGATCCTGTTGAAGTTCGTGAACGGCAGCAACCCCCGCCGCCGGCACGCTGCGACGATCGCACCCATCTGGGGACTGCTCGAGCCGTACGGTGCGAGGGGTTCGCGGGTGTCGCGGTCGACCACCAGCTCGAGTGCCCAGAAGGCGCCCAGCCCCCGGATCTCTCCCACCCACGCGTGCCTGTCGCGGAGGTCTTCCAGCCCGTCCCGGAACACCTCTTCACCGAGAGCCGCGGCGTGCTCGACGATCCGGTCGTCCTCCATCGTGCGGATCGTCGCCACCGCCGCGGCGCAGGCGAGGGGGTGACCGGAGTAGGTGAGGCCGCCCGGGTAGACGCGCTCGGCGAAGGTGGCCGCGATCTCGTCGCTGATGGCGACGCCGCCCAGCGGGACGTAGCCGGAGTTCACGCCCTTGGCGAAGGTGAGGAGGTCCGGGACGACGTCGTCCAGCTCGGTGGCGAACCAGCGGCCGGCGCGGCCGAAGCCCGACATCACCTCGTCGGCGATCATCACGATGCCGTGGCGGTCACAGAGGGCGCGCACCCCGGAGAGGTAGCCGGGAGGCGGCACCATGATTCCCGCCGTCCCTGGGATGGACTCCAGGATGACTGCCGCGATCGTGCCGGGGCCCTCGAAGGCGATCACCTGCGCGAGGTGGGCCAGGGCTCGCTCGCACTCCTCCTCGGGCGTGGTGGCGTGGAAGTGGCTGCGGTAAAGGAACGGCCCGAAGAAGTGCACCGCGCCGGCGGAGCCGGTGTCGTTGGGCCAGCGGCGAGGGTCGCCGGTGACGTTGACGGCCAGGTGGGTGCCACCGTGGTAGGAGCGGTACGCCGAGAGCACCTTCTGCCGGCCGGTGTGCAGGCGGGCCATGCGGATGGCGTGCTCGTTGGCGTCGGCTCCCCCGTTGGTGAAGAAGATCTTGTCCAGCCCGCCGGGAGTGTGGCTCGCGATCAGACGGGCGGCCTCGGAGCGGGCGGCGTTGGCGTGCTGCGGTGCCACCGTGCACAGGTGCGCGGCCTGCTCGCGGATCGCGGCGACCACCCGTGGGTGCTGGTGGCCGAGGTTGGTGAAGACCAGCTGCGAGGTGAAGTCGAGCAGGCGGTTGCCGTCCTGGTCCCAGATGTGGGAACCCTGCGCCTTGGTGACCACCATCGGGTCGAGCGCAGCCTGGGCGGACCAGGAGTGGAAGACGTGCGCACGATCCAGGTCGTGGGTACGCCGAGGGTCGGGGTCGATGGCGGGGTCGATGGCGGGGTCGGCCAGGTCGCTGTGGATGACCTGCCGCTCGAGGGTCTGCTCAGACATTGCGCGGGAACCCCAGCTCGAGTCCGCCCTGGGGACGGTTCGCCGGATCGACCCAGCGGGTGGTCACGACCTTGCCCCGGGTGAAGAAGTGCACGCCCTCGGTCCCGTGGGCGTGGGTGTCGCCGAAGAGGGATCGCTTCCAGCCGCCGAAGGAGTAGTAGGCGACCGGGACCGGGACCGGGACGTTGACGCCGATCATGCCGACGTGCACGTCGGCCTCGAAGCGTCGCGCCGCCCCGCCGTCGTTGGTGAACACCGCGGTGCCGTTCCCGTACGGGTTGGCGTTGAGCAGCGACACGGCCTGCTCGTAGGTCTCGACCCGGACCACGCACAGGACAGGGCCGAAGATCTCCTCGCGATAGATCTCCATGTCCGGGTCGACGTGGTCGAACAGGGTCGGCCCCAGCCAGAAGCCGTCCTCGGCCCCTCGCGCCCGCACCTCTCGGCCGTCGACGACCACCTTGGCGCCGGCGCGTTCGCCGGACTCGATGAACGTCGCCACGCGGTCCCGGTGCGCCCGGGTGACCAGCGGTCCCATGTCGGCCTCGCGCCCGTCCCGGCCGGTCGCCTCCCCGCCCCCGTCACCGATGACCAGGGTGCGGGTGCGGTCGGCGATCCGGGCGACCAGCTCGTCGCCGACCCCGCCGACGGCCACCAGCACGCTGACGGCCATGCACCGCTCGCCGGCGCTGCCGTAGCCGGCATTGACGGCGGAGTCCGCGGCGAGATCCAGGTCGGCATCGGGGAGCACCACCATGTGGTTCTTCGCCCCACCGAGCGCCTGCACCCGCTTCCCGCGCCGGGAGGCCTGCTCGTAGACGTACTCGGCGATCGGGGTGGACCCCACGAAGCTGATCGCCTGGACGACCGGGCTCTCGAGCAGGGCGTCGACCGCCTCCTTGTCACCGTGGAGGACGTTGAAGACACCGTCGGGGAGGCCGGCCTCCTGCCACAGCTGCGCCAGCCAGATGGCGGCCGACGGGTTCTTCTCGCTGGGCTTGAGCACGACCGCGTTGCCCGCGGCGATGGCGATGGGGAAGAACCACATCGGGACCATGGCGGGGAAGTTGAAGGGCGAGATGATCCCGACCACGCCGAGCGGGTCGCGCTTGGAGTGCACGTCGACACCCGTCGACACCCCCTCCGAGTGGCCACCCTTGACGAGGTGGGAGATGCCGCACGCGAACTCGACCACCTCCTGGCCGCGGGCGATCTCGCCGAGCGCGTCGGAGAGGACCTTGCCGTGCTCGGCGGTGATGATCGCCGCCAGCTCCTCGCGACGCGCGTTCAGCAGCTCGCGGAACGCGAACATGACCTGGGTACGCCGCGCGAGGGAGGTGCGCCCCCACAGCGCCGCTGCGTCGTCGGCGGCCGCGATCACGTGCGCGGCGTCCTCGGCGGACGCGAGGGCCACGCGACCGGTGGTCTGCCCGGTCGCCGGGTTCGTGACGTCGGCCGTGCGGACGCCGGTGCCTGGGAACGGTGCGCCGCCGGCCCAGTGCTGGATCGTCCTGAGCTGCTGGGTGGTGATGGTCATGGGGGCCCTCCTCTGGTCGTCCCCCATCGTCCGCCCCACGGCACTCGACCATTGCGGACAAACTGTCGGATTCCTTGCCGATGTCCGTCAGTCTGTCAGGATGAGCTCGTGCTGACGGTCGCCGACGTGCTGATGATGCCGATGGTGCGCAGCGCCGACCCGGTCGTGCTGGCCGGCGTCGATCACCTGGACCGGCCCGTCCGCTGGGTCCACCCCACCGAGCTGGCCGACATCGGTCCGCTGCTCCGGGGTGGCGACCTCGTCCTGACCACGGGCATCGCGATGGCCGAGAGTCCCGAGGCGTTGGCGGGGTTCGCGCAGGGCCTGGTCGAGACCGAGGCCGCCGGGCTGTTCGTGGAGCTCGGCCGTCGGTGGAGCACGCTGCCGCAGGCTCTCGTGGATGCGTGCGACGCGCGCGGCCTCCCGCTCGTCGCACTGCGACGTGAGGTCCGCTTCGCCGCGGTCACCCAGGCCATCGGCGAGCGGCTGGTCGACGAGCAGCTCACCGAGCTGCGTGAGGCACAGCGCGTGCACGACACCTTCACCGAGCTCGGCATCTCCGAGGCCGGACCCGACGAGATCCTCGGGGCCGTCCAGCAGCTCTCGGGCGCCGCGGTCGTGCTGGAGAGCGGGCAACACCGCGTCCTCGACTACCGCGCCGGCCCCGGTGACGTGACGCTCTTCCTCGACGACTGGGAACGCCGCTCGCGCAACGTCCGCCTGGCGGGTCGCACCACCTGGGACGAGAGCAACGGCTGGTTGGTGACCCGGCTGGGACGGCGTGAACGCGGCTGGGGCCGCCTCGTCATCGGGTCAGCGACCCGGCCCCCACAACGCCTGGTCGCCGTCGCCGAACGAGCGGCAGCGGCGCTGGCGATGCATCGCCTGCACGACCGCAACCGTGACAGCCACGTCCGGCGCCTCCACCAGGAGCTGGTCGTGGCGCTCCTGTCCAACCCGAGCGACGCGGAGACGCTGCGTCGGGTCGACCTCGCCGGGATCCCGGTCGAGAGTGGTGGCTACGTCGGCGTCTCGCTCCGCCCGGCGCTTGCCGGCAGTCACGGCAGGAGCGGCCTCGCGGCGCAGCTGGACGAGATCGTGGCCGCGAGCCTGCGCGCGGCGGAGCTGGTCCGTGTCACACCGCTGGTCGCCGCGTTCGAGACCGACGTCCGCGTCCTGCTCCCCATCGCGACCCGGGCCGACCCGATCCGCCTGACCGACCGCTTCGTCGGCCAGGTCGCCGAGCGCACCTCGGTCACCGCGTCGGCGGGCACGCCGGTCCCGCAGCTGCAGGGAGCCGACCGGACCTTGCGGGAGGCGATGCACGTGATGTCCTCGCTGCCCGAGGGCCAGTCGGCGGCTGGTGTGCACCGCCTCGAGGACGTCCACCTCCGTGGCCTGCTCGCGCTGCTCGCCGATGACGAGCGCGTCCGTGCCTTCGCCGACCGGGAGCTGGCGCCACTTCGCGACGCCGCTTCCCGTGCCAGCTTCGACCTCCTGACCACCACCCGGGCGGTCATCGACAACTGGGGCAGCAAGTCGGCGGCCGCCGCCCAGCTCCGGATCTCGCGCCCGGCCCTCTACGACCGGATCGCGAAGATCGAGCTCATCCTGGACGCCCGGCTCGACGACGCGGAGGTCCGGAGCGCACTGCACGTCGCGCTGATCAGCGAGGAGGTGCCACGCACCCGTCGCGAACCCTGACCCGCCGCACGGTTCAGGCAGGAGCCCAGTCGACGCTGAAGTACTGGGTCTCCTGGTACTCCGCCAGGCCCTCCCGGGCACCTTCCCTGCCGAGGCCGCTCTGCTTCAGGCCACCGAACGGCGCCGCGGGGTCCGAGACCACGCCGCGGTTGATGCCGACCATGCCGGCCTCGATGGCCTCGGCGAGCTGCAGCCCGCGGCGGAGGTCGCCGGCGTAGAGGTAGGCCGCTAGCCCCATCTCGGTCCCGTTGACCATCTCCAGCAGCTCGGGCTCCTCGCGCCAGGTCACGACCGGCGCCACCGGACCGAAGATCTCCTCCTGCACGACCCTGGCGTCGGGCGCGACGTCGGCGAGCAGGGTCGGGGCCATGAAGTGACCCGCGAGGCCTGCTGGGACGGGAGCCTGCGCGGCGACCCGCGCGCCGCCTCGGACCGCTTCGTCGACCAGGCCGCGGACGCCCTCGAGGGCACGGGCGCTGATCAGGGGGCCAATGTCGGAGGCAGGGTCGGATCCGCGCCCCACGCTCAACCGCTCGACCTGCTCGGCGAAGCGCGCCACGAAGTCGAACACGACCGACTCGTGGACGTAGAACCGGTTGGCGGCCGTGCACGCCTGGCCACCGCCCCGGAACTTGGCGATCATCGCGCCGGCGACGGCCGCGTCCAGATCGGCGTCCGGCAGGACCACGAACGGCGCGTTGCCACCGAGCTCCATCGAGGAGTTCAGGACGCGGTCGGCAGCTTGGCGCAGCAGGATCCGGCCCACCTGGGTGGAGCCGGTGAACGAGATCTTGCGGACCCGCGCGTCGGTCAGCCAGGCCGTGACGACACCGGCGGACTCGGTGGTCGGTACGACGTTCACCACGCCGTCGGGGACACCCGCGTCGGACAGCAACCTGGCGATGACCAGCGCCGTCAACGGCGTCTCGGAGGCGGGCTTGACGACGACCGTGCAGCCCGCGGCGAGCGCCGGCGCGATCTTGCGGGTCACCATGGCGGCCGGGAAGTTCCACGGGGTCACCAGGGCCGCGATCCCCACCGGCCGGTGCGTGACGATCGTGCGGGTGCCGCCCGCGGGCGAGGACCCGTAGGCCCCGTCACCGCGCACCGCCTCCTCGGCGTACCAGCGGAAGAACTCGGCCGCATACGCGACCTCGGCGAGGGCATCGGACGTCGACTTGCCGTTCTCGGCGACGATCAGCCGGGCGATGTCCTCGGCGTGAAGGCGCATCAGCTCATGGGCCCGGTAGAGGATCTCGGAGCGAGCCCGAGGTGCCGTCCGGCTCCACCCGTCGGCGGCGGCCGCCGCGGCGTCGACGGCGGCCACGGCCTGGGCCACGTCGGCGTCGGCGACCGACGCGAGGCGTGAGGTGTCGGCCGGGTCCTCGACCTCGAACGTCCCGAGGCGGCCGGGCTGCCACTGGCCGCCGATGAGGACACCCGTGGGCGTTTCGAGCAGGTTCACGGGCGGGGACGCCGCGGTGAGGGCGGTCATGCGGACACCGGCCCCGTGGACGTGGCTGCGAAGACCTCGTCGAGCACGTCGAAGGCCTCGTGCAGCTGGTCGTCGGTGATCACCAGCGGCGGGAGGAAGCGCAGCACGTTGCCGTAGGTGCCGCAGGTCAGGACGATGACCCCGCGCTGGTGAGCCTCGGCGGCCACCGTCTTCGCGAGTGCCGGGTCGGGCGCCGTCGAGCCGGGTTCGACGAGCTCGGCCGCGACCATGGCACCGCGGCCACGAATGTCGCCGACCCGCGGGTCGCGCGACTGCAGCCGCCGCAGCCGCTCCGTGACGAGGGACTCGATCGCGGCGGCCCGCTCCAGCAGGCCCTCGTCGAAGATCGTCTCGATCACCGCCAACGCGGCGGCGCAGGCCAGCGGGTTGCCGCCGTAGGTGCCCCCGAGGCCGCCCACGTGGACGGCGTCCATGATCTCGGCGCGGCCGGTCACGGCCGACAGCGGCAGCCCACCGGCGATGCCCTTGGCGGTGACGATCAGGTCCGGCACGACACCCTCGTGGTTGCACGCGAACATGGCGCCGGTGCGGGCGAAGCCGGTCTGCACCTCGTCGGCGACGAAGACCACACCGTTGCGTCGGCACCAGTCGGCGAGGCTCGGGAGGAAGCCGGGCGCCGGCACGACGAAGCCGCCCTCCCCCTGGATCGGCTCGATGACCACGGCCGCCAGGTTGTCGGCACCCACCTGCTTCTCGATCTGGTCGATCGCCCGGCGGGCAGCTTCCTCGCCGGTCAGTCCGTCGCGGAACGGGTAGGAGAGCGGAGCCCGGTAGACCTCACCGGCGAACGGACCGAAGCCGTGCTTGTAGGGCATGGACTTGGCCGTGAGGGCCATCGTGAGGTTGGTCCGGCCGTGGTAGGCGTGGTCGAAGGCGACCACGGCCTGCCGGCCGGTGTGGGCGCGGGCGATCTTGACGGCGTTCTCCACCGCCTCCGCGCCCGAGCTCAGGAGCACGGTGCGCTTCTCGTGGTGACCGGGGGTCAGCTCGTTGAGCCGCTCGGCCACCGCGACGTAGGACTCGTACGGCGTGACCATGAAACAGGTGTGGGTGAACGCCGCGACCTGCTCGCGGACCGCCTCCACGACCCGGGGGGCGCTGGACCCGACCGTGGTCACCGCGATGCCGGAGCCCAGGTCGATGAGGAGGTTGCCGTCGACGTCCTCCACCAGGCCGCCGTGCGCGCGCGCCGCGAAGACCGGCATCGTGGTGCCGACCCCGTCGGCGACGGCGCTCGCCTTCCTCGCCTGCAGCTCCCGGGACCGCGGTCCCGGGA
>Ga0075368_10000424_pt1 | contig 12443 bp, 10 predicted proteins | sample EndMethybrTD3033_FD_71518 | JGI IMG/M metagenome (GOLD analysis project Ga0075368, IMG submission 71518) | Populus endosphere microbial communities from Tennessee, USA - Endosphere MetaG P. TD hybrid TD303-3 | ecosystem: Host-associated > Plants > Roots > Endosphere | place: USA: Tennessee... | reverse complement strand
CGGGTACGCCGATCCGCGCGGCGGTGGCCTCGGTGTTCACGCGGTGCGAGCCCGAGGTGAGGATCAGGACCGGCGTCCCCTCGGCGTCGAAGAGCAGGCTGTTGGCGATCGCTCCGACCTCGCAGCCCAGTGCCTCGGCGGCCAGCGCCGCGGTGTGGACCGAGTCGGGCAGAATGACGATCTCGCCGGTCCCGCCGAGCCGTGTGTGCGTCTCCCGGAACCGGACGATGGACGGGTGCTCGGTGGGCGACGTGGCCGATGTGGTCGACTGGGGCTCCGACATGCGCACAGCGTAGATAAGCGCTGCCAACCGGTGGGACGAGCAGTGGGAGAGGGGCACCGATGAGTGCGGAGCAGCCTGTGTCGGTGACGCGAGCCGGGCAGCTGCTCGCGGCCCTCGTGGCGCTGGGCGCGGTGGTCACCCTCCTGATCGTCGTGCTCCGCGACCAGCTGATCCGGGCGTGGGCCGAGGGCCGCCCCGACACCCGCAAGGTGCTGCGCACCCGCGGGCTCGACGCGGTCAAGGACGGCGACGTGCACGTGCCGGCGTTCATCCCGGTGGCCCTGGTGCTGTTCGTGGTCGTGGCCCTGCTGATCTGGGTGCTGGCGGCGTTCCTCCGGGGCGGCTACGGCTGGGCGCGGGTCGCGCTGACGGTGACCCTGTTCTTCCTCGCGGTCGGCACCATCGGCGGGCTGCGCACCGGTGCGCCGGTGACGTTCATGGTGCTGTCGGTGGCGTCGTTCCCGATCGAGGCGGCGGCGGCGTACTTCCTCTGGCACAAGGACACCAGCGCCTTCCTGCGGGGGCGCTGGAGCGCCCCGCAGTCGACGGACGTCACCGCCTGACCCTCCTCCGCAGCGCGCCCCGGATCTCCTCCTGGATCCGGGGTTGACCCGCTGTCCGTGGAGCGGTGTACCTTGGAGTCGTTCGAACATGTGTTCGAACGACTCCCGGAGGAGAGGACACCGCATGAGGCGTTATGCCGACCCCGTCGAGGTCCGCCAAGGACCTCTCGACCGTGACGCAGGTGGTCTGACGGCACAGGGGCTCGGGGCACAGAGTGCCACCGAGGGCCCCCAGCAGTTCCTGTGGCGCGGTCGGCTGTGGAAGGTCCGCGCGGTGCTGGCGCACTGGGTCGAGACCGGTCCGTGGTGGCAGTCCCTCGGTGCCCGGGCCGTCATCGGCTCCGAGGACGCCACCGCCGAGACGGGCGACTCCGCCGACCGGGGCCGGATCCCGCTCGGTGACCTGCTCACCGAGCGTGAGCTGTGGCGGGTGGAGGCCGGCCGTGGTCGCCCCCGACCCGTCGAGCACAGCGTGGACGGCGAGCCGGACGGCGGCATCACCGGCGTCTTCGACCTGGCCTTCGACTGGGCCGACGGGCACTGGACGCTCGTCGGCTGCACCGACTGAGACCCACCGATCGACAAAGCCACCGACCGAGAAAGCCACCGACCGAGAGAGGGAGTGGCGCCATGACCACCACCAACCCGCCCGTGCGCAGCACCAGTCACATCAGCCTGCCCGCGACCACCCACTCCTATCTCATGCGGGCCGCCGAGTCGCTGAGCGAGGCGGTGACCTCGACCGAGGTGACCACCCGCTACGCCTGCGCCCACGTCGCCGCCCTGCGCACCGCGGCCGCGCTGCTCGCGGCCCGTGCCAGGCCGACCGTCCCGACCCGGCGCAAGCCGCAGAAGAACGCCTGGGTGCTGCTCGCCGAGGTCGCCCCCGAGCTGGCGGAGTGGGCGGGCTTCTTCGCCGCCGGTGCCGGCAAGCGGGCCGCGGCCGAGGCCGGTTCCAGCCGGGCGGTCACTGAGCGCGAGGCCGACGACCTGGTCCGCGACGCCGACCGGTTCCTGGCCGTGGTCGAGCAGTCGCTCGGGTTGGTACCACACGCGCCGACGCTGCCCTACCTGGTCCAGCCGGCGTCGTCCTTCGACCAGTCGGTCACCCAGCTCCACGCCCGCCGCGTCGGCTAGCGCCGGGATCTCACCGCCATGTCCGACCCGTTCGTGCACCTCCACGTCGCCTCGGGTTACTCCCTGCGCTACGGCGCCTCGCACCCGCACACGCTGGTCGAGCGGGCCGCCGAGCAGGAGATGGACACCCTCGCCCTCACCGACCGCGACGGCACCTACGGCGCGGTGAAGTTCGCCCGCGCCTGCTACGCCGCCGGCATCCGGCCGGTGCTCGGCGTCGAGCTCGCCCACCACCCGACGTTGCCCACCTCCGCACTGGGCGAAGCGGTCCCGAGCGGCACGCAACCACGGAAGAGCCCGGTGCGCGGCGGCAGCTACCGCGACCCGGGCCCCGGCGTCGGGGGCGGGCTGCCGCGGGTGACGTTCCTGGCCAGCGCCGACGGCCCGGGCGGCGGTCGGGCCGGCTGGGCGGCGCTGTGCCGACTGGTCTCGGCGACCCACCTGTCGGGGGAGCGCGGCCTCCCGGTCCTCGACCTCGGTGCCCTGGCCGAGGGCAGGCTCGGCGGTGAGCTCGGGCAGCAGGTGACCGAGCAGCTCGCGGCCGGCCACCTCGTCGTACTGCTCGGACCGTCCTCCGAGCTGGGCCGGGCCGCGACCCGGCGCCGCGACGATCTCGCCCTGGCCGCGCTCGAGCCGTGGCGGGCGGTGGCGCCGCGCACCCACCTCCAGGTCGAGCTGGTCTCGCACCGGCTGCCGGGCAGCGGCGACGGGTGGGGTCCAGGCACCACCCCCCACGCCGCCCGGATGGCCCGGATCGCCCGGCAGGCCGGGCTCGGCACCGTGCTCAGCAACGCGGTCCGTTACGCCGACCGCCACGACGCCGCCACCGTCGACGTCCTCGACGCCGCCCGCCGGCTGGTTGCCCTCGACCGCCGCCACGTCGACCGCGGCAACGCCGAGGGGTTCCTCAAGTCAGGCAAGCAGATGGCCGAGATCGCAGAAGAGATCGCCCGGCTCTCCGGACTGGCCGCCGACTCCGACCGCGAGGCGCAGCGGCTGCTGGCGCACACCCGCGCGGTGGCGGACCGGTGCGCCCTCGACCCGCGCCGCGACCTCGGCCTGGGCGAGGTGCACTTCCCGGAGTTCGACCTGACCACCCGTGGGGTCGCCCCGCGGATGACCCCGGGCGGCACCGAGGCCGACGGGCTGCTCCGGGCGCGCTGCGAGGGCGCGCTCGGCGACCGCTACGGTTCGGTCCCCCAGGCGGTGGTCTGGAAGCGGCTCGACGACGAGCTGGAGATGATCCGCGGGCTCGGCTACGCGTCCTACTTCCTCACCGTCGGCGACGTCACCGACCTGATCCGCGAGATGGGAGTGCGCTGCGCGGCCCGTGGCTCGGGCGCGGGCAGCCTGGTCAACTACCTGCTCGGGGTCTCCGGGGTCGACCCGGTTCGGCACAACCTGCTGATGGAGCGGTTCCTCTCGCCACTGCGCGAGGCGCTGCCCGACATCGACGTGGACGTGGAGTCGGCGCGGCGGCTGGAGGTCTACGAGCGGATCCTCGACCGCTACGGCGGAGAGCGCTGCGTCTGCGTCTCGATGATGGACACCTACCGCGTCCGGCACGCCGTCCGTGACGTCGGCGCCGCACTCGGGATGCCGCCGGGGGAGACCGACACGATCGCCAAGGCCTTCCCGCACATCCGCGCCCGCGACGCCCGGATCGCGCTGCGCGAGCTCCCCGAGCTGCGGGCCAGCGGGCTCGACGACACCCGGCTCGACCTGATGTTCCAGCTCGTCGAGCGGCTCGACGGGCTGCCGCGGCACGTCGCGGTGCACCCGTGCGGAGTGCTGCTCTCCGACGCCACGCTGCTCGACCGCACCCCGGTCGAGGCCAGCTTCGCCGGCTTCCCGATGAGCCAGTTCGACAAGGACGACGTCGAGGACCTCGGACTGCTCAAGCTCGACGTGCTCGGCATCCGGATGCAGTCGTCGATGGCGCACGCGGTCGCCGAGATCAAGCGCACCGACGGGCTCGAGATCGACCTCGACGACGAGGAGCAGGTGCCGCTCGACGACCCGGCGACCTACGAGCTGATCTCCTCGGCCCGCACGCTGGGGATGTTCCAGATCGAGTCGCCGGGCCAGCGCGAGCTGGTCGGCAAGTCCGGGCTCGACTCGTTCGAGGACGTCATCACCGACATCTCGCTGTTCCGGCCCGGGCCGGTCAAGAGCGACATGGTGACGCCCTACCTCGAGGGCAAGCAGGGCTGGAAGGCCCCCAGCTACCTCCACGACGACCTGCGCCCAATCCTGCGCGGCACCCAGGGCGTGGTGGTCTTCCACGAACAGGTCATCGAGATCATCGCCCAGTTCGCCGGCATCTCCTTCGCCGAGGCCGACGAGAAGCGACGCGCCCTCGGCGACGTCGAGGGGATGGCCGAGACGAAGCTGTGGTTCTTCCCACGAGCGCTCGGCCGCGGCTACTCGCTGCCGGTGGTCGAGAAGATCTGGAAGGTGCTCGAGGCGTTCGCGTCGTTCGGCTTCTGCAAGGCCCACGCCGCGGCGTTCGCGCTGCCGACCTTCCAGTCGGCGTGGCTGAAGACGCACTGGCCGGCGCACTTCCTGGCGGGCGTGCTCACCCACGACCCGGGGATGTACCCCAAACGGCTGATCCTCGACGACGCCCGCCAGTTCGGCATCGCGATCCTCGGGCTCGACGTCAACGCCAGCGAGGCGTCCTACGTCGTCGCGCGGGTCGGTCCAGACGCCGACGGCGCGATGCGCGACGGCATCCGGCTGGCACTGGCCGAGGTGAAGGGGATCAACGACGGCGAGGTCGAGCGGATCGTCGCCGCTCGGCCGTTCCACTCGCTCACCGACTTCTGGCACCGCGCCCGGGTCTCCCGTCCGGTCGTGGAGCGGCTGGTGCTGGCCGGCGGCTTCGACGCGGTCTACGGCATCGATCTCGCCGCCGACGGGGTGCACCGCCGCAACCGGGTGACCCGGCGTGACCTGCTGCTGCAGGTCGCCGAGCTCGACCGGCACGCCCGGTCGATCGATCGGGCCGCCCGGAGCCGCGGGGTCCGCTCGCGCAGTGCTGGATCTGTTCGGGCCGGGGGCAGTCGGCCCGGCTCGCGGGCCCGGGCGGTGGCCGACGACGCGGCCGCCCGCAACAGCACCGACCCCCGGGTGCGCGAGAGCGTGGCCGAGCTGGAGCGGCACCCCCTCGGTCAGGGTGGGGTCTGGGCCAGGGCCGCTGCCCAGTCGAAGGCCACCGCCCCACCTCCGCCGGTCGACTCGGTGCAGCTCACCCTCGAGCTCGGCGACGAGCCGGGCGAGGGCGAGGTGTCCGGGCTGCCCGAGATGACCCCCGAGGAGCGGATGAAGGCCGAGCTCGAGATCCTGGGCCTCGACGCCAGCCGGCACGTCGTCGACTCCTACGCGGCGTTCCTCGACGAGCTCGGGACCGTCCGCAGCAAGGACCTGCTCCACCAGCGCAGCAAGTCCGAGCTGCTGGTCGCCGGGGTCAAGGTCGCCACCCAGACCCCGCCGATCCGCTCCGGCCGCCGGGTCATCTTCCTGACCCTCGACGACTCGACCGGTCCGGTCGACGCGACGTTCTTCGAGGACGCCCAGGGCCCCTACGCCGCCACGGTCTTCCACTCCTGGCTGCTGGTGGTCCGCGGTGAGCTGCGCCGCACCGGCTACAAGGGCGTCTCGCTGCGGGCCACCGGTTGCTGGGAGCTGCCGGTGCTGGCCGCGCTCTGGCGCCGCGAGGGAATCGAGGCGGTGCGGGAGCAGCTGGCGGTGGTGCCGGAAGGTTTCGGTGCGGTGGGCGTCGAGGCCGCCGGCTCCGGGGCCGCCGAGTCGCGGTCCACCCGGCCGGTGATGGCGCGGCCGCAGTCCTTCCCTTCGACAGGATCGGGACAAGGCGCCTCGCAGGAGGAGCAGGGCGGCCACTACACAGCGGGCGGCATGGGCCGGCGCCGGGTGCTGGTGCACTCCAGCGGCTTCGCGATGTCTCCCTACTCCGACATCAAGCCAGCCGGTGAGGACACCAAGGACGTCGCCCGCAAGCTCTGGCACCGCAGCCCCGGGAGCGCGGGATGAACCGCTCGCCCGACGCCCTAGGGTTGCTGGCATGTCTGCCGGGTCCGCCAGCGAGCGTCGCGCCAATGCCCGCACCGCCGTGGTGTGGGACGACCTGGCCGATGTGCTCGACGGTGCGACCCTCGACGTCGTCGACATCGGCGGCGGCACCGGGGTCTCCGCGGTGCGGGTCGCCCAGCTCGGCCACCGGGTCACCGTGGTCGACCCCAGCCCCGACGCCCTGGCCGCGCTGGCCCGCCGGGCCAGGGAGGTCGGCGTCGAGGTCGTCGGCCAGCAGGGTGACCTCACCTCCCTGCCCGACCTGGTCGCACCCGGGAGCGCTGACCTGGTGCTCTGCCACGGCGTCCTCGAGGTGGTCGACGACCCGGCGGCCGCACTGGACTCGATCTCCGGGGTGCTCCGCTCCGGCGGCACCCTCTCGCTCCTGGTCGCCCAGCGGCACGCTGCGGTCATCGCCCGCGCCATGGCCGGCCACTTCACGCAGGCGCTGGAGCTCCTGTCCGACGCCCCGACGGGTCAGCCCGGGCGCACCGGCCACCGGTTCACCCCCGACGAGGCCACCGCGCTGGTCGCCGCCGCCGGCTTCGAGTTGTCCTCGATGCACGGTGTCCGCGTCTTCGCCGACCTGGTCCCCGGCTCGCTGCTCGACCTGGAGCCCGGCGCCACCGCTGCCCTCATCGACCTCGAGCGCGCCGTCACCGCTCGGCCGGAGTACCTCCCGCTCGCGACTCAGCTGCACGTCATCGCGCGGCGATGACAACGTCGACCCGTCGATGCTCCTGCCCGCGCCCGAAGGGCCCGCGTCGGCTGTAGCGACGTGTCGACCCGGCAGAAACTTTCTGCCGGGTCACCTCGAGCGTGCGGCTGTCGGTGAGTGCCACGTGCGCCGAGTCGGCGCTACTGCCGCAGGGACGCGCTTCGCGCGGGGGACGGTCAGTACCGCCGACTCGGCGTTGTCCGCGTCTCTGGGTGGAGGATCGGCGTGACCTCCGCTGGCGCTCCGGCCACGCCGATCCTCCACGTGGACATGGACGCCTTCTACGCGTCGGTGGCGACGCGGGACCGGCCCGAGCTGCAGGACGTCCCGGTGATCGTGGGCGGTGGCTACCGCGGGGTGGTGCTGTCGGCGAACTACCACGCCCGCGCCTACGGCGTCCGCTCCGGCATGCCCTCCACCCGCGCCCGCCGGCTCTGTCCCCACGCGGTCCGGGTCTCGGCCGACCACGAGGTGTTCAGCACGGTGTCCTCAGCGGTGATGGAGAACTTCCGCCGGGTCACTCCCCAGGTCGAGGTGGTCTCGCTCGACGAGGCGTTCCTCGACGTCCGCGGCTCGACCCGGCGACTCGGCCCGCCGCGTGAGATCGCCGAGCAGCTGCGCGCGACGATCCACGACGAGCAGGGCATCACCTGCTCGGTCGGCGTGGCCGCCTCGATCTCGGTGGCCAAGCTGGCCAGCCGCCGGGCCAAGCCCGACGGGGTGGTCGTCGTACCCCCTGAGGAGATCACCTCGTTCCTGCACCCGCTCGACGTGGGGGAGCTGTACGGCGTCGGGGAGAAGACCCAGGCGATGCTGCACCGGCTCGGCCTGGTCACCGTCGGCGACGTCGCGCACACGCCGCTGCGCACCCTTCAGCGCGCCGTCGGCACGGGGCTCGGCAGCATGCTCCACGACCTCGCGTGGGGGAGCGACTCCCGCGAGGTGACCCCCGGCCGGGTATCGGTGTTCGGGATGGGCGGCGACCCCGACAAGTCGATGGGGGCGCAGGAGACCTTCGGCCGCGACATCGACGACCGAGAGGTGATCCTGCGCGAGCTGCTCACCCTCACCGCCAAGGTCGCCAACCGGATGCGAGTTGCCGGAGTCGCCGGTCGGACGGTGTCGATCACGGTGCGGTTCGCCGACTTCACCACCATCACTCGGTCCCGCACCATCCCCGAAGCGACCGACGTGACCCAGGAGATCTACCGCGCCGCGGTCCGGCTCTACGACGCCCTCGGGCTGCAGCGCGCCCGGCTCCGGCTGGTCGGGGTCAGGGTCGAGGGGCTGGTGCCCCGCACCGTGGTGCAGCGGCAAGGTGTCCTCGGAGAGCGGGAGCACGGCTGGTCCGATGCCGACCGCGCGGTCGACCGGGCCACCCGCCGATTCGGCAGTTCCGCGGTCCGCCCGGCCAGTCTCATCGACCGCGAGCAACGCAGTCCGGGGGAGGCTCGACCAGGTGCACACCACCCGGTCGGGTAGGTCGGGGCATGGTCACCCATACCCGCGGGTACTAAATCTTGTGAACACCGCTAGTGAAGCGGGGAGCCCCTGCCTACACTTGGCTCACGCCCACCCGCCGCGCACCCTGCGCACCCGGACCGCTGTGGAGGAACGGTGCCACTCTCCGAAGAGGAGCTGCGACTGCTCGAGCAGATGGAGCGCGCCCTCGTCGAGGAGGACCCGAAGTTCGCCTCCACCCTGCGTGGCACCTCGCTGCGTCGCTCGGCCCGTCGTCGTGCGATCGTCGCCGGCGTCGTCTTCGTGCTCGGCATCGGCCTGCTGATGGGTGGCGTGATGAGTGGCAAGGGTGCGCTCGGCTTCGCCATCGGCGTCGCCGGCTTCGTGGTGATGCTGGGCTCCGCCACGGTCGCGCTCACCGCGATCCGCGGTCAGCAGCAGGCCACAGCCCCGGTCGATCCGCGCACCGCTGCGCACCCCTCGCGGGGCTTCACCGTCATCGACGGCGGCCGCACCGGCCGGATCCGTCGCCCCCGAGCTCGCTCCGCCCGCACCACCGGCACCTTCATGGAGCGGATGGAAGAGCGCTGGCGCCGCCGCCGCGAACAGGGTGGCTTCTGACCCTCTGACTTGTCGTCGGGTTGGGGTTGGGTCTGGGCCTGCGTTCGTGGCTCCCCAGGGGCACGGCCCTGTGGGGCCGGCGCTCCGCGCGCCGGCAGCAGAATGCCGTGTCGCGGGCGGCTTGGGCAGTGGGTCGCCTCGGGCGACCGCGCCACGCCCCTGAGCGACGCGCGGAGCACCGGCCCCACAGGGCCGTGCGGACGGCCCTCACTTCGTCTACACGATGGGGGTGGGCGGGCTCGTCAGCCGCTGCGCGGCTTCCTCGCCCGCCGGTCGGAGCTCAGTCCGTGATGACGAACGACGTGGCGAGGTTCGGCTCGACGTCGGTGACCGTGACGGCCTCGACGCGCGCCGCGGACGGGCCGTGCCCGCACCAGGTCACGAACTCCTCGACCGCCGCGTCCGGGCCCTCGGCGTGCGCGTGGACCGAGCCGTCGGGTTCGTTGCGGATCCAGCCGGCCAGGCCGAGGCGGCGGGCCTCCCGGGCGGCGTACCAGCGGAACGAGACGCCCTGCACCCGGCCCGTGACGCGCAGGTCGGCGGCGCGGATCACGAGCGGAGGGGGATCCGGATCAGGGTGATCGAGGTGGCCGGGAAGGTGAGGCGGACGGCGTGGTGGCGGACGCGTACGCCGCCGAGCTTGCGGATCCCGGCGCCGGCGTACTGGTAGGCCTTCCCCTTGCGGGCGCCGCGGGCGTGCTTCAGCTTCACGGCAGTGCGCAGGGGCGCCCCCGTCTTGTTCACGACGACGATCGTCAGCGGGCCGCGCTTGCCGGTGCGGGCGGCGTAGACCGACATCGTGCGCTGGGCCGAGCTGGTCGCGGAGACGCCGAGGTCGCCGAAGCCGTGGTGCCGGCCGTCGTAGTTGCGGAAGATCCGGAACGCCTGGGCCGGGACCCCTGAGCTGCCGTCGGGCCAGAACGTCGCGAGGTCGAGGCCTTCGCGACCGAAGATGCCGAGGGTGTCGGCCTCGATCACGTTCTGCAGCCTCGCGTCGGAGGTGACGCCGAGACCGAGGTTGTACTCGCTGATGCCGAGCTTCGTGCCGGGGTAGCTGTCGCGCACCCACGCCCGCATCCGCGGCAGCAGGGCGATCCTGGCGTCGATCCACGACGGATCGGTGTAGGACGGGTCCCAGAGCGAGCGGGTCACGTCGGTGGCGGGGGAGTACTGCCCCTGCGGGTAGTAGTGCAGGTCGAAGTAGTCGAGCAGCCGTCGGCCGGTCTGCTGCTGGTAGGTCGCGAACTGCTGCAGGTACCACGACGACAGGTCGGTGCCCCCGTGGGCCGCGCGGTCCGGCGAGGTCGGGAAGCAGCCCTGGTCGATGTGGTCGGCGGCGGAGCAGAAGTAGTTCGGCCAGCCCCACTCCGCCGGCCCGAGCGTCGCGGCGCCCGGGTCGGCGTCCTTGACCGCGGCCGCGAGGTCGCGCGACTTCGTCCAGAGCTCGTCGTAGGTCGTCGGCTGGGGGTGGAAGTCGTGGTGCGTGCTGTCCCAGAGGTTCGGCTCGTTCCCCAGCGCATAGATCGAGACCCCGCCGTGCTGCGCGTCGCCGTACTTCCCCTTCAGCGCGTTGATCCACTGCGCCGAGAAGGACGGGCCGACCTGGACGCCTGCCGTGGTCGGGTCGGCGGTCAGCCACTGGCCGTTGCGCCGCCCGTTGCCGCAGCTCGAGTGGTAGGGGTCGTGGTCGTCCTGCGGGTTGTATGCCGCGGGGTAGCTGCACGGGTGGCTGCCGGTGTAGGACACCGCGTTGGCGACCCAGCCGAGCAGCGGCAGGGTCAGCAGCGTGGCCGTGTGCGTCGACCGGTCCTGCTGCACCTGCGCGTCGGCGGCGCTGTAGTCCTGGCCACGCTGGCAGTAGTCGAACGCGTCGGACCAGCAGTCCGCGAAGTTGGTGAAGTACCAGTCCGCGGCGTGGTTGCTGCCCCGCACCTGCCAGTTGTAGGTGTCGGTGGAGTTGCCGCCCCAGCGGTCGACGGGCAGGTCCACGTCCTTCGCGAACCCGCGCTGGGCGAAGTTGACGCCGTAGATCAGCGGCGAGATCCGGTGCCTGCCCTTCGACATGTCCACGACGAGTCGAGGGCCCTTGGCGACCCGGGCCACGGGGTCGCCCGGCGACGGGTTGGAGGCCTCCGCCGTGGCCGGTCCGGGCACCACCAGGGTGGCCGTCACGAGGGCGGTGGCAAGCGTCGGGAGCGCGCGCACCCATCGATCCTTGCAGCCGGAGGTGCTTGACGCATCCGGCTCGGCGAGCGAGCGTTCCGCCATGGAGCGTGTCCCTCACGAGAACGCCGCGACCGTCCTGGTCGACCCGCGCGTGCTGCGTGACCTCGAGGTGCACCTGATGACGCAGGACCTCCGGCTCTGGCCGGTGGCGACCGCACCGATCTGCGTCGACGGCCCGCGCACGGCGTTCCAGATCCGCCGCCGGATGCTCGAGGCCCGCCGCGGAGCGTGGGACGACGCCGCCGAGTGGGTGCCGGTCTGGATCGCCTTCGGCGAGAGCTGGTACGACGGTGCGGAGCCGCTGCCGTGGACGGCGCACCGGGTGCTGTACCGCACGCTGGAGCGTTACGACGGTCACGTGCACTACCGGCGTGGTCTGGGCGGGATCCCGCGACTCGACGTGCCCCGGGAACTTGTGAGCTGACACCAGCGTCTACCGGCATAACATCGCCCGAACAGGTCATCGACCGGCGCGGGTCCGGCAGCCTAGAGTTCGCGCGGGTCTGCCGACCGGCGGGGCCAGAGGGGGAACCATGCACCAGCTGATCCGTCGAGTGGCTCTGGGCCTGACGCTGCCCCTCGTCGTCGGCGCCCCTGTGGTCCTGATCGCGGGGCCGGCGCAGGCGAACGGCCCTGTCCTGTCGGTCTCGACGTCAGAGGAGGCCCTCGTCTACGGCCAACAGGCCACCGCGACGGCCCAGGTCATCGACGGCGAGGATCCGGTGACCGTGGGCAGCGTCCAGTTCTACATCGGCCCCTTCGGTTCGGAACAGGTCCCGTTCGGTCCGCGGGTGCCGCTCAACGCCCAAGGCGCTGCGGTCAGCCAGATCCTCGCCCAGGAGGACGGGCGGCCGCTCGACATCACCGCCCCGAGCGTGCCGTGGGTCATCTACGCGGTGTACTACGACGGTGCTGACCAGGTCGTCCCGATGGTTGACGACGACGCCTTCCTCGACGTCACCAGATCGGGCTCGTCCATAGCAGTGCTGCCGACAGCAACCACGTTGGTCGCCGATCTCACGGGGCAGTTTCCCGGCGGTGCGCAGGCGAACAGCTTCAAGCCGGACGGCGGTGTGGTGCAGTTCAAGGTCGACGGTCAGGTCGCGGGCTCCAGCGGCGCCGTCAACGGCAAGGCCACCGTCAACTACGTCCTCCCGCCGGGCTCACACACGATCACCGCGACCTACTCCGGTGACGAACGCTACGAGGGGTCCAGCCGGAGCAGTTCGCGCAAGGACCCGGTCCTCGAGGCGCGGGTGCTGTCGATGTTCCCGAAGTCGAAGTCGGGCTGGTACCACACCGCCGTCGACATCTGGTTCGTCTGCAAGCCGCAGGGCTCCGA
>Ga0075368_10000423_pt1 | contig 12463 bp, 13 predicted proteins | sample EndMethybrTD3033_FD_71518 | JGI IMG/M metagenome (GOLD analysis project Ga0075368, IMG submission 71518) | Populus endosphere microbial communities from Tennessee, USA - Endosphere MetaG P. TD hybrid TD303-3 | ecosystem: Host-associated > Plants > Roots > Endosphere | place: USA: Tennessee... | reverse complement strand
CATCAAGGGAACGCGCGGGCGGTTCTCCTACGATCTGGGCGTGATCTACTACAGCTATCCCAATTCGGCCCGGCTCGGCCTCAATAACCTGGGTGAGGTCACCAGCCGCAACTACAACTATGTGGAATTCAAGCTTGGGGCCAGCGCTGAGATCTGGAAGGACGCAACCTTCGGCGCGACAGCGTACTACTCGCCCGACTATCAGTATGAGGTTGGATCGGTGTGGACCTTCGAGGGTGCGTTTGTGCAGAACCTCCCCAAGTTCACCTGGCGGCGCGAGTGGTCGCCAAGCGTCAGCGCCCTGATCGGCTACCAAACCTCATCCGGCAACCTGGGTGACAGGTCGCTCTATGCCCTGAACGTAACCGGCGATACCAACAATTATCTCTATTGGAACGTCGGCTTCTCGGTTGGCTTCCTCGAAAAGTGGTCGGTGGACTTCAGGTACTGGGACACGAACATCGACAGACCCGGGGTTGGTTGCGGCGCCTCGCTCTTTGCGTGCGACGAGCGGTACGTCGGAACCCTCAAGTTCACGTACTGATTGTCCCTGATATTACCGGAACGCGTCGGGCCCCTTTCGGGGCCCGATTGCTTTTGAGGTACATGTCGCGCATGCAGCGCGAGGCGGATGGGCCTGGAACTGTTCTACGCGGCAGCGGTAATGGTGGTTGGCTCCACGACGTTGCGAGCCGCGCGGGTGGCGAGCGCAACGATGGCGGCAGACTGGGCGGGCCTGCTCGATACGCGCACCTCCAGCCAGACATGCCGGCTGGCTGGCGAGCGGCGCGGCGAGCCCTGACACATAATGGGCCGTGGCGTCTGGGGCTTGCGGGTCTGCGCGGTAGGCAAACCAAGACCGATTGCCCAGACCCGAAGTTGTTTCGGACCAGAGACGCGGTCGGGCTTGGCGTCTCCCACCTTTCGCGCGCGGGGCTCTGATACTCTCGCTGCGCGGGGCCGGCTGCGGCCGCGGAAGGGCTCGGGCGCTTTCCGAGGGGCGGCCGGGCCGTCCGAAGTATGGTCCCCGCGCCCCCAATTCCGAGCGATGAACTGCCATACCGACGCAAGCATGCACATCTCCCCCGAGCCGTGCTGTCCCCCAGCCGCCCCCGCCAGCTGGATGCAAGGTGACAGATGTTGGTTGGTGGACCGTTAAGCGCCGTTGCAGATCAGCGTGTCAGTGCAACCACCAGCTCGACGTGCGCCGTGAACAGGAACTGATCGATCGGCACCACCTGACCGAGACGGTAGCCGGCATCGACCAGCGCGCGGGCGTCGCGCGCCAGGGTTGCCGGGTCACAGGATACGTAGACGATGCTCGAGACCTCCGACTTCGCGAGTTCCTCGCATTGCGCCTTGGCCCCCGCGCGCGGGGGATCGAGCACCACGGCATCGAACTGTGCCAGCTCGCGCTGCGACAGAGGCTCGCGGAACAGATCCCGCACCCGCGCCTCGATCGGTTTCAGGCCGGTGGCGTGACGCACAGCTGCCTGCAGCGCGGCCACCGCTTCGCTGTTGCTGTCGAACGCCGAGACGCGGCCGCGACGGGCCACGGCAAACGCGAAAGTGCCGAGTCCGCAGAACAGATCGGCGGCGCGCTTGGGGCGGCCGATGCCATCGAGCACCGCGCTCGCCAGGGCGTTCTCGGCTTGGGCGACCGCCTGGACGAAGGCGCCAGGTGGCGGCAGGACCGCGACGCCGGAGGTCTGCAGCACCGGCGATGCCCGCTCGACGATCGTCTCGCCGGCCATCACGACACGCGCGAAGCCATGCTGGGCTGCGATCCGGGCCATTGCAGCAGCGGCTTTGGCATCAGGCCTGCGCAACTTGCCTTCGACGCTCACATCGAGACCGGCGGGCGTCGCCAGTACCGTGAAGCGGGTCTCGCCCGCGGGCAGCAGGCCGGCGACGGCGCGCAGGCCCGGCAGCCCGGCCACGACTTCGGGCACCAGCACCGGGCACTCCTCGAGATCGAACAGGGTGTGGCTGCGGCGACCGTGGTAGCCGAGCGTAATCTTCTCGCCAGCGCGCTGGCAGGTCAGCACGGCGCGGCGGCGCGAGCCCGGCGGCACGCGCTGCAGGGGGGCAATGTCGGGCGCCAGGCCGCGCTGGCGAAATGCTTCGACGACGATGCCGCGCTTCCAGTCGGCATAGAGCTGCTCGCTCATGTGCTGGGCGACGCAGCCACCGCACATCCCGAAATGCCGGCAGATGGGAGCGCGCCTGTCGGGGCTGGCCGGCGCCACGACTTCCGCCATCTCCTCGCCGACGACGCGTACGCGCTCGCCCGGCAGAGCGAAGGGTACGAAGCGTCGTTGGCCGTCGGGTGCCTCGGCGATGCCATCGCCTTGCGCGCCCAGCCGGACGATCTCGACCTCGGGCGCTTCATCCGCCATGCACCGCCCCCAGCAGAAACTCCTGGTTGCCCGACCCGCCGGCGATCGGTGAGGGAATCACCCCGGCCACGCGCCAGCCGGCTTGCGCTGCCACCCAGTCCTGCACGATTGCAACGGCGCGTGCACGAGCTTCCGGGTCGCGCACGATACCGCCCTTGCCCACGGCTGTGTGCCCGGCTTCGAATTGCGGTTTGATGAGTGCGACCAGCCAGGCCGGATCGGCAGCCAATGCCAGGGCCGCAGGCAGCGCCTTGGTCAGCGAGATGAAGCTGACATCGGCGACGATGGCGCCAATCGGATCAGGAATGCGCGTGCGATCGAGGCTGCGTGCGTCGCAGCGCTCGAGCGAGACCACACGCGGGTCGTGCGCCAGCCGCGCGTGCAACTGTCCGCGCCCGACGTCGACGGCATAGACCCGCTCAGCGCCGCGCTCGAGCAGCACCTCGGTGAACCCGCCGGTCGATGCGCCTACGTCAAGCGCCACAACTCCGAGAGCGGAGAATCGGAAGTGCTCCAGCGCCGCGAGCAGCTTGAGGGCGCCGCGCGAGACATGATCGGCGGTCCCGCTCGCCAAGCGCACCTCGGAGCCCGCCGCGACGGAAGCGCCGGCTTTGGTCTCGACGGCGCCGGCCACTTCAACCAGGCCGCGCCGGATCAGGTCCTGCGCACGCGCGCGCGAACCCGCAAGGCCCCGTTCGACCAGGACCACATCGAGGCGCCGACTCCGCTTGCTTTGCGCTGCAGTAGGCATGTTTCACATTTATTTGATGCGTTGCCGCGATGGCCAGCCCAAACTCATCCCAGGCAGCGCGCGTAGCTAGTGCGATGGCTCGCAAATGTCGACCAACGTTGCGGCTTGGCAAGCCTCGGCATTTGCGAGCCTGAATCGCACTAGCAAACACTAAGTTGGCTAGTGTCTCTCAGTCTCCGAATTACCGAGACACCAGTGCGGCAAAGGGGTCGGCAATTCTGAGGCAGGACACTAGTGCACCACCTTGCGTCGCCGCGCGTGGCATTCGCACCGGCGCCAGATGGTTCTGATTTCCCAGCGGATCGGTCCGTCGACCGTTCCGCAAGTCACCACGGAGGACGCAATGAACAGACGAGATACACTCAAATTCATGGTCGGGGCCACAGCGTTCGCGACCACAGCGGGGACGCTCGCTCGCGGCACGGCCTTCGCACAGGCCAAGCCCGCATTCACCCTGCCGCCGCTCGGCTACGAGTACAACGCTCTGGAGCCGCACATCGACACGGCGACGATGGGCTTCCATCACAAGAACCATCACAACGCCTTCATCGGCAACCTCAACAACTTGGTCGAGAAGTATCCCGACCTTGCCAGCAAGCCGATCGAGGCCATCCTGACCGATTTGCCATCCGTGCCCGAGGCGGTGCGCGGCCCGGTCCGCAACAATCTCGGCGGCCACTGGAACCACACTTACTTCTGGGAGCTGATGACCCCCGGTGGCGCCAAGGCGCCCGCCGGCGATCTCAAGAGCGCCATCGACGGCGCATTCGGCGACGTCGACAAGATGAAAGCCGCATTCAAGCAGGCAGGCCTGACGCGCTTCGGCTCGGGTTGGGCGTGGCTCGCGGTTGGCAAGGACAAGAAGCTCGCCATCTTCAACACGCCCTACCAGGACAGCCCGCACATGGACATGGGTGCCAAGCCGGTGGTCGGCATCGACGTGTGGGAGCACGCCTACTACCTCAAGCACCAGTACAAGCGCGCCGACTACATCGACACCTGGTGGAACGTCGTGAACTGGGACAAGGCGGCCGACAACTTCAAGAAGGCCGTCGCCTGACGCGCGACGTCGAGCGCGACAGTCGGCACATGTCGGCGCCGGAGGAGCCCCGCAGTCGGGCGCTTCCGGCGCCGATCGCATTCAGGCCCGTGTTCTGAGCCCCGTGTCGTGAAGTGTGGCGAAGACGCCGCGTGTCCACCGGCCATCCGGCGATGGACCGTTGATAACCGATAGCGAATCAGGCGAATGCTCATGTGCCAAGCAGATGGCAATGCCATCGTTTGGCGTTCTACGCGGCAGGTCCGGAAGGAGCGCCATGGAAACGCTGATTGTTGCAACGGCGATGTTCGCAGCCGGCTTGTTGCTGGGCTCGCGGTGGCAGTACCGGCGGCTGCTGCGCCAGATCTACGAGTCTGCCCACAGTTAGATGCTGCCCTGATGTTATCGGCAAAAAAAGAAGCCCTGGCGTCGAACCGCCAGGGCTTTTCCTGCTGCCGGATTGGGGGAGAAGGAGGCAGCAGGAGTTTCGTCCAGGGACAATTCGTTGGTAAGCCAGCGCACAGCGCCGGTCCATGGCGATTCCCGCAGCAAAACTGCGGCTGATCCCGAATTGTGTGGAAAGGCTGTGGATAAGCGGGCGAATCAGGCCCGCTCGGCCACAATGCCGGCACTTACCTCGCGACCGAGCGTCGCCAGCACCGTCGCCACGATGCCCTGCGCGTGCAGCCCGGCCTTCTCGTACATCTTCTCGGGCTTGTCGTGATCGATGAACACGTCGGGTAGCACCATCGGCCGCACCTTCAGGCCGCGGTCGAGCAGACCGGCGGTGGCGAGATACTGCAGCACATGGCTGCCGAAGCCGCCGACCGAGCCTTCCTCGATGGTAATTAGTACCTCGTGGTTCTGGGCCAGCCTGCGTATCAGGTCGTGGTCGAGCGGCTTGGCGAAGCGGGCGTCGGCAACCGTCGCCGACAGCCCGAACGTGGCCAGCTGATCGGCTGCCTTCAGGGCCTCGTGCAGGCGCGTTCCTAGCGACAGGATGGCCACCGCGGACCCTTCGCGCAGGATGCGCCCCTTGCCGATCTCCAGCACCTGGCCCACCTCGGGCAGCTCGATGCCGACGCCTTCGCCACGCGGATAGCGGAATGCCGAAGGGCGGTCGTCGATGGCGGCGGCGGTCGCCACCATGTGCTTGAGCTCGGCCTCGTCGGCAGCCGCCATCACCACGAAGCCCGGCAGGCAGGCGAGGTAGGCGATGTCGAAGGAGCCTGCATGGGTCGGGCCGTCGGCGCCGACCAGGCCGGCGCGATCCAGGGCGAAGCGCACGGGCAGGCTCTGGATGGCGACGTCGTGCACCACCTGGTCATAGGCGCGCTGCAGGAAGGTCGAGTAGATCGCGGCAAACGGCTTGAAGCCTTCGCAGGCAAGGCCGGCCGCGAACGTCACGCCGTGCTGCTCGGCGATGCCGACGTCGAAGGTGCGGTCGGGAAAGGCATTGGCGAACAGGTCGAGGCCGGTGCCCGACGGCATCGCCGCCGTGACAGCGACGATCTTGTCATCCTTGCGCGCTACTTCGATCAGGCTCTCGCCGAACACGCGCGTGTAGCTCGGCGCGTTCGGCTTCGGCTTGACCTGAGCGCCGGTGACGACGTTGAAGCGGTTGACGCCGTGATACTTGTCGTCGGACGCCTCGGCAGGCGGATATCCCTTGCCCTTCTTGGTCACGACATGGACGAGGATCGGGCCCTGCCGCGCGTCGCGCACGTTGCGCAGCACCGGCAGCAGCACATTGAGGTCGTGACCGTCGATCGGACCGAGGTAGTAGAAGCCCATCTCCTCGAACAGTGTCCCGCCGGTCCAGTAGGTGCGAGTCATCTCCTCGGCCAGCGCCGCCCGACGTTCCCAATATTTGGGCAGCCGCTTGGCCAGCTGCTTGGCGATGTCGCGCAGGTGCAGATAGGTGCCGCTCGAGGTGATGCGCGCAAGATAGGTCGATAGCGCGCCGACCGGCGGCGCGATCGACATGTCGTTGTCGTTGAGGATGACGATCAGGCGCTCGTTGCGCCCGCCGGCGTTGTTCATGGCCTCGTAGGCCATGCCCGCGCTCATGGCGCCGTCGCCGATCACGCATACCACGTTGTTGGTTCCGCCGGCCAGATCGCGGGCCACGGCCATGCCGAGGCCGGCCGATATGGACGTCGAGGAATGCGCGGCGCCGAACGCGTCGTACTCGCTCTCGGCGCGCTTGGTGAAGCCGGACAGGCCGCCGCCCTGACGCAGGGTGCGGATGCGGTCGCGTCGCCCAGTGAGGATCTTGTGCGGGTAGGCCTGATGGCCGACGTCCCAGATCACACGGTCGCGCGGTGTGTCGAACACGCGGTGCAGGGCAACCGTAAGCTCGACCACGCCGAGGCCGGCCCCGAGATGGCCGCCGGTCACCGACACCGCATCAATGGTTTCGAGCCGCAGGTCGTCGACCAGCTGGCGCAGATCCTTCTCGGGCAGGTCGCGCACGTCCTGCGGTGTGTGCACTCGGTCGAGAACGGGCGTCTTGGAGGTGGAGTCCACGGGCGGTCTTTCCAATGCTCTAGCGGCAGTCCTGTCGTCGATCGCGGCGCGGGCGCCACGTCCGATCGCGGACTGTCACCACTGTAACTATAGCCCTTTGGGGTGGACGCGTACGATAGCAAAGCGTCGCGGCAGGGTATGCCGGGCCTAGTCCGTTAGGCCTACTCCTGTGCCTTGAAGGGCTCGGTTCCTGTTGCTTCTCCGGCGGGATTGAGGGTGATCTTCTCGACCTTGGCCTCGGCCTGCTTGAGCAGGCGGTCGCAATGGTCCTTGAGCGCCTCGCCGCGCTCGTAGATGCTGATGCTTTCCTCGAGCTCGACGTCGCCCCGCTCCAGGCGTCCGACGATGCTTTCCAGCTCCTTAAGCGCCTTCTCGAACGACATGTCCTTGATGTCGAGATGCTTTGTGGCAGGCTTTGCCATATTCATGTCCGTCGTCTCGATTGCTGCCTGTTGTCAGTCGGCGCAGCGCTCACGCGCCCGCCTGCATCAGCGCCCTGACGTGCACGCCCACCGACTTCGCCAAGGCTGCGAGGTTGTACCCTCCTTCCAGCATCGAGACCAGCCGCCCCTGTGCATGCTTGTCGGCAATCTCGGCAATCTGCGACGTGGCCCAGGCGAAATCCGGCTCCAGCAGGCGCAGGTTGGCAAGCGGATCGTCCTGATGCGCGTCGAACCCGGCGGATATCAACACGAGGTCCGGACCGAAGTTACGCAGGGACGGCAGGATACGCGACTGGAACGCCTCCTTGAACGGATCGCCGCCGTCGCCCGGCCGGAGCGGCGCGTTCCAGACGTTGCCCACGCCCGTCTCGTTGAGCGCCCCGGTGCCGGGGTAGAGCGGCATCTGGTGCGTGGAGGCGAAATAGAGATTCTTGTCGGACCAGAAGATGTCCTGGGTGCCGTTGCCGTGGTGCACATCGAAATCGACCACGGCGACGCGCTCGAGGCCGTAGGTCTTGCGCGCATAGAGCGCGGCAACGGCCACGTTGTTGAAAATGCAGAAGCCCATGGCGCGCTTGTGCTCGGCGTGGTGACCGCATGGGCGCACCTGCGCGAAGGAGTTCTTGACGCCTGATTTACTGCTGTCCATTACGGCGTCGACCGCCGCCAGACCGGCTCCGACCGCGCGCAGCGCCGGCTCCCACGACTTGGGCGACAGCACGGTGTCGGGATCGAGCCGCGCCGGCTCCTCGCCCTCCTTGGGGCGCACGCTCTTGACCCACTCGATGTACTCGTGCGGATGCGCCAGCGCGATTGCGTCCTCGACGTCCGCGCGCAGCGGCGCTTCCTCCCGCTTCAAATCGTTGAACAGCTCGTGGCCCAGCACCTTGTCGATGGCGCGCATGCGGTCGGGGCGCTCCGGGTGACCGTAGCCCGTGTCGTGGTCGACGAAGCAGGGATGCGTAAGCAGCAGCGTGGTCATCGGGTGGTCCGCGGGAGCGAATGGGAGCCTGGGGCCGGTACCTTACTGTTACACGCGTTACAGCGCGATTGCTTTGTTTGCCGCCAACGTAGCGCTGCGGCAATCGACGGGCGCATTTTTTCGGCCCCCCGGACTGTGATCTCGACGATGGCCGCGAGCAAGTAAGTGGGCTGGAGGCTCGCGCTGCCCACCCTGTCTGGACATGTCGTAAGCGGGCGTTATTCAGAAAGGCTATCCAATGAGAACCATCCTCACCGGTCTCCTCTCCGCAGCGCTTGTGCTTGGGCTGGCGGGAGCTGCCAACGCGAAGTCGAAGAAGAAGGTGATCTACTACGACTACTACTCGTACTACTCACCGTCGGCCATTGCCCAGCGGCAGAGCTACGCGAGCACCTTCGACGAGACCGAGTACTACGAGCGCGACTCCCGCAAGATTCCGTTCGGAACCGCGGAGTGGTGGCGGCAGATGGAGCGCGAGGGCAACGGCCGCAAGCGCTAGTCGGAGGCCACCTTGGTCGCTCCAGGCGCCGCTTCGCCTCATCCCCAGGAGGTGGGGCGGCGCCGTAGTTTCTCAGGGCCAGCGACGGATCGCAAAAACGCTCACGAAAAGGTGGGTTGCGGGGGAGGGGAATGCCCAGCATCTCTAGGCGGAAAACGCCTTGGGGAGAAAGGGCAATTCATGAGAACCATCCTGACGGGCCTCGTCTCGCTTGCTCTGGTGTTTGGCACCGCCGCTACGGCAGATGCGAAATCGAAAAAGAAGAAGCAGCAGCACGCATCTTACAGCCGCTCGCAATACTACTCGCCGTCGGAGGTTGCGGATCGGCAGCGCCGCGCCAGCACCTTCGACGAGACCCAGTACTACGAGGTGGATTCGAGGCGCCTTCCGTTCGGATCCGCGGCTTGGTGGCGGCAGATCCAGCAGGAGACTGATGGCGGGCAGCCATAGTCGCGGGACGGTGCTTGAACCGGGTCGCGACCCTCACCACGTTTTGTTAAGAACGCCCCTCTGCCATTGGCATCGAGGGAACAGGAAAGGCCAAACCCATGAAATACGTTCTCGCCAGTCTGCTCTCTCTCGCTTTCGTGTTCGGCGTGGCCGGCACGGCGGACGCAAGAGCGAAGAAAAAGAACTACTATTATTACAATTCTTACAATTCGCCGTCGGCGATCAGGGAACGGCAGCGCCACGCCCGCACGTTCGACGAGACGCAGTACTACGAGCACGATATCCGCAAGATCCCGTTCGGCACGGCCACATGGTGGCGCCAGCTCGAGATCGAAGGCAGCGGCCGGCGTCGTTGATCGGCAGCTGAAGCTCTAAAAGAACCGCCGCTTCTCCTCACGCTTGCAGGAGGAGCGGCGCGATTGCTTTCTCATTCCAGTCGACGCCGGTGCCCGGCGTCTCGCGCGGCGTGGTGAAGCCCTTTACCGGCACCAACGGATCCATCATCAGATCCTGACCCCAGTCCATGAATTCCAGCCAGTGCCGGGTCGGCGTTGCCGCCATCACGTGGGCCGACACGTCCGGTGAGAGGTGCGAGGAGAACGGCACGGCGCGGGCCTCGGCAACGCGCGCAAGGCGCATCCAGCCGGTGATGCCACCGATGCGCGCCAAATCCGGCATCACGTAGTCACAGGCGCCCATCTCGATGGCCGCCTTGCCGACCCGCCAGCTCCACCAGTTCTCGCCGACCTGGATGGGCGTAGCAAGCTTGGTCGCCAGCCGCGCCTGCGTGTCGTAGTCGTCGTAGGCGACCGGCTCCTCGATCCAGGTGAGGCCCAGGCCGTCGATGGCGCGGCAGGACTCCAGCGCGGTGGCGGCGGGCAGGCCCTGGTTGAAGTCGCACGAGATCAGCATGTCGGGGCCGACAGCGGCGCGCACCGCCTTGTAGGCGGCCACTTCGTCGGCAACATGCTCGCGGCCCATGCGCAGCTTGATGTGCGAGAAGCCGCCATGCTCGGCGGCCAGTTCCTTTGCCTCACGTGCCGCGTCCTGCGGCGCCATCAGGCCGAGCCCGCAGCTGTTGTAGGTCGGGATCGGCTCGGCCCTGCCGCCGAGCAGCTTGTAAAGGGGCACGCCGGCCTCGCGCGCCATGGCGTCGTAAAGTGCCATGTCGAAGAACGAGAGCGCCATCTTCGTCACGCCCTCGTGGCCCAGGTGCGAGAGCAGCGCCTGCCCGGCATCGTGCACCTTGGGCAGGTCCTCAACGGCAATCTTGCGGCCTTTGATCGACGCGGCCAGCTCCTGCAACACCACGGGCACCAGCTTGAAGCCGAGCGCGAAGAAGGTCGGGCACATCGCGCGCCCTGCGCCGCCGCCTTTCAGCTCGAGATCGACCAGCAGCATCGGGAAGCGCGTAAAGCGGCCGATCCGCGTGTTGAGGACGCGCCGGAGCGGAACCAGCACCGGGCGCGCCCGGATGCCGGTGATTTCGATGGTGGTTGTCATGGCACTCACCTCTTGCGTGCGCCGAGGGTGACGCCGGGTGGCGTCGGAATTGAGTCCGGCACGAAGAAGTCGGGCGCCAGTTCCATCGAGGGATCGACGCGGTACTTGTCGAAGTCGCGCACGCCGTGCTCGTAGAGCAGCGTGTCGTCGATGCAGAAGCGGCCGGTGAAGGTCTTGGCATCCTGCGTGAAGATGACATGCGCGGCATCGCCCATGATCTCGGGCGAGCGGCTGCGCTGCATCAATGCGTCGCCGCCCAGCAGGTTCTTGATTGCCGCCGTGGCGATGGTAGTGCGCGGCCACAGCGTGTTGGCAGCAATGCCGTCGGCCTTCAGCTCGCCGGACAGGCCGAGCGCGATGATGCTCATGTTGAACTTGGCCATCGAATAGGCCACGTGCGGGGCAAACCAGCGCACGTTCATGTCGAGCGGCGGCGACAGCATCAGGATGTGCGGGTTGGCCGCCTTCTTGAGGTGCGGGATGCAGGTCTTGGAGACCAGGAAGGTGCCACGCGCGTTGATGCCGTGCATCAGGTCGTAGCGCTTCATGTCGGTCGCCGTGCTGGGGGTGAGCGAGATGGCGCTGGCGTTGTTGACGCAGATGTCGAGGCCGCCGAACGTCTCGACCGTCTTGGCAACGGCCGCCTGCACCTGCTCCTCGAAGCGGATGTCGCACATGATCGGCAGCGCCTTGCCGCCGGCTGCCTCGATTTCCTTGGCTGCCGTATAGATGGTGCCTTCCAGCTTGGGCGTCGGTTCGGCCGTCTTGGCGGCGATGGCGATGTTGGCGCCGTCGCGCGCGGCCCGCAGCGCGATGGCGAGGCCGATGCCTCGGCTGGCCCCGGTTATGAACAGCGTCTTGCCCGCAAGTGTTGCCATCGATGGTTCCCCGCTTGTGTTGCTCTGCCTTGCTGTTTGCTATCCCGCGCCGGCGGGAGCGCGCCGTCCGCTGAGCCAGCGCCACCAGCGCACCGGTGTCGTGACCGCATGCCAGAGGCCCTGCACCGTATGCACCACCACGGCGGGTTGGGCCGCCAGAGGCAGGAACACGAACAGGAACATCGCACCGCGCACCGCACGAGCAGCCCAGTAGCCGCCGCGTACCGCATACTCGCCGGCCTGCTCCGGCGGCCAGATGCGTTGCCACCAGCGGCGCGAGACCGGCAGACCCAGCAGGCCGATAAGCATCAGGCCGATGTAGAGGAACTGCGCCTCGGAAGGAATGCCGGGCAGGATGCGCTGGTCGAGCTCCTGCTGGCGCTCGGCGTTGCGCAGGCTCGCCTGTACGCCATCGGTCAGCACGCGCCCGGCTACGTCGGCGACCAGATCGGAGAAGACATCGCTCGCCGGTCTGCCGGCCGAGCTGCCGGGCAGATCAGGCGCGAGCCGGATGTCCAGTCCCGTGCGCAGGATGCCGGAGGGCGTGGCGGTGACGGCAAAGCGGCGGCCGGGTCCCGCCAGCGCGTCGAGAAAGTCGGCCATGCGCGCGTGCTGCAGGGCATTGTCGAGGCCCTTCACCTCGACCTTCTGCCAGAACCAGTTGCGCCCGCCGGGCTGGCGCGGCGTCGACGCCGATTGCAGGACGACGAGGTTCACGTCGGCTTGGTCGGCGGCCTGGACGAGATCGCGCACCAGCAGGCTCTTCTCGGGCCCGCTCGATGGCTTGACGTAGAGCAGCTGGCCGTCGACGCGGCCGGTGAGCAGCACGGTCTGGCCGCGGATCGAGCCCATCGCAGCCGGCAGGCTGGCCGGATCGATGATGTCGACGGCGGCGCGACTGGTGGCGGCATCGATGCGCGGTGTCGACGTCAGGGTCGAGGGACCGCCCGGCTCCAGCGCCAGCACGCGTACCCTGGCCCGCTCGAGCGG
>Ga0075368_10000422_pt1 | contig 12464 bp, 7 predicted proteins | sample EndMethybrTD3033_FD_71518 | JGI IMG/M metagenome (GOLD analysis project Ga0075368, IMG submission 71518) | Populus endosphere microbial communities from Tennessee, USA - Endosphere MetaG P. TD hybrid TD303-3 | ecosystem: Host-associated > Plants > Roots > Endosphere | place: USA: Tennessee... | reverse complement strand
AAGTCGCGATCGATGGTTTCACGGATCTGCAGGACCTCGGCATCGGTCAGCTGGTTCACGCGGCGCGCGTCGGGAATGCCGACCTTGCCGCAGATGTCCTTGGCGAACTTGGGACCGATGCCGTGGATATATTGGAGCGCAATAACGACGCGCTTCTGCGTCGGAATGTTAACGCCAGCAATACGAGCCACGTGTGTCTCCCAAAGCGGCGCCGTTTCCTCTGCCGGGGTCGCCGCCGCCTCGACCGGACAGGAAATCTCAAAAACGCGCACAAATCGGGTCCCGGCGTTGGCCGCCAGACCCGATCGCTCTAGTTCGCGTCCCGAATTTGCGCCCCTTTTAGAGGAGGTCGCCCAACCCGTCAACCACCATGCCAACCGGTGGTGCTTGGGCCGAGCAATTCGCTAAATAACGTTCAGGACGCCAGCGATCCGAGCTTGGCCTCGATCGCCTTGAGCGCGGCCTCCGCCTTGGACCCGTCCGGTCCGCCGGTCTGGGCCATCTGCGGCTTGCCGCCACCACCCTTGGCGCCGAGCGGCTCGCCGCCTGCCTTGACCAGATCAACCGCGCTGATACGGCCGACCAGGTCGTCGGTGACGCCAACCAGCAGATTGGCCTTGCCGTCCTCGGTCACGCCGACGATGGCCACCACGCCCGAGCCGACCTGTTTGCGACCGTCGTCGACCAGCCCGCGCAGGTCCTTGGGCTCCAGGCCCTTGACCGCGCGCGCGATCAGCTTCACCGCACCCACCGTGCGCACCGCACTCTCGGCGCCTCCCGCACCGTTGGCCGCCGCACCGCCGCCCAGTGCCAGCTGCCGCTTGGCGTTGGCGAGGTCGCGCTCCAACAGCTTTCGCTCCTCCAGCAGCGCCTTCACCCGATCAACCATGTCCTCCGGCCGCACCCTAAGGGCACCGGCCACTTCGCGAACACGCGCATCCTGCTCGGCGAGGTAGGCGCGGGCGCCCTGCCCGGTCAGGGCCTCGATGCGGCGCACACCGGCCGCGCTCGCCGCTTCCGCGACCACCCGCACCAGACCGATGTCGCCGGTCCGCTTCACGTGCGTGCCGCCGCACAGTTCGATCGACCAGGCCTTGTTGGCCTTCTGCCCGCCGCTGGCGGAGCCTGGCCCGGTTTCGCCCACGCCCATCGACACCACGCGCACCTCATCGCCGTACTTCTCGCCAAACAGCGCCATGGCACCCGTCTCCATGGCGTCCTCGATCGCCATCAAGCGCGTCTCGACCGGCGCATTCTGCAGAATGATGGCGTTGGCGATGTTCTCGACCGCCGACACCTCTTCGGGGCTCATCGGCTTGGTATGGGAGAAGTCGAAGCGCAGGCGGTCGGGCGCCACGAGCGAGCCCTTCTGCGCCACGTGCGTACCGAGCACCTGGCGCAGCGCCTCGTGCAGCAGGTGGGTCGCCGAGTGGTTGGCGCGCGTTGCCGAACGCCGTGTGTGGTCGACCACCAGCTCAACCGCATCGCCCGGCTTGAACGACCCCTTCTCGACCGTGCCCTGATGCACGATCAGATCACCCAGCTTCTTTTGCGTATCCGTGACGCGGAACAGCGCGCCCTTAGGTCCCTTGATGACACCCTGGTCGCCGATCTGTCCGCCGGATTCGCCGTAGAATGGCGTCTGGTTGAGTACCAACGCACCTTCCTCGCCGCTCTTGAGGCCCTTGGCCGCCTTGCCGCCCTTGACGATGGCGCGGATCTCGCCCTCCGCAGTCTCCGTCTCGTAGCCGAGAAAGTCGCTGGCGCCGACCTCGTCCTTGATCTCGAACCACACGCCTTCGGTGGCCGCCTCGCCCGAGCCCTTCCAGGCCTTGCGCGCCTCCTCCTTCTGCTTCTGCATGGCCGTGTCGAAGGCCGACATGTCGACGCTGATGCCGCGGGGTTTGAGCGCATCCTGCGTCAGGTCGACCGGAAAGCCATAGGTATCGTACAGCTTGAAGGCGACGTCACCGGCGAACACGTCGCCGCTCTTCAGTTCGGCACTCGCATCGGACAACAGGCCGAGCCCCTTCTCCAGGGTCTTGCGGAAGCGGGTCTCCTCGATCATGAGCGTCTCGGTGATCAGCGCCTGACCACGCACCAGCTCCTGATACGTCTCACCCATCTGCTGCACGAGCGCCGGCACCAGCCGGTACATCAGCGGCTCCTTGGCGCCGAGCAGATGTGCGTGCCGCATGGCCCGACGCATGATGCGGCGCAGCACGTAGCCGCGGCCGACGTTGGACGGCAGCACGCCTTCGGCGATCAGGAAGCTGGTCGCGCGCAAATGATCGGCGATGACGCGGTGCGAGGGCAGATGCTCACCCTTGGCAGGCACGCCCGTCGCCGCCTCCGAGGCCGCGATCAGCGCCTTGAACAGGTCAATCTCGTAGTTGGAGTGCACACCCTGCAGGATGGCCGTGATGCGCTCCAGACCCATGCCGGTGTCGATCGACGGTTTCGGAAGGTTGACACGATCGCCAGGCCCGCGCTGCTCGTATTGCATGAACACGAGGTTCCAGAACTCGAGGAAGCGGTCGCCATCCTGGTCGGGACTGCCGGGCGGGCCGCCCTGCACCTTGTCGCCCTGGTCGAAGAATATCTCCGAGCACGGACCGCACGGACCGGTGTCGCCCGCCGACCAGAAGTTGTCGGAGGTGGCAATGCGGATAATCTTGTTGTCAGAGAAGCCCGTCACCTTCTTCCAGATGCGGTGGGCGTCCTCGTCGTCGTGATAGATGGTGACCAGCAGCCGCTTGGCATCGAGCCCGTACACCTTGGTGACCAGCTCCCAAGCCAGCGGAATGGCCTTCTCCTTGAAGTAATCGCCGAAGGAGAAGTTGCCCAGCATCTCGAAGAACGTGTGATGCCGCGCCGTGTACCCGACATTGTCTAGGTCGTTGTGCTTGCCGCCGGCGCGCACGCACTTCTGCGACGACGACGCCCGCGTATAGGGACGCGTCTCCTGGCCGGTGAATACGTTCTTGAACTGCACCATGCCGGCCGAGGTGAACATCAGGGTCGGATCGTTGCGCGGCACCAGCGGCGCCGACGCGACCACCTCGTGGCCGTTCTTGCGGAAGAAGTCGAGAAAGGTCGACCTGACCTGATTGACGGTCGTCATGATGTGCTCGCGTGGCTCCGCAGGGGCCCAAGCGTCTGCGTTTGCGGGTGTTTCGGCCTCGCAAGTCTTCTAGCGGCGCAGATACGAGTTGTCATCCCGGCGCTTGTCGCCGGGATCCAGCCATCCGTAGGCTCCGGAGCAAGTGGTGAGATGGAGCCCGGGCACGAGTCCCGGGCTGACGCCTCAGCCCTTCTTGCGCGCCCCCTTCTTGCCGGGCGCCTCCTCGTCGTCCTCGACGAGCCCGTCCGGGCCTTCCTCGGCGTCGGCGGCCTCGTCGCCCTCGGGCGGGGCCTGCAGCATCTTGTCGACGATCAGGCCGGCGTTCTGGCGGATCGCCTTCTCGATCTGGTCGGCCACCTTGGGATGTTCCTTCAGGAACGCCTTGGTGTTCTCCCGGCCCTGGCCGATGCGCTCGCCGTTGTAGGAGAACCAGGCGCCCGACTTCTCGACGATGCCGGCCTTGACGCCGAGGTCGACCAGCTCGCCGGTTTTGGAGATGCCCTCGCCGTACATGATGTCGAACTCGACCTGCTTGAAGGGCGGCGCCACCTTGTTCTTGACCACCTTGACGCGCGTCTGGTTGCCGACCACCTCCTCGCGCTCCTTGATCTGGCCGATGCGGCGGATATCGAGGCGCACGCTGGCATAAAACTTCAGTGCGTTGCCGCCCGTGGTGGTCTCCGGGTTGCCGAACATGATGCCGATCTTCATGCGGATCTGGTTGATGAAGATCACCATGCACTTGGATTTGGAGATCGAGGCGGTCAGCTTGCGCAGCGCCTTGCTCATCAAGCGCGCCTGCATGCCGGGCTGCATGTCGCCCATCTCGCCTTCCAGCTCGGCCTTGGGGGTCAGGGCCGCCACCGAATCCACCACCAGCACGTCGATGGCGCCCGAGCGCACCAGCGTGTCGGCGATTTCCAGCGCCTGCTCGCCATCATCGGGCTGCGAGATCAGCAGGTCGGCGACTTTGACGCCCAGCTTGCCGGCATAGACCGGGTCGAGCGCGTGCTCGGCGTCGACGAAGGCGCAGATGCCGCCCTTCTTCTGGGCCTCCGCCAGCACCTGCAGGGACAGCGTGGTCTTGCCGGACGATTCCGGCCCGTAGATCTCGATCACCCGGCCGCGCGGCAGGCCGCCGATGCCGAGCGCGATATCGAGCCCCAGAGAGCCCGTCGAAATGGCCTCGACCTCGATGCGCTTGTCGTTCGCGCCGAGCCGCATGATCGAGCCCTTGCCGAAGTTCTTGTCGATCTGGTCGAGCGCGGCCTGCAGCGCCTTCTGCTTGTCCATGCTTCCCCCTTCGACCACCCGCAGCGACGGCTTTTCCATCGGGAATCCCTTATTTCATGAGTTGCACTGGCAGGCAAAACGCGACTCGGCCTTTAACCACAATGTACACGTTTTGTTCTCCCCGCACAAGAACGAGGTCGAACGGCAGGTTTGCGCGGGGCAGGGGTCAGAGGCAAAGCCGCAACAATCCTGGAGGGAGCGATGGGTCTTGTCTCGCGGGCGGCTCGAATGGTCCTGGCCCTGTGGGTGGCGATGCCCTGGGTGTTCCTCGCCTGTTTCGGCGTGTTGCTGGCCGCCGTCATTCTCAGCATCGGCCGGCTGCCGAGCTACTCGAACCCGGACCCCAAGTACGTCGTTGGTCTGGGGCCAGTGCACTACCTCACCATACAAATGCTGATCGCCAGCGCTGTCTCGCCGCTGGTGGTCTGCGCAACCGCCTTGATCGGCCATGTCCGAGGCCGGGTCCCGACCAGCCGCGCGGCGCTCGTCGGCCACGCGCTGGGCGCGCTGCTGGTCGCAATCTTGATCTTCGGCAATGTGCTGGGCTTGAGCAGCTGGTTGTTCGACTGAGCGCGCCGAACACCGCACGCTAGTTGTCGGGCGGACGGGCGCGCTTGCCGTTGCTGGTTGGAGCATCGGCCCGGCCGGCGGCCTTCTCCTCCAATTGGTGGGCGATGTAGCGCTTGACCCCGTCTAGGTCGCGCAGGTTGACGTCGACCTGGTTGAAGGGGATCTCGATGTTGGCGGCGCGTAGCGCCTTCAGGATGGCGACGCGCAGCTCCGTCTGCACGGACCCCGAATGGGTCACGTCTGCCAGGCAGACGCGCAAGGTGAAATCGAGCGAGCTGGCGCCGAAGTTGTCGAAGCTGGCGACCGGTGCCGGCGTGCGCATGGCCTGAGGATGGTCATCGGCGCACTTCTTCAGGATGGCCAGCACCTGCTCGGGATCGGAATCGTAGCCGACGCCGATCTTGATGGCGATGCGGCCGAGCGAGTCCCGGTGCGTCCAGTTGAACACGCGGCCGGTGATCAGCTCCGAGTTCGGGATGATCAGGCTGGCGCGGTCGAAGGTCTCGATCTCGGTGGCGCGCACGCTGATGCGGCGCACGTTGCCCTGTTGATCTCCCAGCACGATCCAGTCGCCGACCTTGATGGGGCGCTCGACCAGCAGGATCAGGCCGGACACGAAGTTGTTGACGATCGACTGCAGGCCGAACCCGACGCCGATCGACAGCGCGCCGGCCACGATCGCCAGATTGGTGATGTCGAAGCCGGCATAGGAGATGGCCAGCAGGCTGGCGATGGCGATGCCGGCATATCCCACCACCGTATCGATGGAATTGACGATGCCCGGATCCATGCGCGTCTGCTGCAAGGCGCGCTCGCGCAGCCAGCGCTGGAACAGGCGCGTGGCAAACAGCAGGGCGATGAACAGCACGATGCCGATCAGGATACGGGCGAGCGAGATGCGGAACGTGCCGATCTCCAGGCCGAACACCAGCGACTTGAACCAGTCGCGGATGTCGGCACTTTGGAAGCCCCACTGCACCATCAGCAGCGGTATGGCGCAGATGATCAGCGCCAGCGTCAGGGCAAGCTCGGTCAGGCGCGCCAGCTGATGCCGGCGCGGCGCATCGAGGCCGAAGCGGCTCTCGAGCAGCTCGCCGACCGGATAGGCCGTATGCTGCGGCTCACGCGTGACGGCGCGGATCGCGAGATAGCCCAGGCAGACGATGACGACGACGATGCCGGTCATGACCAGCTGCTGGGCGATGAAGCGCGCCAGCGCCACGTAACCGAGCAGCGCTGCGGCGATGATGCTGAGCGCGATGATCCACAGCGGCGCCTTCAGCCAGCGCGGGCTTTGGCGTGGGCGTGGCTCGAATGGCGTCAGCAGCAGGCCGATCAGCAAGGTCGCAAAGATCATGCTGGCTACGAACGACTGCACCACGCTGACCGGCAGCGGCACGAAAAACACCCGGCTGATCTCGGTCAGCGCCACGTCGATGGCATAGACGCCCGTGATGCCGTACAGCAGCCACAGGATGCGGCGCGATGCACGGTCGGACAGCTGCACGAAGCGCCATTGCGGCTCGGATGGGGCAAGCACCATGGTGATGAGCGTGGTCACCGCTGCCAGCACCAGCACCGCCTTGAGCACTGCCGCCGCCGCCCGGCCCCACGGCGGATAGAGCAGATCCAGCGTATCGAGGCCCGCATAGATCAGCAGCGCCATGGCTGCCACCGGCAGGGCACGCAGCGGTGCATTCCAGGCAACGGCAAAGGCGCGCTCGAAGAACGTCGGCGGCACCTCGCGCGCGATATGACGCGTAGCGGTCAGCCGGGAAACCAGCAGGCGCAGCCCGAAGAACAGCAGCAGGGCGGCGAGAACGAGCCCGGTCAGCTCCGTCTTCTTGGAGCCCGCCCAATAGGCCCAGTCGTCGTACAGATAGTGCAGGCGGCGGCCGACCGCCGGCGTCTCGTTGGAGAAGTCATGCCACACTCCCGGCAGCAGCGGGCTCGGCAGCCGCTCCAGCAGATTGCGGGTAAAGATCGAGTGCCTGAGCACCGTGATGCGCTCGATCAGCTGCCGGGCGCGCACCCAGGTCAGCTCGGCAGCCTTGATGGCGCCGTCGAACTCGGAGGCCTGCGCAGTCAGGCGCGCGCGATCGGCGGCAATGGCAGGCGCCTCCGGCGGCGCGTCCTTGCCCGGCACCGGACCCAGGCGCTCGATCTGCGAGCGCACGGCGGCGAGTTGCGGCCGCAGGTTCTCGGCCGTGTCGACCGACTCGGCCAGGATCTCCTCGACCTCCAGCCTGAGACGCCCCAGCTCGTCTTCGAGCTCGCTCAGCTGCTGCAGGGCCTTCTCGGCCGTTTCGATGGCCGTGGTCAGCCTGACGATCGGTTTCCTGATGTCCTCGGGCAGGGCCGCCTGGCTCTGCGCCTCGGTCGGCAGCGACTGGCCGGCGCTTTGCCCCTGGGCCTGGCCCTGCCTATCGGCCGGCGTGCCGGGCTGGGTCTGCGCCGAAACCGGGCACACGTAAGCCAGCGTCGCTGCGGCCAGCAGCGCGGCGACGAGAAGGTTCTGCAGGATGCGCCGGATGTGCGGCACGTTCATTCGTTGACGGCTTGTCCGAAATTGCGCGGCTGACGGGAGAATACCGGCGGGTTGCGGTCGGCCTGTTCTTCGACGATGGCCTCCCGTTCTTCCATCCTCGGCGCGGCGATGTTGGTCTCGATCACCATGTCGACCGGCCCGCCGGTCATGATCAGATGCTCGACATCGTCGCGGCGGATCAGCAGCAGCTTGCGCCGGCCGTCGACATTGGCCTGCTCGCTGACGCTCAAGCGTGGCTCCGGCGGCACCCCGAACCAGTTGCCCCAGGTCAGGCTGGTATCCCCCGTCAGGTAGGCGCGATAGCCCCACAGCCCTACCACCACCGCGGCGCCGAGCAGCAACAGCACAAACAGCCATACGATCAGCGTCGTCATGACTTACGATCCCATCGAATCATGGCGCCGAGACTGCGCCGTTTTCACCCGATCGCCAAGCGCACCTCCGGCCCCGTCGACCGTTCGGCCCGCGGATTTCGTGCCTGCCCGCTGCAGGCCGAGGCGGTGTTTCCCACAACAACAGGTCGGCAGGCCAAGCCGTATCATCGCCGGGTCCCCACGTCCTCCCGCGGCCGGGCCTTCACCGCATCTTAACCTGAATGGATGCTTTCTTGAAGCCGCACCGCCCCAGCCCGCCTAGCGGGCCGGACATTCCCCAGCAAAAACGATACATCAGGGTACGGGTAGGTAATGCGTCCGGATGCCGACCTAATCCAGGTGCTGCGCAATCCCCTTGCACAGAGCCTGCTGGCGCTGCGGGCTCAGCTCGCGCAGAATCAGCTAAGACTTGCCGTTATGGCAGCATGGGGGGCACGCGCCGAGGCGCCGGAGCGCGCGCAGACGACGGGCGGGGTCTACCTCGCCGCCAGCGTCGTGGCTGGAGGCGCCTTGGCCGGTGCCATGCTGATGGCGAGCGGCATTGCCGAACCCGTGGTGCTGGCCGCGCTCGCGCTGCTGGCAGTGGGCGGTGTTTTCCTGATCTTCGGGCTGTTGTCGGGGTTTCTGCGGCTCAGCGAGCGCGTCGCCGAGGCCGAGCTCGTCAAGACGGTCGCGGACGGCCTCGACAGCGCGTTGCAGATCGTCGACGCCCAGGGCGAGGTGATCTATCGCAACCGGGCGCTGCAGCGCCTCACCGGCCGGCGTCCGGGCCGGCATACCACGCTCGAGGAGCTGTTCGCTGGCGAGCCGGAATCGGCGCAGGCGTTCTTCCGCCTGAACCGGGCAGCCGAGCGTTCCGAGCCGCGTGACGAGGTGCTCTATACCCGCTCGGACGCGCAAGGCGGACGCAGCGGACGCTGGCTGCAGGTGTCGGTGCGCCCGCACGCGGTGCTGCGCAACGGCGCCGAGGCCAAGCTCACCATCTGGCAGGTGGCCGACGTCACCCGCGAGCGGCTGCGCGAGATCGAGACGATCGGCGGGCTGGAGGCGACGCTGGCCTTCTACGACGGGCTGCCGCAGGGCCTGCTGGCGGTGATGGCCGACGGCCGCATCGCCCATATCAACGCCACGCTCAGCCACTGGCTGGGCCTGCGCTCCGAACTGGGCCGACCGCTCAACCTGCTCGACGTCCTGTCGCCTGACGCCGCCGCCTCCGTGAAGGCCACCATCCGCACGGCCGGCATGCGCGTGCGCAAGCTCGACGTCGATCTGCTGCGCGAGGACGGCCGCGCCTTCCCAGCGCAATTGATTTGCCGCGGCCAGGGCCGGGGCGGCGTCACCTCTATCCTCGTGCTCGACGCAGCCAGCACCGAGGCCAGCCGCGACGCGGCGCGCGTGGAAGCCGACGCGCGCACCTCGCGGCTGTTCCAGTCGGCGCCGTTCGGCATCGCCACGGTCGATGCTGACGGGCAGATCATGCACAACAACGCCGCGTTCGTGCGCATGTTCGCCGAAGAAGACGGCAAGGTACCGAAGTCGGTCTCCGACCTGCTGCCCGGCGCCGAGGAGCCCGGTAGCAGCGAGCTGGCTAAGGCGCTGCAGCGGGCGGTCTCCGGCCGCACCGGCGCGGCGCCCATCGAGATCTCGCTCGGCGCCCGCAACGAGCTGGCGCGGCGCATCTACGTCAGCCCGCTCGGCACCGGTACACGTGGGCGCGAGGGCGCCATCCTCTACGTCATCGATGCCACCGAGCAGAAGGCCCTGGAGCTGAAATTCGCGCAGAGCCACAAGATGGAGGCGGTCGGCCAGCTGGCGGGCGGTGTGGCGCACGACTTCAACAACGTGCTCACCGCCATCATCGGCTTCTCCGACCTGCTGTTGCTCAAGCATCGCCCGACCGATGCGGCCTACCGCGATATCATGAATATCAAGCAGAGCGCGCACCGCGCCGCCGGCCTGGTGCATCAGCTGCTGGCCTTCTCGCGCCGGCAGACGCTGCAGGCCGAGGTGCTGGAGCTTGGCGAGACGCTCACCGACCTGGCTCCGCTGCTCAACCGGTCGCTCGGCGAGACGATCACGCTCAAAATCTCGCCCGGCCGCGACCTCTGGTACGTGAAGGCTGACCGCACGCAGTTCGTGCAGGTAATCATCAACCTGGCGGTAAATGCGCGCGACGCCATGCCGAACGGCGGCACCCTGTCGATCCGCACCCGCAACGTCAGCGAACGCGAGAGCCTCAAACTGTCGGCATCGGGCGTGGCGGCCGGCGAATATGCACTGGTCGAGGTCGAGGATACCGGCTGCGGCATGACGCCGGAGGTCATGAGCAAGATCTTCGAGCCGTTCTTCACCACCAAGGACGTCGGCAAGGGCACCGGCCTCGGGCTCTCGACGGTGTACGGCATCGTCAAGCAGACGGGCGGCTACGTGTTTGCCGACAGCGAGGTCGGCAAGGGCACGACGTTCCGCGTCTACCTGCCCCGCCACATCGTCGAGAACGTGGATGAGATCGTTCCGGTCGAGAAGAAGAAAGAGGTGCTGCGCGACCTTACCGGTACGGGGCGCGTGCTGCTGGTCGAGGACGAGGACATCGTGCGCCAGGTGGCGGCCCGCGCCCTGCTGCGGCAGGGCTACGAGGTGCTGGAAGCCGGCACCGGCGTCGAGGCACTTGAGGTGATGGCGCGCGAGAAGGGCCGCGTCGACATTGTGGTCAGCGACGTGGTGATGCCCGAGATGGACGGTCCGACGCTGCTGAAAGAGCTGCGCAAAACCAATCCCGACCTCAAGATCATCTTCGTCTCGGGCTATCCGGACGACGCGTTCAAGAAGACGCTGGGCGAGAACGAGGCCTACGCCTTCCTGCCCAAGCCCTTCACGCTGCCACAGCTGGCAGCCAAGGTGAAAGAGCAGCTGGTCGGCTAGGAATTTTCGGACAGACTGAAGTCCGTCCACAAGGTGGCGGCGACGGAACTGTGCGAAGGGACGGTCGTCAGTCTTCGCGGAAGACTTTCTCGCGGCGCTCGTGCCGCTCCTGCGCTTCCAGCGACAGGGTTGCGATCGGACGCGCATCGAGCCGTTTCAAGCCGATCGGCTCGCCCGTCTCCTCGCAATAGCCGTAGGTGCCTTCCTCGATGCGCGCCAGCGCGGCATCGATCTTGGCGATCAGCTTGCGCTGACGGTCGCGCGCCCTGAGTTCCAGCGCACGATCGGTCTCCGAGGTGGCGCGATCGGCGAGATCGGCGTGCTGCGCGGAATCCTCGTGCAACACATGCAGCGTCTCGCGGTTCTGCCGGATGATCTCATCCTTCCAGGCCACCAGCTTGTTGCGGAAGTACAGCCGGTGCCGCTCGTTCATGAACGGTTCGTTCTCGGACGGTTGATAACCGTCGGGCAGAACGATCGCAGTTGGCCGTCCGGTTGTTTTCGGGCGCGGCTTGGCTGCGCCATTCTTGTGAACGTCGTTAGTGCGAGTCTCGGGCCGCCCGCTCGAGGCAGTCTTAACAACGGGTTTGGGCGCGGCTTTCTTCACGGTCTTACGCTGATCCGCTTTGGTCATGCGCGCTTCCCGACGGCTCCTGCAGCGTTGCAAACCTTGCGCCGCGAGCCGTCCGGCGCGATTTGCGTGCCCGTATTTAAGCCTCTGTTATTGCAAGTCAAGCAGTTGCAGAGCCCGCCGATCACCACCCCTCGCAAATGTCGGCGCAGCGTAAACTTGGGCTGCCGAGGCGGCAAAGCTCTGTAATGCATCTGTTATTCGACATCCTCTAGCGCGAGTAGCGATAATTCTACACTACACGTTTACCGTGCATTCATTTGTCTCCGGCATAGTCACTATCGAAACGACGGAATTGGGACCCTGCAGAGCGGCGAACTAGGCGATCGGAACCCGTAGGGAAAAGTTGCCCCTCCCCCGCAACTTTTCTCCACCACTCGATCGTCAATGCCGGGCCCCGACTAGCGACGCTTTTCCCTGCGTTCTCCCCCCCAAGCGTCGCCGCGCCACTTCCAAATGCCGCCTGGAAGTGGCGCCTATCTTTTCCGGCACCCCTTCTCCTGCGTCAGGTCGCTTGCTTGCTGGGCGCACCGCGCGCCCCTACTGTCGCCCGTCCATTTCAGGGTTGGGAGCACGCGCGCGGCACCATGCGATTCAAGGGAACCAAGGACTATGTGGCCACCGATGACCTGAAGGTCGCCGTCAATGCCGCCATCACGCTGCAGCGCCCGCTCCTGGTGAAGGGCGAGCCCGGCACCGGCAAGACGGTGCTCGCCATCGAGGTGGCCAAGGCCGTCAAGGCCCCGCTCATCGAGTGGCACATCAAGTCGACCACCAAGGCGCAGCAGGGCCTCTATGAATACGATGCGGTGAGCCGCCTGCGCGACAGCCAGCTCGGTGACGAGCGCGTCAAGGACATCCGCAACTACATCCGCAAAGGCAAGCTGTGGGAAGCCTTCACCTACCCAGAGCGCCCCGTGCTGCTGATCGACGAGATCGACAAGGCCGACATCGAGTTCCCCAACGACCTGTTGCAGGAGCTCGATCGCATGGAGTTCTACG
>Ga0075368_10000421_pt1 | contig 12484 bp, 16 predicted proteins | sample EndMethybrTD3033_FD_71518 | JGI IMG/M metagenome (GOLD analysis project Ga0075368, IMG submission 71518) | Populus endosphere microbial communities from Tennessee, USA - Endosphere MetaG P. TD hybrid TD303-3 | ecosystem: Host-associated > Plants > Roots > Endosphere | place: USA: Tennessee... | reverse complement strand
TTGTCGAGATGGCAGTACCGGTTATGGCGGCGCTGCATTTCGAGATCAACGCCGGCATCCTGTACCTGATGCTGTTCTGCTTTCTTGCGCACGAGGCGACAGCCCTGTGGGATGTCTACTTCGCCATCGACAAGCGCGAGGTCACACCGATCGAGCAGCACGTGCACAGCTATCTGAGCATCCTGCCGCTCATGAGCCTCGTCATGGTTTCGATCCTCAACTGGCCGCAGTTTCTGGCGATGTGGGGATTGGGGACAGAGTCCGCTCGCTTCGCACTTGTCGCCAAGCAGCCGCCCTTGCCCTGGACCTATATCCTCAGCGTACTCGGCGCAGTGATTGTGTTGGAAGTCATCCCCTACGTCGAGGAACTGGTCCGCGGATTGCGAGCGACGGAAGGAAAGTGGATCTCTCCTTCTGATCTAGCGCGGCGCCGTAAGTAGCGCACGCTAGAGGGCGCATCCCGAACGGCGGCTCGATACCGCGTCCGCGGCGATCAGCTACTGACTCTGCGTGCAGACCGCGTATTTGACGCAATTCTTCTCTGTCTCTGCGAGGTCCGGGCGCTGTCGCGCCTTCCAGCGGATCACTGGGGCGTCCACGCCCCTGAGGAGCTTTAGGCGTCTCACGCTGTTTCTCCGTTGGTGAGCAGATTGCACGTTTTATCAGAATACCAGCATCGAAAGCGCCGCAGCCGCCATCAGCGCTGTGGCTGACCAGCCAAAGAATTGAATGGAAGGAGAGACCGTGTAGCGTCCCATCTGATCGCGCCGGCCAGCCAACCACATCATGGCGGCCATGATGGGAACCGCTACGAACCCGTTTATGACCGCGCTCCAGAACAGGGCGCGAATGGGGTCCAAGGGGGAAAAGCCGATGCCGATGCCAAGCACCGTCGCTGCCGCGATGACGGCGTAAAACCCGGCTGCTTCCCAAGGTTTGTTGTCGAGGCCGCATTTCCAGCCCTGCGCCTCGCCAAAGGCGTAGGCGGCGGAGCCGGCCAGGACAGGCAGTGAGAGCAGCCCCGTACCGATAAGCCCGAGGCTGAACAGAGCAAAGGCGAGTTCGCCCGCCACGGGTCGCAAAGCTTCGGCAGCTTCCGCAGCCGATCCCACGTGCGTTTTGCCCTGCGGGTGGAGGGTGGCTGCAGCACTCATCATGATAGCGAGTGCCACAAGATTGGAGACCGCCATGCCGACCAACGTGTCGAGCTGGATGCGCTGCATCTCGCCTTTGGCCTGTAGTGGAGCGTGCCTGAGGGCCTGGGCTTCGGGCTTACGATCGATCTCCTCGACTTCCTGGCTGCTTTGCCAAAAAAGCAGGTAAGGACTGATGGTCGTGCCGAGGATGGCCACGATTACCGTGAAGCTGTCCGCCGTCAGCGGGAATTGCGGCATGACCAGTGCAGTAGCCGCCTGGCCCCAATCGACTTTGACGACGAACAGCACGGCGACATACGCGAATAGCACCAGTGTTAGCCATTTCAGATACCTAGCGTAACGCTCATAAGAAATGAACATCTGCAAGGTCAGGGACAGCGCCGCAAAGGCCACGGCGTAGGCCTGTGCATAGCCGCCGATCACTAGCTGCGTCGCGGCTCCCATGGCCGACAGGTTTGCCCCAATATTAATGGTGTTCGCGATGAACAGGCTCGCCACCAAGGCGAGCACTAAGGGTCTCGGCAGGACGTCGCCGAGATTTTTGGCAAGCCCACAGCCTGTGACCCGGCCGACACGGGCGCTGACGAGCTGGACGGCAACCATCAAAGGATAGGTTAGCGCCATCGTCCACAGCATGTTGAAGCCGAATTGCGCGCCGGCCTGGGAATAAGTAGCGATGCCGCTCGGATCATCATCTGCAGCTCCGGTAATTAGCCCGGGGCCAAGCTGCTTGAAGATGGCGGCTGTGCGCAGACGCTTTCCGACTGACAGCTTCATCTGCGATCTTCAGTCCCGCGCATCATTGTCAGCTAGCGCTTGGAGCGCGATTAGTTCCTTCGCCACCGGTACCTCTCCGGTACATAGAGCGTTGGCGCAAGGCCGCTTAACCAACCACTTCCGATTTACTTTTTTTTCTTCGGCACTTTTTTGCCGGCTTTACGCGCTTGGGACAAACCTATCGCGATCGCCTGCTTCCTGCTCTTCACTTTCTTGCCGCTGCCGCTCTTGAGTGTGCCCTTCTTTCTTTCGTGCATCGTCTTACGAACTTTCTTCGATGCTGCCGTGGAATATTTACGCGCGGCCATGACACAGTGCCTTTCATGAAGAACGCATTCGGCCGCCTAACGCATCCTGCTCAGCTCTGGTTCCGATCGGAACAGACGCCCGTGCAGTCCTATGATCGAGCGGCTCAGCGGCGCTGGCGCCCGGCTTTTCTGATAGGATAGCTCTGGCCCCGAATCACGAGGTCCTATGGCACGCCGTTCCGGCAGCGCTGATCTTCCCTTGCATGGCGGACGCGTGCCACCCTGGCTGGCCTCCCGCATGGCGACCCTGGGTGCGGTGATCTGCCAGGCGATTGTGCATCACTACGGCCGGGATGAGTTTCTCAGGCGGCTATCGCATCCGTTCTGGTTCCAGTCTTTCGGGGCCGTAATGGGGATGGACTGGCATTCGTCTGGTGTCACAACCAGTGTCATCGGTGCCCTTAAGCGCGGCCTGGCGCCGTTGCAGCAGGAACTCGGAGTCCATGTTTGCGGCGGGCGCGGCAAGCACTCCCGGCGCACTCCCAATGAGCTGGCAACCCTCGGTGATCGCATTGGCATCGATGCGCCGACGCTGACGCGGGCAAGCCGCCTGGTTGCCAAGGTGGACAGCGCCGCGGTGCAGGACGGCTTCGATCTCTACCTGCATGGTTTCTTCGTCACCGATGATGGCCATTGGACCGTCGTTCAGCAGGGGATGAACGGCACCAAGCGGCAGGCCCGGCGCTACCACTGGCACTCAGGAGATCTTACGAGCTTCATCGATCAACCGCACAGCGCCATCGATGGCGCAAATCAGGGCGAGATCATCAATTTGACAGACCGGCGGGCCAACGGGTCGCGCCAGGCTCAACTTGATTTGCTCGCCACGCTGGGACCGGACGGTGTGGCGCGCGAGTTTGCAAGGCTTTCCGAAAAACCGACGGCGCAGCCGAACCTGCCGCACCTGATCATGCCGGCGCACCATGATGTCCGCTCGGAGGATGTCTTCATTCGTCGGCTGCATGGGACGCTGGCAGCAGCAGCTGACCGGGGGCCGGTCGATTTTCCAGAGCTTCTTCTGACCCCGGGGGTGGGAGCGCGCACGGTGCAGTCTCTCGCCATGGTCGCCGAGGTCGTGCATGGAACTCCCTACCGATTCCAGGACCCGGCGCGCTTCTCCTTGGCGCATGGCGGCAAGGACCGTCACCCGTATCCGGTGCCGATCAAGGTCTATGACGAGACGATCCGGGTGCTCAAATCCGCCGTCACCAGCGCCAAGCTTGGCCACGGCGAGCAAATGCAGGCCATTAGGCGCCTTGACGAGCAGGCGCGCGCTTTGGAGCGCGTGGCCAGTGGGCCATCCTTCGAGGCGTTTCTCGCCGGAGAGAGGGGCCGATCTGCATCACTCGACGGTCGCTCGGTATTTGGCTGGGAAGAGGATGTTGCCAAAACCCACAAAGTAAGCGCCGGCTGACAGCCCGGTTTCCTCAATCCTTGGCAGGCTGCTGTTTTGCCAACAGTATTTCCACCCGATCGCCCACCTCAACCTCGCCGACCGCATACACGAAGCCGACGACACCCCTGCGCCCGATCGCATGCCGCACAAACATTGAGGCGTCACCCTCATAGCCACCATGTTCGGCAAGCAGTCGGGCGGCTATCCGGCAGGGCGAATTCAACTCAGAAACATAGATGCTGGCACCGGAGGACGCGCGAATGATCGTCCCCGCAGGTAGCTGGGTAATGGGGCCAGCGCCCTCGATGGCGATGTTGGCCGCCAGCCAACCGGGATCGATGCGCGGCAGTCCGATCCGAGACGCGATCTCGCTCAGTTCTTCGATCGAGACCAGTGAGAGCTGACGGTTGTTGGATACAACCGTGCCGCGTCGAAATGCTGGCTCCCTGGCGCCAGCCTTACGGGTTCGACTCGCATGCGCATCGCCGTCGATGCCATCGAACGTGAGAGACAGCTGTGCGACAGGCGCCTTCGTCTGTCCTGTACAGGTGCCAACGAACAGCCCAGCGATGCGGCCGCTCCGCTGTAGCTTAACCGACGGCACCTATTTAATCCGGGTGAGTGAAGCCAGATCGAGCGTGCCCTTGACGGTCGCGAAAGCCAGCGACTGAGCCCGGCTTTGCTGTTGGCTCACGCCAACGATGACATGCTCGCCCGTGTCGAAGGTGCAGATCTGACCATTGTCATCGATGACAAGCCGCTTGCTGGCCGGGAAAAACGCGTAGCGCATGGCGTTCTGCGCCCCGACTGCGGAAGGGATGCCAAATTCAGCAGGCCACCAGTCGGATCGGGCATCCTCTCTCATCCCTTCCGCCGTCGGCATCTTGCCGACCGCATCCGCGACATCAATGCAGAGCGCCGCGACCCGGGCCTTCAGCCGATCATTGAACATGTCGCCAATCATCAACATACCGCCACGCATCCACTGCCCGGTTCCGCCAAGCTCCGGGTGACTGAACTGCGCCAGACTGCCACCGCCGCGCTTAATCGCCTCTGCGAGGTTTGCGACCGCTGCCGCACTCACAGCATGCTTGGCAGCAAGTTGATCGATGTCGTCCTGGTCCAGCATGTGTCCTCAGGTTGAACGGTTGGCCCAAAGGTCAGCGAACTCGTCGAACGATTGCATCACGTCACGGACGAACCAACAATTCGGCAAGATCTTGTAGCCTTTCTCGCGCGCCATTCGCAGGGCCCCCAGGACGAGGCGGGCACCGTGACTTCGGCCTCGCAGCGGTAATGGCACCTCGCTGTGGTAGATCGTCATGGTCGATCCGTTGAGCCTATAGTCCGTGACTGCGAGACTGGAACTGGTGTCCATCTCGAACCTGCTTTGTTCGGTGTTATCGCGTACTTCCGGCATGCCATCCTCCGGTTCAGCGGGAAACGAGTAGCGCTAAGTAGACGTTCCCATCGTTCGCATTTCTGGACCGCCCGAAGAATGTCACTCACTAAACCCAAATTGCGGGGAGAGATGCTTGCCGTCTCCTTCTTCGCTCGACCGGCCGCCCTGGTCGCCCGCGATCTCTTGGGCAAGGCACTGATCCGTAAACAGGGGAGGTGGCAGGCCACCTACATTGTCACAGAGACCGAAGCCTACGAGGGCCCACACGATCTGGCCAGCCATTCGGCGCGGGGTAGAACGGCGCGCACGGAAGTGATGTTTGGCCCCGCGGGACGCTTCTATGTCTATCGCATCTACGGCTTGCACTGGATGCTCAACATCGTGACGGGTGAGGTCGACGAAGCCGCTGCCGTCTTGATCCGGGGCGTCGAACAGATTAACGGGCCAGGTCGCGTCGCGGCGGACCTCCGCATCGACGGATCTCTCAATGGTCGCAAGGCAACAAAGCCGACGGGTCTGTGGTTTGAGGATGTAGGTTGCAGTCCCGCGAAATCACGCATCCGGCGCACGCCTCGCATCGGCGTCGACTATGCCGGGCCAATATGGGCGGCCAAAAAGCTGCGGTTCGTGCTTCAGTGACCTCTACTTCCCCGCCTTGCCCTTCCGCAATGCCGGCGCCAGTTCTCTTTCGAACAGGTCGAGGAAATAGTCCTGATTGGGGCCGATCTGCACAAGCACGATATGGTCGAAGCCGGCTTTGATGAATTTGCCGATCGCCTCGAGATGCTGCTGCGCTGAAGGCCCGCAGCTGATCTTTTCCGCTACCGCCTCCGGCGAGATGTGCTTGCTGGCAGCCTCAAAGCTCTTGGTGTCCGGCAACTCAGCCTGCACCGGCCAGCCCGTCAGCGACCAGCGGAAGTATTTGTGTGCGGTTGCGCGCGCCTTGTCTTCGCTCTTGTCGCAGCACATGGCCACCTCGCAATAGCGCGGACCCTTGGCACCATATGCAGCGATCAGATCCTTGCGCGGCTCGGTCGCCATCAATCCATCGCCCTTTTCGCCGGCCAGCTTGGCTGCTCGCGGCCCGCCGGCCGCAATCACCACGGGTGGCTTCTTCTTCGGACGGTCGTAAAGGCGGGCATTGTCGAGCTGAAGGTGCCTACCGCGATAATTGCTGATCTCCCCCGTTAGCAAACCCTGGATGATGTCGATGGCCTCGATAAACCGCTCATGCCGATCGGCGATGCCGGGCCATCCCTTGCCAACCACGTGCTCGTTGAGGCGTTCGCCGGAGCCCAGACCCAATGTAAAACGGTCTTCACTCAGTAGAGCAAGAGTGGCAGTACCCTGGGCAATGATCGCCGGGTGGTAGCGCATGGTGGGACAGGTGACGGCGGTCATGAGGCCAAGACGCTTGGTGGCCTGGGCAACGGCGCCCAGAACCGACCAGGCCAGCGGCGAGTGGCCCTGCTCTTCGATCCACGGGAAGAAGTGGTCGGATATGGCGGCAAAGTCGAAACCGGCGGCCTCGGCGCGCTCGGCATTGGCGACAAGGTCCTTAGGCCCGTGCTCTTCGGACATCAGTTTGTAGCCGAGCTTCAGCATGGCGCGCCTCCTTGAACCTGATGCGTCAGCAAACTTGGGCGCGGCTGGAAGGTTCCTGGCTGTGGTCGAATCCGGGAGGAGAATCAAAGGCGGGTCGAACCCGCTGCTGGGGGAAAACCACGCGTTGCCTCGTGTAGGCGGATCAAATGAGGAAAGCACCTGAACTTCAGCTCAGCCGCGGCGTTAATTGCCTACGCGGCTAAGGACATCCACCCCATGGGCCTGCTCGACAACGTGATCCGGACTGCCGTCATTTCCGTGCTGGGTGCCAAGCTCGCCAAAGGACGTTCGCCGATCATGGCGGCCTTGTTGATGCTGCTGGCAACCAAGGCGTTGGGCAAGGGACCGGCAACGAGCCCCGACATTACGCGCGTAGCACCGGCCGATGGCGATGGAGGCCTCGGTAGTCTCATTGATCGCTTCCGGCAGGGTGGCCTTGAAGACATCATAAAATCCTGGATCGGCACTGGTCCCAACAAGACCATTTCCCCTTCGCAACTCCACGAGGCGTTGGGGCCCGACGCAGTGGAGGAATTGTCTCTTGAAAGCGGGATGCCGAAGGAAGACCTTCTTTCGCAGCTGTCACGCTTGCTACCCGAAGTGGTTGACAAGCTGACGCCTCAGGGAAAGTTACCGCCCGCCGATGACTTGCTGCCTGGACCAAATACGTCGCACAGCAGCTGAACCACAGCCGAGGCACGAACACGAAGAGACATCATACTCGCCCTGGATCGTAATCGGAGCCACCACAGGATAGCTGCCGGTCTTGTGAATGGATATGGCTTCGGTCTGGCAATATCGTCATTGGTATTCCAGGGCCCGTATCGCCGGCATTCTCGCGCCGCGCCTCGCGCATCATTGTCGCCGCCACGCTCGGTGCCCTCAGACTCCTGTTTCTAATCGGGCAGGACTTGACGCGACCAGCCTTATTGCGCCCGCCAGCGTGCGTAAGCATTGCCAAAGCGTGCCACCAGGTCGCGTTCCTCGTAGCGCATGGCGATCAGAACGTAGAGAGTCATGCCGGCGGCGAGCAACAGATGGCCGACCGTCATGCGAGGCGTGGCCCACACAGCGAGCAGAACGCCGACATACATGGGATGGCGCAGCCATCGATAGAGCAAGCCGGTCTGGAGTCGCGGCGCCGGCGTCCGAGTTCCCTGCATCCACGCCTGCATCTGCCGAATGCCCAACAGATCGCGAATGCCGAACGAGAGGGCGCCAAGAAACAGAATGATCCAGCCAGCCCCAAAAGCCGCCCAGGCCAGCTCACGCAGGGGAGTGCCAGCCGCGTACACCACGAGCGGCACAGGCTGCCAGAACACGATAAGAGCGAATAGAGCCATGTTGGCCGCATGCACATAGGTGCAGCGTTGGAAAGCGTCGGGCAGGCGGCCCATAACCGCCGACTTGAACCATGGCCGCGCCATCACCGAATGCTGCAGGCCGAACAGGCTGATAAGTGCGAGATCGATGGCGGCTGCTATCGCCGGATGCACCGCATCACTCGTGCCATCGATGGTGGGCAGATGCCATTGCTTGGCCGCCCATCGCGGATTTGCCAGAAACACCACGAAGCTGATCCAGAACGCCCACATTACAACAAAGCCGAACCATGCATACGCACCGCCAGCAAGGCGCGCGATGCGGGACTCGTTCGCAGCATGGGAATAGGTCAGTGCCATGGTCGTTGGTGAACGAGCAGGCCGCCCAAGCGTTCCGGCGCTTGCTGCAACCAGCAGGGAAAGCGGAAAGTCAAAATGCGCGGGGCGCGCTTACGCCGCCAGGATTGTTCCGGCTTTGCGACCTCTTCAGGATGTGAGGGCCGAATGTCTGCAGCATCGGCACGTCGCAGGCGTCACGGCTGCGGGCGGTTGGAATGCGGTGGATGCGTCATTCATTATGCCGGGCATCGTAGGTACGCCAAGCTTCGCCGAGGTAGAGTTCGAACCACACTCGAAATCCATTGGCGGCGGGATTTCTTCTGCGTGTGAAGGGGTGTGTTCCGTGGCGGCGAGCGGCCTTGCGGAACAATGCGGCGTGCGTTTCACGCACGTACTCAAACGGAATGGCTCCGCAGCATCGCATGCTGCGGGCCCAGGATTAAAACCTAGTTCTTCATAGCTTGTAGTTTCGGAGATTTGGGCTTCAGCGGCCTGCCGCGAGTGGTCCGCATGGAACGTTAGTTTAGCCGCGATCTCGACGCTAATGCAGCCCGGGCAAGCGTCAGCTGCCCTTTGAAGAAGAGGGCAGCAGCGTTGCAAGCCGATGCGCGTCGGCAGGAGCGGCGCTCTTCTGGTCATTGTCGAAATAGACGAACACGAGCTTTCCCTGGTCACGCCAGCGCCGGATGCGTTGCGCCCAGAGCCGCAGCGTTTTGTCGCTATAGGTCTCCTTATACCTTCCGCCGGGCCCATGGCCGCGTACATAGACGTGCCCGGCGGTTACCTGCCATGGAGCCGGTGCCTGATGGTGATCCGATAAGCACAGCGATGCATCGTGGTCGCGCAGGACATCGAGGATGCCGTGCTCGTACCAGCTGCGATGCCGGAATTCGAAGGCGTAGCGATAGCGGTCGGGCAGCATTTTGATGAACCTCGCAAGGCGCTCACGGTCCGCTTCAAAATGGGCCGGCAGCTGGAAGAGCACAGGCCCGGCTTTCGAACCCAGCACCTTCAGGCGGGTGACCATGAGATCAATGGAGTTTTTACAGGTGTCCGGATTCAACCGCTTCCAATGCGTGATGAACTTCGACGCCTTCCAGGCGAAACAGAAGCCGGCGGGGGTGCAATGTCGCCATACACGCACAGCGTCTGGTGAAGGTGTTCTGTAAAACGAGCCATTCACTTCCGTGGTCGTGAATTGCCCGGCGTACCAGCGTAGCCATTCCTTTTTTGGAACAGCCTGTGGATAAAATGGTCCACGCCAGTCAGCATAGGTCCAGCCAGACGTGCCGATACAGATGCCATGGAGTTTTACTGAAGAGGGTTCTTCGCGTGCGCGTTCGTCAGCACGACGTCCAGACCTGGCTACCTCGAGGTTCATTGTAGCGTTGGGCTCGCTGCGAGCTTGCGGATGCTTCGAAGGTCCCTGACGAACTCGCGATATCCCTGCTCCTTTGCAACCTTGTCCGGAATGCGCAGCAAGTACGAGGGATGTACCGTGATGAAGCCCGCACGGCCTTGGAAATCCGCCGGGCCGCGGAACCTGGCAATGGGAAGGGATTTTCCGGCAAGTGCAAGAACCGCCGTTGCACCTAGCGCCACCACCAGTCGGGGGTGGACCAGCCTCAGTTCCTGATCGAGCCACCAGCGATAGTGTCTGACTTCGCCTGCAGTCGGTCTCTGATGGATCCGGCGCTTTCCACGCTGCTCGAACTTGAAGTGCTTGACGGCATTGGTGACATAGACAGTCTGCCGATCGAGACCCGCGTCACCCATGGCACGATCGAGAAGCTGGCCGGCTGGCCCGACAAATGGCCGGCCCTGCAGGTCCTCCTGGTCGCCCGGCTGCTCGCCTACAAACGCCACGGCCGCGCCGACCGGACCTTCACCCAGGACGGCGCGTGATGCGCCCTTCACCAAAGGTCGTGACGCAGAAATCAGGGCATTGAGCGCGCGAAGCGTCTTTGGCCCTTCATTGACTTGGTCCGCGTCGGCACGAAGCACTGGCGCCGTCATGCTCCGGGGCATCACGCACCTGTTGGGTTGTTAGCGACCGAGGGGGAACGCGCGGACCCGTCGCTCCGTTCGACGATCAAAAAGTGCCATTTCCAGTGCACAAGTGCGCGCCAACGGCAAAGAAGAAGCTTACCCTGCAAACTACCCGGATGGCATAAGCATCAGTCGGCCCGGCGGAGCTGGGCGGGAGTTTCGCATCCCGGAAAGCACGCGCATGCTGCGGCGGGCAGTAGGAATTCTTCAATAGGAGTAGGCCGAGAGTCGCGAGAGGATTCGCCGCTGTTCACGGGGGCGCATCCCCCCGATATCTACGGGAGTTACAGAGAATCTTGGGTGAACCGGCCCTGCGCCTGCCCTCATGAGCCGCTCGCCAAAACAAAATTGGTCGAGATGGCCGCATGAGGCCCCGTGCTTCTACACTCGATGCCACTGCTTCTTCAGCATATTCTTTAAACCGGGCAGCGTGTACCGGATGCCAAATCGCGATTCGATCTCGGCGCACAGCTGTTCGGTGGTGGGCTGAGGCGTTGCGCGGATCATGGCGGCGACCACCTCGAGTTCCTTGGGCCCAAGACGGGGGCGGCGGCCTGTCGGGCGATGCTTCCTGGGGCAGATGGCGCCGAGACCACCTTGCTGGAAGCGCAGGACGGTGGTGGTGATCGTACGGTCACTGATGCCCGATTCCACGGCGGCATCGTTGAGGCTGAGGCCCTCCGCCATACAGGCGAGCGCGATCAAACGTTTGCGTTTGCGCGGATTCGGTTCCCGCATCGCATGCGCGCGCAACTCCGACGCGTCGGCATTGACCTTCAGGTGATCTGCATGGAACGGCATCCAATACGCCAGCAGCGCCGTGATGCCGAATTCACGAACCTGCACGAGCCATTTCTGCAAGGTGGCTTGCCCAAGGCCGGCGATGGCTGCCGCATTCTCAAGCGGTTCGCCAGCCAGCGCAGCGTCGATCCCCTGCAGGCGTGATTTCAAACGTCTGCGCAACGGACGTCTGAGTGCCGACGCGATATCGGCGCGCACTGCTGCCACAAATTCAGGAGTCATCGGCGGCGGCCGGCGCGGAAGATCGGTGAGCACGGCCGCCAATCCACCAGCCTGTGCGCGCGTTACCCAGCGGGCCATGGAGCTGTGCGGAGCCCTCGCCAACCTTGCCGCTTCTTCGATGCTGTCCGCCCGAAGCACTGCCCGGAGAGCAGCCAGCCGTTTGCGAACGCGAACGCGCATCTCTTTGGCCAGCGCGGCGGAAAGTTCCAGCTTCGTAAAAGGAAGGGCAAGGCGGCCTGGCATGAGAGATCAGAATGGGAGAGGGCGCATGCTCAGGGCTCGATTTGCGGAGCGCCAAATTCTGCCGCACGCACATCGCGAGCGCCATGAATGACGCGGAGAAGAAGGACCGCATCCGGCGTCAGCTGGAAGAAGATCTTGCAAGGCCCGTGCATTACCAATCGAAGACCCGGCCGCAAGAAATCCTGGTTGGTGCCCGCACCACCCGCGCGAGCAAGGCGCGTCAGATGAGCGCCAACAGAGCGGATGAACCGGCCGGCGATACCGCTGCCGGCGGCATGCACCAGGTAGTCGTAGATGGTGTCGAGGTCGCGCCGCGCGCGCGCCGTGATATCTGGGCTTCGCCTCTTGATCGTTCTTCTCCGGCGGCAAGGATATCCGCCACGAGCACGTCGGCGTCGGCATAGCGGGTCACGCGGCCGGCTGCGACGTCCGCATCGGCTTTCGCGATCAGGCGCCGGAGCGCATCGGTGTCGGCCTGCATGATCTCGAGCGCGTCGAGCGCAGCATCGACCACGGCTTGGGGGCTCTTGTACCCGCCAGCCGTCATATGGCGGTCGATCTTGGCGGCGACGCTTTCATCCAGACGATAGGTGATGGTCATGAATGATCCTCACCTTGCACGAGAGCTGCGACCACGCGCGCGCGTGAGGCGCGGCATCCGGGAACAAGTTCTTGCTCGGGTGCGATCGTAAGCGTCACGCGCTCATCGGAACTGATGCCGCAACGTTTCAATTCGGCGCTGACTTCGCCGGCGGTGACTTCGATGGTCTGGGATGGATTTGGCATGCTGGTCACTCGTCGCGCAGTTCAAGGCGCTTCTCGACGCGCGCAAGCCGGACCTCGAGTTCGGCCATCTTGCTGCC
>Ga0075368_10000420_pt1 | contig 12500 bp, 12 predicted proteins | sample EndMethybrTD3033_FD_71518 | JGI IMG/M metagenome (GOLD analysis project Ga0075368, IMG submission 71518) | Populus endosphere microbial communities from Tennessee, USA - Endosphere MetaG P. TD hybrid TD303-3 | ecosystem: Host-associated > Plants > Roots > Endosphere | place: USA: Tennessee... | reverse complement strand
GCCACGTGCTGCCGCGCACGTTCGACTGGGGCGGCTCGCTCGAGGTGATCGCCAAAGACATGACCGCCTGGCGCGAGATGGCCGACAGCCTCCACCTACAATGCCCGCTCAGCCGCAAGGTGCACGAGATCTACATGGCGGCCATCAGCCAGCTCGGCAAACAGGCCGATATGACCGACATCGCCCGCTACCTCGAAGGCATCGAGCGCGTGACCATCCCGGCAACGCGGGTCACGGACGCAAAGGCGTAGAATTCGCGCGCCTGGCTCTGCCCGTCTTACCGGATCGCATCGGCATCGAAGCGGCGACGTGCCTGTTCCATATGCTCGCGGTTGCTGAGAGCCCAGGCGCCAAGCGCCTGAACCGGCGCCAGCAGCGACCGGCCAAGATCGGTCAGCTCATAGTCGACGCGCGGGGGAATGCTGGGCGTTACGGTGCGCGTGACAAGACCGTCCCGCTCCAGCGCGCGCAAGGTAAGGGTCAGCATGCGCTGCGAGATGCCGCCGACCTCGCGCTTGATCTCGCTGAAGCGCTTGGGGCCGCTGCCCATCAGATTGACGACCAGCACCGTCCACTTGTCGCCCACCCGGGCCAAAACTTCACTGATGGCGCGGCAGTCGCCAGTCAAATGCATGTGACTTGGTTTCAAGGATGTGCCTCCTTGCGGGTTTCCGAGTTGGTTACCTATGTAGGGTCGGTAACAAACAGGAACCACCCCTGCAAACACAAGGATCTGAGCCGTCATGTCCAAGATCGCCGTCATCGTCGGTAGCCTTCGCCGCGAGTCCATCAACCGCAAGCTGGCCGAGGCACTGGCCAAGCTGGCCGGGCCCAAGCTCGAGTTCGTGTTCATCAAGATCGACGACCTGCCGCTGTTCAACCAGGACCTGGAGGCCAGTCCGCCGGCTGCTGTCACCCGCATCAAGGGCCAGATCGACGGCGCCGACGGCGTGCTGATCGTCACGCCCGAATACAACCGCTCGATCCCTGGCGTGCTCAAGAACGCGCTCGACTGGGCCTCGCGCCCGTACGGCAAGAACTCCTTCAGCGGCAAGCCGACGGCCGGGATCGGCGCCTCGGGTGGCGCCATCGGAACCGCGGCGGCGCAGCAGCATCTGCGCAGCATCCTCGCCTACCTGAATGTCGTGCTGATGGGCCAGCCCGAGGCCTACATCCAGTTCAAGCAGGGCCTCGTCGACGACCAGCACAACGTCACCGACGAAAGCGTGCGCAAGTTCCTGCAGACCTATGTCGATGCCTTTGCTGCATGGGTCGAGCGCTACGCCAAGAAGTAGACATGAATCGGCTGCGGCCGCGCCATCAACGTTACGCGGATTTCATGCGGACGACGCGACGGTTTCTCCCGACCCGGAGCGTTATCTTCAGTGTTCCGCGGGGAACAGCCGTCGTAGCCTCCACCCGGCTACGGTAAATCACCGTCGGTTTCCCCCCGATGACGGCAGCGCGCCTCCCTGCCCTTGGGAGATAGCGCGCGCAAGGACGCCTCGCCCCCCGTCGAGGCGTCCTTCTTCTTTTTAGCGCAGCCCTACATTGCCCGCCTGGCGGCCGCCTGCAGCAACTCTTGAACCTGCTGCTTCCAGAACTTCGCCATGCCTGTGGTGCCGTGGCCGCGCGTGTCATCGCTGGCAGGGATCAGATACAGGCGGCCGTTCTTCACGCGCTTCAGCTCGCGCTCCATGAGGCCGGTCTCGGGCGGATTGCGCTCGTCATCCGCGGCGTTGATGGCCAGCAGCACGGCCTGGATGCGCTCGAGGCCGGGCGAGGCGTTGTAGTCACGCGAGGACTCCCACTGATAGATGAAATCGTTGGCGTCGGCGTTGAACGGCGCAGCCAGACGATCGTCGACGAGCTTGTCGGCCGCCGCCGCGGTGGGCGCCTGCTTCTGATAGGCGAGCGTGCCGCCGTTGGTGGCGAGAGCGAAGAACACGTTCGCCGTGCGCATGGCGCGCGGCTGCTCGGAGTAGTTGCCGCCGTTGTAGCCAGGATCGGCGCGGACCGTGTCGATCAGCAGGCGGCGCAGCATCCAGTTGCGGCTTGCCATCTCGGTTGGCTGCGAGGCCATCGGCACCAGCACATCCATGTAGTCGGGATATTTCGCGCCCCACAGCCAGGTGTGCATGCCGCCCATCGAGTTGCCGATCACCAGGCGGAGATGGCGCACGCCCAGGCCCTCCTTGAGCAGCCGATACTGGGCCTCCACCATGTCGTTATAGTTGTACTTCGGAAACTTGGCGCGCAGGCCATCCGAGGGCTTCGACGATTTGCCGTGGCCCACCGCATCCGGGATGATGACGTAGTATTTGGAGGCATCGAGCGGTTGGCCAGCGCCGAACAGCTCGCCGCCGAATGTCGGCCCGAGCATGCTGGCCGCCGAACCGGTCGTGCCGTGCAACACCAGCACTGGCTCCCCCGTGGGTTCGCCGATCGTCGTGTAGGCAAGACGCAACTCGGGCATCACCTCGCCGGTATGGAATTTGAAATCGCGCGCAATCCACGTGCCTTCCTTGCGCACGGGATCGGCGGCCATTGCCGCGATGGAAATCAGCGAAATGACGATCGCGGCCACCAACGCGGCCGTTGCTGCTCTGGCGATGCGCATGACGTTTCTCCCGGCTGGTCTTGTTGTCCGGGGAGATTACATCAGGGGTGCACGTATGACAGCTATCGAACCAGCTCGCCGATGAACGAGAAGTCCGCGTTCGGTCCCTTCACTTCCAGCGTCCAGTGACCGAAGTTCTCGGGACCCGTGCAGCTATTGCCGCTGCCGTGCAGGATCAGGCTTACGCGCGCGTTGCCGCGCACGCCGGCCGCGAAGATGCCGGTGCCGCTCACTTTTGCGCTGACGATCCATTCCTTGTACAGCGCGGGACCCGTCCCACCCTGTTTGGGATCGGTGCGCGGATCGACCTCGAAGATCGAGATGGTGTCCGGCATGGGCAGGGTCAGCGTGCCGATGCGGCCGTTCTTGTCACGGAAATCGAACACCCAGCGGCTGCCCTCCTGCGCAACGTGCATCTCGTAGTCCGAGGCTGGCGTGGTGATCCCTTTGATGTCGGCTGTGTCGCGCTCGCCGGTGTAGAGCGTCGCGGCGGCGTTGAAGCGGAGCTGGCCGAACTGTTCGCGGCGGGCGGCGTCGAACTTCTGCAAGCCGGTGTAGCGCTGACCCTGGTTGGTGCAGCAGGCGCAGGCTCGAGCTTCGCCAAGGCCAAACACGATCAGCGCGACTCCCAACCCCAGTCCGCACCACACCTGCATCGCCGTGATCCTCCAGCTACCAAAGCTAATCACAGCGAAGGATTGCGGCTAGGTCTTGCCTGTGGTGAGCAGGTTGGCGTCGCGCGCCAGCAGCCAGCGCCCGTCCGGCTGCTTGCGGAAAATGGTGAGGGTATAGCCGCTGCGTTCGACCGCATTGCCACCGGGCGGCATCATCTTGACCTCGAGGTAGCTGCGCAGGTAGGCCCAGTCGCCCAGCACCTTCAGCTCGCGGATGTCGCTGCTGCCCTCGATGCGCACGCCTTGCATGTCCCTCGAGGCCGCGGCGAACGCCTCTTTGCCGAACGGCTCGCGGCCGGGCACCATGAACACCACGTCGTCGGTCATCAGGCCCAGAACCGTAGCGGTGTCGCCGGCTTGGGTGGCAGCCATCCATTTGGCGACCAGGTCGCGAATGGCCTGTTCATCGTCCGACATGGATGCCTCCTCGGTCATCACCAAAACGCGGCCGACCGGCCCTGAGTTGCCCAGCTCATTGAGCGGCGGCGGTGCTCAGGTGCCGAATACACCCTTCGAGGCGGTGATGCGCAGAACCTGCACGCTGGTCGGCAGCTCGATCAGGAACTCGGGGTCGCGCGGCAGGTTGTGGATACGGCGCGGATCGGGGCCGGCGAAGCGCGACATGGCCTCCACGCTCTCCCAATAAGAGATGGTGATGAACTCGCTGTCCTCGGCGCGATCCTCGCGCAGCTGCTGCACGCCCAGCGCCTTCTCCTCCAGCGGCCTGATGCCGACCTCGTAGAGGTAGGCAGCATACTCGTCGGCGCGAGCCCGCGTGGTGCGACCCCGCCAGATGCGGGCGATGGTGGGTGATGCGCTCACGCGGGGCTCCGTTGCAGGTTTGTTCCCTCAACGCAGGATAGGCCGGATTGTTCGAGTGTGGGAGTGCTTACCGACTAGTCAGAATCGCCAGCCCAGCTTCCTTGCTGTCCCAAAACTCGTTGGCTCGCGAGAGTGAGATCTCGAACAAATTTCGGTAGTCGTGTTCAATTCCGCAGATCGCCAGATTTGCATCGCGTGACAGAGTTGAGCAGAAAAGAAGAAAACGCCTGACCACTCGTAGTTGCGGAGCGTTCCACGGCAAATCGATTGAGTGAGCCAAGAAGTAGTCTCGGATGGGTTTCAAGGCTTTCCGGACGCCAACGAGACTTAACCTACTGTCCGAAGTACCATCCGCCGTTCTGCGTTCTAGCTTTCGAAACAAGCGGCGAACAAGCGCCTCGTTGTGCTCGTCAAGATGCATGCCAGGATTCCAAACACGAGCATCATCGCAACATCTCTGCAGAACAAGTCCATCTCTCACAGCGAATGCAATAACGTCTAGCGTTAGGCGATCGGATTTCCCACGTGGCGCGGTGTCCACAACCCGGCTAAGCGCCAATATGACCGAGTTGACTATGCTCATTTCTATTAGCTTGAAGACCTGGAATTCCGATGATGCGGAAATCTGCCTGCGGAGCGGAGCCCGATGTGCCTCGTCTGTCCCGTTGAGCGCCTCGAAGATTGCCCAGGTTCGTATGGCCCGGTCGAGTTCGCTATGGACTCTTTCCGCTGACGTTCGGGCTCGATCAAGCAATTCTGGCACACCGCGCTCCTTGAGGGACGTCTAGGTCCCCGTGCCCTGGATGATGCCTACCTCAGCGCCTCGTTGCTCTTCTTCACCCGCTCCGCATCGACGTACACCTGACCGCCCATCTCGCGGAATTTGGCGCTCATCTGGTCCATGCCGGCTTGCGCCGCGTCGGGGTCTACCACGGTCGTCTCCTGCGCCAACTCGACGCCCGCTTCGTTCAGCGTCGCCGCGTAGTCGCGCACGTCCTGGGTGATCTTCATGGAGCAGAACTTGGGGCCGCACATGGAGCAGAAGTGCGCCACCTTGTGCGCTTCCTTGGGTAGGGTCTCGTCGTGGTAGCTGCGCGCCGTGTCGGGGTCGAGCGACAGGTTGAACTGATCCTCCCAGCGGAAGTCGAAGCGGGCCTGGCTCACGGCGTCGTCGCGCAACTGCGCGGCGGGGTGGCCCTTGGCGAGGTCGGCGGCGTGGGCGGCGAGGCGATAGGTGATGACGCCCACCTTCACGTCGTCGCGGTTGGGCAGTCCCAGGTGCTCCTTGGGCGTGACGTAGCAAAGCATGGCGGTACCGAACCAGCCGATCATGGCGGCGCCGATGCCGGACGTGATGTGATCGTAGCCCGGCGCGATATCGGTCGTCAGCGGCCCCAGTGTGTAGAACGGCGCCTCGCCGCACTCCTTGAGCTGCTTGTCCATGTTGATCTTGATCTTGTGCATCGGCACGTGACCGGGGCCCTCGATCATCACCTGGCAGCCCTTGGCCCAGGCGATCTTGGTCAGCTCGCCCAGCGTCTCCAGCTCGGCGAACTGCGCTGCGTCGTTGGCGTCGGCGATGGAGCCGGGGCGCAGGCCGTCGCCTAGCGAGAAGGAGACGTCATAGGCCCGCATGATGTCGCAGATGTCCGCGAAGCGCTCATAGAGGAAGCTTTCCTTGTGATGCGCCAAGCACCACTTGGCCATGATGGAGCCGCCTCTGCTGACGATGCCGGTGACGCGGTTGGCTGTGAGCGGCACGTAGGGCAGGCGCACGCCGGCGTGGATGGTGAAATAGTCGACGCCCTGCTCGCACTGCTCGATCAGCGTGTCGCGATAAAGCTCCCAGGTGAGCTTGACGGGGTCGCCGCCGCATTTCTCCAGCGCCTGGTAGATCGGCACCGTGCCGATGGGGACGGGCGAGTTGCGCAGGATCCACTCGCGCGTGGTGTGGATGTTGCGCCCCGTCGAGAGGTCCATGACGGTGTCGCCGCCCCAGCGGATCGCCCACACCATCTTCTCGACCTCTTCCTCCACCGACGAGGTGACGGCAGAGTTGCCGATGTTGGCGTTAATCTTCACCAGGAAGTTGCGGCCGATGATCATCGGCTCCAGCTCGGCGTGGTTGATGTTGGCCGGGATGATGGCGCGTCCGCGGGCGATCTCGTCGCGCACGAACTCCGGCGTGATGTGCTGGGGGATGGCCGCGCCGAAGCTCTCGCCGTCCGCCACCGCGGCTTTTGCCCTCGCGAGCGCGGCTGAGCGACCCAGGTTCTCGCGGTGCGCGACGTAGATCATTTCCTTGGTGATGATGCCGGCTTTGGCAAACTCGTATTGCGTCACCGGCTTGCCGGCCAGGCCGCGCAGCGGCGCCGGCTTGTTGGGGAAATCGCGCGCTGCGTGCTTGCCCGTGACGTTGCCGTTGTCCTCCGGCTTGATGTCGCGGCCAACGTATTCCTCGACGCCGCCACGCTCGCGCACCCACTGGGCGCGGATGCGGGGCAGACCCGTCTCGACGTCGATGGTGGCGTGTGCATCGGTATAGGGGCCGGACGGGTCATAGACGCGGAAGGACGTCTCGGGCGCGCCTTCACTGAGCGCGATCTCGCGGAACGGCACGCGCACGTCGTCATGGCCTTCGGGCGAGGTGTAGACCTTGCTCGACGCGCTGATAGGACCGGTGGTGACCTTGGGGACCATCAGGTCCTTGCTGCGGGTGATCTTGTTCATGACCGTCTCCTGTTCCGCATCGCCCCTGCGCCGCTCTGGTGAGCGAACAAGGGAAGAGACCTCCCCTTGCATCTCACCCACCCCACCGCAAGCGGGAGGGAAATCCGTTGCGCCTGCGGCGACGGGCGCAGAAATGCAGTTGCTGATCGGAAAAATGCTGGTGAGGGGAAGCGTTGGTTTCCGTCCCTTCGCCGGCATGACCCGGATCAGGTTCTAAGGGTGGCGGCGCGGTATCAGCGCCATCTCAGCCAGCTTCCGCCGGCCCCCCTGGAACGGCCGCACTGTGCGCTGATCCGCAGCGACTGGCAAGTAGCAACCTGCCAGTCAGCGGCCCACCACGATCTCTTCTGACGCCGCGAGCGTCGCCAGATCGGCCTGAGCCAGGAACTGGGAGACTGCAGCAATGGTCGGCGCGTCTTTCAGCAGGGGCGCGTGGCCCTGTCCCTTGACGGTAACTGCATCCAGCCGGGGATGGCGCAGCTTCATCTCGGCCAGGGTCTTGGCGCTCAGGATGTCGGAGTTCTCGCCGCGCAGGACCAGCATGGGAGCGTGGCTGAGCGCGGCGAACTGCGGCCACAGGTCGGGCAGATCGGCGCTCAGGAGCGAGATCGCCTTGGACAGGTTGGGATCATAGGAGGGGGCCGGGAGCCCGTTGTCGTCGTTGAAGACCTGACGCGCGAACTCCGCCCACTGCTGGGCCGTGACAGCCGGGAACTGGCGGCGGTGCATCTCGGTAACGAGTTCGGCGGCTTCCTTCCACGTCGCTGGTAACGGCACACGGCCGATGTAGGCGACGATGCGCGCCAAGCCTTCGGGCTCGATGACCGGGCCGATGTCGTTCAGCACCACCGCGCCAATGGCTGCCGGACGCAGCACCCCCATCAGCATGGCAATGAGCCCGCCGCGCGAAGTGCCGATTATGCCGGCGTTGTGCAGGCCGCGCATGGTCATGAAGTCGAGCGCGTCGTTCAGCTCGATCAGAATGGAATAGTTCTTCCAGTCGGGATCGTTCTGCGAGCGACCGCGTCCGCGATAGTCGAGGCAATACACGTCGCGTCCGCCCTCATCGGGTCTCGCCAGCGCAACCGCCAAATCGTGGAAGTCGCGGCTGTTGCGCGAAAGGCCGGCGAGACACACTACAGGGCGCCTCACCGAGCCCGGCACGGGGTAGTGCCTGGCATAGAGCCTCAGCCCGTCGCGCGACGTGAAGTAGATATCGTTCCAGCTCTGCATGGTGTGCCCCGTCGCAGCCTTGGCACAACGCTTGGCACGAGCCCGCTGCCGCCGCAAGATTGCTTGCGCCGGGCCACGGCAAAACAGTGCGCGTATTAGTTAGAAGCGGCCTTCTTGTCGGATGCGGCGCTGTTCGCAGCCTTCACCGCACGCTTCAGGTCGGCCTTCAGGCGAACGGCATTGGCCTCCTCGCCGAGGCGGGCGCGGTAGATCTGGATGTTGGACAGCACCTTCTGCACGTAATCGCGCGTCTCCTCGAAGGGGATGCGGTGGATCCAGTCGATCGGATCGACGCTGCCGTCCCGCGGATCGCCGAACTCCTTGATCCATTCGCGGGCCCGCCCGGGTCCGGCGTTGTAGCCGGCCAGCGTCAGGACGTAGGAGCCGCTGAACTCATCCATGCGATCGGAGATATAGGCACTGCCCATCATGGTGTTGTAGACGGGGTCTTTCATCAACCGCGGGATGTCGCACTTGATTTTGTAGTCGCGGCACACGTGCCGCGCGGTGATCGGCATCACCTGCAGGATGCCCCTCGCTCCCGGACCCGACAGCGTGCTCTGGTCGAACTCGCTCTCCTGTCTGGCAATTCCAAGTATGACGGCGGGCTCCGGCGGCTGGCGCAATGGCTTGTACGCCGGCAGGCCCTGCACCGGATAGGCGTAGTAGATCAGGTTCTGTCCGCGCGCGATGGCGATCTTGCCGATGCGCACCGCCATCAGCTGGTCGCCGAGCGATTGTGACAAGTGCGCCAGCATGGCGACCTCCGCTTCGGCGGTCAGGTGGTGACGCAAGTGGTTGAGGAAGGCGCGCACTACGGAATTATCGAGACCAGCCTCGCGGGCGATGACCGTGGCCCTGACGGCGTCGAGGTTGTTGAAACGGGCAACCTCCTCGGTGGTCGGTGTGGCGGGCGGCTGCACCTTCAAGGTGGCAGCCTGCGGGTCGAGCTCCAGGCGGGCGAGCTGGCCGTGGAAGGTGTCGATGAAGACCGAGGCGGCGCGGAAGGACGCTTGCGCCCTCGCCGCATCTCCAAGCACCTGGTGCGTGCGTCCCAGCCAATAATAGCCGCGCGCCTTGCTCAGAGGACCATCGGCGGTATCGGCCAGCATCTGGAAGTGACCGAGCGCCAGCTTCGCATCGCGCAAGTGGCGCAACGCCAGCCAACCGGCCAGGAAAGCGGCATCCTTGCCCGCGTTGTCGGACAGGCTGCCGGGATCGCGCACGAGGTCGTATGCCAGATTGGGCTTGCCGGCCTTGAGCGCGCCATAGGCGCTGGCGCGCCGCTCCTGCCACCATCCGTCGGGCTTGATGGCAACGGTCGCCACGGGCTCGGCGAGCAGGATCTTCCAGGCCTCCTCGTCCTTCTTCTGCCGGCGCAAGGCCTGCGCCATCTGCATGGCGACGCCCCATTCGGCCTGCGCCTCGGGTGGGAGCTTGGCAATCAGCTGGCCCGAATTCTTCGCGTTCATGAACACGGCCAGGCGCGCCTCGGCCTTCTTCTTCTCGTCGGCCGAAAGCAACGGCAGCATGCGGCGGATGTACTGGGCACGCTCGTTGCGCTCGCCGAGCCAGCGGCTGTCGTTGAAAAGCAGCCGGTCGAGGCGGCGCTTGTGGTCAGCCTCGGTGAGCAGGGAGCCGAAGCGCTTGAGGAACGCGGCCTCCTGTCCGGCCGGCAGGTGAAATTCGGTCCATGCCTTGACCGCCAGCGCTTTGGCCCGTGCCTCATCCTTGTCGGCGAGATAGGCCGAGGCAAGGGCTGCGAGGCCGACGGCCGTCGCCGGTTCCTTGCCGCCGAAGAAGCCCTTGATCTCGGCGGAGCTTGCCGAGCTGTTGAACAGCGCCTCCTCGGAGCGCTGTATCAGCAGGCGCCGATCCGGCCAGGCCGGGCTGGCGTCCAGGAACGCACGCACCTCGGCCGCCGTGCCGAAACCAGCGCGATAAAGGTACCAGTCGACCAGCTTGCGGGCTGCCGGATCGCTCACCTTGTCGCGCGCCGCGCGGGCGTCCTGCAGGTCGCCTGCCGAAGCCGCCTTCAGGGCAGTCCGCAGGCTCGCCGCCTCCTCGCTCGACAAGGCAAGGTCGCGGACTGGGGCAATGGCCGCATCATAGCGGGCGATATGCGCAAGCTCATCTTGGAGGGGCTTGTGGGCCGGCTCCGGTTTGTCGGCCGGTTCGGGGGCTTTGGCGGCAGCGGCTTTGGTATCGGTTGCACCGCCGGCCTTGGCATTGGGCGTCTTCGCCGCGGTCTTGCTCGCGGCCTTCTTGGGCTCGGCCTTGGCCTGAGCTTTGCCGCTTTTGGCGGCGGCCTTCTTGGCTGCCGACTCTTGGGCTGCCGCTGGCGCAAGGGCAGCAAAAGCCCATGCGGCCACCAGTATAGCCGCGCTCTTTGATAGTGCCCGCATGCCCGTCCGTATCGCTAAACCCGTCTCAGGTTAGACTACGATTCATACGTCGATTTTCAGTAAGCGTGCCAATCTCATTGCAAACAAGGCGCGAACATGGCCGGGACAGGGCCGCTCCTGCGCCTTTGTCCGACCTAGCCGCCGCCGGCATAATGCTTGCAAATCACGCTGGCAGGCACGCACAGACGTGTCATGATGGTTATTGCGTGTGATTTGCCGCCGGTTTCGTCTTGCGTTTGCATCGGCGAAGGCTATCAAGTCGCAAGTTGTTAACTCGCGCAAAGCTATCAAGCCGAGGTGTGGCGTCAAGGCGGCGCGCCCACGGCATCCAGCAGGCGCCTGGCCTTTCGGGGAGCAACGCATGTTCAAGGGTTCATTCACGGCTCTGGTTACGCCCTTCAAGGATGGCAAGGTCGACGAGGCGTCCTTCGAGAGGCTTGTAGAGTGGCAGATTGCCGAGGGTTCGCATGGGCTGGTCCCGGTCGGCACCACCGGCGAGAGCCCGACGCTCAGCCACGACGAGCACAAGCGGGTGGTCGAGCTGTGCATCAAGGTGGCCAGGAAGCGCGTGCCGGTAATCGCCGGGGCCGGCTCCAACTCGACCGCGGAAGCCATCGATTTCACGCGTCACGCCAAGCAGGCGGGCGCGGACGCCACCCTGCATTCGACAGGCTATTACAACAAGCCCACACAGGACGGCCTCTATCGCCATTTCAAGGCGATCAGTGACGCAGTCGATCTGCCGATCATGCTCTACAACGTGCCGGTGCGCACCATCGTCGACATCTCGGTGGCCACCATGGCGCGCTGCGCCAAGCTCAAGAACGTGGTGGGCGTCAAGGACGCCACCGCCAACGTGGCGCGCATATCGCAGCAGCGCCTCGCCTGCGGCACGGACTTCAACCAGCTGTCGGGCGAGGATGCCACCGCGCTTGGCTTCATGGCGCATGGCGGGCACGGCTGCATCTCGGTGACGGCCAACGTGGCGCCCAAGCTGTGCTCGCAGTTCCAGAACGCCTGCCTGAAGGGCGACTTCGCCGCCGCGCTGGAGCTGCAGGACAAGCTGATGCCGCTGCACGACGCACTATTCGTGGAGACCAATCCGGCGCCGGCGAAGTATGCGGTCTGGCGTCTCGGCATCATCGCTTCGCCCGAGTGCCGCCTGCCGCTCGCACCGCTGGCGGACGCCACCACCAAGGTGGTGGACGAGGCGTTGGCCCGCGTCGGCGCGCTGAAGGCCAAGGCAGCCGAGTAGGCGCGGGGGCGCAGGCGATCAGCGAAACGGGCGCGGCCATGGCGGCCAGCAAGGACGACGGCCGCAAGCGCATCGCGGAGAACCGCAAGGCGCGCTTCGAGTTCTCTATCGGCGATACCTTCGAGGCCGGCATCCAGTTGGTCGGCACTGAGGTGAAGTCGATGCGCACCGGCCAGGTCAACATCGCCGAGAGCTATGCCTCGGTGGAGAACGACGGCATTTTCCTGATCAACGCCTACATCCCCGAGTACAAAGGGGCCGGCCACTTCTTCCAGCACGAGCCGAAGCGGCCACGCCGATTGCTGCTGCACAAGCGCGAGATCGCCAAGCTCGCCATCGCCGTCGAGCGCCAGGGCATGACGATGGTGCCGCTGGAACTCTATTTCAATCCGCGCGGCCGCGCCAAACTGCGCCTCGCCCTGGCCCAGGGCAAGAAGCTGCACGACAAGCGGGCGGACGCTGCCAAGCGCGACTGGAACCGGCAGAAGGCGCGCTTGATGCGGGAAAAGGGCTGAGCCCGTGAGTCGGACAGCGGCGGGATCACCTGCGCAGCTGTTGGCCGAGATCGAGCACGCCGCCGTTCGATCCTGGCCGGCGCTGGAAACTGCCGAGGTCGAAGGCTGGTGTTGGCGATACGCGTCCGGCGGCTCGCTGCGAGGCAATTCGGTTGCCGCGCTGGCGTTTACCGGCAGCAATCCCGATGCCGCCATCGCGGCTATCGAGCGGCTGTACCTGGCGAAGGGTGCGCCGTGCCGATTCAC
>Ga0075368_10000419_pt1 | contig 12518 bp, 13 predicted proteins | sample EndMethybrTD3033_FD_71518 | JGI IMG/M metagenome (GOLD analysis project Ga0075368, IMG submission 71518) | Populus endosphere microbial communities from Tennessee, USA - Endosphere MetaG P. TD hybrid TD303-3 | ecosystem: Host-associated > Plants > Roots > Endosphere | place: USA: Tennessee... | reverse complement strand
CGGCGAGAGCGGGCTGCAGGCCGCCAAGTCGCGAGCCGAAGCGGGCTTGCGCGCGCGAAAGAGGCCGGATCGCGCAGGTGAATCGGTAGCCGGGGATGCGCGTAGCGCACAGCAGTAAGCCGGCCACGAGCCTTGACCCGAGCAGGGACACGAAGCCAAAGTGCACCAACGAGATTCCGGCCAGCGAGGTGAACCAATGCCCCGGCACAAGAACTACGATCCGCACGGCGTCATCCCGGCGGTGCTGCTGCCGTTCGATGCCGACCTGGCCATCGACGAGGCGAGCTTCCGCAAGCATCTGCGCGACGTGGTGGCAACGCCCGGCATTTCGGCCATCACCCTCAATGCACACTCGACCGAGGTGGCGTCCTGCACGTTCGACGAGCAGCGCCGCGTGCTCGAGATCGCCCAGTCCGAGATCGGCAACCGCATGCCGATCGTCAACGGCATCTGGGCCGACGGCAGCCTGGAGGCGGCGCGCCTCGCACGCATGGCGACCGAGGGCGGCGCCTCGGCGCTGCTGGTGTTCCCGCCGGCACCCTTCACGCTCGGCCAGTCACCACAGATGGCGATCGCGCACTTCAAGCGCATCGCCGGTGCGACCGATCTGCCGCTGATCGTGTTCCAGTATCCGCTCGCCACTGGGCAGGGCTATCCCAAGGATACGCTGCTGAAGATGTGCGAGGAGGTACCGACCATCCGCGCCATCAAGGACTGGATCAACAACGTCCCGCATCACGAGTGGCACGTCCGCACGCTGCAGGGCCTGTCGCGGCCGGTCAACGTGCTCTCCACGCACAGCGCCTGGCTGCTCTCGTCGCTGGTGCTCGGCTGCAATGGTCTGCTCTCGGGCAGCGGCAGCGTAATCCCGGATCTGCAGTCGCAGCTGTTTGCGGCCGTGCAGCGCAACGACCTCGCGGCCGCGCGCGCGCTGAACGATCGCATCGAGCCGCTTATGCGCGTATTCTATGCCGACCCGTTCGTCGACATGCACAACCGCATGAAAGAGGCGCTGGTGCTGCTTGGCCGCATCCCGCGCGCCTTCGTGCGGCCTCCGCTGGTCAAGATCACGCCGGCTGAGATCGCCCGCATCCGCGCCGGCCTGATCGCCGCCGGATTGCTCGATGGCAGCGCGAGGCGCGAGGCGGCTGAATGACGGGCATCCTGTCCGTCTGGAACGATTGCGCGCCGGAAGGGCTCGAACACTTCGAGCGCTGGTACAATGGGGAGCACCTGCTGGAGCGGGTCGGCGTGCCGGGCTTTCGCTTCGGCCGGCGCTATGAACTGGTGTCGGGCGGTGATCGGCGCTTCATGGCCTTCTACGAGGTGGACACTCCGGCCGTACTGACTTCGCCGGCCTACCTGGAGCGGCTGGAAAATCCGACACCGTGGACCAGCGAGGCGATGAAGTCGTTCCGCGGCATGGTGCGCACCGTCTGCGATCTGAAGGCTATCGCCGGCAAACTGGTCGGCTCGCACGCTGTGGTCCTGCGTGCCGACGGAGCGATGGCGCCGACGCCCGCCGCCGAGAAGCTCGTCGCCAAGCTCGCCGCCGAGGACGGCATCGCCCGCGTGCAGCTGTGGACGGCGTCGGCACAGCAGACCAAGGCCGACACGGCGGAGATGAAAAGCCGCGGCCAGGACAAGCTGATCGGCGGCGCCTTGATCGTCGAATGCGTGCGCCTTAGCGACGCGGAGCGGGTGACCGCTGCGCTGGCAGCTAAGGGGCCGCCGCCGGAGCTCGGCATGAGTGGTCCCAGCGTGCTCGGCGTTTACGCTTTGTTGTGCATCTACGACAAAGCTGGAGCTTGAGCGGAAGCCCATTCGGGCATGTTGCCTGAGACGCACGGCCCAATTGCTGCCGCATCGGCCGGAAAGCACCTTCAGCTGCACCCTGGCTGATAGGCGACTTCGGTATCATCCCGCTCTGACGGTAGCCCCGCGCACAGCAATGGACGCACGTGACGTGCAGGATGGCGACATCACCAAGGAAGAGCTGGGCCTGGCCCTGGAACGGCTGGCGCTGGCGCTTTCCGCCACGGGGCTTGGCGTCTGGGAACGCGACATCGCCAGCAATCGGGTGACCTGGTCGGACACCATGTACCGACTGTTCGGACGCACGCGCGAGGAGTTTTCCGGTGATCCCGACGAGGTGCTGAGCTTCGTGCATCCGGACGATCGCACGGAGTTCCGGCAGGGTTACATGGCGGCGCTGCAGGACCAGCACGACTTCTTCGAGCAGGAGTTCCGCATCGTCCGGCCGAACGGCGAGGTGCGGTGGGTGCATCGGCGCGGACGCGTACGGCGCGGCCCGCACGGCCAGGTGCGATCGGTGCTGGGCGTCGCTCTCGACATCACCGAGCGCAAGCAGGCCGAAGAGGCCAATGCGCGGCTTGCCTCGCTGGTGTCGGGGGCGGATGACGCCATTATCGGGATGACCCTCGGCGGCAGCATCCTGACCTGGAATCCGGCAGCCGAGCGGCTATTCGGCTATCAGGCCGAGGAGATGATCGGCCGCTCGGTGCGCATCCTCTATCCGGAAGGCGCCGACAACGAGTTCGCCGCGCTCTATGCACGCGTGCGCGCCGGCGAGCATCTGCGCTACGAAGGCGTGCGCCAGCGGCGCGATGGCACGCCGGTGCACGTGTCGGTGGTCGTGACACCCGTGCTCGGCAAGAACGGCGTGGCCGTCGGCGCATCGTCGATCGCGCGCGACATAACGGAGCACAAGCGGACGGAGCAGCGGCTGGTCGAGACGCTGGCGCTGCTCATGCAGACCAGCAACCAGCGCAAGATGGCGCTGGCGGCCGGCGGCATGGGCATCTTCGAGGTCGACATCGAGCACGACAGGATCACTTGGTCCGACGAGATCTACGCTCAGGTCGGCGCCGAGCGAACCTCCGAGACGCTGTCGACGGCCGACATCGAGCGCTTCATTCATCCCGACGATTTGGCTGAGACGCGAGCCCGCCGGGCCGAAGCGTTCGCCGGCGGCGGCACCTACGAGGACGAGTTCCGCATCGTTCGTCCGGATGGCGAGGTGCGTTGGATCTACGTACGCGGCCAGGCCTCGCCCACCCGCGATAGACCCGCCAGGGCGCATGGGGTGAGCATGGACGTCACCGAGCGCAAGGAGCGCGAGGCGCACATCCGCTTCCTGATGTCGGAGGTGTCGCACCGTTCGAAAAACCTGCTGGCCGTGGTGCAGGCGATCGCGTCGCAGACCGCAAGGGCCACGCCCTCGCCCCGGGATTTTGCCGACGACTTCGGCGGCCGGCTGAAGAGCCTCGCCTCGTCGCTCGACCTGCTGGTGCAGCAGGAGTGGCTCGGCGTCTCCGTCAAAGAGCTGGTGCAGTCGCAGCTCGGCCACTACGCCGAGCCCGGCAAGTCTCGCGTCAGCGTCGGAGGCCCCGACGTGATGCTGACACCGTTAGCCGCGCAATATCTGGGCATGGCACTGCACGAGTTGTCGACCAACGCCGCCAAGTACGGATCGCTCTCCGGTCCGGCCGGTTCGGTGGCGATCAGCTGGCGCGTCGAGAGTGGGGCGAGCGGCAAGCGCTTCCATATGTCATGGCGCGAAGACGGGGGACCTACGGTCGAGCAACCGCCCAGTCGCAGCGGCTTCGGCAGCCTGGTGATCGAGCGCATGGCCGCCGAAGCACTGCATGGTCAGGTGACGCTGGACTATCCGCGCGAGGGCGTGCGCTGGTCCATCGATGCCGATGCTGCTGCCACATTGAAGGAGACACCCGGGGTCCCGTCGCGCACAATCGGTGCGGGCAAAGGAAAAGGCCCGGTCCAAGGAGAGAAGACTCGGGGGGACTAGGGGGGCTAGATTCCGAGACTTGATGGACCGGGCCAGATGCCGATGGAGTGCAGTATACGTGCCATTACGGCGAGGCGAGGGTGCCTCTATGGCGAAGCCAAGGATTCGCCTAGTCAATTTCGGCAAGCGGGGACACGCACGTCGGCGCTTGAAATTGCGCGAGGATGGGAGAATTATTGCAGGCTCGTGACGACAGGAGGCGCCATTGAGCGACATCGAGACAATACAGTTCAGCCCGCGCCGTCGCGCGGGCGCGCAGACTCTTGCTGCGCAACCACATTCTGCCAATGCCGCTGCGACGGTCTTCACGCGGTTGGAACTCAATCAGATCCTCAACCTATACGGCCGTAAGGTAGCAAACGGCGAATGGCGCGATTACGCCATCGATTTCGGACGCGAGAAGGCGGTGTTCTCCGTGTTCCGCCGCACCAGCGAGGTGCCGCTCTATCGTATCGAGAAGAACCCGCGGCTGGCGGCGCGCCAGGGTGCCTACAGCGTGATCGCCGCCACCGGTCATATCCTCAAGCGCGGCCATGACCTCGCGCGCGTGCTGGATGTGCTCGAGCGGAAAGTGCGCCTAGCCGCGGTTTGAGCCGCTGGAAATCTCGCCAGGCGCGGTGCGATCACCGTCGCCGAGTGGCAGCTCCATGATGATGCTGTCGAGCCAGCGTCCGAACTTGTAGCCGACCGAATGCAGCGTGCCGCTGAACGTGAAGCCGACGCTGCGATGCAGTCGGATCGACGCGTACTGCGCCGAGTCGCCTATCACGGCCAGCATCAGCCGGTAGCCCCGCTCGGTGCAGGCTCCAACCAGAGCGTCGAGCAAGGCGCGGCCGATGCCTTTGCCTTGCATGTCGGGCGCCAGATAGATCGAATCTTCGACCGTGAAGCGATACGCAGGGCGCGTTCGGTAGGCATTGGCGTAGGCGTAGCCGACAACCTTGCCGGCAAGCTCTGCGACCAGATAGGGGTAGCCTGCGCCGGTGATGGCATCGAAGCGACGGCGCATCTCCGCCTCGTCCGGCGGTTCCAGCTCGAAGCTCGCCGTGCCGTGCACTACGGATTCGCTGTAGATGGCCGTAATGGCCGGGATGTCGGATGCGCGGGCCATGCGCACCAAAGCTTGCGTCATCAGATGAGCCCCCTCGGATAGCCAGCGGTCGAGATCGAAGCTTGCCCGAGGCGAAGCACAAAAGCAAAGGGCCCCGCCGAGGCGAGGCCCTTCACTCTTCGTATCCAACAAGCTACCGCTTACTCGCGATTGCCGAACAACTGGAGCAGCATGGTGAACATGTTGATGAAGTCGAGGTAGAGGCTGAGCGCGCCCATGATGGCCGCCTTACCCGCCAGCGTCGCGTCGTTCATCACCTCGAAGTAGCCGTCCTTGATCCGCTGCGTGTCGTAGGCTGTGAGGCCCGCGAACACCAGCACGCCGATCACCGAGATGGCGAACTGCAGCGCCGACGACTGCAGGAACAAGTTGACCAGCGAGGCGGCGATGATGCCGATCACGCCCATGATCAGGAAGGAGCCCCAACCGGACAAATCCTTCTTGGTCGTGTAGCCGTACAGGCTGAGGCCGCCGAAGGCGATGGCGGTCACGAAGAACACTTGCGTGATCGACTGCCCGGTGAACACCAGGAAGATCGACGACAGCGACACGCCCATCACCGCAGCGAACAGCCAGAACGTGGCCTGCGCGGCGCCGAGGCTCATCTTGTAGACCCGGAACGACAGGAAGAACACGAACGCCAGCGGCGCCAGCATCACAACCCACTTCAGCGGGCTGGCGAAGATCGCCAAGCCGAACGACGTCAGGTACATGCCGCGCTTCAGGGCGTAGGCCGCCCCGCCAGCAGCATGCGCCGCCAGAGCCGGGTCAGTGGTGACGGCCTGCGAGAACACGAAATAGGCCACCAGGCCCGTCAGCAGAATGCCGCCTGCCATGTAGTTGTAGACGCGCAGCATATATGCGCGCAGGCCCTCGTCCACCACGACGTCGGTGCGCGCACTGCCTGCCTGCGCGTACCTGTTGTCGATTTGTGCCATCTGATCCTTCCCTTCGAATTTTGCGAACCTTTCCGGCTCGGGGAGCCGGATTATGGCCACGCTCTACCTTAGTTGCAAGCGAACTGCCATGCGTATACTTGCGCATGGAAATGGGGATCGGCCGCCAGATTGGCAAGTGGTGGTAACTACTACGATAACTATTCCGATCTCAGATAAGGCACCGCCGGGGCGGCCAGCACACGCCAGGTGCCGAACCCACCGAACAGCGCAACCAGGACGGTTGCCAGCAGCATGGTTTCGGCCGCCGCCCGGGCTGAAAACACGAAGTCGACGTCCATCACCCGGGATACCGTGACCCAGGCGGCCAAGCCTCCGATGAGGAGGGCGATGAACGACGTTAACAAAGCCAAAACCAAGTATTCCGCGAAGTGCGACAGCAGGATACGTCGGCGCGTGGCTCCCAGCGTCTTGAGGATGACCGCCTGCTGGATACGGCGGCGTTGAGCCGTGGCCAAGGCGCCGGCCAGCACCAGGGCCCCCGCCACCAGGGTGACGCTGCCGGCCGCCCTCACCGCCACCATGATGCGGTTGAAGATGACGCTGAAGGCATCGATGGCGTCTTTGACACGGATGGCCGTCGTGGCCGGGAACTCGCGGCCGATCTGCTGGGCGAGCCTCGCCTCGGCAGCCAGCGGCGCGTCCTTGGAAAGCGTGATGGTGGCAAGCAGGTTGTGCGGCGCGCCCATCAGCGTGTTCGGTGAAAACACCATGACGAAGTTGAGGGAAAGCGTTTCCCACTTCACCTCGCGCAAGTTGGTGATGCGCGCCGTGACGTTGCGGCCGAGCACGTTGACGGTAACGGAGTCGCCAATCTTCAGGCCGAGCCCCTTGGCGATCGCCGCCTCGAAGGAGACGAGCGGCTCGCCATCGTAGTTGGCCGGCCACCATTGCCCCGCCACAACCACGGAACCTTCCGGCACGGTTTCGGAATAGGACAGGCCACGGTCGCCAGTCAGCACCCACTGCGTTTCGGGCGTCGCCTTGACCTGCTCGGGCAAACGATCGCCGAGCTTGACGAGACGACCGCGCAGCATCGGTGCCTCGCTGATCTTGGCGGCTGGCGCCTCGCGCAGGACGAGGGCGCGGAAGTCCTCGAGCTCCGGACGCTTGATGTCGAGCACGAAATAGTTGGGGCTGGAGTCGGGCAAGCTGCTGGTCAGTTCATAGACGATCGAGCGATCGACCAGGGCCACGGTGACGAGCAGCGATAAACCCGCACCGAGCGACAGCACCACCGAGCGGGCGATACCACCGGGCGCACCGAGATTGCCGACGGCGAGAGCGAGCTCGGGTCGCCGCGGGCGACGCACACGCCGCGCCGCCCAAGAGATGGCCGTGCCGAGGCCATGAAACACCACAAACACCCCCACAACGCCCAGGCAGTAGTAGAACGCGAGAAGGCGGGCCTCGGACGTGAAGATGGCAAATCCGGCCAGCAGCAACGCCGCTGCCGCCGTCAACGCGATGACCCGCGTGCGCGGAATGACACGCTCCGGCGCCACCTCGTCGCGGAACAGCACGCCGGCGCGAACCTGTTCGGCACGCCCGAGCGGCCACAGCGTGAAGACCAGCGACACCAGCAGGCCGTAGGCGGCAGCGGTCAGCACGCTGCGCACGCTTACCGTCAGGTCGGCCTTGATCGGCAGTGCATCGCCCAGCATGTACGTGAGCGCTACCGGGATGAGAAAACCGAGCCCTATGCCGATGACGATGCCGATGGAAGCGATCAGCAGCACCTGCATAAGATGCACGCCAAAGATGACGCTGCTGGTCGCACCGAGGCTCTTGAACGCGGCGATCACCTTGCGTCGCCGGTCGATGTAGGTGGCGACCGCGTTGGCCACGCCCACGCCTCCGACAAGCAGAGCGGTGAGGCCGACCAAGGTCAGGAACTGGCGCAACCGATCGAGCGTGCGCGTGACCTGCGGAGATGGATCGCGCCGGTCGCGGATGGTGAAGCCGCCTTCGGGCAGCGCCTGCTTGGCGCTCTGAGTGAAATTGACGAGGCCGCGATCGGTCTCGCCGACCCCCTCGCCGATTTTCAGCGCATAGCGCCAGCTGACGAGGCTGCCGGGATCGATAAGGCCCGTGCTGCGCAGGGTGTCGAGCGAGACGAATACGCGCGGGCCAACGGTCAGGCGATCGGTGATCTTGTCGGGCTCAGCCATGATCGTGGCGGTGATCGGCACCTGGATGCGGCCGAGCGAGAGCTGATCGCCGACCTTCAGGCCGAGGCGATCGAGCAGGATGCGCTCGATGGCAGCACCGGGTCCACGCCGGATCGCCTCGGTGAGGTCCGCGCCATCCGAAAGCGACACCGACCCGACCAGCGGATAGGCGGCGTCGACACCCTTCACTTCGACCAGTGCCTGCTCGCTACCGTCCGGACGCCGCGCCATGGCCCGCATGGTCGCCACTTCGCTGATGCGCCCCTGCTTCCAGAGCCAATCCCGCTCGAAGCCCTCGGCAGCCTTGTGCGGGCGGGCCAGAGTGACGTCGCCACCCAACAGTGCCTCGCCCTGCCGCTCGAAGCTGGTGCGCAGCGCGTCGGCAAGCGCGCCGACACCGGTGATGACGGCCACACCCAAGGCCACGCAGGCAATGAAGATGTAGAATCCGCTGAGGCCGTTGCGCTGTTCGCGCAGCACCAGCCGGACAATCAACGGCAGGCCGGCAAAGAAGGGGCGCGGATCGACGCGCGAAAGAGCCACCGTCATGCGGCGAGCTCCGCACCGGCGACACGACCGTCGGCCATGCGGACCGTGCGGCGGCAGCGGCTTGCCAGCGCGAGGTCGTGGGTGACGAGGATGAGGGTAGCCTGCCGTCGCCGCTGCAGGCTGAACAGAAGCTCGACCACCTGCTCGCCGGTCTTGCCGTCGAGATTGCCGGTCGGCTCGTCGGCCAGGATGATCTGCGGACGCGGACTGAGCGCGCGCGCGAGAGCCACGCGCTGCTGCTCACCGCCCGACAGCTGGGCCGGAAAATGATCCGCCCGATGCGCGATGCCGACTTCCGCGAGCAGGCCGCGGGCGACCTCGAAGGCATCGGCCTGGCCGGCGAACTCGAGCGGCAGGGCGACGTTCTCCAGCGCCGTCATGGTCGGCACCAGATGAAACGACTGGAAGACAATGCCGATGTTGCGGCCGCGCACGAGAGCCAGCGCGTCCTCGTTGAGATTGGCGAAATCGTGCCCGGCCACGCGAACCGAACCGGACGTGGCACGTTCCAGGCCCGCCATGATCATCAACAGCGAGGTCTTGCCGGACCCGCTCGGACCCACGATAGCGACCGACTCGCCCGGCGCAATCTCGATGTCCACGCCGCGCAAGATCTCGACGGGGCCGGCGCGGCTGGCCAGGGTCAACGACACATTGTCGAGGGAGATCACGGGTTCGGCCACCTGGGCAAGGCTCCTTCGAGGTTTTGAGCCATGTAATGGCCCCGAGGCCTTGCCTCAAGCTCTGCAAGTTTCTACGTCAATGCTGAGGGCGACGGTTCCAGCGAGGCACCCGATGCTGACAATGCCATCCAGCAAGCGCCAGGCAAACATGGTGCTTGCCTTTCTCCTGTGCAATTGGCTGCTGCTTGTGGCCGCAACCGCGGCGCACGCGGCCGCTGCCGGCCAGCCACTACGCATCGTCGTGTTCGGTGACAGCCTTGTGGCAGGCTTTCAGCTGAAGGCTTCGGATGCGTTCCCAGCGCAGCTCGAACGTGCGCTGAAGGCGCGCGGACATGCTGTGGAAGTGATCAATGCCGGCGTTTCGGGCGACACGACGTCAGCAGGCCTCGAGCGTCTGCGCTGGTCGATGCCGGAAAAAGTCGACGCCGTGATCCTGGAACTCGGCGCCAACGATGCGCTGCGTGGTCTCGACCCGACCCGGGCCAAGTCCAACCTGGACAAGATGATTACGGCCATCAAAGGCACCGGTGCAGAGGTGCTGCTGGCCGGCATGCTGGCCCCCCCCAACATGGGTCCCGCGTACGCGCAGACCTTCAACGGCATCTACCAGGATCTCGCCACCAAGCACGGGCTGATCCTGTATCCGTTCTTCCTCGACGGCATCGCGCTCGATCAGCGCTTCAACCTGAGCGATGGGATGCACCCGAACAGCAAAGGCGTAGCCGAGATCACCCGCAACATCCTGCCCACTGTCGAGCAGTTGCTGGAGCGTGTCCGCACGCGGCAGGCGGCGGTCACGAAGGGGTAGTGATGATCGAGAAATTCGCCAGCGCTGGCGGTATGGTTCGGAGTTAATTTCTCGATCTGAACCACACTAGCAACGTCATAAGCCCAGTGTCTCTTAGGTTCGCTCGGGATGCTGGCGGCAAGGTTGGGCGAACTTCGGAATCGGGACGCTAGAGTTGCATGCCGCGTCTGTTCACCGCGCTGGAGATTCCGGCGGCAATACGCTCGCACCTGTCGTTGTTGCGCGCTCCGCTCGGCGGCGCGAAATGGATCGAGCCCGAAGACATGCACATCACGTTGCGCTTCGTGGGCGACATCGACGACCGCACGGCCGATGAGTTCGCAGGCCTGCTGGCCCAGATCCATTCCGAGCCGTTCCAGGTTTCGATCCAGGACCTCGGCAGCTTCGGAGGACGCGAGCCACGCGTGCTGTGGGCGGGCGTGGAAGCCGGCGAGCCGCTGGCCGCGCTGTATCGCGCCAATGAACGAGCGGCGCGCGCCGCGGGCCTCGAAGCAGATCCGCGCAGCTTCAAGCCGCACGTGACGCTTGCGCGCATGCGCGGTGCACGCAATCAGCCTGTCGCGCGTTTTCTGCAGGAGCACGGCGGGCTGCGCACGCAGCCGTTCATCGCCACCCGCTTCGTGCTGCTATCGGCGCGGCCGGGCTCCGGCGGTCCACCTTATGCGGTCGAGGCGGACTATCCGTTCGACGGCACCGGCGACTGGGCCGATGAAGCGGTCCTAACTTGAGCCGCAACAAGGACGAGACACATGACACAGAAGCTCGACGAGGCGGCACGCAACGCGATGGCCGAGAAGCTGCCTGGCTGGCGCCTGGTCGATGGCCGGGACGCCATTCAGAAGACTTTCAAGTTCAAGGATTTCAGCGAGGCGTTCGGGTTCATGACTCGGGCCGCGCTGGTGGCCGAGAAGATGAACCATCATCCCGAGTGGTCCAACGTATGGAACCGCGTGGACGTGACGCTATCGACGCACGATGCCGGCGGCTTGACTGCGCTGGACGTCAAGCTCGCGGAAGCGATGGACCGGCTGGCTGGCTAGAGTGAGATCGTTCTTAATGGAAGCACTTCAGCTTCCATCAGAACGTGAATCTCACTCTACACGAAAGCAACAGAGCAGGATTCACGCTTCGGCCGCTACGTTTCGATCGAGGCCAGGTGCTTCAATCCGAAGCGATCCTGCTCTAGCAACAGCACAGGGCCTGCCCGCAAGCAAATGCGAGCAGGCCCTGTGCGATCACGCAAGATCAATAACAGCGATTCTCGTAGCGGCGGCAGGCCCAGCGGGCACCATCCTCGCAACGATAGAGCAGGTCGCCGCAGTACGAGCTGCGGCGATAGCGGCGGTGACCATCCGCGCGCGCAGCTTCGCTGAGCAGGATCGCGGTGCCGACGCCGGCGATGATGCCGAGCGCGAGGGCGCCGCCACGACGCACCGGCACGACGTCACTGGACGGTGCCGACTGCTTGATCGAGGACATCGGACCCTGCGCCGACGCCGTTGTCATCGGTATACTTGCTGCCAGCGCCAAAGCGACGACCAGCGCGACAGGCGATTTCATCTTCATCGGATTTTGCTCCATTGTGAACTTTGCAGCAGATTTCCCCAGCGCACGCCAAAGCATTCCGCATCCCGTACTATCGGTTGTACTTGCGCGCAACATGGAACTGAAGTTAGCCCTCAGCGTGACGGAACTGGATTTCTCCAGCTAGCGCCAGAAGCCGGCCGGAGATCCGCGTTTGGGTGAGAACGGAATACCTGGCGCATATCCGTTGCGCTGTGCCGGAGAGGGCGGATCATAGCGCGGCTCGGGCGGACGTGTTGCAGCGCGGGATGAGCCCATCGCGGACTGTGAGGGGAGGTTGCCCGCGCGAGCGTAGGAGTGATGCCGCTCCACCTCGGCCTCCGACCAAGGCTCGGGTTTGCACGCGCAGCCACTCACCAGCGACTGCCGATATTTGAAGGCGTTCGGAAGGCTTGAGTAGCCCAGGCCCCTCAGGTCGACCATGTCCTCGACTTTGCCGCCCGGATTAGGGTGGTAGAACAGGCGAGCTTCGCTGCCGCAGCTGGCCGCGCACTTGTCGGCATCGCGGGCGAATTCGCTGCGCATGGTCGAGAAGCTGATCGGGAAGTAGTAGCCGTCGCAAGTCCGCACGCACAGCGTGCGGTAGGTCTCGGGGCGCTCCTGGGAAAGACTGTTATCGTAGGATGGATAAGGGTTGAACCCAGGGGCACCCCAACGAGGACGCGGCGGCGGCTCCGGACCGAAGAAGTACTGGAAGAACCCCTGTGCGCGCACCGGCTGCGGCGCGAATCCCGCCATCGCCAGAACCAGCAACGCCCACAGAACACGCAACGCCATGCTGCAGCAACCGCGTCGGATCCAACTCCCAGTCGGATCCGGTTATGCGT